>JAABUH010000427.1_pt1 | contig 61699 bp, 63 predicted proteins | sample 5559121 | NCBI WGS metagenome assembly JAABUH01 (sample SAMN10711871, study PRJNA513364) | rock metagenome | isolation source: Antarctica rocks | place: Antarctica: Victoria Land, Battleship Promontory nord | collected 2015-12-28 | reverse complement strand
GTAAACACCGTCCCCAAACTCCGTTCCTGGGCACCCTTCGGGCAAAACCAACTTAAGCGAGCCGTCGGCATGATATCCCCAGTTGACCCGATCCCGCAACACGGACAGATTGTTCTGCCATCGGCTGAACGAGAATGACTGCTTGAAGCATGAAAACACTAGAGAGAACAGAGAAAATGTTGCGAGTCATGATCATGTGATCTTCTTTTCTGGATATGGTGAAGCAAGCGATGCGCGGATAAGAAGTTGCTTGGAGACGAATAGTAGTCTGACGATTATCGTTGTATGCAAAAGTCTGGTTCAGTTTTCGGGTTTTAGCGAATTTGGCGGGGAAAACACACAAATCAGCCTCAAATTTGGTGCAAATAGAGCAAATACCTAGATATCATCCCCACATTCTCAAAACACCCCAAAGCTTCATTTTTGAAGCTATACAAACCTCAGCCTCACACGGGGGCAATCCTGAATCCTATCTATCATGCCTCAAGCTCTTATTCAGGACCTTAGAGACGAGATTCAATTTCATCTAGCCCGTGACGATAGCACAACGTTCATACACAAAGCCACTCATGTTATCAGACAGCAGATCAATCGTATGCGTAAAAAACATCTTCATTTCAGCGATGTGACGTCTGCGCTTGATACGATTGATAGATCGAAGATTCTGAGTGAGTATCATGCTCAGAAGCTTCTTGACTTTCTCAGTCAATGATTCATCATCTATCAGAATGACATGATCTGATTTCTGTACGATGAGTTTGACATTGTCATCAGTCAAAGCACGATCAGCAGAGTGCTCAAACAAGCTAAATACAGCAGAAAGATCGCTCAAAGAGTCGCTGCTGAGCGCGATGAGAAGCTTTGCAGCAAATGAAAACGACGACTTATGAGCTGAACTTCTGATCAGCTAGTCTTTCTCGATGAAAGCGTTGCTTATGAGCAAACAGATAGATTCAACTTTCTTCTCTACTTTCTAGTCATGCTAATGCTTGCTCGTTAGCTGATCGAAAGTATGACTGAGTCTCGATTGACTTATTTCTGCACGTCACTCAAAGTTTAAAACGATTGAAGAGATGAAGCATTTTATCAGCATTTTTCATTGATGAATACATTGCATGAAAGATGCATCATGACTTCATAACAAAAGAGATTTTTCTGAACTTCATGTGATCACAGATGCTTTCTATATGCAATTCTGAAGAAATAGAATCACATTCAGTGATGATCATGAATAATGCTAGAATTCATCAATCAGCAGAACTCGATGAGTTATGTGAAAGCTTTGAAGTGCATCTTGTCAAATTGTCACTCTACTCGCCTGATTATAATCTCATAGAAAGCTCATTTTCAATGTTGAAAGCATGAATTAAAAGAAACGATGAGCTTGTTCGATGATATGATGAATCTAATGAGAAATTTGATGAATTTCTAAGAATAGCAATCAGATCACAAAGAAAGCGAGTTGATGATTCTGAGACACTTTTTCGTCTGACTGACATAGTTCATATATTCAGATGATATCTAAATATAAATAGACTCATCGTAATCAAGCTCATCATGTTGCTTCTTTGCTATCTCTGAATAATCATTTAAAGTGTTCTTCATCTTCTTCATCTTTTTCAAACTCTTCTCTTTGATTGATATTTGCAAGACTGAGATCTTGACTTAAGACTTTAGAGCAGATCTTCGAACTTGAGCATTATATAAATGACTTCATGTCTGCACTGTCGAAGTATGAGCTTGCTGAGCTGATGTAGAAGATCTAGAGCGTGCTGTCAATGTATCTTTAGTCGTTGATTCAAATGACAATTTGTCATCTGAATCAGAATCTCTAGAGCGAGCATACTTGCTGACATCATGAATCAGCTGTATGTCAATGTCAGCAGATATGTTTAAGCTCTTTCAATGATTTTCATCGCGCTCTTTTCAGCTTTGTATCGTTTGTAGATCGTAATATTGAGCATTCAGCTCATCAAAGACGTGTCAAAAAGAACGTGCTTGAATGCTATTAATTCTGAAGACATGTCAAAAAATATAATCATGAAGATCATCGCTCTGAACAGAACTGCTAGAATGAACAGACAATGTATGTCGATGTTAATCGAGCATAGAAGAAGTTTCAGTCTTCTCAAGCATCTTCAGCTTATTGCAACTATTCGCATGCTTTTGTTGATTCTTTCTCTTTTGTCTAATTCTTCGTTCTTCGATTTTTCTTTCTTCTTCAGCTGTTGTTCTTTGTATCATCTGCAACGTCAATACGTCTGTTATGCTGATTGATTCATTCATGATCTGCGATGACTGTATAAAAGTAGACGACGATGTAATAATTGAAGAAGATGCTGAGAAAGAATTGACACGTTTGACTTGAGATCTCGCTGTCATCAGAACTTCGATCAGCGTTCTTGAAGATTTAGTAAGTGACGTAAACTCATCGTCTTTACTGATTGCTTCTGATCAGCATATTATATGATCAGCAGTCAGTCAATGATGAACATCTGACTCGTTGATTCAGCAGTACTTTTTCTTATTGTGACAGTTTTCTTTGCAAATTCAACTCATTTGAAGAACTTTCATTTGTTCTACAATGTCTGCATGAAGTCGATCATGCTCATTGACTTTCTTCTTCAGCTTCGTTGTTTGAGTGAGTGATATCTTCGTCGCTAAAAGCTCAGTTACGAGCGCTGAAGATGCAATATTAGTTTTATCGCGATCGAAGATGAGTTTTAAATTAATGTTTACATTCTTTTTGTCTGCTGAGTACTTCTGTGTCACGATTTTAGCATGTGTTACTTGAAAGATGTTGGGAAAAGAGATGTTAGATCACTTAGATGATGTTGAACAATATTATAGATGATGATAGATGTGAGATTATCAATGATGTTATGAGAACCCCTCGATACGAATGATACTCAGCGTTCATGAGGTATAAGAATCTCTGAATGATCTCTTTCTTTCCTTTCTTCTTCGTGCAACGTCTTGTATCTAAAATCTAGTTATTAGAATTTCATTCTGGTTTCATTCAGCTCTCAGTTCGTGACATTACGTTGCATCACACTACATCATGAGTCAATTCGAGAATATCAGCAACATTCTGTCGTCGACACCTCTAGCCCCGATCAACGAACTCATCACTGTCGCTCAGTTTCGAACCCACGTCAACAATGCTCCCGAAGCGTAATACACTTTCCTGATCGAACTTCAAACTTGGTTCAACGACATCATCATTCAGTATATCAACTGAGTCTCAGCCTGTCAACAAGAACATGAGCAAACTCAGGTCGAACTTAAGCAGTCTCAGGCCAATAATGAAACCTTGTCAGAAATGATTCAAGAACTCAAGAGCATGAGCAGAATCGATATCAAATCAGAGAAATATTCGAATTCAGAACTCTATATCGAAGAGCGAGAGAACAAGCTAAATCAGTTCATCTTCGAGCTGATCAGAAAGCTGAAGTTGAACGCGAATCGTTATTCAACTCTCGAGTCTCGCCTTCTGTATGAGTACAGCCGCTTATCGGGAAACGCTGTCGCTCAAGCGTTGCCGCGTATGACTGCTCAGCATGACAAGCTAGTCACGATTGAGCAATTAGTTGTCTTGTTAAGACAAGCCTTCGATGATTCAGACAAGCAAGGAATCGCTCAGCGATTCATTTCAGTCCTAAGAATGCGAAATCGCACCTTCATCGAATATCTGTTCGATTTTCAGCAGCACATTGATGCAATCGAATATGACGTCGTAACTCGAAAATTCAACCTGAAGAATGAACTATTCAGCGAGCTCAAAGCTCTATTGATTCAGGTGAATGTCAGCAGCCTGAACTATGAGCAGTTGGTTATCAAATGCCAGCAATTGAATAGTCGATATCGCGTCACAGTACAGAATCTTCTCAAGTCAAAAGCAGTGATTCATCCTGCCTCTGTGACCCCTACAGTTCCCGCGTACCCCGCCAAATATGCGACATTCCCGGCAGGCTCGGAAGCTACGACCTCGGGTCCGGAGAATCCCATGGACTTATCGATCGTCAACATGAAGAAACGAGGCTCACTGATCTCCGAGAAGCGTCAGCATCGCATGATCAATCATCTGTGTCTATACTGCGATAAGCCTGAGCATCAGGCTGCGACCTGCAATTCAAAGCTCAAGGTTCAGCTACGAGCCGTCTCATTATTCGCTCTCGCAATCTCTATCGACAATCTCGCTTTCGATACTTCTCCCGCCTTGGGAAAAGTCTAGTCTCTGCGTACAGTCGCTCGCAGAGACAATTGAACAGTCTGAAAATCTCTGCACTCTCAGTTAGCTCGATTCATCGATTAGAAAAGAAGGTGAACAATGATCATCTCGTGCTCTCAGGTAATCTAGAAAGCAATAAAATCAATGTCAATCTTTCTGTTTTGATTGATATCGACGTCATCGATTATGCATTTATTGATGACTCTTTCGCGCAAAGACACTTTCTGCTCTGTTTTCCTTTGTCTGAAATCTGTATTCTTCAGGAATTTGACGATCAATCAGTCGTATTCGATTCAATCACTCATTACGCTCTTGTCAAACTTCGAGTTTCAAGCGAGAAGCTCGAAGAAATTCTCTTCTATGTCACTCAACTTTCGCAATTTTCAGTTGTTCTAGATCTGCTCTGATTAAAAAGTCATAAAGCAATTATAGATCTGCGTCATAATCAGCTCATCTTTGAATCTCAAGTCAACTCAGAATCCGTACTCGAAACTCTCTCGAGCATCTCGATCTCGACTGTGTCAGTATCAGCTTTCTCGACGTCTTCGCTCCCGAAACATCTGAAGGTCTACGCTATAGATAGTGCTTCGTTCCTGCGACTCGCTAGGAAAAAGAATCATGATCTGTTTGTCATATTCATGAGGAATATCGACAAAGCTCTGAAAATCACGCCTTTCGTTGACTCTGTCACGCTATTGTTCTTCGAATATCACGACTTTCTAGATGTTTTCTCTCGCGAATTGACGAACACTCTATCTGAACGACGTCTCTATGATCATAAAATTCAGCTGCAGAAGAGCAAAACTTCTATCTTCGAGTCTTTATATGACATGTCTCAAGATGAGCTTCGAGTACTAAAGAAATATCTGAAGAATAATTTGATCAAAGACTTTATTCAAGTCAGCTCTTTCTTCGCGATCTCTTTGATACTCTTTGTTAAAAAATCAAGCGAAGAACTCAGATTTTGCGTGAATTATCGAGATCTGAATGTCATGACAGTTAAGAATCGATACTCGTTATCTCTCATTCGAGAAATTCTAGATCAACTGACTAAGATCAAGTACTACATCAAGTTAGATATCATTGCAGTCTTTAATAAACTGCGAATGACTTATGAAGACGAGTGAAAGATCGCTTTTCGAACACGTTATGACTTATACGAGTACAACGTTTTGCTCTTCGAACTCACAAACGAATCGTCATCATTTCAGAACTTCATTAATAACACTCTGCATGACTTCTTGAATGTTTTCTGCATCGCGTACATGAATGATATCTTGATCTATAGCAACAGCAAAAAGAAGCATACTCAGCATGTTCGTCAGGTACTGAAGCGACTTAGAGTCGTCGAACTACAGATAGATATCGAGAAATGCGGATTTTCAGTTATCAAGATCAAGTATTTAAGTCTAATAATCATCATTCACGGAATCAAAATGAACTCTGAGAAGATCAATGTCGTCATGAATTGAGCTGCATTTCAAGACGTCAAAGATGTTCAGAGCTTTCTGAGCTTCGTCAACTTCTATAGGCGATTTATTAAGAAGTTTTCCAAGCTGACCGGCTCGTTGACTGTCTTAATCAGAAAAGACCAGCCATTTAATTGAACTCAGAAGTGTCAATTCGTCTTCGATCGACTCAAGCAGACGTTCATCACTGCCTCTATCTTAATGCACTATAACTCGAACCTATCCGTGACTGTGAAAATCGATGTCTTCGACTATGTTGTGATCGAAGTCATGTCTCAGCGAGATGATAACGAGCAGTTAAGATCTGTGGCCTATTTCTCTTTCAAAATGCTACTCGCAGAATGCAACTACGAGATTTATGACAAGGAACTTTTAGCTATAATCAGAGCTTTTGAGGAATGAAGGCTCGAACTGAAAGACACGTTAGACCTCGTTGAGATCATTTCCGATCACAAGAACCTAGAATATTTCATGTCAATCAAGCTGCTTAGTTGAAGACAAGTCAGATGGTCAGAATTTCTCTCTCGATTTAACTTCAAAATCGTGTATCGTTCGAGTGAATTGAACACTCGAGTCGATGCACTCACGCGTCGATCAGAAGATCTTCTCTTGAACGAGAGAAATAGTCGTCGAGAACATCAGTGACAGATCGTGCTAAAATCAAAAAACGTGGAAATTCAAGTCTTAATCAATGTTCTCGACGATAGTGACTCTGAAGCACTCGAATCAAGTGACTCGGAGGGCGAATCAGTGATCTCTGAGCAGTCTGAATCATCAGAGAAAATGTCTATGAATGAGCTAGAAGAACAACTCTTCGCAGTCTATTTTAATGATGAATGAATACAGATCGTGATAACTGCGTTAAGAGACGATCAACGAAAGCTTAAAGAATTTTCGTTAGCGAAATGTACGCTGCGAAGTGATCGAGTCTACTATAGAGATAGACTATTGATATCCGAAGATGAGAAACTGCGACTACGTCTGCTTCAGTTAAGTCATGACACGTCTATTGCGAGTCATTCAGAAAGAGCCAAGATCTACGAAATACTCAGTCATCATTATTACTGGCTCGGAATGATCAAGACAGTAGCTCGCTTCGTACGCAATTGTCATCTATGCTCTCGAGTGAAGATCTCTAGAGAAAAATATCAGAGAGCTTTGAAGTCTCTTGATGTACTCAATCGTCGCTGAAAAGACATAGTCATGAATTTCATCGTGACAGTATCTGAAAGTAAGAATCTAAACGAAAATTCGACAATCAATATTCTGATAGTCGTGAACAGACTATCTAAACAAGTGCATTACGAGCCTATGAGTGAAATTACAGTTCTAGATACAGCTCGAGTTTTTTATCGTGCAATATGAAAACATCATGAATTACCTGATTCAATCGTCTCGAATCGTGAAACTCAGTTTGTCAGTCACTTTTGAGACGAACTTTGTACCCGATTGAAGATTCAAGCCCGATTGTCAACTGCGTTTCACTCAGAAACGAATGATCAAATCGAGAACGTCAACAACGTTTTGAAACAATATCTTCGAGCCTTCGTGTTCTTTATGCAGAATGACTGAGCTGCATGACTGTCATCAGCTGAATTTGTCATCAACAATCACTTCTTCGAAAGCACTCAGTGCACGTCGTTTCTAGCTAACTTCGAACAGCATTCTCGAATGGGGTTGAAATCAAAGAAGGCTCAGAAGAACGTTATTGAACATTCGAAATGAATACATGTCGATCTGTTTGTTCAGAAAATGAATCGAATCAATGAAATTCTGCGAGAACAAATGACCTTAGCTCAAGCATATCAGGAACAATTCGCTAATGTTCATCGACAACACGCTCTCAAGTATGCAATTAATGATATGATTTGATTAGATGCTCGCAATCTGATGATTCATCGACTCAGCAAGAAGTTATCTAATAAATTCGAGAGATCTTTCAGAATCATCAAAATTGTTAGTTCTCATTCTTATCAGCTAGAGTTGCTCGATGACTGATTCTGTTTCGACGTCTTTCATACTTATCTGCTTCATTCTGCGATCAACGATCTCTTACCTGAACAAATACCTTCCGCGTCGTTTTCGATAGTCTTCGTCGAAGAAGTGCTTAGCTGAAAGATGAACGAAATATTGAACTTTCGGGTAAAGAACTCTCAGCTAGATTATTTAATTAAGTGGACTGAAATAGAAGAAAACAGTTGAGTAAAGTTTGCGGATGTGGTGAATGTCATCGAAGTCATGAACGTCTATCACGCTTGAAATCTCGATCATCCGAGTAAGAATTCATGAATCGCTTACGTGCAAGAAAGCAGCGACTCTGAATATGAGTCAGAGAATTAAAAGTCTCGCAGAAGCTTCGACTTCAAAAAGAGAAATCTATTGTCACGATTTTAGCATGTGTTACTCGAAAGATGTTGGGAAAAGAGATGTTAGATCACTTAGATGATGTTGAACAATATTATAGATGATGATAGATGTGAGATTATCAGTGATGTTATGAGAGCTTCTCGATACGAATGATACTCAGCGTTCATGAGGTATAAGAATCTCTGAATGATCTCTTTCTTTTCTTTCTTCTTCGTGCAACGTCTTGTATCTAAAATCTAGTTATTAGAATTTCATTCTGATTTCATTCAGCTCTCAGTTCGTGACATTCTGTCAAACATTCGAAGCTACTTTCTTTCAAAAATCATGCAGTGTCAGAATCATTCACTCATTCTTTTTTATTAAATATCAGACAACGATGACTTTTATAAATACTAGCACACACTTCAAATTGATGAAATCAACATGCTCAAAGCATTTATGCATCTGCTCTTGACACAGATCTTGAAGATTGACATCGTTTTCATCATCTATAGTAATTTGCAAGATGTCACTGACAATGAGAATGACTTCATATTTGACTGTCATGTTCATGAATGATCTGAGTGATTCTAGCGATGACTTTGACTTCGTCGATTCTCATCTTTTCATCAATGCAGTGAGCTTTGTGAATTGATTTGAAGCTGCTTGAATCTTAAACTGATTGTCATTTAGATTCTTCTCATTCTCATTCTCATCTTCAAATCAGTCAAGCTTCGCTGATGATGATACACACGCTCTTCGAGCAGCAAGAGTAGCAGCAGTCTTAGCGACAAAGATCACAAGCTCGCTCGAGATGAGTGCGTTTACGACTTGAAAGATCTGAGAGATCTTGAGAGAATTAGACTGAGAGATCTTGAGAGAATTAAGTCTGAGCAAAGAAAGATCTTCTACATCTGAAAGCGTCGGGGATGAAGAGATCTCTGCCTCTGAAGAAAGTACGATAGAATTCTTAGATACGATAGAATTCTTAGATACGGGGACGATTTTGCGTGCCTTAGAAGCCTTGAGTGCATCTAGGTGAAGCAGAGCCTTGAAGGGAGCTCTTTTGCGTTCGGTACGCCTGAGGGGCATTCTGACTATCTAGGATTGCCCCCGTGTGAGGCTGAGGTTTGTATAGCTTCAAAAATGAAGCTTTGGGGTGTTTTGAGGGTGTGGGAATGATATCTAGGTATTTGCTCTATTTGCACCAAATTTGAGGCTGATTTGTGTGTTTTCCCCGCCAAATTCGCTAAAACCCGAAAACTGAACCAGACTTTTGCATACAACGATACTCGGTAGAGCTCATGCTTTGGACGACGATGGCCGTAAGTATGATTTCAAGTGCTTGATTGCTTTCAGCAAGAACTGTACAAAATCATACCACTCGTGAATTCAGTAATCATCAAAGGATCCATTCATCAAGACAACAGCTAACGCGAAAGTTCCATAGCGACATCGAAATCAGCTCCTCGAGCATTTTCGCAGACTGCCATTGAGAGCATGAATAAAAATCAATGACAGCCTATACTCCCATGGCTTTCACAGGTGTTGTTGGAGATGTGCTGCTGTCACTTAGTCTATGCGGTTATCTGCAACTGAAGTTCCACCGTCTTCGGCCGTAAGCACTTTCCTGCAGCCTGTTGACCAATGATGGTAAGCTGACTTTGCAATGTCCAGCAACACCTGTAATTATCTTGGCTAGGGCTTTAAATGTATGATAAATTGGCTTGAGCTATTACAAGAGATTTGTGCAACGAGACCTGTAAAGAAATACTCTCATCTTAACCGCTTCAAGGGAAGAACATCAACCCTGTCGTAAAGCATCTGAGAAGCGGTACAAAGCAGAAACATGAGAGCTGCGTGGAGCTCAAGAGATTACTTAGAATGATTGTGTGCAAAGCCTTGAGTCTTGGCAGATTGAACCGACCTGCGACTCTGCGAGTGTCAGCAAGTACTTCCTGCAGACTAGGTATGCACGAGCCTGCCTTACCAATCATGGCAAGTCATGGAGTGCAGGAACTTAATGATTAGGGATACTCGAATACTAAGAGCCCTATAAAGATGTTTTTCACACACTTCTACCAAAACTGCCATGTTTTTTTCCTCTCTCCTCCAAGCCAACATTTCAGTCCTTCAACATGGCCTATTCCATTGCGTGGCTTAATCTCTGTTTGTCACTGACTAGCTTCTACATCCCATCTCTTGCGTTTGCCAAGGAATGCCGCTGCTTCCCCGGAGATGCCTGTTGGCCATCTCCCTCCGCATGGGCCGCTCTCAACTACTCCATCAACGGCAGACTGATTGCAACATCCCCACTCGCATCACAATGTCATGGCCCTAATTTCAACGCCGCATTGTGTAGTAATGTGCGAGAGTCATGGCTGCTACCCCAAACACACTATGTCTCGTCTTCATCGGTAATGGCCCCTTTCTACGCCGGAAACAGCTGTATACCTTTCACCCCAGAATCGATGCCCTGCACGCTGGGGAACTATATTGACTACGCAATCAATGTCACTGAGCCCGCAGATATCTCGAAAGGGGTGGCGTTCGCCACGAAAAACAACATTAGGCTTGTCATTAGGAATACAGGCCATGACTACAATGGTAAATCTACCGGAGCAGGCGCTTTGGGTATCTGGACACATAATCTTAAAAGCATTCGATTTTTTGACTATCATGGGCCCACTTACACAGGTAAAGCCATCAAAATGGGAGCTGGCGTCCAAGGCTTTGAGGCAGTCGATGCTGGAAATAAGGTAGGCCTGACGGTGACCGGAGGCGAGTGCCCAACAGTTGGCCTCGCAGGCGGGTACACCCAAGGAGGTGGTCATTCGGCGCTTGCTTCGAAGTACGGCTTAGCAGCCGACCAGACCTTGGAATGGGAGGTTATTACCGGGTTAGGCGAATTTATCAAAGCGAGTCCGACAGAAAATTCGGATCTGTATTGTACGTACTTTTCTTCTAACATTTTCTTTCTATATCGGTACTATCTTTTAGTCGCAAAACAATTATTCTGAGAGACAATCGTTCTTTTATCTCTTACCAAACCCTTGATGACATGCCACATTGCTCTTGTAAAAAATGCGGAATCTGAACTTGGGCAGGGGCACTCAGCGGCGGTGGAGGTGGCACCTACGGCATCGTCTACTCCTTGACATCAAAAGCCCATACCGACATTCCCACCTCAGGGACGAATCTCACATTCTCCAGCGCCGGCTTATCAAAGGATACCTTCTACGCCGCCGTCGCCGCATGGCACGCCACTCTCCCCAGCATCGTCGACGCAGGCGGGATGACGGTTTGGTATCTCACTTCCGATTCCTTCATCCTAACGCCCTTCCACGGCCCTGGAATCCCAGCTTCACAAGCCTTGAAGCTCCTACAGCCATTCCTCGATACCTTGCATCGGCTGAATATCACATACGAAATGACTGGCCCCACGGACTTTCCTACCTATCTAGACGAGTTTAGTACATTCGAGCCCCCTATTCCGGTAGAGACAGCTCAATACGGGGGACGGTTGATACCGAGGTCAGTGGTTGAGACGAATAATGCAGGATTGACCGCTGCGATACGCAATATCACGGAAGACAAGACGCCGAATGCGACGCCACTTTTCGTTGGGGTGGGGTTGAATGTGAACAGGAGTGTTGCAAAAGGGACGGAGGGGGATAACGCGGTTCTGCCGGCTTGGAGGAACACCTTGATTGACTCCGTGTTAACCACGTAAGTCAAACTGTATACCCAGATAGTAGCAGACCAAGACTAACTCCATGACCATTCCCTGGAACTTTTCGCTCCCCCGGTCCGACATGGTAGCTCTACAAAAACTGATGACAGACGTCTACATCCCGCAACTCGAAGCCGTCACCCCAGGCTCTGGCTGCTATCTGAGCGAAGTACGCGCCTCCTCATCCCCGCACCACTACCTAAACATAGCGATTGGAAAACCCCATGCTGACGCCAGATGCCAGGGCGATCCGAACCAGCCGAATTGGCAAGAGACCTTCTACGGAACCAACTACCCGAGACTGAGCGCTATCAAGGCGAAATACGACCCGAGTGACATCTTCTACGCTACCATGGCGGTGGGCAGCGAGGGGTGGGAAGCTGATGTTGGGGGGCGGTTGTGCAGGGTTTGACGTGACGTGACGTGCGAGAAGGTGGGTCTAGCAAGCCAACAGCAGAATGCACCCAAAAAAGAATTCGCATCGTCTTTCCTCGACGGTTAGGATAGAGTATCTAATGCAGAGTCGCGGTTCTGAAATCCCATCTTAGCATATGTATAAGATCCAGTTCCCTCATCCCCAACACTCTCCCCTTTTACGCCTTGAATCCCCCCTCCCCCCCCCCCCACCGGAAACACCCACACACTAGAAACCTACAGTAAGTACGACCCCTTCCTGTGACAGTACATAGACCTACATAGACCTACATACCCCCAGGATCATACCCCCAGAGCGCGCACAAAAACCCTTACGCAGAGCCAGGACCCGGAATGTGAGTTGGTCGTGTCTGTAAGGGGTATGTAGTTTCTTTAAGCCGAATTGTACGAGTACAGTGGGGGGGTTTTTAAAAAAAAAAACGGTAAGCAATAAGGTAAGGTAGATGGGAGATTGACTGCACGGTGTTTGATGGCGGGATTTCTACGAAGGTATATATGTCACGATTGTCGTGATGTAGGTATGTACTGTATGTAGCCGTAGGTGACCTCGTCGTGCAAATCTCTCGAGCCCAAAAGAGTACATATCATTACGGCTTCTAAATTCCGAATCGGCAACCCAGTTTACAAGATCCAAAACGTTTTAAGCTATCAGCAGCATCTATCGGCAAGTAGATACACACATAGCCAAACCCCCCACTACTGTAAAACCCCATGCTTTGCGCCCCCGCGCCACAAATGCGAAACCCAGTACAGCGAATTTCCTCAACAGATGATACGCATAGGTGGTATAGATTCTAGCCAAAGCGCGTCCATCACAGGCCCTTCCGTACACGCCGCCACTCCTCTTATGCAAACCCTCAGCGGGCAAAGTCGATGATGCAAGAGCGCCTAGGAAATCGTCGAGCATATCAAGCGCTAGCCATAGCCTCGTCCGTCCCTGCAGGCTGATTCGCAACATCCGCCGGCGGTTCAGTCGCCGCTTTGGGTCCTTCAGTCACCCACCGCCTATACTCCTGATTGATCTGATCCACCTCCTCGACCGACTTGCCCACCATCCACGCATTGTTCAGCACAAACTTCTCCTCGAACTTCTGCTTCCGCTCATCTTTCAGTACCGCCTCGCCTTGCAGGCCTCTTTTCTGCACCGCGGCGTTATGGACCCACCAGTCCTGCGTCAGCGGGTCGTACAGCATGTGGTAGTTGTTGGAGGAGATGCGGATGACCAGGCCGTCTTCGTTCCATTGCGGGGTATAGACGCGGGTGTACTCGTCCTCGGTGTCGAGCATTGGCGGCATGTTACGCCTTAGGAATGGCCAGTCGATCTTGCTAAGGTCGAGGCCTTCGGTCAAGTCGCGCATTGCGAAGGTGGAGATGTAGTAGGACCATCTTGCGGTAGCTGCCATTTCGTCGATCTCGAAGGTCTTGTCGTCTTTCTTGAAGACCTGAATGGTGGCGGTGCCGGTAGAACTTGTCTGGGTAGTATTATCAGTTCTGTTACATTCATGAGGTAGGTCAAGTCACTTACATAGGTAATACGGTAAATGTCGGCATCCTTCGTGAGCTTCTCCACCTGCTTTCTGTACGTCAACTCCGCTTGGTGGGTGGTCTCAGTCTCCTTGCGATCTTTGTAGAAAAGGTTGATGATGTCCAGGCTCTTATCTTTGTTGTCGCTAACCAGTATCTGCCACGCAAATCTAACCATGGCGGTAAGCATCTTATCAAAGCTGTAGAGTTGCCACCCATTTTGCATGTAAAATCGACGCAGAGTCTCCTCGAGGTGAATGATGTCAACTCGTTCCTTGGTAACATCTTCGCACATTCGCACGATCTGGCGGTAATAGTTTGCGTTAGGGCTAACATCGTAGAACAAATCAGAGGGCGTCTTATCAACCAGCTTCAGGTCGTGAGCGGGTTTGGGAATCTTGGCACGGCGGACATTTTCGTGTACGCCCTTTTCGTTTGCCTTGATTTTTGCAAGTCTCTCGTAAAGCATTTCGAACATCCTGAAGAAGCAGTATATGTTTGAGCTTGCGTAGAGATTGTAACTGTCGCGCTTATAAGGTTGGTTGTGGTCAATGTCTTGCCTATTGCCCCTATTGCCGGCCGATGGGTGTTCCATCCAGCGATGCTCGGCTGCATCAACACGGACAGGCTGCTCAGAAGGTGTTTCCATCGATGTGGCGGTGTCTTCGTCCATGGAAAGGACATCAGGCGTAGATTCTTTGCTGTCCTGGTCCTCTTTGCCTTTGTGGCTCGATTTTCCGTTCTGCCCACGTTCGAGCACTCCACGAAGCAGGTTTGCCTTTTTACCATTCGCAGCCCGGCGGCCTCGGCCAGCATTGAATTCTTCGTTCGTGACCAGGTCATCCTCGGCTTCTTCATTTGGTGGCGATGTATCGTAGACGTCAGCCATTCTTCGATTGAAAGACTCGCGGTCAAGGTCGAAGAACGCCGGTATAAAAGTCTTGAAAAAGGTCTCGAGCTTCGCTTGGTCTGTTGCGTTACCCACATAAGCATGGTGAAGGTATGTTAAGATCAGATGGCTTGCATCCTGGATGACCTCCTTGTCGTTGAAGGTAAATAGGAATTGATATTTGGGAACCATTTCGTTCCGCTGACTTCGCTGGCGCAGAGCCCTCTGCTCCTCATACCTGACCTGGATCTCCGTCTGAAGAGTTTTTGGCTGGAACTGACGTTTGTCCGCCGACTTCACGCTGATGCCTTGGTGATCTAGGCTCTTCCAGAACAGCTTATGAGTCTGCTCCCGCCAGACCTTTTCCCACTCGCGCTGAGCACACCGTTAGTAACTTACTTTGCAAATAGGATAACAGCCGGAACCCACCTGACTCGCCTTCCATTCTTCAGACTTCTGCTTAAGTCTTCCCAGCACAATAGGGAGAACAGCAGCTGGATTTTTGAACATGTCTTCAATAACTTTTCCTCCACGCTCTCTGTCATATATCTTCTTGATGATTCGTTGATAGATGGTCTCACTCTGTCCACCAATACCAGCTGGCAGAACGAATGAATTCCGCTCTTCGTCAGACATTAGTTTGATCTGCTGTACAATCGGCTCCATCAACTGGATCGTCCTAAGACAGGCTTCTATGTTGATATCATAGTCGTGACGCTCTTCTTCGATGCGATGAATGGATTCTTCGTAGGAATTCTTGCGGTGCGCTATAAACCCTGAGTCTTCAGAGGCCCAGGTGGGATGGGATGACCATTCGTCATTGAGCACCGACTGGCACATTTCGTCCCGTCCACTGCAGCGTCTAAGGCGTTCCCGCTTTGGCAGCAGTCGATAGCTCGGTCCTAGGCCACGGCATTGGCTTAGAACCACCTTATCGCTGCTAATTTGTGGCTTGTTCTCGATAATCTCGTCGCTACCATGGTACTTGATGAACGCTTTGAACCAGGTCATCAGGTCAGGGTTGCTACCAATGAAACTGGAAGCTTTGTGCATAAGCACATTCTTATCAACCAGATCCTGCGTAAATAGATTACAGAGTTTGAGGAATTCATTGAAAGTCTGCTTGTTGGCCAGAAACTTCTTAACACGATCGAAGAACGCTAGCTCTTCCGCCATTGCGCTGGAGCTGCTTGTCGGTGGCATTGGCTGTGGAAGGCTCGGGACAAGGGTCGGAGAGACAGGAGGAATTTCTGGAGCTGCAGGCTTTGCTTGTTCTATCCTTGCACGCTATGTCGTAATCAGGTCAGCGTTGGAATCCTATGCGCCAGGCACAGAACACGTATGTAGCAAAAGTAAAGACGGAGTTGATAGATGAACAGAAGAGGAAGCGCAGGTTAAATGTGTAGAACATAATAGAAGTAACAGGTGGTTAGAAGTGTTGTGTGGATTTTGCAATGCGCGCTAAGTTTGGTACATATTGTTCAAAGGGATTAGACTTATTGAGCAAAATTTGGTCAAATGGTTCGTATTGTCAATAGGATTTCACAATCGGATTATGAAGTCTTAGCGCTACCACTCACCTTGTTCACAGTTCCACTTCGAATGTTCCCATTCTTGTTGTTTTGAGTCGACAGAACTGATGATTGGTCCAAAGCTGCCGCACCACCAGTAATCTGGGATCCTGCTCCTCCTCTACGTTTCTTGTTTTCTTTGCCTACACTAGGGGGAGGTGCAAAATTGCCCACTGGTGGCATTTTCATCTCCGGCCTTGGGGTTTGCACTTGGTTCGGCTGCATGTGATTATAGATGGCTTCACCACGAACGTTACTTAGCATCGCAGCATCTTCCGTCGCTTGCCTAGCAGCAGCTTGCGCTTTAGCTTGAGCTGCAGATTCTGGAAGAAATTGCTTGAAGTCCTCTAACAGGTCAGGCGCAGAACTGAAGAGCTGAGTGACCTGGGCATAAACATCCTGGATGGGCTTAGATTCCCGCTGATATGTCTGCAAAATTTCGAGAAACTGCTTGTATATCTCTGGCTGTGTCGCGAAGCGATTCTAGTGATGATATCAATATTGTATATCGTGGCAAAGTCGATCGCTCTTACCTTGATCTTGTTTACATAGCCGATGGCGTGGTTGAATTCAACAGGCCCTCGTTTCTCCACCCCAAGCTGGTTTCCTGAAATCAGTGACGACCCAGGAGCATTGATTCCGGTAGCAGTTTGACTGAGCGATGTGGTCTGGGGTCCATTAAGAGATGCTTGAGTCAGTGAGTGCCTACTGGGGATTCCGTTGGTTGCAACGACAGAAACTGCATTCGATAGGTGTGAGACTCCACGCTGTTCTTCCTGGTGTGCAATCGCCGCTGCATCGGCGTCAACAAACTGATCATCTCTGTCGTATGGGATACCGGTGCTGTGGCCGATGTTCGGCTGACCTCCAAACATGGGGATCTCTACCAATCGCCGGCTGGAACTGAATGGATTGTCGTGCGCATTTTCCATATGATCTTGCTGCTGGCCTTGCCAGTCACCGTTAAGAGGAGGCCCATCTCCGTAAAGGCCTTGTCGCGCAGTGTTTCCGACGTCTGGAGCATGGACACCGTTAGGCCTCAGCCCTCCGTTTAGACGATTGTGGACCGATGGCATTTGAGAGACTGTTGTTCCCATGGGAGTAGTTACTCGAATAGCGTTTGGGTCGTCCCGCGTTCCACACTCAATTCGGTATCCAGGAGGTAGAAAGGTATTGAAGCCTTGGATGAGTTCGGGATGGCCTGCGAAAAGGGTTGAGACCCGTTCAATCACACCTGGAGTATCGATTCTATAATACGGAGATCAGCCACATTCTGCCACATTGTACAGGCGACACATACGCCTGGCTTTTGAAGTCTTTCATAATATCCAAAAACTGGTTGTACACCTCAGCTTGATCGACGAAGCGGACTTTGACCTGGTCGAGATAACTTAAAGCATCCTGGTGAATAGCACGGTTAGTAATGACGAACGCTTACTCCGATCAATGCATAACGCCACTAAGATGAATTATAGCAAGATAAGGGTATTTTTGGTGAATTCATGGTCAGGCGATGGGTAGGGGACAGACACTGCAGGAAAGGGACGCTGACATTTAGAATGGGTTGTTGCCCCTGCGAAAGCGCGGCCATCCCATTTGGGAGTTGTTGCGGTGTCACTGCATTACCGAAACCCAGAAGCTGCTGGGTGGGTATATTCTGCGGTACTTGCTGCATGAACGCCCTTGAAGGACTTTCATCCCTCTGTTGCATACCATTTGCGAAGACATTTCCGGGGCCACTTGGTGCTCCTAAGGTAGCTGGAGGTGGGTTTGGTCCGGCGCCAGCACCGAGATTCGCGAGAATGCCATTTGGACCATGCAGCGTTGCTGGGACCCTAGAAGCCACAGGCTGCTGGAGTGGAATAGAGCCCGTGTGGTTCTCGAGCGTCGACTGATGCTGATCACGATGTTGCTGCTCTAGCAGCTCGAAATCACGTTGTGCTAAAATATCCTGCTGTCGCTGTCGATCCACTTCTTGTTCCCGCTCCCGTTCGCGTTCATTGTTCATCGCCGCTTGTGGCGATTGTTGCTGTTGAACTGCTGGACCCAACGCTGGCAACGCATAGCCGGGACCCTGTATCTGATGGTGTTGAATACCTGGAGGTGAATGTTGCTGATGAGATAGGGGTGGCCCACGATTTGGCTGTAGGGGAGACGCTTGGGTCAAACCCACAGGGTTAGGAAGCGCGTGACCGTTGGTTTGGCTAGTATAGAATGGTCCTAACCCAAAATGCCTCAGTTCGTTCCTACCACAACGATCTCGGGGTTTGACTGTGGGGTCAAAAGTCTTACCGGACTGGGGGAGCAAAGGCGGACCCCCTATCTGAGGAGGCGGGCCTTGGTGTATCGTATGATTAGGTCTGTTAAAGCACAGACTGTCAGCCTATGCGAAGAGGCGATTGGCGGGCAATGGGCGCGCAGGAACATCCAAGAAAGGCGTCTCCGATTCTATCTAAGGCACTAGTTGAGAGGAAGAGAAATTCCAAACCCACCCAAAGTTCGCCAGCGGCCGCTGTTGCCCCTGGTTGTGATGTTCATTGTTGGGAGGAGGCCCACCCGACCCTGTTGACGGCGGCCAGCTATTTCCATTTTGCGAATTCATATTGAAGACTTCAGAGGGTACAGTTGGTCTAGCAGCTGGCGCTTGGTTAGCTGACACCCAAGTACAGGATTTTGTATACAGCTTGCGAATGGAGGCGTGGTTTGAAGCTTACAAGTAGGCCGATCGCGCCCTTTTGCGCTCTCGCCGTTGCGCTCGAACAGGCGCAAAACTCCCGGTGAGTCCAGTTGGAGTAGACGCGGGTATTAAAATTGGAAAGAGCCTCTGATCGATCAGTACCACAGAATGAGGTAGAGACAAGTTACAATTTGAAGAGCTGGGTGTGATGGTGTGGGTTCCCGATCAGTGGATCAAGGGCCGGGATGAGCAGATGCACGTCACTGCGCTAGCTATATTGAGCCACTGCGGGTGATGGTTTTTCCGATCTGAGTGTAGAGGTCCGCATGGCTCAACGATGCAACAACGATGCAAAAGAGGTATCGTCTAGACTCATCGCTCTATTCAATTATCCTAACGCCTATCCCTTTGTATGCCAGCCGCTATTCGACCACTGACGCTCAAGTTCATAACTCATGATACTATTCTCTTCCAACCGTAGTGTCCAGCCTTCATTTTACTCGTAGTTCAAGGCTCCGTTTATGACCCAGACTTCTCCATTAGATACACGGTTCGCAATACTTGAGACCTCGATATTGCCAGGTTGGATCTTCAGTTGGATTAGCTGTGACTTCATCTATAGAGCCACGTGTACCGTGGACGTACCGTTCTTTTATCTCCTTTGCTCTCCCACCAAATCCTGCCTCCACCCAAAGATTCCACTTTATCGCCTTCCTTCCAGGGACTGACTGGTATTATGTGGGCCTCAACAAATCTTCTTAGATTTCGATGAGCCCTATCTTCACCAGCTTTCCCTTCATAAGCGTTTTCTCCTAGAGCTTTATAATCCTTGGGATCTTCCCACGGCTTTCTTGGTAATTTTTGGATCTCTGAATTTAATGGCGCAAGGACCGTAGCATTCTGCGCATTGTCGTCCAAGCGCTTGGAAATCGTGTCGATGTCTCTTGTGAAGCCGGCAAAGATGTTGATAACGCGCTCCTTGCCAATGACATCTGATATCACCACATCGCCCACGCCACCAGAAGATGTATCTTTGTCGCTAGAAGGAGGTAATGCGATGTTTGGTACGTTCATGATGGGCTCTTGGCGATGAGTGGCAGCATCTATAGAATTAGAACGCTTGTTGAAGAGGTCGGGCACGACGAGCTGTGAGACCGCATTTGGTAACCGAGCGCTGAGGGATAGTGCTACTAGGAGAAGTTCAAATCGCATAATGGGATATAACATGAATGGTTTAGATATTGACGTTTGGGTGATGCTGGCTAGCCCCTTGGATGTGGAGAGGTATGAAAAGTAGGTAATGTTACATGTGCCGAGGTGGATTTAATATGTACAAGTACACACTGCTGTAGGGATAGCTGACTTCCTAATACCCCTTCGATGGATATAAAGGCAGCTTACTCCGTACCTACCACAGAATCACATGCTTCTACCCCTGGAGCAAGTTGGTGATCCATGAATCCGCTGCTTCTTTGCCCAAGGCGCTGGATCAGATGATGGGGGGGAAGCTGGGGTACGGTAATTAATTGGTGGGGGTTGCCGGTCTGGGGCATTCACATGCCAATCTGAGCTAGAGAAAGTTACGAGTAGGTACTTGTACAGAGTGTGGTCACGTGGTGGTTCAGAACCAAGAGAGCAACAAGAGTGTTTCTAGATCTGCTTTGGATACCGTACTTTACAGTACTGTAGGCAGAACCATGTGTCTCACATGTTTTTGTCCAGAACTTCGAATACAGTATTATTGTCCTGCCAATGAACAACAAGCCCGAGAGGGACCTTGAGTTTCCGCTTACGGCCACTTTGGCGGAGCCTCGGTACTTCTCCAACCCGTGGGCTCGGAAAGTGCATCTTTGGGTCTTCATCTACCTCTCTCCACCCCGCTTTCTCCAAGCATAGAAAGTTCCATTCAGAGACTTCAGCGCTCCCTTATCTGCCACCTCTCATCTTTTCCTCATCATGGCGCCTAGAGTTATCGTAGTTGGTGGAGGGCGTAAGCAATCCCCCCCACCGTTCGCCGGGGACCCGAAGCTGACCAGAAGACAGTATCCGGCTTGAGTGCGGCCCATACCATTTACCTGGCTGGCGGCAATGTGTTGCTTCTGGACAAGAACAGTAGGTACTGCATATGTATGAAGAGGAACAGTGGACTGACTGCTGTATTAGACTTCTTCGGAGGAAACTCAACAAAAGCCACGTCTGGTATCAACGGTGCCCTCACACGGACACAGGTGGACGAGAAGATTGGCGACAGCGTAAAGCAGTTCTACGATGACACCCTGAAATCAGCGAGAGACAAAGCTCGTCCCGACTTGATCAAGGTCCTCACATACAAATCCGCTGCAGCTGTCGAATGGCTACAGGACGTCTTCAACCTCGATCTCACTCTTGTGTCACGGCTAGGGTGAGTATTTGCAGAGAACCTTTACCTCGATCACCTGCTAAGGAAGCATAGTGGCCACTCTCAACCTAGAACACATCGCGGACACGACGCAAAATTTCCCGGAATGGCCATCACCTATGCTTTGATGCAGCGATTGGAAGAGCTAGTCGAGAGTGATCCCGAGCGTGTACAGATCATAAAAAAAGCACGCGTCACTTCGGTCAACAAAGAAGGCAACAAAGTCACAGGAGTTACGTACGAATACAACAAGGAGCAGTGCTCTGTAGATGGTGTGGTCGTGTTGGCCACTGGAGGCTACGCTGCCGACTTCACAGAAACCTCGTTGCTGAAAAAGCATAGGCCAGATACTTATGACCTTGCAAGCACAAACGGTACACATGCTACTGGCGATGGACTGAAGATGCTTATGGCGATTGGTGGCCAAGGTATTGACCTTGACAAGGTTCAGGTGCATCCAACCGGATTGGTTGATCCCAAAGACCCTGGGTCAAAGTGGAAGTTTCTGGCCGCAGAGGGTAGGTTCCTTTTTCACTCCATAGATTGGAGCACAGTCACTGACCTTCGATTAGCGCTACGTGGTGAGGGCGGTCTCCTACTGAATGGTGAGGGCAAGCGATTTGCAGACGAGCTCGGCCACCGCGACTACGTCTCCGGAGAGATGTGGAAAGAGAAGGAAGCAAAGAGATGGCCTGTTCGCCTAGTCCTCAACTCGAAAGCCTCCAATGTCCTTGACTTCCACACCCGCCACTACTCCGGCCGTGGTCTGATGAAGAAGATGAGCGGCAAGGAGCTAGCTAAGGAGATTGGCTGCTCGGAGTCTACCCTACAATCGACTTTCCAAGACTACAATGCCATCGCCGACGGCAAGAAGAAGGATCCATATGGCAAGAAATACTTCCACAACCTTCCCTTCGACATCTCCGACACCTTTCATGTTGCCGTCATGGAGCCAGTTTTGCACTTCACAATGGGCGGCATTGAAATCAACGACAAAGCCCAAGTCCTCAACGCTGATGGGGCACCCTTCGAAGGTCTCTACGCTTGTGGTGAACTCGCCGGCGGCGTCCATGGCGCCAACAGACTCGGAGGCTCCTCGCTACTCGGTTGCGTCGTCTACGGCCGTGTCGCCGGTGAAAGCGCCAGCACATTCCTCTTCCAGAAAGTCCTCACCGGCGGCGTCTCAAGCGCCGCGCAGCGTCTGGGCCAAATCTCCCTGCACATCGACCCGGCCACCCCCGGCAAGATCTCTGTTGAATGGGGCAACGGCGAAACTGCCTCGTCTAGCTCCGCCGCTGGTGAAGACAAGCAATCGCAACAGTCCCAAAAATCCGCCGCCCCCGTTATGAAAGGCGCGGCCGCCGACAGCGCCGACCCAGGCAAGGTCAGCAAACCGACCGACCCCGTCGAGTTCAAAGTCCCCGAGAAAGAATTCTCCATGGAGGAAGTGCAGAAGCACAACCAAAAGGACGACCTGTGGATCGTGGTCAAGGGGTGCGTGCTGGACGTGACCAACTGGCTGGACGAGCACCCCGGGGGCCCGCAAGCGCTCTTTAGCCATATGGGGAAGGATGCGACGGAGGAATTTGAGATGTTGCATGATGATGAGGTGATTCCGAAGTATGCGGCGGATATTGTGATTGGGAGGGTCAAGGGGCAGACGCCGAGTTTGGATATATAGGTGGTGTTGATGGCTGCTTTGGGCTTTGAACATGGGGCGGGGAGTTGAGTGGGTTCTGTATTGTATTCGGAATTGAGTGCATAGCTTTGTATCTATTTTCCATGCGGGACTGAGAAACGGTGGATGCATCTGTGACGTGAACTTTCCCGTTGGCGTCGAGAATCTTCTATTGGATGAGCCGGTTTCCAAGGTGCGTGTCAAGTGTCATGTACTGTACGATCCACCAAACCATCTATCTACCCGAGCAAAAGGGATCGATCCCCAGCCTGTCGCTGTAAACCACATGTATAAAAGCTGCAAAGTTGCTGTGGGACCTGCAGACTCGAAATATTGGGATTGCAATTCTGATCACACCCAAGAAATAAAAACATCACAATGATTTACTGTTAAACAAGCAATCCATTCAAAGCCCGGGGGGGGGGGTATCTCTTCATAATCTGACATCTACTGTAAGCACCACCTAGCCATTCAACTCCCAGCTCCGGTTCCTAGCGATGCTCCCCTGTTTTCCCAAGCCCGTAAGCGCCATGCAAAAATGCCCCAGCTACAGTATATATCCCGCTAAGATGGACTGAGATGTCAATCACGCTTTTATATCGGTTTTGATAGATCCCAAAGCTCAAGCCAAAATGTATGTGTCCAGGTGAGTTTGCAGGGCTGGCCAGAGATCGATGCGCATCCCCACACCTTCGTCTTCAGTGTCAGGTTCTTTCCTGTAGCTTCGTTCGATGAGGGCCCCCAGCTTGGCCTCCCACATCCTGACTTGCTGAATCTTCGGTGCTGTAAAGGCCTCGCTGATGGTGCCGGCACGGACATATTCATCGATGATCGCCACTTGCGAAATCCGGTTCTCGAGTTCTTTGGGTGTCATGTTAAGTCTCAGCGATAGATCTCGAGCGCTCCTATCGTCGCTTACCGTCTCTAGGGGCAGCATGGTTGTTTCCTTTCTCTTTTTGACTGGAGACGCTCCCGCCGGGGTGGTTTGGCGTTCTGCGTTGTCGCGCTGCTGAACGCGGATGAGGTAGGCTCTCGGGTCGCCGGGTTCGAAGACAAGACCTTGCTCTGGGGACTGCCGATCTGTCGAGGTCTCGTCGCCGGGATGGAGGGCAGCTATGGCTTTGTGGTATCTGTTTTTGTGTGGAGACGTAAGTGAGCTTTGAGAGCGAAGAGACTGCTCTGTAGCATTTCGGTTGAGCGTCTTCGCTGCTGCTACTTGCTGGCGAAGGTACTTTTTACGTTGGTCAAGTGCTGCTTGCTTGCGTAGCTCGTAGTCCATTATTGAAGCAAGGTCGGGGTGCATAGATTCAGTTGAAGCTGCGCTGCTGGGGAGTTCGGCTATCGAATCATCATCTTCGCTGTCGTGACGAGTTGGGGTATTGGCCGCTATTGAGTTTTTACCATGGTCCGATTGTGCCGGTCGAGTCGGTTTACTCCTTCGCTTGGGTTCTATATCAAACCAAACGCGCTCAGGGTCGTTGACCGGGGATACGAAGGGTTTGTTGACACCTGACTGCTGCTGCTTCCGTGGTCCTACCTTTCGACCAGAACTCGGAGCCCCTCTGGGAATATCGCCCAAGGGTGTTCCTTTGGGTAGAGTCCGGGCAGATATAAAGTCGCGAGGCCGATTGGTAGCTGTGGCGCTAGAATCCAGTAGACTGATCTCATCATTGCTAGGGGTGCTCATATGGTTGTCCATGGGTTTTTGCACCCATGTGTCAAGAGCACCGCTACTGCAGCGGTCTCTGTCCAGACCGTGTGATTTTTTGGCTGTACGGCTTCCTTCTCCTTTGCCCCAAGCTTTCAACGGGTATGGGAAAGGCTCAGGTGAAGAAGATTGTAGCCCTGTCGTAGAGGGAACTGCGGCACGCGATCCCTCAGGAGTAGGAAGCTCGCACAGGATTTTATCTTCAACATGATTACGACTACCTAACCAATTCGGATTAATAGCTTCCCCTCTCTGGCGCACCGGTGTGAATAATTGCCCATTGGTATTCATTACTGCTTCTGACTTATGTTCCTTTCTCAACGACCGGATTGGCGCATTCATTTTCGCAAATGCCCAAGGATTCGAAACAGTAACGTCGCGTAGAGCATCTTCGTTGGCATAATCCGTAGCACCTGATGTTTTGTTTTGTCCGTCGCGGTTCCGGTGAAGCTCATCGATAGAGTCGTCGTCATCGAAATACATATTTCGGTTCCACGGGCGTCTTTTGACACCCGCTGTAGAGTCGTTGAGAGGGCCAGCATTATTCTCTGGGATAGTGTTGGCAATTGGTGAAGTCTGAGGTGAGGTTGATCTTGTTGCAGTCTGAGGAGACCTGACAGATGGGTCAGAGGGTTGCGCTTCTGGATCGGGCACGGCACTTGATATGGAATCCGCCTTGTTCTCCATCTCACTGACGGCAGAGTGCGGGTCTTCAATACGCTCTGATGAACATTCACCTTCGACGTCTTGTTCTTGAATAGCAGCAACGCTCAGCGGCGTCTTTTTGGCAAGCAGAAGCTCAAATCCTTGAGGTCTAGGCTTCAAGGATCTCGCAGGAACGTCTTCGGTCTTCCTTTTCCTAAGGTCTCCGTAGACACTTATGAAGAAGCTCTCAATTAACTTGAGAAAGAGACCATTATCCGTGAATAGTACATCGTCTTTCGCAGGCTCAACATTAACGTCATAACTACCCGATGGACAGAAAATATTCATGCATAAGAATGGGTCCACAAGATTCGGTCCATCGTACGACGAGCTTGCAGAACGAAGGTATGATTTATATAGATTAATCATTTGCTTTAGGGTACCTCTAGCACATGAAACGGGTCTTGAATCGACAGAAACGAAATGACCTACAGTACTGACAGATAATGTATCTAAGAAGGCTTGTTAGTATCTACTGTCGTTGATCTGCGATGGTGTAGTTGCTCCGCACTTACCGCATGCTGAAACAGGTAGAAATGCCTCAATCCTGTAAACCTCATTTCCAGTAGCTTTCCCCACCGTGTTTGTTGTTTGATCTTTCATAGATGCTGATGACCAATCTATCCATGCGGATTGCTCTGCCGCCTTCTTGCCAACCACCTTGATAGCTGCATCATTTAACGCAGCTTCGAGTTTTGTTCCGCTTCTTGGTGCATACATCCAATTACCCTTGTCATTCTTGGCCTTCAGAACCTTAAGCGAGAATCTGATGGTCGGTCGAGATAGAGCGTAAGCATGCAGCATCTTCTTGATTTTGGACAGAAGCTTGGCGGGAGCTTTTAGGGCAGTTTGTCGGCGCACAGGTAAAGCCTTAAGGAAATCGCCGACTCGGACGGTTGTACCCACAGGGTGAGACGTTTTTTCTTCACTGGAGGCTACGATCAGACTTTGTATATATCAAGCCTCGAGCAATCGTACCTCTCAATCCCACCCTGCTGTCTGACCTTGATCCTCGTCGCTGTTGGCTCACCCTCTACGCGCGTGCTAATCATCAAAGACCCACTCATCTCCGCAGCACTGGCCAAAGCCTCGCCCCTAAATCCTAGCGACTGCCCACCAACCTTTGTGAGGTCTTCGAGATCCCTGATTTTGCTGGTGCAGTACCGTCTGCAGAGCATGCCTCTATCCCCTGGGGCAATACCATGGCCGTTGTCTTTGACTTGGACAATGTCCAAAGCGTTCGTAGATATCTCAACAAAGATGGCGGTGGCCCGACCATCAAGAGCGTTTTCAACCAGCTCCTTGACCAAGGAAGCAGAATCTGCAAGGACTTGGGAGGAGCCAATGGCACGGACAGTATTAGTAGGAAGTGCAGCGATGGGCATGCTGTAGAACTATCGGCACCACTAATTGGGATCAAATGCTCTCATCCCAGCGCTGTGGAAAATCATAGCTGGTAAGGATGGTAAGATATACTTGAGGTAATATCATTGACAATCAACGTCATGAAATTTCAATACGTGAAGTAGGTAGACCCATTTCGCGCTAGCCGCACGAATGCACGTGACGCTTTTCGCCGCGTCTCGAAACGATTCCAGATGCTTTCCTCCATAGACTATACAGACAGTATTCTTATGCCTTCGGTATCGCAGCTAGCCCTACCAGGCGTTGTAACAATTATCACGTTTCTAGCGTATGGTTCTCAGCTACTCTTTGGTTATATTAAACCGGGTCCGCTTGAGCAGAAAGAAGCACTTCTATTCAATGCTTTGGTAGGCTGTGTATGGATTTGCTATGGCCGAGCATGCTTTACTGGCCCAGGCCGAGTACCATCTAATTGGACTTCATCTTTCTTAAAGAGCAATGTATCTAGTAGTCCGCAGCCACCTATTGGAAAAAGACAACGATGGTGCAGAAGATGCGAGGCTTTCAAACCGCCGAGGGCGCACCATTGTAAAGTCTGCCAGAGGTATACAAAAGAGTCGTATCTTGAAGGTAACAATATCTGACGTAGAATTTGCAGATGCATCCCAAAAATGGACCATCACTGTCCTTGGACTGTCAACTGCGTCTCCCATCGTACCTTTCCCCATTTCTTCCGTTTCCTGTTTTATGCAGTCATATCAATGAGCTATTTGGAGTGCTTTCTCTATATTCGCGTAGGATTTGTATGGAGTGGACGCAATCTCCCAAGCGTGCGTGTCCCTTTACGTCCCCCATCTTGCCAATGGCTCATAGAACACTATAAAGTACCTTGGTCCTTCTCCAGCCGCTTTGATATTTCTCTTCATCATATCAGTGGCGAATTCAATCGCACTCTTTGCTCTTGCCATGTTGTTAGCGCGCAACATTTGGACCCTGGGTTCAAACGTCTCGACGATCGAAGGCTGGGAGATCGAAAGACACAAGACCCTTCTTCGGCGAGCCAAAGTATTGGGAGGCTATCTTGATGGTCCCGATGGCATTAAAGTCAAGATTACTAGACAAGAGTATCCTTACGACATAGGAATCTACCAAAACATACAACAGAGTATGGGCGGCATCTTTGTATTTTGGCTTTGGCCTTTCGCTGCTACACCATCCATTGAGTCTGGGCTCTACTTTGAAACCAATGGATTCGAAGGTCAGTGCGAGTGCGGTTCCTCATTAGTATAAATCTCACAGTCACAGATCCCACACAAACATGGCCGCCTCCCGACCCAGATCGTATGCCAAGGCAGTCAACAATCGCGAACCGTCAAGCATTTACATACGAAGACGATTCGAGATCAAGTCGCGAGCAGCTCGATGCTTTCCGTCGTAGGCAAGAAGAGGACTTGAAGCGCTATCATCAGGAAGAGCCGGTCGCCCGACGTAGGCCGTTCCACGAACGCTATAAGGATAACGACATGGAGTGGCATGATGATCCTAAAGCCTTCAAAAGTAAGAACGACGTTAATGGAGGTGAAGAAGCATGGCGGGATTCCGAAGGTGATAGATTGGACGATTTTGGTGTTGATGAAGACATCGAGTTTTATGACGAGGACGATGTTCCATTGGCTAAATTCTCCTTCGGCAACGAGAGGGGCTGAAATCAAGGAGTGATGACCGACCGGATGATATACCGCTACCCCTGAATGTAACGTCGATCTAGCAGGGCACGCTCTCGCTGTGACATATGGACTTTCCTCTTTGCCATGACTGGAATCGGTCCGGGAATATAAGCGAGAGACTCTTGTGGCGTGCCTGCTCATCCGCGGAAATCCGCCTTGATGTTCAGCATACAACCTCGACCACGGGAAGCCCCATAAGCGAAATGCGGGGTAAAGCTACCTATATCAGGATAATCCTTAGAGACACACCTGCCGTTGCACTACCCATTATTGATCTAGATGGAATCTGCCGATGTGTCGCATCGAAGATCTTAGGTAGCATGTGGCCCGAGCATACTGCTGCAAGTCATACTACTGTAAGCCTTCATCATCCTGCCTAGAGTATAAGTGAAAGTACGTTTCACAGCCCATACAACGGTAGTAACCAGCTGTACATCAGCGGCGAAGGTGCCGGGAAACATCTGCCTTACCTTCCGTTAGACTTTTCTTCCCCTCTGCTGGTTTTGATAGGTAATCTTGGAAAGGTCTAGCGTGGGGGTATCTCGAACACGAGCACGGAGAAAAAGGCCCTTTTTTGCCACGACGCACGAAATCCCTTTACTGTCACGCTTTCCTGAAAGGCATGAGCTGTTCCTCCATCGGTAGTTTTGTCGCCGTGCTTCGTTTTGCTTCCAAATGAATCAGACTTACTGGACGCGTCACGCCTCCGGGGGATTCTGTCCCGGACGGACGAACGGCTTCAGATCTAACATTCAGAGTATCAGCGCACAGACCTAGATTACTGAGCTGGACAGTGATAACGACAAATACCCTGAGGTAGCTCTGGCTACTTAACCTTGCTTACAATAGGGGTTCTAACAGCCGAACAGGCAGAATTGCCTGTCCCGCTGATGCTCTCTAGGGTGCGGATGGGGGATGACAGGGTTGACTTGGAGCCCCGCTGTCACCCACGCTACAGCCTCAACCCCACGTTATCCCGCCGAGCCCCGCCATGCAGGTAACCGAATCTCCGGGCTCTTTCGGCGCACGATGGATGGCGTTGGGAACATCATCAGCGAGGTACTGGTACTTCTCGGAATCCTGGGATTGAAGCCTAGACCGTTTCCGCTCGAGGCATATTCGCTCGAATTCTCCCTGCGACAAACTCAAAATAACCATCTTCTCTCCGAAATGGGTGGCAGGTTGTTGCACATGACGGATTTGTAACGAGTCATGCATGTACGAGAGGCAAGGTAATATGGAAGCGTCGCAGCCATTGGCTTGAACCCTTCAATCTCACTCCACCGAGTCTTCAATCACCGGGGCGCGTGGGAAAATAAACAACAGGTGATTGTCAGACTCGCCAGGCCTATCGTCAGACTAAATGCCCTTTTTGGGTACGAGAAAGTCAAGTTCTACATGTTCCAACGTCCAATTCGTCCCATCGCATAAGCTTTGCCAATGAGCCCGAACCGACAACAATACTACTATTTCCAGAAATCAAAGAGTTTAATTGGACATCTTTACTCGATACATAGACCAATTGTCTACTGACTTTCTGCACCTCTGTGGTGGATCGCTCACTAAGTCTGCTAAGTACTTGTACTTTAACAGCAACAGCCAAGCCATTAGAGCGCGGGACCCCCACCCCCCAAAACATTCCTCCTGGGGCTCGGACCTCGTTCTTTTTGGGTCCATTTTATACTTAAATAACCGATCATCTCGTCATGCTTCCATCATGCGTGTCAATCCTCTCATCCTTCCTCACCCCAGCAATTGAGTCTCTCGCTGCGCCATCTCTCCCTTTCCCACTGCCACACTTCCACAATGGCACCTCATATTAATGCTCCCTCACTTGCAGGAAGCTATCACCAACCCTTCAGCCACTCGCCTCTCAGTTCTCAACCTCTTCCACCACGAAGGCGAAGTGCTGTTGATTCAATCTACTCGCAATCACAGTACAGCGAGTCTTCCGAGAGCACCGCAGCTTCTTCTTTTGACGACTCTCATACCCATCGATCACTCATGCCGGGCGTCTATGTACCCACGGTGACGTTCTTCAAGGAATGTAGCGAGGATCTCGATCTGGATGTGATTGCCAAACATGCGGTTCGACTCGCAAAGGCTGGCGTTGCTGGCTTAACCACGCAAGGATCGAACGGCGAGGCAGTTCATCTCTCACACGAGGAGAGAAAGCTGGTGACCAGGACGACACGTACAGCGTTAGATGACGCAGGGTACCACTCCTTACCAGTTATTGTAGGCTGCGGCTCGCAGTCTACTCGCGAAACGATCGAGCTCTGCCGTGAAGCATTGGCTTCAGGCGGGGACTACGCTTTGGTTCTGCCACCTTCGTACTACAAGCCAATGTACAGATCCGACGCTCTGATCGAATTCTTTCAAGATGTTGCAGAAGCATCGCCAGTGCCTATCTTGATCTATAATTATCCCGGAGCCGTGGCCGGCATTGATATGGATTCTGACGTCATTACGCAGCTGGCCAAGCATCCCAACATTGTGGGCTGCAAGCTCACCTGTGGAAATACCGGCAAGCTAGGCAGAATCGCCGCAGCCGTTGACGCTGCTACTCCCTCCGACAATGGCTCGGGATTTATGTGTATGGGTGGTTCAGCTGACTTCACCCTCCAAACCATCGTCGTTGGTGGCTCCGGAGTCATCTGCGGTCTCGGCAATGTCACGCCCAAGGCATGTGTGCAGATCATTGAGCTCTATGCGGCAGGAAAGCTGGCGGAGGCCAAGAAGTTGCAGGCCGTCGTGGCCCGTGGGGATTGGGCAGCTATTTCAGGTGGTATTGTTGGGACAAAGAGCGCATTGAATACGTATTATGGATACGGCGGGATCGCACGCAAACCACTGCCGAGCCCGACGGTCCAAGAGGTAAAGAAGTATGCAAGCGACTTCAAGGAGGTGGTGGAACTGGAGAAATTCTTATAACATTTCCTTTGGGCGGCTTTCTGATCTCTTGCGTTACAGCGGGTGTTGGCCTTAGGTGCCAGGCTTTGGTTAGCATGTTCAGCAAAAACAAAAGAACCTAGAAGGCTCAGTGTAATTTACCCACCTACCTTATCAAGACTCCAAAACGCGCGTTGTTTGCAGGCCGACAACCCTGTTTCGTAAGGTATCTCTAGCTTGCAGCATCACGTGCCTATATTTCAAAGATGCAGGTGAACAACCGGTTGCCGTCGAGAACATTAAACAGACTATTCGACGCGTTGTTTTCTTGGAATAGTCTACCTATCAAATTGGGCAAATGGACATATAGAACTAATAGATCTGCTGTTTCGTACTCAATCCTTTACTTGTTCCAATGGTGGCAATTGGTTGTTGTTTACATACTCCTGAGATGATAGGCTACTTTTTACCGAGGTAGCTCAGGGGCATACATTGCCGGCGGCGGGATCTGGCGTGCCCCCAGTCTTGCATGCGGGGGGCGGAACTTTAGCGCTGATCACTGAATGCCGCCGCCTACCGTAACAAGCCGATTGAGGGCACAGAAGGGGCGGAGTAGTAAGTAGGGGGTTCGTCCACAACTAGAACTTCAACCTTCCAACAACTCTGTGGTCTTTTACGTAAATCTTACGAGACAAGTATCCTATACAACATTGCATTGCCACGTCTGCTACAACTCACCTCCGCCCTCATGATGGGAGGTGGTCCCGGCGCCAAGCCCGAGCATATGCTCGTTGTCGTGCCCTTTGAAGAGCCAACTGCCATCTTTGACAGGATCCGAAAGAAACACCCACATATCAAGATCACTTACCGGAATTTATCTTTCAACGAAACGCCTTGGAAGGGGACACAAGAGATCCCAAGAGGTCTGCCTTCTCCAATGAAGTCCCCACGATCTATTGGCCTTCTCTGACGCCATTCTCGTTGCCCCCGGCAGAGATCTATAATGACGTGACTATACTGGTGACCCTGTCTGCCTTACCGCCATCTCCCGACGACTGTCCGAAGCTTGGTCCGTTGAATCGTCCAACCACTACAGAAAATTGACTAATTTATCCAGAATTTATTCACTTCTTCTCGGCAGGGTCAGTTGTCTCTACCAATGGTGGCTACACTTATACTGAGCACGAGACAGCACAAACCATATTGCCAAATCCCCCATCTATACCTCGACAGACATAACGTTGACCACTTCGTCAGGCGAGTCCGCAAAAAAACGGCACTCGGCGATCAAACGCTGACCGTCGGCGTCATTTCTCAGGCATACATGGACCTCAGATTGCTGAATGGTAAACAACCAGCAGATTCCCGAGACGTGTAGTTTGACTGAGTAAATAGGGTCGTTCTCACCACCTTAGCCCACTCCCACCACTACTCCCTCCTTCATTCCTGGCAACGACAGCACAACTGGGGCAAAGGTGATAACCAAGGCGTTCTACGCACCGTTCAAGACCGTGTTGGTCAACGGCTCGCTGTTCTCGGCTATGGCAGTATCGGCCGGCAAGGTGAACTTGGCTCTTCGGCTTTCACAACGTCTAAGAGAAAAACTAACTACGCCAAGTCGCTCGAGTCGCCAAAGCAATGGGGATGGACGTAATTGCCTACACCGCAAGTCCCCGAAAAACCCCCGAAAGCAAACAAGACCACGGCTTCATCGTCCCCCACACCGGCGACCCTGACGGCACCATCCCCTCCGGCTGGTACTCCGGGCTCGACAAAGCGTCCCTGCACCACTTCCTCGATCAAGACATCGACCACCTTCTCGTCTCCGTCCCCCTCACCCCCCAAACCACGCACTTCCTCGCCGCCCCTGAATTCGCCATCCTAGGCAAACGCAACGCCTTCATAACCAACATCTCCCGCGGCCAGATCCTACAGCAACGTGACCTTGTCGCCGCACTGGAACAAGGCGCCAAGAACGGTGGCAAAGATGGCGGGCTGAGGGGCGCAGCGCTGGATGTTACGGACCCCGAGCCGTTGCCGAAAGAGGATCCGCTGTGGGATGCGCCAAATTGCATCGTGACGCCGCATATTAGCGGACTCGGCACGGCGTATGTGGATCGCGCGTTTCAGGTGCTGGAGGTTAATTTGGAGAGGAAGGAGGAGGGGAAGAAGATGATTAATGTTGTTGATCGGGAGAGGGGTTATTGAGGGTTGGTGGCGTGTAAGGGGGTAGAGTAGAAGAGGGTTCTCATGAATTGCAAAAGGAGTAGAAGATGGCATTTCCGCTTGCATAAGAGGACGCCAAATCTCAAGATGTATATATATATATATTGTATACACCCCAAACTTAGGATTGGAGATTCCCGTTTCAGAACGTGAACGTGCGGCCGTCTTCCAGTGTGGAAATCTCAACGCATCTGCTCTCTGCCATCTGACAAGCAAGATGCGCGAAGGATGCTCTTGCTTCTACGACACGATCCAGATTCCAGCACGTGGTTGGTAGCTCCAACTTCACACTTCAAATATTTCTTTCCCGACGGCTTCTCTTCGAATCGACGGCGCAGTCCGATCGAACCTCTTGCTACCGTACTCGCTATTCATAAAGCCGTCGTTTTGAAATATACCTAATACTGTAGGATCAATTAGTATCGTCCCCGTTCTCCGGATTTTGGTGTGCAGGTATGTATGTGCAGTTTTTGCTTGTAATTTGGAATTGTTGAAGTTGATGGGGATATACTAGCTGCTGATGGGACAATGGTGTTGGTGTTCTCTGCTTCCTCATGGCTAAAGCTCGTGTGTGTGTGTGTGTGTGTGTGTGTTTCCTACTCGAAGAAAGACTTTATCCTCTAGTACTGTAGGAGCCCCTCACTCGACGGCCTAATGGTCATGTCCGATTAAGTATATTGTAGGACTTAGGATAAATATGACTGCGATCAGGTTCAGATCTGTATCTGCTATGTACATAAAACGCTGATATCAACGGCTTATCATAACGTATGTAAGAGGGAGAAAAGTAGCAATTTGCTGAACCAGGATAGAAGAACCTGTATTTTCAAGCTTCGTCTGTGAAACGTGGTTTTCTTTACGAACATCGCAAGCAAGCAAGATTATTGAATCCGAGCATAAGCCTGTTCTCTTCTCAGGCTGATTCTTCTTCTGAAAAGAACTTTGTGTTTACGAAACTAGAACTTAATTCAGATGTTATATTTAAGAAAGATCGAATTTATTTGTAAAGTTAAAGAAACAATAGTAGTCGTAAGTAGTATGAGAGAAGACTCGTCATCGTACGGCTTCGCTGAGATGATCATTATCGATTTCTGCGAGTAGGAATGTGTTATTTTGACTCTCGATTCAACGTTCTTCTTTTGACGGTGGGACCTCTTGACTCTTCTGTGGCAGCAGAAGGTTCGTAGCCAGCACCACGTACAGGTGGGTCCCATAGCTGACCTCTGCAGCGTACTGTATAGACTGAAAGCACAATTCTTTGACGCTATGATAATTAAAACGTCGTCAATTGCTTCTTCCAATAATGACTTTGACGATTGTTTACTAGACTATGGCTCTTCGAGCTATTGAGATTGAAGATATCGTTCGACGCCTCGTTGTCAAGACTCTATGCTAGCATAGACTTTCGAGTTGTCAGAAGTGAAACAATCTTTAGACACCTGGGATTTTAGAGTTAATGGGACTGTCTTTACGACTCTTTCGTTTCGGTCCACTGCAAGGCGGTGGACTCGCGTGTTCCTTCCCTTAGATATGTATCATGCATACCTTAGTCCCGCAATCTGTACTCGTACATACAGTATGTAACGTGAATGATGGGGTGGTCTTGTTCAGCCTTGCTTCGCCCAAGCACACTCAGCCCCATTAAACATCCCAATTTCTTCTTCGAAGCTTGCTTCGTCCCGTTCCATTTTATTTTATTTCAACGTCTTTACCGCGACTCTAACTTCTTAGGTGAATCAGAATAGCCAGAAAATGGACGGCGTCAGCGCTGCAGCCAGCGTCATCGCCGTTGTGGGATTCGCTTTAACCTCCACCAAAGTCATACGTGATACAATATCCGGTATCAAGGATGCGCCCAAGATTGTCCAGCAGACCATCTCGGCGTTGGAAGAGCTCAAGAAGATCCTACAGCGGGTTGAAACGCTGAACGAACGATTCGAGGATGTCAACGCAGATCTGCAAACCTTGTTGCAGCAGTGTGCTACAGACCTTAAAGCCTTCGAGAAAAAGATTGGATGTCTACGTATAATGCCAACCGAGAAAAGGTTCGGTAAGGCATGGATGAGAGTTAAAACCATGCTGAAGCAGGATGATTTACAAAGAATATGGGAGGGGATAAATCGGCATGTTCTGGCTCTGACTATGCATTTTCAGTTGATCGGGACGTGAGTGTTGGTTTTGATAATCGATTTCTATATAGTACTAATCGGTTCCCATGAACCTAGTGAATTCAGTCTTACACATGCAAACCAACTGCAACGTCTTGACGAGACGCACAGAGCTGCTTCTCTTCATACGACTCGGATAAAAGATGGACTTGCTGGCGCCAGAGCGGACTCGGCAGCATGGCATGCGACCACACACCAAAGGATTGAGGAACTGAGTAGCGGAGTGGACGCGCTCTCCAACGTGTCCACAGGCCAATCCAGAAAAATTGAAGAAATGCTTGGGCAGCTGCAAGATCTGATTGCCACAAATTCGAATCAAGGTACCAGGATATGGGAAGTTCCGGAGACGTCAGAAAATGACAGAACATCGGCCGCGAATCAAAAGGAAGAATTCGAAGAAGACCTTAGAGCTAGTCTAGCGCGTCTTCGCGGGCTAGCTTTAGAGAAAGAAAAGTCATTTTATTCGAAAGCAGCGGAAGATATCATTGGTGACATTGAACAATTGCTAAATACAGTATCTTCAGTGACGGAAACTTCCACTAGCAAAAGAAACGGAAAGAAAAGAAAGCGGAATAAAGACCAGAACATAGATAGTGATCTTTCTAGTGACGAGGAACTACAGCATCGTGGAATTAAGCGCATAGAGAAGTTGCTAGGCACAACTCAATGCCTAGTTGTCAATCCACAAAGTATGTAATGATTGTCTCAGACTAGTCGGTCTTGCTGACCTGATCTGTTATTCTCTAGCTAGATCTCGTCCGATTAGAACCCCAGGACGCAAATATAAACGTAGATTTTTGCGGCGTAGTCATTCCGTCGGTGATGGTTCTATCGCCATCAACGTAAGAAGCAGGATGCTAAAACATATCATGAACGATCCCAAGGACCACGAGGACTACAAGGGCCCTGATAGTGAAGTTTTTGAAGTCTTCGAAGGAGAAATCACATTCCTACCGAACAGCGTTCCCAATACCAGAATTTCTGTCTCATTCGAACAGAGATCGACCTATCAAGGTTCTCTTCTTGGAAAACCAACAATTTCCTTTTCAGCCACTTTGCCAGACAATTCAGAGGTCTTCTTACGAATCAAAGATGGTGACATGGAAGGACTACTTCAGCTACTTGCTAGGGGTACAGCTTCTCTCACAGATCGCGATTCTATGGGTCGTTCTTTGCTGAATGTAAGACTCTCGGTATTTATGTTACAATTAAAAGAGGCAGCATTGACGGTTATAGTATGCCATGTTATCCTTAGCGCCAAATATTTGCAAATATCTTGTCGAAAATGGCGCTGATGTTGATGCTATCGAGAAAGGCTCGGATGGTGACTATCTAGTGTGAGTTTTCATTTGATAACAAACAAATACCAAATTCTGACAGTTGTTTCTAGTTCAATGTTAGATCTTGGCTCCGCGAATGACAACGAAATGGCTTCAAATGAGCTAAGTTGGACCTTGGCATGCAGACGTATACTTCTTGAAGCCGACGCAGACCCCACATTGTCACAACACTCTCACTTTGATGGCGCGCTAGAGATAGGAACCGTGGTAGGCATGTTCTTTCGATCTGGCTAGTCATAGCTGACACCGAGGAAGGAATCTCTTCGTTTAGTCTTAGACCTTGGCCAAGAATTTATTGATCTTGAAGAGAAAGACGAATACGGCTGTAGTGCATTGATGAGATTAATCGAATTGAATTCCCATTCTACTAAGCCGGTCGCTTTGCTTCTCCGCCGCGGTGCAGACCCTAATTCTTGTAATAACCATGGATTATCGTCTCTTCACTTTTGTATTAGATACTTGAAGCTTGATAGTTGTTTAGATGAGCTTATACTCTTGATAAACGCTGGCGTGGATGTTCATGCTGTGGATTATGATGGGGAAAGTATTACAAGTTACGCATATCAAACACCAGTAGAGACTGGCTGGGAATACCGTCGGACTATCAACAGTATTGGAAATAGGGGCTATATCTGGAAAAACCCTTGGACTACCATCAGAAGTGGAAATAGGGGCAATATCTGGGAAGAAGCGCTGACGGCTTGTGGTTACGACGCAGCTGCATTCCGTCAAGCTTATCTGGATACTGGAGGACGAATACGTGGTAAACATGGCCGTTGGGAACTGGACTCTGATTGGGAAGAAGCTTCAGCTGTCTCTGATGAAACGTCCGATGATTCTGAAGCGGAGCAAGAAGGAGAAGATTTTACAGAGTTTGAGGAAGAACGCCAAAGCTACGACCAAGGCCAGAACTCGAATGCAGAGATTCACAGCTATCTTGAGCCTTCTACATTCGCTCAGGAACAACTAGACTATCAACACCCTGAGAATACTCAATTCGTTTATCCACCTTTTCAGGTTCCCCTTGAATCAACAGAGATTGGGCAGTCCGAACCGTCGACCACGGGCTTTGTGACCGAGCTTTCACAGGACGAATACTCCCAAACATCCTTAAACACTACATTGCTACCAGTCCAACCAACATTTGCGGTGGACGCGATCCTTGACCCTTCGACCTGGAGTCACACAAGCCAAAATCATAGCGAAGTCTCTCAATATCCAATGGCATCCCTCCCTTACTACGAAGACCAGCAACCGCAACTTGACACCGTCCAATGGAGCTACAACTCTACGCCCCATCAGTCCGGAATCCAGCTCCCCCAACCCTGGCTGCAGACCCAAGATTATGATATGCTAGAAGAGGACACGAATATATGGAGGCAATAGTTGATTCGGGGTATCACCTCTATCGAATAACAACTCTCCCTCAGTATCCATACAACCTGAGTCCTTCCCCACCTCTGCCCGATCCAAGAAGACGACTAGAGAGCACCAGGATTCGAACTCCCAGACAGCACGGCGCATAGGATAGGGAAAAAGGTAGCCTGATCACAACACGAGCTTTCGAGAGCGAATTCTTTACGCTGGGTCTGCAAGTCGAAGACACGACAGCCATGCAAGAGTTTTCGGCGAAGAATATGCACCAAATCACTAGAGAAAGACGCTGAGGTTTCTACACCATGATCTTCCAGGTGCCAGAATTTTGCATCGAGATTGAACGAGAATGCCTTGAATGAGAAATTATGAGTTTTAGGAAATTCGGCTAGGTTATTTGAGGTGTTAAAGGTATGATCGAGGGAGAAGAATTTCTAGTGCAAACGTTCCATCTATACAAGATATTTCACCTCATCAAACACCAGACTACCTGTCACTTGTAACGGCAATTGTGATGAATCGATCAATTCTTTTGCATCGCAGCAGAGCTTCTATTCTCTTGATCTAAGAATCCCACAAGCATGTTCGGTATTTGAGAGTTTCGTAAATACACATCGACAGAAGAAATTCACGGTTTAGGTGTTATGCACTGAAATATTTTAATGAGAGAATTGGTAGATTTCTCACTTTTCTAAACCATCAGCTCATATTTCGCTCAAGAAGTACCACTCCTTCGCCCTCTCTCAACCGGGCAAAAAGACCCTTTCTTTTCGAGGTATCCTCCTTCCCACTACCGAGATCTACTTCGCCCTTTCTCGATTTCGTCGAATAGCAACGGCTGCCTCTAGTACTAGGCGTTCTCGCTCTCGCGTTTGGGCTCGAACTTCTTGCTGCATGTGACAACTGGATTGCTTCTTTGACGGGCTGTGTGACGAGTTTCTCATGTCAACATCTTCAAATTTTCGAAATGATGATCATCTTGGCTCTTCGCCCACGTGTACCGCCGTTGTTCGTTGCTTGCTTCGTCTCATTTTTATGTTTGCAGGGGCCGTCTTCTGGCATCTATCCAGGTTTCGAACGCCAAATCGTAGGTCTTTGAGCACTGTCAAAGCTGCGACGAAGGTTGATGAATCTTTGATGGGCATACACTTCGACAACCTGGATTTTTGGTGGGCATATTGCTTGGTGAAGGACCGCAGGGTTCTTAGATATCTCGTTAATGATCGATCACTGTGAGATCGTGCAAAGTTCAAAGATTTGAAGGCTTGACTTGATGACTTTGTGGAAGATTCATTCTATACTTGAGGTCTGTCGATGTCGATGTACTTTAAGCAGCAAGTTACTGACCTAGCGTGATATTTCATGGAGAAACGACGCCAACATTGTACAAAGTCGACCCTTCGTTATGTGCGAGACGCTGTGATCAACATCAAGCATGATGCTCAGAGTTGTCTCGTTTGCTTTGCCTGTAAGAATTCAGCTTGTACGTGAAATTCTTTAGCTGAAATAATAATTTGAGTGATTCTATAACGGGCTAAGCCTCTGGTTTTACCATTGATCCAACCAGACGGAAGTAATCTACTCAGAATTATATACCCTGCGAGGACAGTCGAAGTGTGAAGAACAGAGCGCGATAAGCCTCAACGTGTATAACCTAAAAGGACTGATTGTACTGCAGTGGTGGTAGTGATAGCAGAAATTTGATACCAACGCTGTGTAGATTGGAGCATCATAGGTCAGCTGTACTTAAGCTGTCATTGCCTGACCTTTTTAGGACATAAAACGAATTATGTGCTTTCTGATAAATATAAGAATCAACGCACGCAGGCCTTCAGGAACCAACAGGGATGAAAACTTTGAGATACTCCCTCAAGCCGGGATCACACGCATAGACGTACGTTCCGCGGATCCCGCGAGTCATGAGGACGGCATAGATCTGCGTGATGAACCGCAACAGGTCGTTGTCCGAGTAGCGTTTGCCAAGAGCCGGGTTGTTCTCCTTGCCCTTTTTGTCAAAGTACGAGTCGCGATCAATGAAAAGGCGCCTTTGCTGGGGGTTGAATCGTAGGTCAAGACCAATAATGACGCCAACGTAGTTCAGGTCGTACCCCTGGACCGTATGGATTGACCCCACTTCCTCGAGCGCATTGCTTGAAGAGATCCAATCGGTGGGGGTGCTGTTCCAGCGGAGCCGCGTCTGGCCAATTTCGATATCAAACGCGTTGTTGTCCCTTCTAATCCTCCACTCCCAAGCGTAGCCAGCGACCATGCGAGAAAGGCCCACTTCGGCATCGCGCCGGAAAATCTCGTCTCGCATCTCTGCAACGCTGGTGAATGCGCGGAAGTCGTATTCCCCAAAGTCTTGTCTCACCCGTGGAGCCGAGAGAGGACGAGGATCGAGAATCCAGCGAATATAAGACACAAAGTCCGATCCCGCCTGAACACGCATCTGAGTTTGAAGCTGGAAATACCGCCTAGACGCACGAGTGTCCGCTACAAGATTCGACAGCAGTCCCGACGGCAGATCGGCTGGTCGAACACTCTGCGCTGCGTCCAAAAGGAAGATTTGATGCCGGCTCTTCGCCCGTATCCAATCGAGTTGAGTCTTGCTAGTGTCGTCGCTGCCAAAGAGTGTTCTTGTGATGGCAGCAAACTTGGCGTTAAGCACTCCCGATGGTTGGCTAGCACGCTGATTGAGCCGATGAGTCTCGTCGACCAATAGCAGATCGAAAGTTTCATCTGCTTGTCCTACGTCGAAGGGTGTCATGACCATTGACCGGTCAAGCCCTGGCGTCTTTCTGAATACCTTCTTGATGGAATCTCGTAACGATTGCTGCGGCACGACCAGACCGATGCGGAGACCATGCAGTAGGCTCTGATTGCCTTCGGTAAAGAAGCTGGAGAATCGCGAGTCGCTGTCCAGATCTTCGAGCGAAGCGAGTGTCTTGATGTCGACGAGTAACTTCATCATATATATGGCAACAACTGTCTTGCCCGTGCCCGGATCGCCTTGAATCACAATTGTGCTTTCGGCGCCCCTCTCGACATCGATGAGGAACCCCTTGACGATTTCCTCTACAGAGTTCGCTTGATCTTCCGTCAGCGCTTTGAAGGGTGACAACTTGAAGAGATCGCTGTTCTCGATCTCGGGGATACTTCGCGTGAAGATGCCATCGTCCTTGAGTCGTTCGACGATACTTCGGAACCTCTCGCGATACACCTCCCGTTGGTAGTACTTGGACTCCGTGATCCCGTTATTGCGGTTGAGCACCCGGTTGGCACCGTCGCCGGCCAGCATTTTGATGAGGTAGGACTCCAAATCGAGGCAGACCGACTTGTTGAATCTTTCATCGATGATGACGCGAATATTCTTGAGATGCTGCTTCGCCGGTGTTTCCAGGTGCTGGCGCAGTCGGCCCGCTGCGTTGAGCGATTCGCCAACGTAGATATCCCTCAGTCTGTTCGGATTGCTCTGTACGGCGTCGCGGCCGTCGTCCAAGATATACACAACAGGCCAGTTACCATGTTTCTCGTCGTGAAACTTCCACGTCGTGACTGTGGGTTTGGAGAATTCAAGCCGTGCGATCTTAGAGCTCATCGTACTTCTTGCTACTCCCTCGGGCCTTGTCAACCGGATACTTCTTGCGCGTGATCTCGAGCTTCTCCAGCACAATCTGCTCCGGATCAGCACCGATGCGATCGGCGAGAAGCAGACAGTACGTCAGTACGTCGGCCAGTTCCTCGCGTAAGCGGCTTGGGTCAGCTTCAGCACCCCACTGAAAGCACTCGAGTAGTTCGCCGGCCTCGATCGCAACGCTCTTCGCGAGGTTCTCTGGAGTATGGAATTGCGCCCAATCACGATCGGCGACGAAGGCCGCGAGCGCGTTGTGGACTACCCTGCTAACCATGGATTTACAGTTGAGATCAGTCAGTAGAGGAATAAGAGTAGAGTGGAGCAAAAGTAAGAAAGCAAGTAGAATAGGAAAGAGGATGAGTTGAGCGAATAAGTAGAGATAACGGCCTCCGATATGCGGGGCCAAGGACTGTGCACGAACGCTATAGGTCTATATGTGCTATCTCTTTCTCGCTCTTATTTTCTAATGGGCAGTGGCGATTTCCAGGCAGCACACGGAGCTAAATGTATTGAGCAACAGTGAGGGCAGCTCAAGCCAATGTCGATGGAGCCATTTCAGGCTCCCACTGCTGCGCCCCTGCAATGCCGGTACCTTTTAGTTCTAGAATATACTTCAGCTACGCTAATGCAAGCCAAGAGGCACTACACAGGGGAGGCCTGGGGCTTCTCCTATAGGCTATACTTGCCATACAAATTAGTATGTAAACAAAGAAGACGCGTCGCGCATTCCCACGGGCCACACCTCATTTCCTTCCACTGCCTATTGGCATTGCTTCTTTATTTGGACCTTCCTGTCGCTAACCACCATAACCACTATAGCACCTCACTGTCAACATCGTCACTTCCTCCGCTTCGAACTGTGCTGACTCCGCTGTCGCCGTCTCCTTCAATCCCATCGCCCTCACAATTCCGGTTTCATCGGCGAGATCGATGCTCACATTGCTTCATACGCCGGCGGATCTAGCAGTTAAGCGGCGTCAGCTTTTTGAAATGACGAAGTCAGTGAATCTGACAGCGGAAGAGTTGACAGTATACTGAGATTTCATCGATAACGCGTGGGTTCGAAATAAGCCTCCTGGGTGAATTGACGTCAGCGAGTTGAGATTCTCAATTTTTTGATGTCGATTCTGACGGCCAAAAGCATGGAAAGATAGTGATAATGACTCTATTCGACGACAGAGGATGAAAGAAGCAATGACTACGCTTCAGAAGTCAAAGAAAGACGAAGCTATACAGAAGAGGAAGGCGAAGCGGGCTGCTGAGGAACTTGCCGATCAGCGGAACAAGGCCTACGTTAATTGGCTAGCAAGCGAAGGCTTAGATAAAAACGACGACGATGAGCTCGATGAGGCAAAGGAGTATTTGAAGGAGGGCAATCTGCCCATGAATATGATCACTGAAGACCGCTTGAGGAAGCTGACTTCCTATGGTATAACACATCTACTGCCCGAAGCTTCGCCCAAAGAACGGCGACGGCATCACTAAAGGTGAGTGGGGGATTGGTTTGAGGGGGTGGCGTTAGAAATGATGTTATACAAAAATCTATTGAACTTTTGACTCTATATCTTCATGCCTTCATAATTTGGCGACAGCGAGATTGATCGATAATCTTCGCGATTTACTATGGCAACTGGAAGAGAAACACTAAAAGTCCCCTAGCTGGTGGCTTGCATTAGCGTAGCTGAAGAAAGCTCCCGAGCAGCGAGAGAGCAAGGGGAAGCAGCGAGGGCGGGCCGTGCTGCGAGGCAGTGCAGGGATCTCAGGCCCCAGCCGTGCCAGCGTGCTTCACCCCTGCACTGAATCTCGGAAGCTCACCTCAAGTTCAGGCACAGCTCGAAGCCGCTCAAACTTCAGCTTTCCTCAAAGCAGCCGCTGCTCTCAAGGCGAGAAGTGAAAGGGGTCTAAATTTCTTGTGATCATATCGAGTAAGATAGTTTTGAACTTTGATCGCAATCTCTCATTCATTGGCATGATACATAGTAAGCAGAAACCCATGCAGTCTAGACAGCAGTAACAACCTCTGTTGGAAATAGGGAAGATGGTAATCTTCGCCTTCATAGGGCTGACAGGGCTGAGGCCCGCTAGTGGGATTTTACCTGCTCGCTTCTAGATAAGATATACTTCTATCAAGCTTCAATCTACATATCAAAATGTCTTATATGATCTCGTTCTTCAACAATTCTCTCTGATCGCAAAGAATACTGCTCACTCTGAGTCTAGGCAGCAGGAGGCTGGGCCGGGCAGCAGTACGAGGAGCCAGAACAGGCTCCTTCCTTCGTGCTCCTCCTGCTCCCTGTGTGCTCCCTCTGTGCTCCCTTCTGCTCCCTCGATACTCTCTTCAAAGCGGATTTGCTTCCTTTCCCGATCGAAAACGGCAGTTCCCAATCCTAAGTTCGGGGTGTATATAATATATATACATATATACTTTATGCCTCGAACTCAGTAATACTGGTATTGATTGAAGTTGTTGATATCGAAAGAATCCCTTAAACAGTCGTTAATCCTGCCATACCAGGATTAACGGCGCTAAGCCTAACTAGGCACCCCACCAAAATATTTGTCTACTGCATTGTTTACATTCACCTCAGCTTCCTACAACATTCTGAATGCCTACATTCTTTACAAGCTCAGTTATTCTACAAGCAAAATGACACGCGCTCAATTTCAGAAGGATGTGGCTACTTCGCTGATGCGAAATCCAGCTGGATCGACGTAAACGACCCTACGACTTCAGCAATTCGAATCCATCGATTCCACCTTCAGCTCAGGAACATCGTTGAATTCAGCTCATTAAACAAGCCTACAGTCTACTGCACCCCCTGTAAAGCAGTCAAAAGATTCACTTCAGGAGCTGGTAAAGGGGTTAAACGTAAGGCCCTGAGCGAGGTGACTGGCAATGGTCAGTCAAAGCAACCACGAAAACGTACTGTTCAAACCAGCTACGGATGCACTTCTGAACAGTGTACGGGGCTAACAGCCCGCAAAACAGAGGCCTGCTGGGAGGCCATACATGCGTAGGGGGGGAGGGGAGGGAGTTTTGTTGATTTTTGAAGCAATTGGGGATTCTTGCGGAGAAGCCCCTATTTTCCTTTACCCCGGGCTAGGCAATCTGCATATTGATCTCCAGCTCCCCATTGGCCTGGTTAGTCGTCTCCCGTGGCTCCCTAGTACCCTAACAGGTAAAGTGGCCGTATACCTGGTATGGCAGGATTAACGACGGTTTTAGGGATATATATGTGTTGCGTTGATGATCGTGTCTGAAAGACGAGATTGATGATTTTTAACGTAAGGTCCTCAGACGTTGTTACCCGTAGGCTGCGAAGTCATCCAGAGGGTCGCTAACCCAAAGGGACTTAGGGAAAGAGGTTAACCCGAAGGCTTAGCCACGGAAACACGTCTGAGGTCCTGAGGCAATAGTAAACGCAACTCATTTCATTGCTGATATCTTCGAAAAGCCCATTGGTACCGCAACAATAACCACATACTCTCGCATTAATCTTCGCAATGGTGTACAGCTCTGATAGGCCAGAACACCAGGTAAGTTGTATCTGCAGCCTAGTACTAATGTTGACTGAAATCTTTAAACAGCCTTTACAACCTACCTCTGCCGAAGTTGACGAGTCCTATTCTAGCGCAAGGCGATACTGGAACCGTGAGGCGGATGCAGCTCTTCATGAACTCAAGAGCGGCCTCAATTTGGAACGGTTCGAGCTTCGGAACATGTTAGGCAGAATACCCCCAATACCTGATCGTACGAGCTACGGTCTGATGGAATCATTTCCCTTGGAGTCAAAATGGCACATCACGGGATCTAAGAATTGCGAAGCTAGTGGAAAACCCATTCAGATTCCTCCAGTTCAGTTGCGCTTGCTGATACGGGCTCCGACTAAGGTGACTCTACGCGGTAACAGCTTCCGCGCATGGACTGAATTTGAAGGGAATGACCAGCCGAATCTTCTAGCAATACTGGTTCTGGCCTGGTCATACATATTATCTGCTCGTTTGATGGAGTTGCAGGGCCGGGGTGGATCACAGATGGTCTATACAAGGACCACAGCCCCTCTATATCAGGGCGATGAAATTGTCTCTAGCTTTCCAGTGGACGTCGGCGATGTGGACTCCCGAACTGTGCGGTGGTTTACGGCTGTTCTGGCTCCAGGTAGGGGCTTTCGGGTCTCTCTCCAGGAAAACACGTACGGCCATCACGCCCCATGGGAACTTTCTCTAGTGGCGCCCGGGTCTCCGTTCAGCATACAGTGCGGGGAAGGCCGCAGAAACCTGGGAACGAGCGGCCAAACGCCTCTGAACTCGCATGAGGCATTGCAGAGCCTGATCGGCCTCTGCAATCGACACGGCGTGAGCCATCACCAGCTTCATGCGGCACTCGCAACGGCACTGCTACTTCCTACACATAACTACCTCAACCTAGATTCAACTCTTCCTTGTCCTAGAACACGCAATTCCGGATTTCTGTCAGTAAAACTGTGCAGCGAGGACTTGGATCAATTGTTCAACGACTTGCCTTACTACATTACACTGAGCTGCGGAGGCGATGTCATCAATTCGAGCCTATGTGGAGTTTTCTGGAACCCTCTCGTATCCAGCAACCTTGTCAGTCCTTGGCTACAGCCTCTGTGGGATCTGAATGAAATGAGTGGTATCCAAGATGCTTCAGGACAATACGCGGAGGTCGTAGCTTTAATCTGCGCTCGACGCGCCCCAAACATTGCATTCCTGTCGATAGGTGCTGCAATCAGCGGCCTGACGTCCAAAATTTTGGGTCAAGTCAGCACTGGTCAACCGCCTCTGGAACCACATGCGTATGCTTGGACTGGAGTACCACAGTCGTTTATGGACATTGCGGGGGAAGGTAGGTACTACGAGATGTGTTCTTCGAAAGCATATATCCGGCGCAGTGACTGCTGGCGACTTCGGAAGCTTCCTCCAGTTGTTGATGATGACCTGCACTATGGGATTGGCCCTTTCACGCCTTGGGAGCCTCCAGGTTACGCTTTGTTGAAGAATTGCCCGCTTAGAGTACAAGTCCATAAAGATTGCGACAGACATACTATTGCATACAAGGGCTCGACGTGGTGCTTTAAGGACGGATGCAAACTTGACGCCAACATGGGAAGAGACCTGGTGACTCCACATGTCTTTCCGAACCCCCTTCCCGAACGAGAGCTTTTCCACGACCTGCGAGTCCTTGACAACGAAGACACGTCCATTGATGCTACGATAGCTTCGTTTCGATGGGTCCTGGATAATGGAGAGGGTAGCCCTCCGGAAGATGCATACAAGGATCCGTGGCTGCGTACCATATATGATAATGACTCGGAGGATGACGGGACGTCTGTTGATAGTTGTAGCTCCACTAGCGAAGGATCACAAGAGATTGGAAGTAGTGCCGATGGCTCCATGAAGTTGAAAGCCTGGATTCATCAAGCTTCGTCCACGGTGGAAGAGAAGGACTTCAACGACGGCGTATTGTACGGAGGATAGGGCAAATCCGACATGGGACCGCGGATGGACAGATTTTATCTAACTTTACGTAGGGTCCAAGTGCCTCGCAGCGTATTGAGATTTGAAGGATTCCGGCATCGGCAGAACTGGAGTCTGCGGGAATCTTTCACGATGTTTTCCAACGCTCTCCGGATAGTAGTGGTGCACGGGCTTGCTTTTGGAAATAGCGTGGGACCGACGACCTTATTTGGGCTCGCTCGGTGTGGAGTCCCAATTTGATAAGAGCTTCGGGTCAGAAGAGAGATCAGTACTCAGTTATAGTCAGCAGGGTCTCGCTCGGTGTTGATTCCAGGCTTTCTGAGCACATTTTGCGAGGGAACGTATAAATAAGTATGGCGACGATCTCCCAGCAGTCTATTCTCCTTGCAACATCCTTGACTCTCATATGAAAAATAACACCTTCACACAAGCATAGCCAAGCTTCTAGTCACTTTACACCAGAAATGCACCACCCGCAACCTCCGCGTAGGTTTCGCACCACTCTTATTGTTTATCGTCGTCATGCCGGCCCCTATGGGTAAGTTCAAACCTTTCCACAACTCCGGGGTTTTCCAGAACTAACCAACAGCGTCAACAGATCATACTCACTCCCTCATCTCCCGTGATGGATGCGATAATAACGCAGGCAGGCTCCGGCTGCTAGACATCAAAGTCAAATCGGTTGTCTGCCTCGGCAGAGTTGGGACTCAAAGGTTAAAAGGCGCACTGTAGACGGGAGAGGGAAGTTGTCATTTCTCCTTTTTTTCAGTCTTTGTGCTACGTCTTGTATTTGGAATTAATTATGTACACCAAGCTTTACCGATGACATCGGTTCATACGGGACACCCTCACAGAAGTACTTAAAGCTTAGTACTACGTAAAGGAGTACGAAGTCACGTATCTCTAGAAACACATTGCTCCAAAGGCGTTGTGCAAGCTCAAAAGTCTTCTGGACCCACGCAATTCTTTGTGGAGGCTGTCATGGAACATGTAGTGATGAAACTACGTGGTGTCATCTGCACTTTGGAACAGCCACCGGTCGCCCATCCCTTTCTACGCGAGCCGGTCTGCCTTGTTTGTGTACACGCTGTGCTCGGCATCGTGCCTGCTCGCCGTGTGCGATGGGGTCAACTAATTGAAGATTTGAGGCAGCAATCTGTCTCGTCGTCAGGCACGACATACGTATAACGCTTTAAGCATGTCTTATAGCCTTTTGCGAGTCTACGCCCTATTTGCCAGGACCCAACAGAGCTTGTGGAGCAGGGAGAACGGGTGTTCCCTGCCGTCTGCTTCTAGCCGCATTCGGGCTTTGTTCTTTGAATCGGAGGTCCCCAAGAACGAGGGTACAGTCATCCTATCTGTGGTAAAGTTTTCAAGATCCCTAGTCAGCTAGAATCACGAGAACTCACAATCACCTATCATTTGTTTGAAATACGACTGTTCACTCCTAACCGGTTCCTATAAATAAGGTCTTGTCGGTTTCAGCAGTTTCAGGATTCGCTGAGCCTTTTAAAGGATCCTACCTCGTGTGTGTGCCTCACAAGGCCCGAGCATCTGATCAGCTCCCTCCTTGGCCTCTTTTGGAAAGCGCCGCAGTTGGTTGCTATCAAATGACGCGGGCCATAACTTCGCAGATTACCGACCTGAGAAAAGTGGAAAATGTCTTCTGGCGTTTTATATGATTATAGTATAGAACTATAAGAAGAAATCGCAAAATAAATGCGCCGAAACAGCCAACATACATAGTGTTAGAAGGTCGTTGGTTTGGCACGTGTTCATTTCGCTAGCAATGAATGTTATCCGGCTAGCACAGGAATTTCTAAAAGTACACGCTGGCTTACTTCCTCTATGTCGACCTCTACGTGGCGGATATGAAGATACTGCATTGTAGCATCAAACGATGCTTTGGGGGAGGAAGTGTCGTTTTGAGCAGTCCCAGGGGCGGATTTTTCGGGCGCCAGTCGATAGTACGGCGGAGTATTCTTTTGGTAGACGTTCCGAAGTTTCCTTCTGATGTCGACCTCGATCTTGTTTTCATCTCTCCTTAGCTTTTCTTCAATGCCAACATTTTGTTCGGAGCCAAAAGTGGTATGACGAGCGATGGGCGTCTTCCTCTCCGTGTCGCCTGCAAGAGTTGGTAGCTCTTGATCGAATTTGACCCGAGGGGGCATTTCGTCTGTCGGCTCGTAGTCATGGGACGGAACTCTTTTGGGGTCGGTGGTGATCTCCTTAGCACCAGACAACTTTCTCCTTTTCGGGAGCGCGGGGCTTGTCGTTGCTGCTTTGCTGCCCCAGGAGAACCTTCTCGCAATATTCCTGCAGTCAGAAGCATTAGGGATTCCAGGTCCAATGTTGACTACGACGGAAATCTCCACATCTGTGCCATAGATCCCCCACATTTCGTCCAACGCAAGTTCCGTGATGTTGTGAGGACTCGGAAACTGGATGTCCAGAAACTTCGATTTGCCATTCTTGGCTGAAGTCTCCTTCCAGGGAGGCGTGAAGTACTTGGCCGCTCCTGTGACCCCAAAAGCGTGCGAGAGCTTGTACTTGCGAGGATCCGACGGCCCGTCCAGTACTTTGGAACCTTCTGGACAATCGTAGGTCCGAAAAAGATTGTACCCGAGGTGCGTATCCTTTGAGTCAGTCTTCAGGGCGGAGACGAATACATGTTTGCAACGGGTGCCATTTGGTGGCGTGAAGAACATATGCTTGTCGGTCTCGTAGAATTCGGTGAGTTGGTCAATCTGCTCCACCAAGCGATCGGTATCGAAATAACTGTGCTGCATCAGGCGCATGCGAAATTCCTCAGCCTTGGATCTGGGTGCGATGCAGTCGATCAGGTTGTACCACTCGGCTAAGGCGGCTGACACGTCCATTTGGAAGCGGCCGAGCAGCAAGGCCAGCCAGCCACCTGGGCCGATGCCCGCAATGACATCGAAGACATCGCAGGGCCGAGGTTTGCTGTCTGGGAATCCGTTGTTCCGGGCGATTGCATTGAGCAATTTGTGGAGGATGAGTAGGGTTGAAATGCCCTGAAGTCCGCCACCATCGATGGTCAGGATTTTCAGAGGCTTCGTAGGCTTTGGCAGCTTGGCCATGTACTGCAGAGGTGGTTATTGTTTCGTTTGCTTCGAAGCGAAGTTAAGTGGAATATCGAAATGTTTAAAGGCCGTGACTAGATGGCGTTGGGCGGCGACATCTTCTTATACATGACTCGATCCTACTTGCGCAGTAGTAGGACGCGGCTGGACGAACATAGTCTGTAACCTTTCAGGGTGACGGTGACACGAGCCAGGTGCTGCATATGATGTCGCAACTCACTCTGCAGTGCATGACTGAGTCTCGTTTAATGACTGCGCCTTCTTGGCGCCCCATTGACGTCAGCCTCAACACCGCCACCGATATCGGTTGATCACCTCACCCAATTGTTTTGGGCAACCCCCAAAAGCCCGGGGCGCGGAGGTTGTGGTGGTTGCAAAACATATTTGACCTACCAAGTATATAACGCGAGCAGCATCCTGATTCCCGATGGACCGCCACGACCGCCATCCCCCCACCATGCTTCTGTCAGGCGGATTGCAGCCTTTCCACGCTCGCGAGGCAATTGATAGGCAACGAGTAATTCTAAATTCGGAACAAGACTGCCAGTTTCGATCATGAGATTGACTCGCGCATACCAGTAGGGGGCACCAGATACCGCAAAAGGCTTGATGTTAGCTGACTAGGGGCGCTGCAAGAGCTGACGCATGAACCGACATTAGTATCGTGTTACGGAGTTACTCTCGAAAGGCATCTCCGGCTGACTCAATCTCGAATTTGACCAGCCACCGACAGGTCTCCCCAACGGGCGAAGCTTCCACAATATCAATGTTTCTCGCATTGATGTTTTTGTTATCTTCTTTTTCCATGAGAGGGAACAGTACATAGAATACTGCTACCCCTGTGGTTAGTAATCTCCGCTCTTAGCCCTTCAGGGCTTTTCACCTCCTTCCTATCTTCGTAGCTTCTTCCTACTGTATTTCAACCATATACAAATACATGCACATATGCTCCTTTTGACCCTCATACCTTAACAATGCACTTTGCCGACGGTTATGTTCCACTCTTTCTCATGGAGCCGCGGGTTGCTCCAATCCAGAGGGGAGGCTGATGCCGCATGGGCCACCGGCTTTCCTACAATCGCTCCGGTAGATGAATATCGGCCTTTTTCCATGATAGGCCGAATGAGATTTTAGGCTTTGCAGGGTGTGTGCGTCTTAGGCAGACTGGAAGCCATTTGCGAGTTCCCCCCACCCCCCCTTCCCCATCATCAATTGTTAGCCTGCACAGGACCAGAACTGGCGGCTCAGAGAACTCTTCAAGGCAAGGCTGAGCGTAGTTCAACAAAAGTCACACCGCTCGTCATTTCGCACAAGCGACAACATGCCCTTCACGCCAGAACGTCATTATCTGTCCGATTGTCTTTCTATCGATTCTACATATATATTTACTCCCCGCCTCCGTGGATTGTTTGTGGTGACTTTCAAACGTTAGGATACTCTTCGGTTCGTCTGTTTTGCTGTTCAACCTTGGTGACTAGTGGAACCAATTCATCGAAATCGGAATCTGCGGCCATTGTCTGTCCATAAGCAATAAGGCATACTCTGTTCTCAGCCTGATTGCTTCGCTCCTAGCATTCTCAGGAGCGTGCCGTAGCTCGGGTTTTATACACGAATGTGAAGACATGAACAACTTAAACGCCGGGTCCAAGCGTCTCAACGTCCTCGCGTTAGGTAACTGATCCTCATCGTCCGTAATAGTATTCCACCTTTACTAACATGAGATGATAGATGGAGGAGGGGTTCGAGGTCTCTCGTCATTGCTTATTCTCCAAGCGCTGATGGTCCAAATCAATCAAACTCTCACAAGCCTCGGCGCAGCTTCCGGCGAGCTGCATCCGCATCACGTCTTCCAGCTTGTGGCTGGAACGAGCACCGGAGGGCTGATCGCTCTGATGCTTGGGAAGATGGGAATGACAGTCGACGAATGTATTACGCAATATGAAGAGCTTTCCAGGGTGATTTTCGGGAAAAAGCATTTGAGGGGTAGAATAACCCATGGACTCGCCCCTGCAAGGTATTCAGGAAAATGTCTGCGGAACTGCATCCGGAAATTGCTACGTGATCGTCAACTCGACGAAAACATGTCGATGGGGCATGAAGCAGATAGGGTAGCTTGGTACGTCCCCGCGATGCTGAGAATTTTACCACGCAATATTTTCAGCATGGCTACTTCCCAAGACGAGGCTTGTTTCGCTAACACATCTATCATTAGTGCCGTGATTTGTAGAGAGCATTGCTCCTCCTCCCAATACTCTAAGCTAAAAAGTAAAGCCGTCCTTATCTGCAGCCTGCCTTGCAAGGACAACCTCTTGTGCAAAGTTTGCGACGCAGCGCGAGCGACTTCGGCGGCACCAACCTTCTTTCCGGTCATCAGTATCGAGGACAGATTTTTTGCGGATGGAGGATTGGCGCACAATAATCCGTCTTTTGCCATATATTTTCATTATACTCGTGGTGAGCGAAAGAAGTCGACTAGACCGATGGCTGCTTCTGCGACTTCGGCTCCACAATTTTCACCTCATGGTGATCTTGACTGCTCACGCGTTCGGTTCACCAATATCGGTACTGGTGCTAAAGCCGACGAAGTGGAGCCTGGAAAGCGAGATCGGCTTGCAGGCCTGATACCCGGCATCATCAGAAAAGGAGTATTCCTAAAACAGACCTTGACCGAAATTGCGGTGAATTCGGAAGAAAAGGCAGTGTTTATGAAACAATTTCAATATTTGAACTCAGACCTCATTATGTATGAGCGGTTCGACGCTAATCATGGAGTGTCTAATATCAAATTGGATGATCATAACGCTCTTGGTGAGATCAGGGAAAAGACGGCGCAGTATCTTGAAGAACAAGAAACGAAGGACTTGTTAGAAGAGGTTGGATTGGCCATTGCGACCGATTATCTCAACACCGGGCCAACCCAAGGACAGAACGTGCAACCAACCGACTTAGCTATCGACAAGTCGGGCCAACCGCTCAAGGCATCGAATTTGATGCTAGCTTCCTCCTCGCTATCGAGCGGTTCATCCAGCCATAGCGGCTATCCCGAGAGTGAATCTCACGTGCTATTTCCAAATCATGACAACCTTCAAAATGGCGGACTGGCACCATTGACCGAGCATCCAGCAGAAACCCTCCTTCCGCCAGATGGACAAGGACCTTCTAAACACTATGCTCACGAAGACTCCGGTATCGACACCACTGAGCCAGAAACATCAATGGCAGCAGCTTCGGTCTGAGTCTTTTGGCTATAGATCGTCAAAAATGAATATTCAGTCGTCAGATCTCGAATCAACAGATATTATATGGAATGTCTTCCTCGATGGAGCAATACACCAGACACTACCCCCACCATGAACCTTCGGACGCCCTTACCGCGTGGCAACCCCTTCTACCATCCGTCGATTCAGCACATACAGCTGCTGCCATCGTAACGGAGACGATTCGGCTCTTGAACGAACGATTCATAGCGGCCGCCGATCACCAGCGCGGAACAGAAGGTCAATATCATGCACGTAAGGGGTGTTAAGCTCGCAGGGGGTCATTGCTGCTCTCAAATACTAATCAAACGGTCACGGCAGGGTTACAAATGATGACACTCGTACGTTTTTGAGCTATTACAGAGATTAATATGATGGTCACGGCAGCTTGAATACTTGAGTATTTGAAAGAGAACACAGATTTCTACTTCTATATACGAAATTAAGCTCAGCCTGGCAAGTTCAACCAACCAGAGCGACCGGCTATCGAGCATCGTCTTCGTTTGAACGAATATATATTATATGTGTTTGAACAAACCCGACGACTTCTGACGATCTTCAGAGCTAAAATTTGCCCCGAAAGCCGCTCTGAGATGTCAAGCACTCTCAAATTCCAGAAACGTCGATACGAAGTATCAAGATCGACAAGAACTGACTTTAGTCAACTGATCAAAAGTGACTATCTTTGATGTCTTCTAGAGACATTTAGTATGTAGCTAGAGTGAGCTTCAATGTATAAGCAATAGCTGTCGAATTTCATCTTTCTAACAGCTGAATTTCATTCTTCGAAAGCTTTGCTTGACGAGCTGAGATAGCAGCATCTCGATGAAAGAAGTGATTCAAGTAGCAATCTTTTATGCTCAGTGTGACTAACGTTCTACGCAGAATCTCGATGACGTGAATTCGTGTGTATGAATATTCTGAGTCAAACAGAAACATCAGCAGAAATGCAGAAAACTTTGAAAACAGATTGACGAATGAGTTTTTAACGCATGCTTCGTCATCGACGACAGCGATGATCAATGTCATCTCACGTTTGAAAGAATCAATTTTGAAGCTTGATAAAATGAGTTGCAAAAAGTCATTCTGAAAGATAATTGAACTTCTGATTAAATGTCATTGTTTGAAGTCAAATGTTTTATTCAATTGACTTCATGTAAACTCATTCATATGCAGAAAGTTTGCAAACATCAGACAAAATGATGCATGTCATGTTGTCTCTTTAATGATAGATTGATCAAATTGACGTAATAATAGTAGCAGTAGATTTCATGTTATAGATTTTCGCTTGCAAGTCTGATCATCATCTTGAAGTTTTTGAATTTCAACTATGATTCGCTGTAATGTAAAATGATGAAATATCTTGATCTCAATATCAGAATATTCAACATCAATGTGATGTGATCGTAAATCAATCAGATAAATTTTAATGATCTTGACTTTGATCATTTTGTTCTTTAGATTCATTGATCAGCTGATCAGATTTGAGATTGAGATCAAATATTTGACTTTGACGATCAAGAAGCAGAACATAGAGTAGCTTCTTTTTGCTGTATCATAAATATCTTTGATGAACATCGCTAGATCTCATCAAAGATATCTGACTGCCGAGCAATCAAGAAAAATCTCGTTGTATCAGAAGTTCAATGACTTGCGCTGATTGACTGAAGTGTAGCTAGCTGAGAAAACTCGTTAGCAATAGTACTGAACTTCGCTTGAGAAAGTAAATCAGCTAAACGATTTTCATGAGTTGAAATTCACAAAGCATGTATGCAGATATCATGCACAATCATCAGTAAGACTATTCATTGCAGATGCAGCATTGTCTCTTCGCACATGAAGATCTTGTTTATGTTGATAACAACAGCTACGTTGTCATCATATATAATGAGATTGCATCTCATGAAAACGAAAAGTCATGCTGTCAAAGCTTGAAGCACTATCATCATTTCTTTAACATTGATATGCTTGTCACTCAAGTGCATGTTAAATCAATTAGAAAATGTTTGACTAGCAGCTGATGATAAATTTAGATGATGCAAATAATAATTCTTCATGTCATGCAGATCTGAAGTGTTGATTCAGAGATATAAAAAATGTTTGAATTCACACTTGTGAAGTAAATGTACATTGTTTCACTTTGAAAGAAATATCTTTCATCATAGTAAATCTTGTCACATTGAATAATTGATGCGCTGCTTGCATGATTTGATGATGATTAAATCATTGAACAGTCGTCTGAGAAAGACTCTTTCAGAAATCATGATCTTTGCAACAAATAACAGAAAGTTTAATAATGTTTGCAACTTCTTGTATGATAAAAAGTTCTTTGTAAGCATGCTGTTGATGAGCTGAATTGTCTTCTGCTGTTTGTCAGATGATAAATGAATTATCATATTGATTAAATCAAGCTTAATGCTCAAAAAGATGCATATGATGTTGATAAGATTCTTTTTAAGATTAATGTTAAACTTTAACTGAGTGCACAAATCATCGAAATTGATCTCATATTTATGAGCTTCAATCATGTTCGCTTGTATGACTAGAAAGTCATTCAAATAATGTATTATTGAGTCTCATTGCAGAATAACTATGAGCATTCAGCAAAGATTTTTAGCGAAAAGATCAAATAAATATGATGATGTGCATAAATTGAAGAGAAGAAAGCAATTTATTCAGTACTTATCTCTTCAGAAGAAATTGAGCAGTCAATGATCTGATGTTGCTATTAACACATGACAAAAGATGTTGATCAAGTTTCTTTTAATGAGAATTGCATTTCAATCAACATCACATAAAGTGATGATTGCTTGATCAAAGATGAAATATTCAATTGATTTTCAGTTTTCAAGAATGAAGCAATTGACTGATCTTTCTTTTGAATATGATAAATGATGTATTCAACGTCAGCGATCATTCTTCTTCAATACTAGTCTCAGTGATGAAAATATAAAGTGATGAGAAACATGTTGAATCTCAATTAGTCAATTACAATGAACTTGCTTCATTTGTTAAGAAAAGATTCTTACTCAAAATCAGTTGATCGAGATCTCAATATTCAATTTTAGCTTCATGTTCAATGATAAACAGCAATATTTGAACATATCTATGATCAGAATGTTTAGTTAACTGTGTTTATCATGCACTTGCATCTAAAGAATCTTTGCGCGCTAGAGAAATTTCGTTGATCTTCATGAATTGATATGAAAAGAATTTCAATATTGATATCAGCAAAATCAAAATTCAATGTCACTTTCTTTTAATGATTGATTGATTGTATTGAGATTGTGTCTAGAAACTAATCAGAGTGCGTGCGTGACTAGAATGTTTAATCTATAAAGATAGTTATAACTAAGACTTTAAGAATACAGAAGAAAGAAGATACAAAAGATAAGAAGAACATGCTTTATATAGTAGTTACTCAGATCAACGTTAGTCTCAAAGAGAACATGTTGAAACACAAGAAAGATGTTGATTTGAAAGATGTTTGCGACACAAAGAAATTTGTTTGTCATAGACATCTGTTAACTACTCGTAACACAAAGAAGTGTGTTTATCTAAAAGACAATAGAAGCTGATTAGAAGATGTCAGAAAAGAGAAAAGATGCTGAATCATATTTGAGTCAAATCTGAGTCAGATTTAAATCAGATCTCGACTAAATCTTGATTAGCTTTAATCAATTCTGACACATTCGTAACATTACTTCTTTCTCTGAAAATTCATGTTTGCATGAATAGAAACAATGAAACGCAAAAATTTTCACTGTTTTTTAATTTAATGTGACTTGTCTGAATAAAGCTTATGAAATTTGATTAGAACTTTTTTTGAGCTCTTGAATTCTTCTTTATCGACATAGTATCATTTGTTGTCTCGATCTAGTTCTGTTCATTTGATCTTGTATTGTATTCGATCTTGATATCATCTAGAGTTCAGAATGTCATCTATCTTTCAATGCTTATCGTCTTCGATAGTGAGAGATCTAAATGATTTTGAATGCTGTTCTGATAAAAGATCATCAAAATAAGAACGTAATAACTTTGAACTGAACATCAAATGCAGCTGCTTTATGCTTATCAATAGATGAAGATGATAGAAGATTTCAACTTTGACAGTGATTTGATAGAGTTTTAATTGTTTATCTTTCAAATTCTTACATGATCTAGTTGTCTTTATGTTTCTAAAGAATAATCAAACTCAGTCGTCTACTTCATAGATGACGTCTCGTCTATGTTTATTGATTTGAGCTTCGATGATTTGCTTCGTTTTTCTCAATTGCTGATGATCGAAGATAAGCAGCTCTTTCATTTGAATGATAATATCATCTGCTTTTTTAGCTTCAAGACGTTCACGAGTTGTTTCATAATCAGTCATATCTGAATCGAAACTTATTCGTGAGTGAAAATTCTTATTGAAGTAGAACGAAGTCATTGAGATGATCGAGAAGATATTGAAATTCTCGCTGAATTCTATCATTGATAGTCATTTTGCTCAGTCGTTCTGCATGTAATTACAGTAGATTCTAAGTTCGCGTTCAATATCTTGATTGACTCACTCTGATTGATCATCGATCTCAGAATGATAAACTGTTGATAGACTAGTCGTGATTTTTAGTCGCTTGCAAAGACTCTGTCACATTGTTGATATGAACTGAGAATCTCTGTTCGAAACAATGAAACTGAGTAAATCATGAAGTTGATAGATGTTTCATAGCATGATTCAAACCGTTTCTTCAACTGAGATGCTTTCATCTTCTCAATGACAGAAAACATAGTGATGTTTCTTGATGAGTCGACATATGATTATGCAAATGACATTATAATCTTCTGATAGAAATAGCTCAGTGATGAAGTCTATAACTATATTCTTTCAGCGTTTCTGTGAAATCGAAAGAGAATGAAGAAGTTCATTGATGCTATCTTTAGATGTCTTACTTCGTTGACAGACATGACAGTTTCGAATGTAACGTTTAATTGTTGCTCGATGATCTGATCAATAGTAGAAACGTTGAACTAAATCAATAGTTCTTCGATTGTCAGAGTGAGAAATGAAAGATTGATCATGAATTTTCTTTAGTAATTTTGTATGCATACTCTCAGAAACTCACAGTAAATCTTTTCTGAACAGAACATTGTTAATGATCTTGCAGTGCTTCAATTCAGTGCTATGTAGCTTGAGCTTGTTTTCGCTTATAGCTTGTCTATACTCATTGCAAAGTTCATTCGTCTTGTTGACATTTTTTACTCGCTGATAAAAATCAATCTCAGATTCAATAGCTAGAATATTTACTCTATTAAGTGTCAGAATAGTCTGATAGCGATCTTCAGTATGCTGAGTTGATTTAGAGACGTCGATCAGAGACATTCTGATTAAAGCATCGACTTTAATGTTCATTTTGCCTGATCGAAAAATGATCTGAAAGTTAAACTCGAATAGAATGTCTAAATAATTGACTTGACATCGAGTTAACTGTTTGTTTTTCATGAAGATCTTCAAAGTCTGATGATCGATGAACATCTGAATGAGCAATTCAATGCATTCAAGCTTGAATCTTCAGTGTTCAAAACATCAAATAATGATCAGCAGTGTTAGAGATCGGCATAGAGCGAGTCATATGAATGTAATATAACTAATAGATAAATGCTAAGAAAGAAAAGTATCTACAGAAAAGAACTCGATTCTTATATGTGTGTTTCTCAGTTCTGTGCTAGGCTCGATTGGGTTGACGTCTTACACATATGATGCAGAGTTTCAATGACATCATTTCTAGCTCAAATGCTCACTAGACTCGATTAGAATGAAATTAAGACGAAGACTAGAAAGAATAGATAAAGACTAGAATCGTAACATCATTTTCTCTCTCTGACTATTCATGTTCGCATGAATGTTGTTTCTTAGTGCGCTTTTCTTGAATATTTGATATGAAAGTCGTCGATCATCTCTTGAGCGTTCATAAATTCGTCGTCGTCAGCGTTATATCAGTTGAGATCGTTGTCATAGTTCTTTTATTTAACTCGATATTGAAGTCGTTTTTGATATCGTCGAAAGTTCAATATATCGTCAATCTTTCATTCGTTCTCATTGTTTATCACTATTGATCTCGAAGATTCATTCTTCTGATCAGACAGAGAATCATCAACGACAGAACGAAGAAGCTCTGAATGAAATACATCGTGTATACACATAGTTTCTGATAGTTTCAATTTATAGAAGAAGTCAACAGAGTCTGTGATCTTGAATGAATCGAGCATCTTGTCATTCAGCTTTTTGAAGAGTTTCGCTGTAATGATGTTTCATTCGTTCAGAAACATCTTTGATTCAATCTCATAATTGATCTTCTTTCTATGCTTGTTAGTTTGTTTCATCATTCGTTCTCGTGTTTTGATCAGAGCTTCACGAGCGAAGATCAATGTCTTGTTCATTTGTTCAGATATATTCTTGGTTCGATCAATCTGCAAGCATTCGCGAGTGCTTTCATACTCGATGATGTCAGAGTCGAAGCTCATATGAGAATGAAAGTTCTTGTTCATGAAGAAGAAAGTCAAGAAGATGACTGAGAACAAGACATTATTGTCAACAAACTCGATCATGAGTAGTCACTTGAACCAGTCATTCTGCATATACGAACAGAAGAATCGAAGATATCGCTTGACGTTCTGATTGACTTGTTCGCTTTGATCGTCGATCTGAGAATGATAGACGATGAACAATCGAAGAGAAATGCTCAGTCGTTTGCAAAAAGACTTTCATAGTATAGAGATGAATTGCGAATCTCGATCAGATACTATGAAGCTTGATAGATCATGAGTTTAATATATTCATTGAATCAGCATTTCAGCTGTCTTTTTGACAGTGATATCTTCATCATCAGTGATGCAAGAAATATAATGCCTTTCTTTTGACAATCTGTAGATGATCGTCAGAATAGCGTTGTACTTGCTTGAATCAGATAGATCGATAATGAAGTTCATTGCTATGTCTTGTCATCGCTGTTCAGATATCGATAGAGATTGAAGCAAGTCGTTTGATTTATTTCTAGATGTCTTTGAACGTTGACAGATATAGCAGTTTCGAATATATCGATCTATCGTTTTTCGCATGAATGATCAATAGTAGTTTCGCTTTATGACTTTCACAGTTCTAAGAATATCAGAATGATCAACTGATGATTGATCGTGCATCTCACGAATCAGATTCATTTGTAGAAGCTCGTTGAACGAGACTCATAGCTGACTATCATGATACAAGATTTCATTCTGAGTTCAACAATTCTTCAATTTGATATCTTCATATTGTGTCTCGTCTCTTGCTATTGCTTCGCGAAGTAGCGTACAATTCTCGTCGATTCTATTAGTCTCAAGAATCTGTTTATAGATTGATTCACTGATGTTCTCTTCTAGATCAGCAATTTTCATTCGATTCGAAGTCAGAATAGTGATTCATTGATAGCGAACACGCTCATCTTCTGAATCTCTGAGCACGACGTCAGCTCGACGAGTTAATGCATCGATCTTGATGTTCTGTTTGTCAGATCGATACATTATTCTGAAGTTGAAGTCAGCGAGTTTCTGAACTCAGCGCATCTGACGTCTGCTCAGCTCTTTATCTTTCATCAACGAAGTGAGCGCTTGATGATCGATGAACATCTTGATAGAAATGTCAGTTAGCTTCAGTTCGAGTCGTCAGTGTTCAAATGCTCGAATGATGATCAGAAGTTCTTTATCATATATCTCGTAGTTGCATTCAGC
>JAABUH010000426.1_pt1 | contig 61955 bp, 50 predicted proteins | sample 5559121 | NCBI WGS metagenome assembly JAABUH01 (sample SAMN10711871, study PRJNA513364) | rock metagenome | isolation source: Antarctica rocks | place: Antarctica: Victoria Land, Battleship Promontory nord | collected 2015-12-28 | reverse complement strand
GGATCCAACACCATTTACCTGGGGTGGCAAGCGCAAGGAGCGACGGGACCGAGCACGACAGCGCCGCCTGGGTGGTTCACCTGCCATCCTGGCTCATCCCCACTCAAATGCAGCATGACCCACTAGTACACGATCACAGGGAAGGTGCTGTGACTCAGGGTGGGCAGCGCGTCGACCGTCACAGTTCGGACTGCGAACCGGAAAAGTATGTGATAATTGCTGACTCCGGAGAGGAAACAGCGCACTCTGAGTCGGTCGGACCACAGCGGGACGACATTGCGGCTTGAGCAGGAGATGCAATGACATCGGAAAGACGGCGGCTAGCCCTGGTAACGGGCGCCTCGGCGGGCATCGGCGTTGCGTATGCTGAACGGCTGGCTCGAGATGGCTGGGATGTGATCATTACCGGACGTCGCAAGGACCGGCTTGTGCATCTGGCCGAGCGGCTACATGCCGAGTTCGGATCCCAGGTAGAGCCCGTTGCCGCTGACCTGAGTACGGATGCAGGCGTCGCACAGATTGATGACCTGTGTCGCCACCGCGAGCTGGACATGTTGGTCAACAACGCAGGTACGGCCCATTACATGCCGTTTCTCGACCTTTCGGACGAAGACCTGCGCGAATTGGACATGAGCCAGGTACCGCGGCTCGAAGCGGAGGCTGTCGTCCAGGCGAGCCTGATTGCCCTAGACACGGGTGAAGTCGTGTGCATTCCGACGCTGGACGATCCTCACCTGTCAGCCGCGCGGGACGAGGCCCAGGCCGAGTTGGTGCGCAGAGCGTTCCCGCCCAATCTGGCAGCACGGTACACGTCCTAAGGGCGGCCCCTGTCGTGATCGCTGAGGACGACCTCGTCACCGCTGGAGGTCATCCCGGCCAACACGTCGCAGCGAAACGGGCCATCGAGTCGGCTGATGTACCGGATGTGCCGGTTGTTGGCACAGAAGGAGAGCCTGGATGGTAGATCCATGGCAGCATTATCAGGCTGATTTTGCGCGCGATCCCTTCCTCCTCTCACTGATCATGATCCATGTGGCCGTGTACTAGTGGTATGTCCAGAAAGGTTTGTAGGTTCAGCTAGGCGCTGTCTCGAAGCTCGTCAAGATGTGCAGCTCAGGTTCGACGGTCACCGCTCGCCGCCCATGCGCGTGCCACCTCGCGCAGTTTCTCTACGAAATCACGCTTCCGATTTTGGTGCCCGAGCAGACTGTGCGGCGACTTCGCCGCCGCCACGTACGTAACGTTGGCGTACTGTCTCGCTTCGTCTGGGTGGGTTCGTCAACAGCAATGCCGGAACGGATTGTCCGGAGCCGCTGGGCCTCGTTCTCATAGAGGATAGGCCAATCAGAGTGGTAGGGGACTACTCGGACCTGAGATTCCTCAACCGTTGACATACAGTCCTGCCTTCTGGGGTGCGCGACTCTGGTATCCCATTCTCTCTTGTATACACTGCATGGTCCTTGGGTGTCTTGCGAGCCTTCGCTTCCCGGACTTCATCTATCACTCAGAGCTTTGTGGATACACCAGTAGGGCGGTGGAGTGCCGGCGGAAGCTGCACGAGTGCAGGAATGGCGAGACTCAATGCCACGGCCGATTCGGTCTTCGCTCACGTCGCGGCCCGCCAACCGGGCGTCGCTCCGCTTCCGGGCCCGGTCTATGGGAAGACGCTCGAGGAGCCTACGTCATGTGCTCTTCCCACCGCCCTATGTACAGACGCTATCCGATGCATAGTGCACCAGTTGGTGGGTGGAGAGGCTGTTGGTCGAGATCACCACCGAAATTGCGCCACGGCGGAACGAAAGCCATCGCTGTCCATCTGCATAGCGGCCGGTCCATACCCGACACGTGCCCGCCGTCGAGGTCGATCCGGTCCGGTACTGAGGAGGGAGTCCGTATGCCAGCTTCCGCTCTTGCACCAGGACGTAGGGACCGGTCACATAGATGTCGATCTGCCCGTGCCAACTGGTGAAGACCTGGACCCAGTGGGTGGGATGGCTATACAGCACGTCAAGGCCCAGAACGTTCTGCAGTATGAGACTGCTGTGCAGGAAGACCGTTCGGGGACCCACATTCCCGTTGACCTGTCCATGAAAACTTGTCGCCAATCTGGCATAGTCGATGGGACCTATGCTGTCCGGCGCCTGGTTCGGTACCCAACCGGAAGGAGTCACGTCCTCCCCACCTTGAAGTGTTACGCCAGCGCCATAGGCAAGGGCCTGCGCGTGGATTTCAACCACAGGAGCCGGAGGCCGGTACTGCAGCTGGGCGGTGGACGGTCCCCTGCCGTAGCTGATCGAGGTGACCCGGTACTGGACGTGAATGGGAGTGTGAAGGACGTTATACACGTGGTGCAGCCCGTACTCCTGGTACCGCAGGATGAACGGGCGGTCTTGCTCGACCCATACCCTGGCCCAGCCAACCGCCTGTCGGTAATGATGGCATGGACCGGTGGGAGGGATCGTGACCGTCGGTTGATGCGGGCCACCAGATGTCAGGGAGTAGCAGCCACGTGACTCGAATGAGGTTACCTGGAGGGGAGCGAATTGGACCACCTCCACGGCGTGGCCCAGCAGGCTCATGCGATTCACGATGCGAGCATACGGATGGATGCCGGGCTGCGATCGATATTTCCGGAGTTGCGCCAGGTAGCCACTGATCGACCGTGCCGGATCGGGCTGCTGCAGGTTGACGTAGGTGGCCCCACTTTGCAGATACGCGAGGAGCGTGCGAGGCGATATCGACCACATCGGCTGCCGCTGCCACGCAGTGCCATGCAGGACGCGTGCCTTTCCGGTCCTGGAGTCGTAGGTGGTCAGCGTGGCGCCGTTGACCACGACCGTTATCGTACCCCGCTCCAGGACCGGATCGAGCACCTGGAGATCGACCCTGAAGTGGGTGGCATCTCTCACCGACCAGTGCGCGACGACCCGGTGCTGTCCTTCGTACTTTGCCACGTCGGGCGGAAGCAAGGACCACGGGATCTGCCGGAACGTGATCACGGAGCCGCCGGTGTAGGGATAGAGGCTACTGGAGCCCAGGGCAGCCCGTTGCAGAATGCCATACGCGTCGGCGGGGGGCGTGCCGCGCCGGTTGGTGGCGACGGCGATGCTGAGCACGACGACCAGCGCGGCCAGCAGGCCGGTCGCAGCCCGCCACTGTCCTGGGCTGACGCGCCAGGTGCGGCGAGGGGCCGTGGCGGGAAGACGGCCAATCACGCCATCCCGTATCCGTTGTGGCGCCTGCTCTCGGCCCAGCGAGCTGAGTAGGGTTCGATTCGATGCAATCATTTCGGCTTCCTTCCGGCACTCGGCGCATGCGCGCAGGTGATCGTTCAGTGTTGCTTGCTCTGCCTCCGCCAGGTTGTCTGGAAAGAGCAGCATGGTTTGGTAGCGTTGGTGGCGACTCATGGCTCTTCCTCGTACACGGCACGAAAGCGCTGGTGCGCCCGCAAGAGGCGCATCCGCATGGTACCGGCGCGAATACCGAGCGTCTGTGCAATCTCCCGCGGCTTCAATCCATCGGTGTGAGCCAGGTACAGGATCTCGCGATCGGATGGCGAGAGCTGAGCCAGCGCCCGGCGCACCGCGCCTTCGAGCTCACGGTCCGGCAGCGTATCCACCAGGTCTGTATGCTCGTCCAACGGGTTGACCCATATTTTTCGCCGCTGCCGGAAGTGATCCATCGCCCGATTGCGCGCTACGGTGTAGAGCCATTGCGCGGTCACCGGCTTGCCGCTGACCAGATTCTGGTAGGCCCGAAGAAATGTATCCTGGGCGCAGTCGTAGGCAAGCTCGCGATCGCCCAGCAACACAACCAGAAAGTTGTAGAGTGGTTCTTCATAGCTGTCCATGAGCGTCACCAACTGCTCCCGAATTGCACCGTCATCCACCGACGCCGGCTTCATCTCCGTGTCGCACTCGTAGTCCTTCACGGTTTCGCGCAATGCGTCATGCATCCTTTCCTGACTCGTCCAAGACGTAGATAGAACGCGAATTGCGCTAAAACGTCACACGGTCCCGACTCTGGCCACGATCATCTCGTAGGATCGTCCTCATTCGGAGCATACGTCGGCTCCCGACCCAAGCTGCGTGTGGTCGTTGGAGGCGGCGCAGCTGTTCGGCATGGGATGGATCTCGGCTGGGGCGATCGTGCCCGTGCGCGGGGTGACGGTGTGGTGGCTGAGACACCGAGGGCTGGCCGGGTGGAACCCGGCCACTACCCGAGACATTGTTCGCAATGGGGAATGACTTTGCTCACACGATACTGCTGACGTAGTGGCCGTGGCTCCTGCCCGGCCGGCCCAACGGTGATGGAGGCGGCGCAGCTGTTCGGCGCGGGAGTCATCCCGACTGGGGCGATCGTGCCCGTGCGCGGGGGAAGAGTATTGTCGCTGAGACACCGAGGGCTGGCCGGGGTGGAACCCGGCCACTACCGAGATAGTGTCTCCGACGGGGAATGCCTGCTTTACGCCGACATGGCTGACGTAGTGGGGGGAACCCGCTGGGTCTGGTCCGCCCGGCCAGCCCAACGGTGTTTCCCATTGGGCGTAGCATCCCGACGACCATCCAAGGCGGGTCGGCCACAACGTGTGATCCCTGGCGTCCTGTGCCATGCTGGGTCAGTGGTGCAGCCAATTCCTTCCCGCGCTCCACACTTCAAACCTGGCAAACTGTCCGCTCGTGAAACGCCGGAGGGCGAGGAGTTGGGGCAGAGGGGGGGGGGACTGCCCGCCTACTGCCATCAGCATAATGGGGTAGACAGAAGCGAAAAGGAAGGTGCGACGTGGCGCGAGTGACAGGGAGCGATACGCTTCCGATCGCGATTGTTGGGGCCGGGCTGGCGGGATTGGTATGTGCGCGGCAGCTGATCCGGGCCGGACGCCGGGTGGTGGTCTTGGAGCGGGAGGAAAGCGTCGGTGGACGGGTCAGGACTGCGGTCTCTGGCCAGGGATACCGGCTCGATCGCGGGTTTCAGGTGATCTTTGCCGCCTACCCGGCCCTGTTGAGACATGTTTCTCTGGCTTCTTTGTCGCCACGCTATTTCTCTTCAAGCACTCTGGTGGTGCGGGATGGGCAGATGCTCACGGCGGGGCATCCGCTCTACGACCCGCGGTCCCTGCCCGCGACGCTGCGCAGCGGGCTGATCCGCCCCAGAGATATCTTCGCCGTCAGCGCTCTTCTGTGGCAGGCTCGCTCCTTTGGGGATGCCCCGCTGCCGGACAGCGATCTGTCGACGCGCGAGGTTCTCAATAAGGCGGGCGCCTCGGAGGCCCTTATACAAGGAATACTCGTCCCGTTCTATGGCGGCGTCTCGTTCGACCGATCGCTGTCCTCGGATGCATCGTTCTTCGGGCTGGTCCTTCGCTCTCTAGCTGTGGGCCGGTCGTTCCTTCCGGCCCTTGGCATGCAGCAGCTTCCCGAAGCGCTGGCGCGGGATCTTCCGGCCGATGCCCTTCGGCTGGGGACGCCGGTGGAGCGTCTGCTGCTGGATGGCGGGCAGGTGCGTGGCGTGGTGACCCCCCGCGGCTCGATGGAAGCACGGGCGGTGGTGGTTGCCACCGAGGCGCCGATGGCAGCGCAGCTGACCGGCGCCGAGACGCCGCCTGGGCGCCGCGGCGGGACCACCGTTTACTTCGCGGGCGATCGTCCGCTCTATGCCGGGCGGAAGACCGTGGTCCATGCGGGGGAGAGCCTGGTGAACGAGGTGGTGCAGTTGACGAATGTGGCGCCAGAGTACGCGCCACCGGGACGTCACCTGCTCTGCGCCAACGTTCTCTCTGAGCTGGAGGGAAGTGATGAGGATATTGCCCGCCGCGTGGAGGACGACCTGCGAGGTTGGTTCCCGGGCGCAGGCAGCGCTCGGTTTGAGCCGGTCGGCGTGGTTCACGTGCCATACGCGCAGTTCGACCAGCCCCCGGGAATCTATGGCCGGCTGCCGGCTGCCGAGACCAGTACGCCCGGCCTCTACCTGGCCGGGGAATACCTCCACTCCAGCAGCATCCAGGGCGCTATGCGAGGCGGGGAGATGGCGGCCGGGGCGGTGTTGCGGGCTATCTGATCCCTTCCATTGGTTGAGCAGCTCCCCCCGGAGGGTTTATGAGCGGACAGTTTCATTGAGTTCACATGGTTGGCTGAGGCACGAATCGCCCACACGCTGATTCGGCGTGGCACAGGACGCAGGGCGATCATGTGTCTTGTGCGGATCACCGGTGTCGTAGGGGGCGTGCCCGCTGGGCGTGCTCCCGGCTGGCCCACCTTAAGTGGTTGCCGGGATGCTCCTACCGACGGAACCACTGTTGGGCTGGCCGGGGAGGAGCCACAGCGCCGAAGGCTGGACAAGCCGCGGCCCCTACGTCAGCAGTGTTGGCGTAAAGCAGACATTGCCTATCCGAGACCCTGCCTCGGTAGGGGCCGTGGCTCCGCCCGGCCAGCCTGAGGTGTCTCAACTCCGACACCCTCCCCCCGCGCTCGGGCACGATCGCCGCCGTCGGGCTGGACAGCCCGACGGCGCTGGTGACGACTCCCATGCCGACGGACAGCGCCGCCCCCACCAACGAGTCTTGAGCGAACAGTGTCGCGAGAACCGGTCTGCACATCACCATCCCCCGCACGCTCACGTATGCAGGGGCAGACAGTGTGACGGACATGGCGCATTCAGCAGCACACTCGCTGCACGTGGCGATGTGGCGCCGAACCAGGAGCTATGCACGGTTCAGGGCAATTCGACGTCTTACAACTGTCCGCTCATGAACCCACGAAGGGGAGGCGAGCCATCACCTCCCTGTCCAACCCGGCCCACGCACCACTCGTCCGGGCGTGGCGCCGGTGTGCTCTCCGGCGGATAGGACGCGCGTGCCGTTGACCCAGACGTCTCGAATGCCGGTCGACAGCTGGTGCGGGTCCTCGAAGGTGGCGCGATCTCCGACCGTCTCAGCATCAAACACCACCACATCGGCCAGATAGCCCTCGCGGAGCAAGCCGCGATCCCGGATCGATAGGCGGGCGGCCACCGAGGAGGACATTTTGCGAATGGCATCCTCGAGGGGCAGGACACCTTGGTCTCGGACGTACTTTCCCAGCACGCGTGGGTAGGTGCCATAGGACCGCGGATGACTTGGGCCGTGCTGGGCGGCCCACGCGGGGTCGATGCCGCCGGCGTCGGTTGAAATCTTGATCCATGGCAGCTGGAGCTGCCGCTTCAGATTCTCCTCGGACATCATGAAGTACACTGTGCCAATGCGCTGCTCCTCGCTCAGCAGCAGATCGATGGCCGCGTCGATCCAATCCTGACCGCGCATGGCGCCAATCTCGTCCAGAGATTTACCGAGATATTCCTGGTTCTCCGGCTTCTGCAGGCCGAGAGGATAGACGCCCTCCGGTCCTGCCAGCGTTCCCAGCGCCTCCCACTCCCCCGATGGGTTGAGCACCTCCTGTTTGGCCCGGGCGCGGGTCTCGGGGTTGCGGAGATTGTCGAAGAACTTGCCTTCGGCGGAAAGGGACGGAGGGAAGATCGAGGCCAGACCGGTACCACCGGCCAGGTAGGGGTACATGTCCGCGGTGACATCCTGTCCCTGTGCCCGAGCCGCATTGATGCGATCGATGGCGTCGGCCATCTTTGGCCAGTTGCTCTGACCCGATACTTTGAGGTGGTAAATCTCGACGGGCAGACGAGCGCGTCGTCCGATCTCCAGCGTCTCTTCCAGCGCCTCCAGAAACTCCTCTGCCTCCGAGCGCATATGCGTGATGTACGTGCCACCGTATTCGGCGACCGCCTGGCACACGCCGACCACCTCGTCGGTCCCGGCGAAGGCATCCGGCGGGTAGATGAGCGCGTAGGCCACGCCGAACGCGCCGTCCTCCATGGCCGCACGGACCAGCTGCCGCATCTCCTCCAACTCCGCAGGCGTCGCCGGGCCTGAGTCCATGCCCTTGACGTAGGCGCGCACCGTGCCGCCACCCAGGTAGGAGCCGATATTGGGGGAGACGCCACGGTCGATCATGGCGTCGAACCAGTCACTGAATCGCGTCCAGCTCCTGGCTCGCTCCTCCCAGGGCCGCAGCTCCTCATAGGAGCGCAGAAAATCGAGCGTGTTGTCCTCGGCGGTGCGACCCCCGGCAGGCGCTGGAGTCCACTTCTCGCCCATGATCTCGGTGGTCACACCCTGCGTGATCTTGGAGAGGCAACGTGGGTCGAGCATCAGAGGGGCAATGGAATGGCTCTGGATGTCGATGAAGCCGGGGCAGACGACCATGCCGGAGGCATCCACGACCTCCCCGGCGCTGGCGGCCTCCAGGCTGCCGGGTGGCGCGATCGCCATGATCCGATCTCCGCTGAGTGCAACGTCACTGTATGTCCATGGATTGCCGGTGCCGTCCACGACGCGGCCGCCGCGAATCAACACGTCCATTTGCTGGTTCATCTCGCCCTCCTCTCAGAGGATATCAAGCCTTCCTGCCACAAATGCCCGGTCCATCCGAAAAGGGTTCTGGTCCGCGGAAACCGCCCCGCTGAGCACGTCGATCAGCAGCCTGCTGCCGGCCGGACTACCCATGATGCCGTGCCCACTGTACCCAGTGTTGACGTAGAGCCCGCCCACCGGCGTCGGTCCAATCAGCGGCCGGTGGTCGGGTGTCATGGTGTACTGTCCCGCTTGCAGCATCCAGTTCGCCGTGCCTCGCTCCCAAACCTGCCGCCAGAACGGCGTCACCCGCGCCACCGAGACAGGACTCTCGGGATCCAGCAGCCGAAAGGCAAAGTCGGGATCGGCGACCACCTGCTCATTGGGCGGGCTAGCCGGCGTGGCTGGGTCGGTGAACAGGATATACGCGCCTTGCAAGGCAGGCCGCCAGTGCGCGCCGGTGTCCTCGTCGATGTTCATCGGCGCCCACCCCGGCGCCTCCGGGACCAACGGCATGATCATCTTCTGCCGCCGCACGGTCTCGATGGGGAGATGGACCCCGGCGCCATCGGCAATCAACCCGGAGAGCGGACCCGCCGCGATGACCGCTGTCTCGGTGCTCACTACCCCGCGATCGGTCTCCACCGCCGCCAGTCTTCCCCCCGCGACCTGGAGGCCGGTGACGGTGCAGGCGGTGACCACCTCGGCCTCCGCGCCCGCCGCCAGACCCATGGTCAGCGCCTTGGGATCGAGGAACCCATCTGCCGCCCGGAATCGTGCCTGCAGCACACTCTCAGCGAGGTAGGGAAAGCGGCGGCGCGCCTCATCCCCGGCCAGGAGCTCGACATCGCCCTGCCCCCATTCATGCAGTGCGGCGACCATCCTCCGCTGCCGGTCCACACCGGCCTGGTCGGTGGTCAGGAAGAGATAGCCCTGCTGCCGGATATCCAGATCGTACTCACGCTGCCCGGTGCCCTCGGCAAAATTGAGAAAGAGCTCGACCGACCGCCGAACCATCTCCAGCTCCTCCCGATTGTCGAACTGCAGCCGGAAGGCGCCCGTCGACACCGGTGTGGTCAGCGTACATAGCCGGGGCCGCCGCTCGATCAGCAGGGGCGTGAGGCCGGCGCGGGCCGCATAGAAGGCGGTAGCCGCGCCGACCACTCCGCCGCCCACAATGACCAGCTCCGAAGTGTTGGGAAGATCGGTGCGATAGCGAATGGGCATGATGTACCTCAGGTACAACCATGGTAGCCGAGACTGTGATCAGTGACCAGTGAGCCGGCATGTCTGTAGTAGCACGAGACCATTATCGGCTCCCTTTCGGGCGTCCCCGACATGCTAGAGATCGGCAATGGCACCCATGGGCAGGACAAGGTGCAAGGGATTGTCAACGAAGGGAATGAAACTATAGCGCTCGTAGAAACATCGGGCGGCATCATCTTTGGCATGCACAACAACACCTATCGCGCCAATCTGCCGGCTGGCACGATAGGCACGCCTGAGAGCGTTAACCAGAAGCATTCCGCCAAGCCCACGTCCCTGGTATCGCTGGTCAACGGCCAGACGCCCCAGAAGAACAACGGGGATAACCGGGTAACGCGGTAATTTCCTTGCAATGTCCTCTCGTAGCGCCTCCACACGAACGACGTAGCTATTGAGCGTGTAGTAGCCTGCAAGAACATGCTCGACTGTATCGATGAGAACCCAAACAACAGCTACCCGTCTTTCCACATCTTGACGGGCTTTGGTCCTCAGATACTGATCGAGCTCTGGAGACCCAGATGAGAAAGCATCGCGAAGCGGTTTGTGTGCCGAACCAAGAACCTCTATGCGGAATTGGGACTCGGCCACCACCTACGGCGCGACGAGTCCGTCGTGCAGACGTGCTGCCCGACGGAGAGCGTCATTCGGGGCCACTGGATTGAGTACCGCCGCGGCAAAAATCTCGCTGTCTCGCGCTGATAGTGCAATAGACTCGCGTTCCTGAATGATCTGCACCGCTCGTTCCGCCGCCATAGTCACCGTGAACTCGGAGAGAGTACGATCGGTCAGGTCAGCCGCACGTTGCAGAAGTGCTTTCTGGGAGAGAGTCAGTCTCGCAAAGAGGCGCGCCTCCTTTGGATTGCCCTGTGACGCAGAGTGCGACTGTAGCCCGCGACTCGGAGATGTCCTTCTCGCGGGCGGATCTATAGACTGTGACACACATACCTCCAGCGACTTTCTTTGCTCCAGGCCTCAGTGTACATCTCGACGTACGTACAGGACAAGAAGAACTCGTAGCGTGCAAGGCGGAGTTTTTGAGTTGATACCTGCCATCATGCTGTTGTACTCTGTCAACATGCGGATCGGCAACCGGGACGGAGATCAGACCATGTCTGAGCACAGCTTCACGCTGATTCTCGATGGGGACATCGAAGGGCGCCTCGATGCCCTGTTCGAGGCGGGATGCGACGATGCCACCTTCGGCTGCGTCGATGGCGTCTCCTACGGGGATTTCCACCGCACGGCGCCAACGCTGGTCGACGCCATCGCTTCCGCCATTTTCGCCGTCGAATTGGTCCACGGTTTGCGCGTTACTCGGGTCGAGCCAGATGATCTGGTGACCGCGGCAGAGATTGCAGAGCGTCTCGGACGGACGAGGGAGAGTGTACGACTCCTGATTGCCCGCAAGCGAGGAGCGGGAACCTTCCCAGCGCCTGTCTCTCACCTGCGCGTGCGCAATCGCCTCTGGCGCTGGTCTGATGTTGCGGCTTGGGCCGGCGGAGATGCATCGACGATCACCACCGCCCGCACCATTGCTGCAGTGAACGCGGCCCTTGTGTTGCGGAGCACGGCCGCCACGCTGCCTGACGCCGCTCGGATGCTGGTTGCCTCCCTGGAGCACGGCTGAAGTCACAAATCAGGAGTGACTAGACCAGTTCCAAGGAGTGAGGAATAGATGTGAATAGGCGTTCCGCATCATATCGTTCGGCGCAGGGACGGTTCGGCTGCGCTGCTGGCTTACTGGCAGTGATCGTGCTCGCGGGCTGTGGGGCTACTGGGCCAGGTGGGAAAACAGCATCCCCACGAACCACAGAGGGCACCACACCTCCTATATCTACACCTACCAGCGTGTCTCCTCGCCAACCAACGCCGGCGCCACCCCTGACAGCGGTACTCGCGACGTGGCAGTTACAGGCTCCGCTCAGCCGCGCCGTCGTTCTGTCGCGGGGACGCGCCCTGCTCATCGCCGGAGGCCTGCAACAAGGTGGGCAGTCCGCTGCCGGTGTGTTCCGCGTTGACCCCACCAGCGGCGAACCCACGTTTCTCGGCTCCCTGCCGTACCCCGGCCATGACGCCGCCGGTGCCGTGCTGCACGGTCGCGTCGTGGTGTTCGGCGGCGGACAAGCTCAGAGTATAGCCGCTGTTCAGTCGCTCGCACCCCGGTCTGGTGGCCGGATCGCCGGACGGCTGCCGGCGCCGCGTTCCGATTTAACTGGAGTCACTCTCGGGAATCGTGCATATCTGGTTGGCGGGTACGACGGGATACACCTGGCTCCCGACGTGCTTGAAACGGCGGACGGCAGCCACTTTCGGGTGGTGACCCAGATCCCGGTACCCTTGCGATATGGGGCGGCAGCAGGTCTCAATGGCCGGCTTTTCGTCTTCGGGGGACAAACCGGTTTTGGGGAAACGTCCGCCATTCAGGAAGTGAATATACCTACTCGCCGAGCCAGGATCGTGGGACACCTCCCTGTCCCGCTGTCCCATGCCAGTGCAGTTGTGCTCGGGGGCTTTATCTACGTTCTGGGAGGCCGCACCAATCAGGTGGCCAGCCGGCGGATCTGGAGCTTTGATCAACGGTCTGGGCGCGTGAGACTGGCCGGCCTGCTCCCGATGGCACTCTCTGATGCCGGCGTCACGACCGTTGGGGAGACGGCGTACCTGATTGGTGGTGAGGGGGCCGCGGGTCCCACGACATCGGTAATCGAGCTTGGCGTGGCGACACAGAGCACAGCGGGCTTCGGGGGGAGCGAATACCCCTTCAACGGAAGGCTGCTGATTGCCGATCGAGGTAACAATCGCTTGCTGCTGGTCGATGCGAGGCGGCATGTGCTGTGGACCTACCTGTCTCCCCACGTCAAGGCGCCCGCGGGCGGTTTCTACTACCCGGACGATGCCTTCTTCGCAGACCGGGGTAGGTCGGTGATTGTGAATGAGGAGGGCAATCAGGTCGTGGTTCGGATTGCCTTTCCGTCTGGCCGGTTGCAATGGTTGTACGGCCATCCGGGCCTGTTCGGCAGCGCCCCTGGCTACCTCCACGAACCGGATGATGCGTACCTGCTCAAGAACGGCCAGGTGGTAGTCGCGGACGATCGAAACTGCCGGGTGCTCTTCCTCAGCCCCGCCGGCCGGATCGAGGGGCAGATCGGGACCACCGGGGTCTGCTTCCATAATCCACCGCTATCGCTCGGTTCTCCCAATGGCGATACCCCGCTGGCCAATGGCGACGTGCTGATTTCTGAGATCAACGGGTCGTGGATCTCGGAGTATACCCCTGGAGGTCGCCTGGTCTGGACCGCGCATCTCCCCATCACGTATCCATCCGACCCGCAGCAGATTGGTCCCGACCGGTATCTCGTCGCCGATTATGCCAGCCCAGGTGGCCTCTACGAGTTCGACCGGTCGGGAACCATCCTCTGGAGTTACCAGGTGGCCGCCGGTGCCACCATGCTCGACCACCCGAGTCTGGCGGAGCGCCTGCCGAATGGATTTGTCGCGGTTTCGGACGACTACCGGCACCGGGTCGTGGTAATTAATCCTGTTACGCAAACCATCGTCTGGCAGTTCGGGCAGACAGATCTGGTCGGGACAGGAAGCGGCTTCCTCAACACCCCTGATGGCTTTGATCTGCTCGCTCCCGGGGGACTCACTCCCACGCACACCGCGACAAAATGAGTGTCCAGTGTGTCATTCGATCGGTCGGTAGCGGACGACCCCATGGTGGTAGCATGACCCACTACCAGCGACACCCGTGCTTTGTGACATGCCACAGATATTCCTCGACACGGCGTCCATGATTCGTCTTTTGCCTCGTTACTCTGGCTGGTTGCTCCTTCCCATCGTGGTCCTGGCTGCCGTGCTTCGTTTCGACCTGCTGGTGAAGCGCGGTCTGTTGTACTGGGACGAAGGGAAGTTTGCCCTTGAGGGCGTTCGGATCCTCAGCGTGCTCCTCGCCCTGCCAGTGGTCCACCCAGTAGTGCTGGCAGGCAAAGCAATCGGCACCGCAAAGCCAGGTCATGCCCTGTTGATTGCTCTCGCCTACGCGTTGTTCGGCGTGCACGACTACGCTCCCTTACTGATGAACGCCACGGCGAGCGTGCTCCAGGTCGTTGTGCTGTTCTTTCTGGCCAGACAGTTCTTCGGCCCACACGTGGCTCTGCTGGCCGCGGCCTTGCTGGCCGTCGCGGGGTACGATATTGTCTACGCTCGATCTGCTCTTTCGGAAAGCGACGCGAATCTGGTGTTTCTGGCCAGTGTTCTGGTTTGGTCGACCGCGTGCAAACCCTGGGCGACCGATTTCCACTCGAATCGACCAGCGTGGAGCGGGATCGTGCTTCCCGCCATCATGCTGGGCGCCGGCTTCACTGTCAACTACCGGCTGATCGTGTTCGTTGCCGTCGTCCTGCCGGCCGATCTCGCGATTCGGTGGAAGCGAGAAGGATGGCACGCCGTGACGCGGGCGGCGGCACTGTGGGCCGTTGGTCTTTCGCTCTTGCCGCTTGCCTGGCAAGTGATTGGCGTACTCGCCCAGAGACATGGTGTCATCCTCTTTCGGGGCGAGATCGACTATCTGCCCACGTCGTACTTCCACGAGGTACTGTATCAATTGCACGGTGGTAAGCAGTCGGTACTCCGCTTCAGTCCCTTACCGTATCTTCAGTGGTATACATATCGACAGGGCGTACTCGCCTTCACTCTCCTGCTGCTCGGGCTTGGCATCGCGACGTTCGATCGATCACCTCGATGGGTACTTCCTGCCTCCCTGGTACTGATTCCGTACGGCGTGTACGTGTTTGCTCCGTTTATCGTTCCCAGGAACCTCGATGCTGCGCTGCCCTTTGCCGCCCTACTCTCTGCCGCCGCCCTGGCTCGCGTGCTCAATCACGTACGCGCGTGGCGTGCTCGAGTCATCGCCAGCGCCCTCGCCGCAGCGTCGGTGGTGGCGTTAGGGATTCTCCAGGCCTGGCCGCTGACCACGGTCCGTTCCGGGTTCGCGCAGGCGGCAACATACCTTGGACAGCATGGAAGCAACGGGGCTATCGTTCAAAGCGAGATCATGCGCTTCTACTTGCGCGATCAGGGCCGTGGCTGCGATGCTCCTCCCTTACCCACCCAGGTAGCCTCGCTGGCTCAGGATGACGGGATAGGTGGCGATTATGCTGTCGTGGACAACTACTTCTCTCCCACTGCGTTGTACCTGGCCCACCACGCTCAGGTGGTCGCTCGCTTCCCGATCAGCGGCACGACATTGAACGAAGATCTCGTTGCCTCGGAGGACGGAGTGCCTCCGGGAAGCCAGCACCAGCACCTCGTCGACGTTTTTTCGCTCGACAATCTGCACCTCCCCGTTCGTGGGCTCGTCCGCCCACAGGCCTGCACGTTGGATCAACTTCCGTAGAGTATCGGGCGATAGGCCATTCATGTTTCCCATCTGGCTCTTATCCGCCTCTCAGTTTGGCTTCCTACAATGGACTCGGGATTACTGTTACTCCTGACGCAGCCGGGCATGCGTCTGATTGGATTCGGTGGGACCCGAAGATATGCGACCAAGGGATGGTTGCACCACCTGGGGTAGCGTATAAAGGAACAGTAATTGAGCGCGGCCTACCGCTCCTTCGCCCTCCCACTGCTCTAACCGGTTTCATACTCCTTCGCTCGAAAGGTCCCTGATGGCTCAAGAATTCGGATTGTGGCAGGTATTCTGACCCGGCGTGGGGCCGTTCGCGTGCTGGCCGGGGCGGTGCTGCTGGGAGTCGCGGGCGCGCTCGCCGGACCGGTCGCCGCCGGCGCCGCCGGTCTGCCACCTGGCGTCGCGGCGCCACTGATGCGGGGAGCCACGGACCGCGGGTCGTCACCGATTACACTCCGGATCTCTGCCGGCTATTAGAATATCTATCGCGGCGCCGCGTGGACTCCGGTTCGGGTGCTGCTGCGCAACGGTGGAAGCGCCGACGTGAGTGGTATCCTCGAGATACCGCAGGCCGGTCAATCCGCCAGCGCGGGCGCGCAGCCGGCCTTTCATGGACTCTATCAGGCGCTGATGGTCGTGCCCGCGGGCGGCGCCAAGACGGTCACGCTCTACGTCCCGGGCGCAGGCGTGCAGGGGCAGATCAACGTCAGCTTTCGAGAGGGAACGACCGTTGTGGCACGTGCCTCGGCAGCTCCCATTGGAGTCGACACCAGTGCGCTCCTGATTGGTGTGCTGGCGGGTGGACCCGCCGATATGGCATGGGTGGCTCCGGCCATTCAGCAGCAGGTGACCACCCACGTCATTTCACTGAGCCCCGCGACCATCGACCCGGTTCCCCAAGCGCTGGCCACGTTCGACATCATCGTGCTGACCAATGCCGATACCTCGCAGTTGGATCGTGCGCAACTCGACGCGCTGCAGGGCTATGTTCGCAACGGCGGATCGCTCCTCATGGTGGGCGGCCCGAGGTGGCAGGAAACCCTCCGTCCTCTCCAGACCACGCTGCTGCCAGGACACCTCGCCGGGCTGCGCGTTCTCCCCGACCTGCATGGATTGCTTCCGCTGGCCCCCGGATCGCGGCCGATCGGCAGCCGGCCGGCCGCGCTGAGCGTGCTCTCACAGCCCAGCGGCACGATCCTCGCCAGTCAGGCGGGCATTCCGCTCGTGGTGCGGACCCGGGAAGGGCAAGGGGCGGTGGAGTATCTAGCCTTCGACCCATCCCTCGGCTCCATCCAAGGCTGGAGCGGCGCGCCCCGTCTCCTGGAGCACCTGGTGGCGATGGCGGCGCCACTCGCCATAACCCGGACCTGGTCGCCGGGCGGATTCCGCGCCCGGTTCCAGACCGTTTTCAGATCTCAGGCTCTGACCAGCGAGCTCTCCAATCTTCCCTCGGCCACGGTGCCCTTCCTGGCCCTCTTCGCCGCGCTTACGCTTGGCTACGTTCTGATCCTGGGGCCGGCAAATTTTCTGGTGTTACGTCGGCTCCGGCGTCAGCACCTGGCCTGGGTGACGATCCCCATCCTGGCGCTTTCATACCTGGGGTCGATCCTGGCGATCACGGCCCACGTCAGGGCCGCCTCCGCTGTTCTGAACACAGTCGGTCTGGTCACCCTGGATGGCGCTTCGGGTCCGCACCCGGCCACCCTGTACGTGGGCCTGGCCACACCGCAAGCGGGCGACTATCGTCTCGCGTACCACGGTGCTGCCCTGCCGGCGCCTCTTCCGCCCCTCAGCCACCCCGATGGCTTTTCCTTCCGCAGCGCGTCGACGCTCCACGCGACACCGCTCGGCATGCGTCTTCAGGAAGATCCCCAGACGGCGGCGACGTTTCTCGCCATGCAGCGCTGGACGATGCGCGACCTGAGCCTGGAGACGGCGGTGAACATTCCGGGCGCCGTGCGGAGCGGTCTCACCATCGACCCGCACGGCACCAATTTCGACCTCCTGGATCCGGTGATCGTGGCCGGGCAGACGGTGGCGCATCTTTCCACGATCCCGGCGGGAGGAAGCGTCTATGCACGGATCCAGCCGAATATCGACAACTCCGGCCAGGGCGGCGCATCGTTCTGGTCCCAACTCTACGGCGGCGTCAATCTCGGTACGTCCGACCCCTTCGGGGGATTCGGCGACTGCTGCAGCCAGTCCTCCTACCCGCAGGAGACGAAACTTCTCGACTGGATACGCAACGCGCTGGCCATGCTGTCGCAAGCACGACCGAATGCGCTGTCGACGCTGGGAGGGGTGCTGCTGGTCGGCTGGAGTGAGCGGCAACTCGGGGCCATGAGCGTCGACGGGACCGTGCCCCAGCGCCGCGACCTGAATCTGATCGTGACGCCCCTCTCGGTACCATTCCCCCCCGTGGGCCGTTCCAGCTCCTCCCCGGTACGCTTGGCCCCCATCTGGCCGACGTCCTCCCACGGGCGCCGCAGTCGAGTTGCTGCGACTTCGGCTTCGGCCCGGGCAGCGATCAACCACAGCAGGTGTCCGTTGGCCCCGGCGGCTTCCTCACCTTCGAGTTCGATCTACCGGGCAGCGGCCAGGTTCGGTTCAAGCACCTGGGGGTGAACGTCACGTACGGGGAAAGTGGCACGAATGCCGGTCGGGTCTACGATTGGCGTACCCTTCGCTGGATACACATCGACCTTGCCTCCGGCGCCGCCCAGCTCCCCAACCCCAACCGCTTTGTCTCGTCGCACGGCCAGATCATGGTCAGGCTCCAGGCGACCGCCGACGCGGGAGATGTCACCATCTCCGATCCGTACCACGATCTTTCTGGATCACTCGGGCTCGATGAGCTTTGGGCAGCCGACCAAGGCGCTAACCGCGGGGCGGCTGGCTGCGGTCCTGTCGTACATCGCGCTCAAGAGCTACGACACCGTCGCGGTGGCGGGATGGGGCGATCGGATCGATCACTTTCTCCCCGGCCAGAGTGGCGGCACCGCCATACCGAGAGTGTGGCGAACCATTGCCAAACTGGTCGATACCCCGGCGCCGGCCACCGACTTTGCCTGTCTGCGGAACTACGGACAGTATCGCCGCGGCGCGGGTATCGCCGTGGTCCTCTCCGATTTCATGACCGATTCCGACTGGCGGGCCGGTCTGCGCTCGCTGCGGGCCACCGGCCAGGAGGTCACGGCGATCCAGATTCTGTCTCCGGAGGAGGTCACACCGCCGCTGCGTGGCGATTGGAAGCTGGTCGATGCCGAATCGGGCGCGCAGGCCGAAGTGACTCTCTCGCCGCATCTGCTCCGTAGCTACCGGGAAGCACTGGAGCGACACACGGCGGCTATCACCGAATTCTGCCGCCGGGAGGGAATCGCCTTCGTTCGGCTGTCCAGCGATGTTGACCTGGCCGGAACGGTCCTCACCGACCTGCAGGCCGCGGGCGTCCTGGGATGAGGTAGTCCGAATGCTGCTGGCGCCGCTCGCACTCCTCCTCTCCGTGCTGGCCGTACCGATTATCCTGATGTACGTGCTCAAGCTACGGAGGCAGGAGTACATCGTCCCGAGCACCTTCCTCTGGCGTCAGGCGCTGCAGGATGTCCAGGCGAATGCTCCGTGGCAGCGCCTGCGCTTCAATCTCCTGTTACTCTTGCAGCTCCTGGTCCTGGTCGCGCTGATCGTTGCGCTGGCACGACCTGCCTACTCGCGTTCGCACGTTATTGCCGGAGATCTGGTGGTGATCGTCGATGAGTCGTACGGGATGCAGGCGCACGACGTCAGTCCGTCGCGCTTTGGCGCGGCCCTGGTCCGTGCTCGCACCCTCGCCTCTGAGCTTGGCGCCGGAAACGTGATGAGCGTCATCGGCATGGGCGCGCAGCCGCACCTGGCCATTGTCACCAGCGGCGATCAAGGCGCCATCAAGCAGGCGATCGGCCGTCTGCAGGTCGGGGTCGATCAGCCCAATTTTCTGGAAGCGCTGAGCCTGGCTGCCTCGCTGGCACGGACCGGCCAGAGCACACGAGCCGTGGTACTCACCAGCCGCGACAGTGGCATCGCCGGCCTGCCGCTGCGGGTGAGCTTCCCGGTGGATATTGAGAGAATCGGGGGCCGGCTACGGGATCTCGGGATCACTGGCTTCAGTGCCTCGCAGGGCGCAGCCGCCATCCAGGCGGTGGCTCGCGTCAGCAACTTCGGCTCGCAGACCGCCCGATCCGACCTCGAGCTGTTCGTCGATGGGCACCTGGCCGATGTCCGTCCACTTGCGGTCGCGGGGCGCCGCGAACAGCATCTCTTCTGGACCGATATCCCATCCGGGTCTCAACGCTTGCAGGTGCGCTTGACCGGCGCCGATGACGTGGGAACCGACAAATCGGCCTGGGCCGCGGTGGCCTCCGCCCCCCCCGCCACCTGCTCCTGGTGTCGCGAGGCGACTTTTTTCTGGAGGCGGCGCTGGCCGACGATCCCTCGGTCCAGCTATCCGTGGCGCCGCCTGCCGGGTACCGGGCGGGCATGGAGCGCGGCTACGACCTGGTGATCTTCGACGGCTTCCTGCCGCCGGCCCTGCCCACCAACTCGACACTCCTGGTCGCACCTCCCGCCGGGCGATCTGGGCCGCTGCGTTTCGCCGGCGCCCTGACGGCCGGCGCGGTGAACGCCGCATCCGCCGGTCCCCTGGCGGGATTGTTGCAGTACGTTGACCTGGGCGACGTACACGTGGCCCAGGTCCGAGCGGTAACCCTTCCCGGCTGGATGCAGCCGCTGGCGACGTCCAACGGTCACCCCGTTCTGGCGGCGGGCGAAGAGGGTACGGCGCGCTTCGCCCTGGTGAGTTTCGACCTGCAGCACTCGGATTGGCCGCTGCGCGTCAGCTTTCCGATTATGCTGCAGAATCTGCTGCAGTACCTGGCGCCGGGCCTAACACTGGGTCAAACCACCATCACCACCGGCCAGGCCGTGACCTTCTTCCCCCGTCCTGGCACGCGCGCGCTGGAGGTGGTTCGGCCCGATGGCGGAGTGGACCAGCTCAAGCCACCCTTCCCACCGTTCACCGATACCTCGCGGCCCGGCCTATACACCGTGCAGGAGGCGGGCGCAGGGACCGCGACCGCCGGCAGGCAGCATTCGCCGTCAACTTCTTCCCCGCGCGACCGGCGCCCGCGGGTGGGCCGGCCACGCTTCACGCCGGCCAGGTTCAGCCCGGCAAGACGCTGATCGCGTCGGTCCCGATTAGCGTCATCTGGCCGTTTGAGGTGGCTGCCCTGATCCTCCTCGCGATAGAGTGGTGGATCTCGTTTCGGGGGGCGCGGCTGCGATGATCTCGTTCGCCAATCCGCTCGCGCTCCTCCTGGCGATCCCATTCATCGCGCTGGCCATCTTCTCGCGGCGACACGCGTACTCGAATTTGAGCCGGCGGCGCATACGCCTGGCGATGGCCGTGCGCATCACCATCCTGCTGGCCGTGATCCTCAGTCTGGCCGGCACGCGCGTACAGATACCCCAGAGCCATCAGGCGGTGATCGTGGTCGCCGATCTCTCGGCCAGTGATTACGCGCAGCGCAGCGCGGCGCAGGCCTTCATCAACAACGCCGCGACGCGCCGGCCGGCCGGCGATACGCTGGGAGTGGTCGACGTTGGGCGGCAGCCGGTGGTCGAACAGCCGGTCGGCACGCCGTCGGGATTCAGTGGTTTCCAGTCGGGGGTCGACCGGCAGTACACCAATCTCGGTGGTGGTCTCGATCTGGCCAACGCCCTGCTGCCCGGCGGCTATCAGCACCGGGTGGTCCTGATGAGCGACGGCCAGCAGAACGTGGGAGATGCGCTGGCCTCTGCCCGGCTCTTGCGGTCACAGGGCGTGCGGGTAGACGTGGTCCCGCTCCACGTGCCCGGCGGCGCCGAGGTGCTGGTGGAGAACGTCGGCGTGCCGGCGCAGCTCCGCCCGCGGGAGAGCTTCCCGCTCACGGTCGCCGTGCACTCGACGGTGGCAACCACCACCGGAATCACCATTTTTCGGGATCGAACGCTGCTGGGGAGCGTCCAGGAACAGGTACACATCGGGGAAAACCGCTATGTCTTCCAGCAGAGCCCGCTGCCTTCCGGGTTCTATACCTATCAGATGGAGATCACGCCGGCGCGGGACACTCAGCCGGAGAACAACCAGGGTTCGGCGTTCACCACCGTCCAGAGCGCGCCCCGGGTGCTGATCATCGCGGATCAGCCGCGGGAGGCGAGCAACGTGCTGGCCGGCCTGAAGAGCACGGGTATCCAGGCCGATCTGCGGACGCCGTCGAAGGTCACGCCCGAGCTCACCTACCTGCAGCGGTACGCCGCGGTGGTGATCGTCGATACTGCCGCCGATTCCCTGGGACCTCAGCTCATGGACCAGTTGGTTCCATACGTGCGCGACCTCGGCCACGGGCTGGCGGTGATCGGCGGGCAGAACGCGTACAGCATGGGTGGGTATGGCCAGACACCGCTGGAGCAGGTCCTCCCGGTCAACATGAACCTGCCCAAGCACCAGAACCTGCCGACGACGGCGGTGGCGCTGATCATCGAGAGCCTGGAAGAGGACACCCAGATCAACATCTCGAAGGATGCCGGCAAGGGCGTGGTCAGTCTGCTTACCCCGCAGGATCTGGTGGAGGTGAGCGATGCGCCCTTCGACGGTACGGCCGGCTGGGTGGTGCCGCTCCAGCACGTGACCAATACGGCCGCCATCGGCGCCGCCATCGATCGCATGGTGCCCGGCGACCCGGAGAGCTACGTGCCGATGTTGCAGTCCGCCTATGACACCTTGAGGGACACCACCGCCAAAGTGAAGCACATCATCCTGCTGGGTGACGGGGATGCGGAGGATCCCGCCTATCAACAGCTGGTTCAGCAGATTCATGCGGGCGGCGTGACCGTTTCCACTGTGAGCACCAACGGCCTGGGACGGAACGACTTCCAGACCATGCAGAATCTGGCGCGCTGGGGCGGGGGACGCAACTACGTCGCCAACGATCCCTCCAAGATTCCACAGATCTTCCTGCGAGAGGCGCGAACCGTGGCGCGCTTGGGGATCGTCGAGGGGAAGTTCTATCCCCAGGAGCTGTCGGCGAACCCGATGGTGCGTGATCTTCGTCAGGTCGCACCCCTGTATGGCTACGTTGCGACCACCCCCAAGCCGGCGGCGGAGATCGTGCTGGCCAGCGCCAAGCTCGATCCCATTCTGGCCGCGTGGCAGTTCGGGCTGGGCCGATCGGTGGCCTGGACCAGTGATGCCGCGGGGCTCTGGACCAGAGATTGGCTGCGCGCTCCCAGCGCCAACCGCTTCTGGGCGAATCTGGTGTCCTGGGTATTTCCCCCGTCGGGTGCCACGCACCTCTTCGTCAGCGCGTCCAGCACGCAGGGGCAGGGGCACATAGCGGTAAGCACCCCGTCGGCGCTGGGAGCGAGTCCCAGTGTCACGGCACACGTGCTCACCCCGGGACTGACCACCACTACGATCCAGCTCGAACCCTCGGCGCCCGGCCAATTTGCCGGCTCCTTCCAGGAGGGCGCGCAAGGCGCCTACTTCGTCACGGTTGAAGCGCATGGCGCGGGGCATGGTGACGCGGGGCAGGTGGGCCTGGATGTGCCGTACTCGCCTGAGTACCGTACCACCGGCGTGAATACGCCGTTCCTTCGGTCGCTGGCGGTGGCCGGGGGCGGCAATGTGATCGCGCACCCACAGGATGCCTGGCGCGACAATCTGCAGTCCGTTCTGGCGAACGACGACCTCTCGCTCTGGCTCCTGCTGCTGGCCGTGCTCCTGCTGCCTATTGATGTCGGCGTGCGCCGCCTGATCGTGACCCGCCGGGAACTCGCCACCATTCTTGCTGCGCTCCCCCTGGTACGACGAGCCTCGGCCGCCCGTGAGCCGGTGGTCCCGCTGGTGGGCGCCCTGCGGGAGCGGCGCGCTCAGCGAGACGCGCTCACCCCACAGCCGACACCGTATGAGTCCCCAAGTATGAGGCTGCCGCGCACCATCGCACCTACCTCCGGTCCGCGGCCTCCGGGTACGCGGTCCACATCGGGCGCGGATGAGGAGCCGGAAGAGGAGTCTGTAGCGAGCAGACTGCTGGCAGCCAGGCGGAAGAAGGCGTGATCTCCTTTTTCGCCCCGTGCTCGAACCACTCGACCAGGTCGGAGTATCCTGTTCCACCGATACCATTTTCATGAGGGGCACAGTCATGACGACCGAGATTGGGGTGACGTTCGATTGCGCGAATCCGGAAGTGATGGCTGACTTCTGGGTTCAGGCTTTGGGCTACGCCGGAGAGGGGTCCGACGACGAGTACGCCGCCATCATCGACCCAGAGGGGAGACGGCCGAGGATCCTGTTCCAGCGGGTACCGGAGCCGAAGGCGGTGAAGAACCGGGTCCATCTGGACCTGCATGGCGCCGATATGGCGGCGCAGGTGGAACAACTGCTGGCGCTGGGCGGGACGTGGCTGCGGACCGGGGAGGACGAGGATGGCGACATCTGGACGGTCATGGCCGATCCCGAAGGGAATGAGTTCTGCGTGGCATAGCCTTCCAGCGTCTGTGCTCGGGCTTCGCCTACTTCGAGGTCTCCGCCCAGAATATCCCACATGTCCAGATGGAAGTCAGAAGCCCCGCTCCGCTTGCCCAGCACAATGCCCTCTTCCCGCACGAGCGACGCCCCAACACAGGTTCTCACCCTCTGATGCCTCGGCGTCGTGGCGGAACTCAGCCCGGATCGGGAGGTGGTCTGATGCGTTGACAGTATCATCCGCATCGACGACATCGCAGTCACGCGGCAGTGCGGCTATCGGTGCGGACGCGAAGATGTAGTCCAGGCGCAGCCAGCAATGGTTCAAATGCAGCCACGGAGATCTGAATATCGATAATCGGCTTTGCGGCCAGGTGCGGGATCGAGGTCGAGCCGATATGGTCGATGCGGGGGGCGACATCGCCAAGTACCCGGCGCAGTCGCTCCCCGCGCTCCTGGAACAGGCGTGGCCACCGTGAGTCGTACTCGGCAATCTCCGCCCTCATCCCGACAATGTACGCCATCAGGAGTAGTGGAGCCTGTAGGCGGCAAAGCCTCTTCGTGAAGAACTGGACTGCATCAATCGGAGATGCTTCCAGAAGTCTTACCAAAACGGGGGGGTTTTGAGGTAGAAGCCTTACCAAAACCACTACTTTTTGGGATATCATGCTTACCAAAACGTGGCAGTTTTGGTAAGGTTTCATTCCAGATGACCACACCCGTTGAAGCTAAATGAATGACGACAGGATGGCGTTCCGACGCGAGGACGATTGAAGGGAAGTTCGCGAGAGGCGTCGTGGCCACCCGAACCATCACCAACCTTCAGCATCTGTCGTGGGCCATGCCGGCTCCGGTGGTGGCGCTCCTCCTCAATTGATCTCCATACAACCTGCGGGTCTCCTCAATCACGACCTCGCGCAGCGACAAGAGGGAGTCCAATGCGCGACAATCAAGTTGGACTGGAAAGGGGAGGACGATGGTCACGGTAACCTCAACAAAGGCCCAATGCCGATTTTGCGGCGGCGAGTACCGTAAGTCTGGAATGACCAGACATCTTCAGACGTGCCAGGCGCGAAAGGGGGCCGCGACCGCCGTTGCAAGGGGGAAACCCGCTCGGCACGGTTACTCCGCCTGGTCGTCAGCGGCCGTCATGCTCCGATGTATTGGATGCACCTCGAGGCACCGGGAGACGCCACGCTCGCCCATCTGGATCTCTTTCTGCGCGATATCTGGCTCGAGTGCTGCGGTCACCTGAGCGCTTAGCTGCGACAGAAGAAGGTTAACAGGTCCTGTCGCTGTCCCGTGACATGCCATATTTGGCCAGCCGGCGGTCGGCCGACGCTTGGTGTGCGGCGAATCCCTCCAGTTCGCTCTGCCGTGACACAACCGGAGCAATGGCCTGCGTGCCTCGCCTATCGAGATGTTGGTACGTCACCGTCTTGAGAAACTTTCCTACCCAGAGGCCGCCCGTGAAGCGCGCGTTCTTGAGCGTGGGGAGGATGTGATTCGTTCCCACCGTTTTGTCGCCGTACGCCACCGTTGCCATCTCACCCAGAAAGAGGGACCCGTAGTTCTGCAGACGGTCCAGATACCACTCCCAATTGTCGGCTTGCACCTCCAGGTGCTCCGGCGCGTAGGCATCGGCGACCTCAACCGCTTCCTCATCAGAATCGACGAGAATAACCTCTCCAAAATTGTTCCATGCCGCGGACGCCACCTCGACGGTAGAGAGTCCCGGCAGCTGAACCGAGATCTCCTCAAGCACCTTTCGGCCCATCTCTTCGGAGGTTGTGATGAGCCAGGAGGGTGACGTTGGTCCATGCTCCGCTTGTGCGAGAAGATCCGCGGCCACCAGGGCGGCATCGGCATGGTCATCGGCAATGACCAGAATCTCCGACGGTCCGGCCACCAGATCGATGCCGACCCGTCCAAAGAGCTGCCGCTTGGCCTCGGCCACATACGCGTTCCCCGGTCCCACCAGCATGTCGGCGGCTCCGATCGTCTCCGTTCCCAGCGCCAGTGCCCCAACTGCTTGCACACCACCGAGGCAATAGACTTCGTCGGCGCCGGCCAGATACAGGGTGTAGAGCATGTATGGATTTGGCCCATCGGAGCCGCTCGGTGGCGTCGCGGCGATCACGCGCTTCACGCCTGCCACCCTGGCGGGAATGATGCTCATCGGCGCCGAGGACAGCATGGGGTAGCGCCCCCCAGGGACGTACGCGCCGACCGAGCCGACCGGAATGCTCTTCTGACCAAGCCAGACGCCGGGAATCGTTTCCGATTCGAAGTCATGAATGGAGTCATACTGCAGTTGCGCGAAGCGGCGAATTTGGGCGTGAGCAAACGTCGCGTCGTCCACGAAACTGGAAGGAAGGTTCGTCTCCAGTGCCCTGATATCGTCGTGCGATACTCGGAACGAAGGAGGATTCCAATGGTCCAGCTTTTCCGAGTAGCGGTGAAGAGCGGAATCGCCCTCTTGCTCAATTGCTGCCAACATCTCGGTGACGGTGTCACGCACCGTGCTGACATCTTCAAGACGTGGCGGGGACGCCTTCTTCAAATACCGCATCGGGTTAGGCCAGGGCCGGAACCTCGGGAGTCTCAACCTCAGAAGTTTCATGCCCTTCGAAGGCGGCCACGACTCGTTGGGCTGCCTCAGGTTTCATCCGTACCACGATGAGACCGTAGATCAAACTAACCACGAACAGCAAGATCGTAATTTCGGCTACGCGGTCGAAGGGTGCCGAGGTCGTCTGGAAAAAGTCCCAGATCGGCGCCAGCATGACGATGGCGCCAATGGCCGGCAAGACGTAGTGAGTGACCGGGTTCATGTGCTCGTGTCCGAAACGAACCGTGTACACGATCAGTGCGATATTTGTGAGGCCGAAAATGATGATGAGCGGAAGCGTGCCGAAGGTCCCCAGAACGCCGTACAGAGTGAAGGGATCATTGGCAAGTTTCGAAGCGCCAAGCCAGACAGCCGACACTAAAACGACGATCAGAATCATCCCCATATAGGTAATGAGGGCCACGTGCGGGGTCCTGAAGCGTCGGTTGATCGTCCCAAGCATCCCCGGGAAGATTCCCGCACGGCCGCCGTGAAACAAAATCCTTCCCTGCGTGTTCGTCAGTGCCAGGGTGCTGGCCGCGATACTGGTAATCCCCGCTATATCGACCAAGCCGCGGAGCGGGCCCATGTACACGCGAGCAAGCGTGGTAAAGGGAGTGAGATCCTTCGACAGAATGTCCATGTGGGTGACGCCAAATCCCAGTACGACCGCGTAGGTAACGAAAACATAGATGGCGGTCAGAACCAAGACAGACGTGATCAGCGCGATGGGCACGTTCCGCCGAGGATTATTCGTCTCCTCCGCCAGAGGAGCGGCCGCTTCCCAGCCCACGAACGAGTAAATAGCCAGCGCGAATGCGGTCGCGAATCCGGTCAGGCCGACTTTACCCGAGGGGGGACTGAACGGCGCCCCGGTGACATGACCGCCGTTGTTGACCAAGATGACGACACCGAGGATGAGAAGGACCGCCGTCTCGAAGAGGAAAAGGATCAGGGCGGCGCGCGTGGACACCTCTACGCCGACGACCAGCAGCACGGCAGCCACGACGAGGAGCACGACCATAACGACGGCCCAGTTAATCGATAGTCCAAGATCTCGATGCAACACATCGGATGTCCAGCCGCCCAGCACGGAATAGACCGCCCCGGCCGCCGTGGTGTAGCCGAGGATGAGAAAGGTGCCGAGAACGGTGCCGCTCCTCGGTCCGAACGAGGTCGTGAGGTAGGTGACGAAAGAGCCGGCGCTTGGCAATATCCGCGCGAACTGGGCCAAACTGTTGGCGGTAAGGAGAATGCCGACCATGGCGACGAGGAATACAAACGGAATCGATGCCAGAACCGAGCCGGCTATGAATGACACCGCAAAGAAGAGGCTCATGGCCGGGGCCATGTCGGAGAGGCTGGTCACCGTGGCTTCTATGGCACTGAGAGTACCAGACCGAAGACGCGGCGCGGCGGTTTCGGAAATACGTACAGGACTGCTCATGTCTCTACCTCCCACACGAACGCGCAGGAGAGCGAACCCCGGCCACAAATGATGGCGGCAACCCTCTCCATCTAACCGTTACCTTACATGCTGGGAGGCGGACGATGCTATATGGTGATGTTAATAGGAACTCTCAGGGCGAGCCGGATAGTGCGCGAGTCGGCAGCTCAGTTGAGAACGGCAAGACTCGATGTGCTCCGTGCGAGGTTGCGTCTGGACCACGCATGGTGCGGATGGGGCTGGAGCGCGAACAAAAAGGAGACGAGAAAGACAATGGTCACGCGAGAAAGAGTCCAACCAGAAGGGCAAGCGCTGAACGCGGCGGAGGTAGTCACGCGAGAGCGAGGGCGAGAGGCGATGGTACGCGTGGCGGCCGCTCAACTCGAGCCGCGCGTCGGAGACAAGGCTGCGAATGTACACAAAGCGCTCGAAGCGCTGCGACGTGCCGTCAATGAACACGTCGACCTGATCGTACTGCCGGAGCTTGGCAATAGCGGCTACATCTTTAACTCGCGTGCTGAAGCGTTTAGTCTCTCGGAACCCATTCCGGATGGACCAACCTGTCGCGCCTACCTTGACGCGATCCGAGGCACGGGACTCCACGTGGTCGCCGGGATCTGCGAGCGAGAGGGGAGCCGCCTGTATAACAGTGCGGCCTTCCTGGGCCCCGAAGGATTCATCGGGAAGTATCGGAAGCTCCACCTCTGGAGTGAGGAGAAACTTTTCTTTGAGCCCGGGAATTTAGGCCTGCCACTCTTCCATCTTCCCTTTGGTCGCGTCGGGATCCTGATCTGCTATGACGCCTGGTTCCCGGAGGTCGTGCGCATCCTGAAGCTGCAGGGAGCCGATATTATTTGCGATCCAACTTGCTGGGACCTCATGCCGGGCCTGGTGGACGAATCGAACAACCTGATGCCGCCCATGCACATGGGACAGGCGCACACCAACAACGTGTTTATGATCTGCGCCGATCGGTGCGGGGTGGAACGCGGCTGTACCTTCGCCGGAAGCAGCTGCGTGGTGGGTCCGACCGGCTATCTGGCCGGGCCGGCCAGCTTCTCAGATGAAGATTTCCTCATCGCGGACCTCAATCTCTCGGAGGCTCGCTACCACCACTGGACAGAATTGTCGAATCCTATCGAAGATCGTCGCGTGGACGTGTACGGGGCTGATCTGGGCTACCGACCACCTGCGGGATCCGGCTGAGCCTCTCTGGTCATCAGGCCAGCGATCTGAAGCGCGATATGAGTTCGCGATACGGCTGAACTCGTGTGGTGGGGCAGAGGCTCGCGCGCAGCAGACCGGGGGCGTTGCGCGAAAGGCAGGGACGCCGTAGAGCAGGCATAGAGCGAAGGGGGATAGGCACGCTCCCCTTCGCTCTCCAGGCTACCGCTCGGCGGTGCCGACCAGGGAGGGCTGAGCGCTCTCGACCGCCACCTCCGCCAGGCAGCTCTCCAGAATATCGAGGCCTTCCTCCAGCGTCTGGACGTCGACGACCAGTGGTACCAGGATGCGGATCACGTTGTCGTACAGGCCGGCCTTGATCACCAGGAGCCCCCGGTCGTGACAGCGATGGATGATGTCCGCGGTCTGCTGCACCGCGGGCTCCTTGGTCTGCCGATCGCGAACGAGCTCGATCGCCACCATGGCGCCCAGGCCGCGAACCTCTCCGATGAGCTCGTGCTTCTCCTGCATAGCCGTAAATCGGTCCATTATCGTGTTCCCGATCTGCCGCGACCGCTCCACCAGATGGTCGCGCTCGAAGATGTCCAGCACGGCCAGAGCCGCGCGGCAGGCCACCGGATTGCCGCCGTAGGTGCCGCCAAGTCCACCCAGACGGGGCGCATCCATGATCTCCGCCTTGCCGACGACGGCGCCGAGCGGCATCCCATCAGCGAGCGACTTGGCCAGCACTATGAGGTCCGGCTCGATGCCGGCGTGCTCAACCGCGAACATCTGGCCGGTGCGCCCGAAACCCGTCTGGATCTCGTCCGCTATCAGGAGGATCCCCTCGCGGTCGCAGATCTCCCGTAGCGTTCGCAGGAAGGTGGGCGGGGCCACCACAAAGCCGCCCTCGCCCTGAACCGGCTCAACGATGATCGCCGCCACGGTATCCGCCGGGACGGTCGTCCTGAGCAGCAGTTCCAGGTCGGCGCCGCTCTCGATGGGACACGGGCTGGAGCCGCCGTTGTGCCGGCATGCGTCCTCGGGACAGCGGTACGCGTACGGGAAGCGAGCATGGTAGATGCCGGGCGCGAAGGGACCGAACCCTACTTTATAAGGAATGTCCTTCCCGGTCAGCGACAATCCCATCAGGGTGCGGCCGTGGAACGCGTTCTGGAAAGCGATGACGTTGGGACGACCGGTGGCGACCCGAGCGATCTTGATCGCGTTCTCCACCGCCTCAGCTCCGCTATTCACCAACATCGCCTTCCGCGGCGACTGCCCGGGGACCAGTTGCGAGAGCCGTCGGGCTAGGTCGATATACGGCTCATAAATGGCGACGGAGAAGCAGGTGTGAATCAGCTTCCCGGTCTGGTCGCGGATGGCAGAGACGACCTCCTCCGCAGTGTGCCCGACGTTGATGGTCCCGATCCCGCCGGCAAAATCGATGTATTGTCTTCCCTCCACATCCCACAGGGAGGCGCCGTGCGCGTGGTCCGCTACCACGTGGGCGTAGGTCGAGATCCCGCGCGGTATCCAGCGCTGGCGCTCCGCCCAGATCTCCCCTGTCCGGGAGGTGTCCGTTCGATGTGCCTTCGTATCATGCATGTCGTGCTCCTTCTCGATTGGGGGCGTCCTCTCATGGGCCACTGTCTCATTATCGATCACTCAGACGGCGCCGGAGGAGCCGAGCGCCTGGATGTGGGCGACGGCATACTCCAGAATATCGCGCAGCACCTGCTCCGTCTGTTCCCTCACTGCACATGCAGGTTAGCGAAAGAGGTGTGCGACTGCGACGGCAAAGCCGGGGAGAACATCCTCGCCGGTAAGCTCCTCCTCGTCGGTCATGATGCGCACCAGCCCTCCATCACGCCACACCTCGACGGTTCGGGCCTCTGGCACCACGATCCAAACCAGCCGCACTCCAGCGCTCAACCACCGCTGCGCCTTCGCGCCCATCTCCGCGCGGCCCTGTGAGGGTGAGACAACCTCCGCCACCAGATCTGGCACGAGGTGAGGATACCCTTCGGTCCCGGGAGCCGGCTCCCGTCCGGCACACACAAAGGCGAGATCCGGCGCCAGGACGGTATCCGGTCCGCCCTCCGCCGAGATGCGGAATCCGGTCTCTGCCGGGCATACCTCTCCCAGGTGATGCTCCTGGACAAACCGGTCAACGGCCCGCAACAACGCCATGACCACACGGCCGTGCCTCCACCCGGTGGGCGACATACGCACCAGCCTCCCTTCCACCAGTTCGTAGTGCCATTCGTCGTCGGACAGCCGTATCAGTTCCTCGGCGGTCATCAGTACCGGCTCGGCCCACGGTGCAAGCGTCTCCACCGATCATCGCTCCTATCGGGTCAGGTTTGCGTCTCCGCCCTCACTCTATCATTCCATTCTTTATAGCTCGCTGAGATCACTCTCACTGAATGCTGCGAATGGTAGGGAAGGGACGACGGCCGAGGAGCCCGATAGTTGATCACTACCGGGCTCCTCTCAGATAGTGCGTCGGTGGGCGTCAGGCAGGCGCTGGAGCGGGTTCCGCCTGCTGGCCGGTGGTTGGCACGTCGTAGCCACTGTGCGGCAATCCTAGATACGGGAAGGTCGCATGGAAGCGCTCGCTGTAGGTCGGCGGGGTGACATCAAAGGCTGTTCCAGCGGCCGCGTCCGGCGTATAGGTGGGCTCGACCAGCTTGTAGGAGAGGCCGGCCAGGGCGCGCACCGTGATGGTGGTGACATCATCGTGGACCCGACGCCCGTTGGGGTAGCCGGCCAGATCACCGCCCAGCACACCGTACACGTTCTCGGTACCGATCGGCACCGGTGGGATCGCCACGTTGAGGCGCAGCATGTCGGCCAGAACCGGTCCGGTGTAATTCTGGAAGCCGGGGATGAGATTTGGCGGCAGCCCGGTGAGGAGGATCGCCTTGAGATCGTTGCGGGGCCGGAAGCCACCACTCGGGGAGCCGGCGGTGGGTCCGGTAATGGTGGCGAGATGTGGAAACACCCCGGGATAGAGGTAGACCAGGAGAACTTGGACCTCCGGATACAGCACGCGAGGGAGGAACTGGCTGTCGTCCTCTGGCGCACTCTGATTCCAGAAGTCCTTCTCTGGCATCTGCACCAGCAGTTCATTGAACAGAGGATTGGCCAGCCGCGATACCTGCACGAAGGGGCCGCTCTCCTGCATCTCGCTGGTGCGGTTGTTGTCCCCCTGATTTCCGTTGTGGCCGTTGTCCTCCTGCTTCGAACCCTTCGACTGCGAGGCGAAGATACGGACCTTTTGCCTGCTGGCTGATGCATACATTCCGATCGTGGACCGCGGATCGCTGACATTGGTCGGCGTCGATCCGTCGCGCGTTAGGCGATCAATTGGCACCTTGAGCGCAATCGTATGCACGTTGAGGAACTTCGTCGAATCCACCCCTGGTTGGTCTGTCTTGGGGGGGAATCGGTGCAAGCTCTGGAACGGTCGCAGCGCGAGCAGATCGAAGATGGTTCCCAGGTCCAGGTAAAAACCTTCGCGCCGCTGTCCCGCGAACACCGTCTCACCAGAGGGGAGTGCGTGTACCGCCTGGTCGGCAAGGGTCGTGTAGTTCGGTGTGGAACGCGCCCCGACATTGCACGGCGGACACAGCAGGCCGCTCCCCAGGGAATGGGTTCCAGTGGAGTCGGTGCGGGTCACGCTATAGCTCTGGGGTCGATTCCAGGTTTTATCGGTGATGTTGAAGATTTGACCGGTGTTGTACAGGAACGAGTTGGTGTCGACGATCGAGGTCGAGAACCGGAAGTCGTAGGTGATATGGTCTTTGCCATCGCCGACGTTGTCGATGTGGATGCTGTACAGGACATCGCTGCCGAACTCGAAGAAGTTCGGACCGCCATCGGGACCTTCGAGTGGAATGTAGTTGGCCAGAAAGGTGACCATGCTGGGGTCGTTCGGGTCACGAAACGCGTAGGTGTCGGTATTATCCGCGACCGGGTCTTTGGAAATTTCTGGGGCTTCTCGGTGGGACGACATGACTATCCTTTCAAGGCGTGAACGACTTGGAATGCGTGGAGCGACAGTCAGCATGAACTACCGTGCTGCTTTCACCAGTTTGGCGACGAGTTGCGGATCGCGGAATATCACCTCTTTCAGTCCTGACATAACAGAGATCTCACCGGTTGCCAGGTCGCGAACGTGGGCGACCAGAGGACCCGACAAGAAGGCGGGCGAAAGTTCCGAGGTATCGACTTCCGCTGTATCGGAAGCTGCCACGCCGGAAAGCGGTATCCATGGGAGCACACCGAGGGCAGCGGCGCCAATGGTTGTCTGCTTAAAGAACCCGCGCCGGGTCAGTTTCATCAGGCGGTCTCCTTTCTAGGGGCTTGAGATCCCTTGGACGGGTCATGAAACGAAGAGGAACGCTTGGCTTGAGCCTCCCACGTATCCTTATCCTCATCCTGCCGCGGAGATGTCACAGAAACGTCATAGACCTTACGATTCCGTCACGGCTACGAGTGAACATGCCACCGGCGTTGCATCCGGTCCCCCGCCGTGGCACGCGCCCCCCCTCCCCCAACCCCTCCCCCTCGCGGGGGGGAGGGGAGCTACCTTGCCGGCGATGGGAACACCTCTAGGTTCGGGCAGCGCCGCTCCACACCCTTGGGTCAGCGTGCAGGTTTCCCACTGGGCTATGCATGCCAATCAATTGGTTCCCCTCGCGAGGGCCTGTCCAGCCCAACGGCGCTGGGGGAGGGAGTTCTGACAGGGGTAGGTATGCGCCTAAGGGCGGACAATCGGCCTAGATGTTGTGCCTCGTCGGACGGCCATCCACAAGGGAAGGCCCCTCTATGACGCGACGTGTACTATACCTACCCCTATGAGGTGTGCGCCACGGGGTCACTCCTGCCGTCCACGCTATCAGCAGTGAATACACGGCGAAGAACCGCGTCCGCGGCTACATCCGGCCTATGCGGGCTTTCTTGCCACCCGAACCATCACCAATCTTCAGCATCGGTCGTGGGCCGTGCCGGCTCCGGTGGTGGCGCTCCTGCTCAATTGATCTCCAAACGACCTGTGGGTTTCCTCGATCACCACCTCGCGCGGGAGCGCCTGGCCGAGGGCGTGGGCAGCGGCGAATGCCGGTCCGTCGAGCGCAGCGCGGACCGCCGCCACGATGTCGTCGCGCATTCTCTGGCCCGATCCGGCCAGGGTACGGCCAAGCTCGGCGCAGAGCGCTTCGGCGGCGCCCAACAGCTGGGCGGCCACGCGCCCTTGGTCCTGCCGGGCGGCCAGGGCGGCCAGACCATAGAGTGAGGAGAGTATCACCCCGCGGTCGCCGACCTGGCCGGCCAGGCGCAGGCACTCCAGATAGCGGTCGGTGGCCTGGCCCAGGTCGTTCCGCGCCAGACAGACCGCGCTCAGCACCTCGAGCGCCAGGGCCATGCTATGCCGATCTTCCAGTCCCACAGCAATCTCCATGCTTTCCTGGCACCAGGCTTCGGCCTGGCGGAGATGGCCCTGTTCCAGGGCGGTGCGGCCGAGATTGGTCAGGATATTGCCGATGCCCCACAGATCGCACAGATCGCGGCGCAGAGCCAGGCTTTGCTGATAGAGTTCGACGGCGCGGTCCAACTGGCCCAGTCCGTACCGGGCGGTACCCAGGTTGTTCAGCGCCACCGTCAGGCCTCGCTGGCTTTGCAGGTCGCGGTAGATGGAGATGCTCTCTTCGTAGAGCGGCACCGCTTCGTCGGGAGCACCGCGGTTGCGGATCAAATTGCCCAGCGCGTTGAGGATATCGGCGGTACCAAGGCGATCTCCCACAGCACGCATCAGGATGAGACCCTCTCGCGCGCGAGCTTCGCCATAGGCATGATCGGACTGCATCACGGCCAGGCCGGCAGCCGCCCGCAAGGCGCCGGCGCGCGTCGCAGCCAGTCGGGGTGCGGAACTGCGACCATCATCGAGCAGGGTATCGAGCCAGTGGCGCCCTTCGGCCGTGGCCCCGGATAGATGAAAGAAGCGCCAGAGCGCGGTGCTCAGTCTGAGACCCAGCTCCATCTCGTCGTGCCGGCAGGCCCAGGTCAGGGCGGCGCGGTAGTTGTCTTGCTCGCGTTTCAACCGAGCCAGACAGCCCTTTTGCTCCGGGCCGGCCAGCTCCGGTGCGGAGCGCTCGGCCAGCGCAAGATAGTAGCGGGCATGGGCGGCTTGTAGGGCGAGCGTATGGGGCGAGGCGGCGAGCCGTTCCAGCGCGTACTCGCGGATGATCTCGAGCATGCGCAGACGCGGCTCCTCGGCGTTGTCGGTCTGCAGCAAGCTCTTTTCCAGCAGCGACGATGAACCCTCCAGCACGTCCAGCGAACCGTCGAAGTTGCAGACCGCCTCGGCAGCTTCCAGCGTGCAGCCACCGGCAAAGATGCTGAGGCCGGCGAAAAGCTGTTGCTCGGGGGTGGAGAGCAGGTCGTGGCTCCAGGCAATGGTTGGACGCAGCGCCTGCTGGCGAGCAGGGAGATCGCGAGCGCCGCCGGTGAGAACGGCCAGCCGGTGTTTCAGCCGGGTCAGCAGGGCCGCGGGGGGCAGCAGGCGGATGCGCGCCGCGGCCAGTTCGATGGCCAGTGGCAGGCCGTCGAGCCAGCGACAGATCTCGGCGATGGTACGGGTGGCGCCGGCATCGGGCGCGAACCCTGGGTCGATTGCTCTGGCCCGCGCTACGAAGAGCTGGACGGCAGGGGTGCTGCTCAGCCCCTGGTCGGAGGTTTGGGATGGGTCGGGCACCGCCAGCGGGGGAACGATGAACTGTTGCTCACCCCGCAGGCGCAGGGCGGAGCGGCTGGTGACCAGGCAGCCGAGCCGCGAGCCGGCGGCCAGCATGGCGCTAACCACGATGGCCGCCTCGATCACCTGCTCGAAATTGTCTAATAGCAGTAATAGATGTTTGCCGGCGGCATGCTTGACGATCAGATCGAGCGGTGATTCCCGGTCGGTCTGGGCGATACCCAGGGCAGCGGCGATGGCCACCGGGACCAGATCTGGCTCCCGTATGGGGCTGAGATCGACGAACACCACGCCGTCCGCATAGCGCTCGCGCAGGCCGGCAGCCACCTGCAGCGCCAGGCGCGTTTTCCCCACGCCACCGGGCCCCAGGAGGGTGACCAGCCGCGCGCCGACACCGTGCTCGGGCGCGAGTAGGTGCTGCACGGCTGCTTCCTCGTGTTCCCGGCCAATCAGTCTGGTGGGGGATAGCGGAGGGGCCGGCGGTATGGTTTCGACCACGGGCAGGGTGGGCGCGGGCGGTGTGGATGCCGCCACGCGGTTGGCCGACGCCAAAAAGGCCACGCGCTGCTCGGCGGAGAGACCGAGCGCATCGGTCAGGAGACGGGCGGTTTCGGCGCGTGGCGCGGTGCGGCGACCGCGTTCCAGGGCGGCGATAGCCGCCGCGCTCAGGCCGGCGCGTTCAGCCAGCGCCTCCTGCGAGAGGCTGGCGGCCAGACGGACGCGGCGGAGCAGATCCCCAAACGATTCCGTCTCAGCCGGCGGCATATCCCCACACCCTCACAGTTCCCCTGAAACAATCACTACTTGACAGTACGGTAGCACGCGAGCACGGCCTCACGGCGGCAATTGTGAGGGTCATGTCAGGGCTGTGTTTCTGGCGGGCTGGTTGCCGGCACGGCACACTGGAAAGTAAGAAAAGGTGTTGTTGTGCAGTGTAAAGGAGATTGATATGAGGCTCTGGACTGTTTTGCTCAGTGTGTCCCTGGCGCTCGGCGCGCTTGGGATTTCGGAGGGTGGTGTGGTTCACGCCAGCACCCTCACCGTCTGCGCCAGTGGATGTTCGTCGACCACTATCAACGGCGCCGTGCAGGCTGCCACCAAAGGGGACACGATCTCGATCGCCCCTGGCACCTATCATGAGAACGTGACGCTGCAAGGATCGACCTCCGGACCGGTGGTGATCGATGGAGGCGGCAGCCACACCACGGTGACGGTGAACAGCGGTATTACCGCCGTGCTGGCAGACCTCACCGTGACCGACGGAGGCTCGAACAACGGCCCGGGAGGCGGGATCGAGAACCTTGGCTATCTCACCGTGAACCGGGATGCAATCGTCAACAATCGAGTGACGAGCGGGTACGACACGCGCTACGGTGGTGGCATCGCCAATGATACCAACGGGCAACTGACCGTCATCAACAGCACCATCGCCGGCAACCAGGCGGTGGATGGGGGCGGTCTGTGGAGCAATGGCGGTGGTGATTTCGTGTTCATCACCAATAGCACCATCGCCGGGAATGTGGCCACCTACGATGGCGGCGGGATCGGCGCCCCGGCAAATACCGTGTATGTGCAGAACACGATCGTGGCCGACAACCAGCAGACGAACGGGTCGCATTTCGATACCGACTGCAACACCGTTCTCAAGTCGAACGGCAATAACTTGCTGGGCAGTACCAATGGCTGCTCGCTGGCCGGCGGATCGAACGATCAGCAAACGTTGATCCCCAGCTTGGTCCACTGCAGAACAACGGCGGACCGAGCCTCAGCATGGCTCCCGCGGCCATCAGTCCGGTGATCGGGACAGGGAATCTGCAGGCCTGCACGACGGGCTCTGCCGGTGGAATCGACCAGCGAGGCGCATCGCGGCCGGTGCAGAGCGGCGCACTGTGCGACATTGGGGCGGTTGAACTGCAGGTGTACTACGTGTCGGTCAATGGCGTGGATGGCGCCGGCTGCGGCAGCCCGACCGCTCCCTGCCGGCAGATCTGGACCACTATTGGGAAGGTACCGGACTACGGGGCAATCGTACTGGTCCATCTCGGCAATTTCACCGGCGAAGGCCTCGTCATCAGCCGCAACCTCTCGCTGTACGGTTACGCCGGGGAGAGCATCACCGGAACTGGAAGCGGGAGCGTGGTAACGATCACGCCAAGCGGTACGGCCAGTATCTATGGCGTGACCATCCAGAACGGCGGCAACGCCAACGGCGCTGGTGTGCATGTCTACCCCGGCGGCAGCCTGACGCTGGACCACAGCACGATCACCGGGAACTCCCTGAGCGGGACCTCCTACGACGCCGCGGGGTTGTTCAACGACGGCGGGACGGTGCGGATCAGCGACAGCACGATTACCAGCAATACCGCCGGGCCGGCGGGCGTGGCGGGAATACTGAACACCGGCGCCATGACCATCGTTCGTAGCGCGATCGTCAATAATCGGGCGTACGGCGCCCCAGCGGGGGACATCGACAACGGCGGCACTCTGACGCTGGCCAACAGCACGGTGGCGGGCAACATCGCGCAGACCGCGGGTGGCATCCAGAACGACCCGACCGGCGCGTTGCATCTGATTAACGACACCATCGCGGACAACAACGCTCAGGAGCGGTTTGGACAGAGCGGCCAGACGCAGGTCGGCGGTATTCTAAATCAGAACAGCAAAGGGCTGGACCTCACCAACACCATCGTGGCCCGCAACTCGGCCGATGTGGGGCCGGATTGCGCCAGCGCCGGTACGGTTTCGCTCGGGCATAATCTCATCGGCAACTCCGCGGCCTGCAACTTCACCTCGCAGAGCGGCGACCAGCAGGGCGTCGATGCGCAGCTGCAGGGGCTGGCCCACAACGGCGGTCCCACGCTGACCGAGGCGATAGCATCCACCAGCCCGGCGGTACACGGAGGCGATAACAGTGTGTGTGCGGCCGGTCCGATCAACAACGTTGACCAGCGCGATCTGCCGCGTCCCTCCCCGACCAGTGGCGTGTGCGACATCGGCGCCTTCGAGGTGCAGGGCAGCGGCCCAACCGCGGCACGGATCGGCCAGTTCCACGCGGCACGCCCGGGGGAACGTGGTGCGCTTCAGTTGGCGGGTGACGGCCGGCGCCAATCTGGCCGGATTCAACCTGATGGCCGGCGGCCAGCGCCTCAACGCTCGGCTGATCCAGGTCCACGCCGGCCCGCTGTACCGCGTGCATCTCCGGGTCATGGCTGGGACGCGCTTCCAGTTGCAGGCGGTGTTACGCAGCGGGAAGACGTTCACGGTGGCGAGCGCGTAGCTCGCCTCCCAGGAGCGAGGAAGGTGAGCGCCATGTGCAAAAATCAGGTTGGAGCGGAAAGGAGAGAACCATGGCCACGATAACCACCAAGGCCCAATGCCGATTTTGCGGTGGCGAGTACGGCAAGTCTGGAATGACCAGACACCTCCAGGCCTGCCAGGCACGAAAGGAAGCCACGACCACGGTTGCCGGCGGGAAAATCCGCTCGGCACGGATACTCCACCTGGTCGTCAGCGGTCGCGATGCCCCGATGTATTGGATGCATCTGGAGGCGCCGGGGGAGGCCACCTTCGCCCACCTGGACAGCTTCCTGCGCGATACCTGGCTCGAGTGCTGCGGCCACCTGAGCCTTTTCACCCTTCGCGGCGTCTCCTATGCATCGTTTGACGACCCGGACGAGGGGATGGATGACCAGAGCATGGACGCGAAACTGGCGAGCGTGCTCGACGTGGGCCAGGAATTCAGCCATGAATATGACTTCGGCAGTACCACCGACCTCACGCTGAAGGTGGTGGGCGAGCGCCGGGGACCAGTGCGCGGCAAGAGCATCGAGATATTGGCCCAAAATAAGCCGCCTTCCATTCCCTGCGACGAGTGCGGACAGCAGCAAGCCACCCAGATCTGCACCGAATGCGCCTGCAGCGGTGGAGGGTGGCTCTGCGACCAATGCAGTGAGGAACACCAATGCGACGAGCAGATGCAGCTACCCGTGGTCAATTCGCCGCGAGTCGGCGTGTGCGGCTATGGCGGCTGAGGGGCGCCGGCTTCAGCGCGCTGCTGGCAGGAACACCAGATGCAGGAACCAGTTGCCCATGTGCGGAAAGGTGCGCCTGCTGACCACGCGAAGCGTCGTGGGGTCATGCCGTCGGAGTGTATTGAGCCAGCCTCCCTGTCGAGACCAGCCTTGTGCCACTGAATACAGCGCGCTGCCATCGGGGGCAGGCCAGATGCCCCAGACCTGTTTGCCATCGTTGTGCCAGGCTCGAATCTGGCCGCTGCCGATGTCGATCAGCTGGAGCCCCAGGTCCCGGGACGATCCATACGGGTGACGCCGATCCGGACTCAGGCGGCCGCCGGTCACCAGCAGCGAGCGACCGTTAACCGTGTACTGCATTTGTAGCTCCACGCCGCTATCCTGGCCCTTGGCCTCGGCGGTGTCTGGCGCCACACCCAGCGCGCCGGCGATGGTTTCCAGCGCCGTCCTGGGATGAGACACGGTCTCCGTGCCGGCCACCCGAAGCGATCGAGCGTGCAGCAGTGTCAGCGTATTGGTACTTCCATCGAGGACGGCGAGCTGAGAGCCATCGGGGCTCAGCGCGATTCCCGGCTGCCAGAACGCAGTCACCGTCTCGCCGTTGACCGTCCGCCTGGTCGGCCAGCGGCCGCCGAGCACGCCCTTCAACCGCACCGAACGCACTATCGTGCCGGTGTGCAGGTCGTATGCCGTTAGCAGTGGGTGATACGAATGCCGCGGACCGCACCTGTTGATCTGGTCGGAAGTGGTCATAGTGTACAGCCGCCCCAGGTCGGGGGATACCAGCGCGGAGTCCCCGGGCGGCGCCGTCAGAGTCAGTTGTCGATCGACCCGACCGGTGCGCACATCCAGTAGATAGAAGTGCCGGGACGGGCAGGGGACAGTGAGAGCTTCATCGTCAAAGCCATAGGCGACCGACCCATCGGCGGAGACACCGCTGATCCAGAAGGGAACGGCCGGGTGATGCGCGGGGAAGAGAGGCCGTCCGGTGCGAGCGTCGAAGAGTTGAAGGGTCAGGTCTCCCGCTGGGACCGGCCAGTGACGGGTGGGAAGCCGGTTCAACACGACAAACCGAGAGCCGTCGGTGGTGGCGACGATGGCGGGAGATTGGTTCGGCGCGGGCCGAGGTCCAACGCGCAACACGGCGCCAGCCCGGTCGGCCAGCGACCGGCGGTCGATGGGCTGGAGGGTGTTCTGCGCGGCGGTTGAACGATAGACGCGAAGGGCGCCGGCTGGAAAGGGGTGCGGCGCCCGCCCGGCCAGGGGGATGGAGGAATGTGCCCCGATCTGCGCCGCGCCGCCAAGCGCCAGCAACAGGCCGAGGACCGCGATAGCAATGACGGTGACGCGGGACAGTACACTCATGTCACACCTTCCTTCATCTCTTTCTACACCGAAGAGAGGAGACCGGTTCCGAAGGTACGGCTCGGAAGCTGATCGCCCACGCCGGAGGGTTGATGAGCGGACAGTTTTGAGGCGTTGGATGAGCTTGAGCGGTCAATGGCTCCCCTTTCGTCGCCACATCGCCACGTGCCTCGAGCGCGGCGCTGAACGTGCCATTTCCGTCACGATGTCTGCCCATGCATTCCTCGACGTGTGGGTACATCGAGGCGAGGACCGGTCCTCACGAACCTGTCCGCTCATGAATGGTTGCTGGAGTCGGTGCTGCTGGTCAATATGGTACGTATCTCGGCTGAGATGATCGTGCCTGAGCGCGGGGGAGGGTGTCGGAGCTGAGACACCGCGGGCTGGCCGGGGTAGGAACCCGGCCACTACCGGGAAGAATGGCTCGGATGGGCAATGTCTGCTTTACGCCAATACCGTGCTCGTAGTGGCCGTGGCTCCGCCCGGCCAGCCTAACGGTGGTTGCGGCGGGTAGCAGCAGTCTCGTGGGTAACCATGGCGGCCGGGCTACTGCCACCGTGGCGTCCGTCGACCCCAGAGCCACTTCCGTCAACCGTAGTGGTGTTCAGTGTTCTCCATCAGGGGAACCGGATCGACCGCAATGGTGTAGTGGAGATAAGAATAGATCCATGAGGGGCCGGCCACTGGATGATGTCCAGCTCGTGGAGCGAGCCCAGCAGGGCGATGTATCGGCCTATGAGGAACTCGTCCGCCGGTACCAGAACCCTGCTTTTTGGGCTGCCTATGCGATGACGCGCGACCCTGAGGCGGCCAGCGATGCCGCCCAAACCGGCTTTATCAAGGCGTACTATGCGCTGCATCGCTTTCACGCCGGCGCGGCCTTCCGCCCCTGGCTGCTGAAGATCGTGACCAACGAGGCGCGCAATCAGGCGCGTTCCGCGCGCCGGCGCTCAGGATACGAGCTGCAGCTGGCCGGTAACCGCACAGGTGATGCGGCCCCATCGCCCGAGGCGGAGGCGGTCCTGGCGCTGGACCGCGAGGTGCTGCTGAACGCGGTCAATCGCTTGCCGGAGCAGGATCAGCAGGCGCTCGCCTATCGCTATTTCCTGGATCTATCGGAGGCGGAGATGGCAGAGGTGTTGGGCTGTGCGCGCGGCACCGTCAAGTCGCGACTCTCACGGGCACGTGCCCGCCTCAGGGAGTTGCTGGCCAGCGAGCGCCCCGATCGTATGGACCAGGAGGCGCACCGTGAGTGAGGAATCAATGGATGCCGCGGACCTCGAGCTGGAGCGAGCCTTGCTCGATCTGGGCGAGCACCTGAAATATCCGCCGGTTCCGGATCTCTCTCACGCGGTGCTCGCTGGCCTGGAGCGTCAGCCGGCTCGCCGGCGGCGGTCCCGCAGCGCGTTCCTCCGGCGTGAGGTCCTCTATCCCGTTCTGGCCGCGGTAGCCATCCTGGCCGCGGTGCTGGCCATCTTCCCTGGCGCTCGTTCAGCCGTCGCGTCCTGGTTCCAGATTGCCGGGGTGCGGATCGAATCCAGCAGTTCACCGCCCGGCCCGCTGGGTCACCACCTCAATCTGGGGGAGCGCGTGTCGCTGGACGAGGCGCAGCGGCGCGTGCCCTTCCACATTCTGGTTCCGACGCTGCCCGGTCTGCACCACCCCGACGAGATCTATGCCGGCACGCCGCCCTTCAACGGGCGTGTCTCGCTCCTCTACGCTGCCAGGCCCGGCCTGCCACGCGCCTCGACCACCGGAGCCGGCCTGCTCATTACCGAGTTTCAGAGCACATTCTTCGCTGGGAAGATGATCCCGCCAGGAACAACCGTGCAGCCAATCGAGATCGCCGGCGAACAGGGCGTCTGGATCGCCGGACACCTCCACGTGGTGTATTACCTGGACCAGCAGCACGCGCCGCTACGCGACACCATTCGCCTGGCCGGCAATGTTCTGCTCTGGCAGCATGGCGCCGTGACCGTGCGGCTGGAGGGCCGCCTCTCGCAGCAGCGAGCGACCGCAATTGCCCAATCGATGCGTGCCGGGAACGGGAAGAGGAAGTGACATCTGATCGAGATTCATTGACAAAAAAGGCGACACCGCGGTTCATCCGAACCGCGGTGTCGCCTGCTGAGTTGGGTCTGTGATTGAGTACCGAACTTTAGAGGTATAGTCCCACGAAGGGAATGCCGCTGCTGGGGTTGAAATCGTATCCTTTGATCCGAGAACGCAGACCGAACGGTGTCGACTGGTCGATCAAAGGGATGTCCACGGCCTCGGTGTCGAAGATTTTCTGAACGCTATTGTAGGCAGCGCGAGCTTTTTTGGCATTTTCGCGCCCGGTGGTGAGGAGATTGTCGACCGTCGGGTTGGAGTAATTCCAGAAGTTCAGTCCCCCGTGCTCCTGGCTTGAATCGAAGAGCTGGAAGAGGATGTCGGGATCCGGGTAGCCGAAACCAAGGACAGTGAGGTCGAACTTCCCGGTCGCGACGGCGGGGAAGTAATCGGCCGGCGCCTTGGTGACAATGTTGATCTTGACCCCGACCGCGCCAAGCTGTTGCTGAATGACCTGTGCTGTCGACTCAAACGCCGGATCCTGCAGGATGACCAGATCGAATGGGCCGGTGACGTGATTGGCGACGAACAGTCGCTGCGCGTCCGTCGGGTTATACTTCAGGGCATATTTGGATGCGTTCTTGTCGTAGAACGGCATGGTTTGGCCCAGGGGACTGTTGGCAATCTTACCCAGCCCCTGGTACGCCGCGGCCAGGATGGCTTGCTTATTGATCGCCTCCGCGATGGCCTTTCGAACCGGGGTCTGGGCGAGTTGGGGGCGGGTGAAGTTGAATCCCACGAACGTCTCCCCCTGGGCCAGCGACCGGTGAAGCTTGACGTTACTATTCCCCTGGGTGCGGCTTAGCTGGGTCCCGGGGATACTTGCATAGTCGAGATCGCCGGAAAGCAGCTCGCTCACCGCCGTGGCAGGGTTCGCGATCGCTTTGAAGACGACCTTGGAGAGGTAGGCCTTGCCGCGGTTGGTAATCCAGGCGGGATTGAAATTGTGAAAGTTGTTGCGAACCAGCGTCACGGTAGCGAACGCCGGGCCGACGCCCTGGATCTTGAACGGTCCGGTTCCCACTGGTCTCTGGCAGGAGCCACTTCCCTCCGTTCGTGTCACCTTGGGATCGAGGATGCCAGTGTAGCTGAGCGTGAGGTTTGTCAAGAGCACCCGAGAGGGAGCACTGAGGTTGAGCCGAACGGTATAGGCGTTCACCGCGTCGATGCTGGTGACCGTTTTCAGATCAGCATGCGTCGTCGTCGATTTTGTCGCGGGGTCCAGCGCGCGATCGAAGGTGTACTTAACCGCACTCGCGTTGAACGGGTCACCGTTGGAAAACTTCACACCGTGCCGCAGGAAGAGCGTGAGTGTTTTGCCGCCATTGCTGTACTTCCATTTCAGTGCGAGGTCCGGCTGGTAATGCCCCTTTTTATCGAAACTGATCAGCGGGTCGACCACCAGGCTGAAGATGGCATTGGATGCCGATAGGCCGGTTTTCTGCGGATCGAGGCAATCGGGCTGCCCGCCCTGAACCTGGAAGGTGCCTCCGTACTTGGGGGCCACTGGGGGGGCCGCTAACGATCGCGCGTGTACGCCGGGCGCCACATTCATCGAGATGAGTGTCGCGGCTCCCAGCAGCGAGACGCCGGCGCGTGTTGTTCGCCGGAGTGATATCGCTCCCGTCTTCATCGAGTTCTCCTCCACTTGCTGCTACCGCCGCGAACCCGTGGACTATGCGATGATGCCATAAAGGGATACGTCTCCCCCTGTCCTAAGCCTACGGGGTCATGCCGGTAGGTCGCATTGGAAGAGACGACAAAATGCTAGCCGGCGTTTGGAGGTTCTTCCGAAGCGTTTCCTCATGAGCATCTCTATCATAGGGAATCAGCCTGATGTCCGGGAATGAGAGGAGGCACGAGCCGGGATGCTGACCTTCATCGTTCGTCGCGTGCTGATCTCCATTCCCCTGCTCTGGGCGGTTCTCACCATGACCTTTTTTGGTTTCCGGATTATTCCTGGTGATCCGGTCAGTGTGATTCTGGGAATCAGCGGGTCCAAGGCCGATCGGATCTTACTCCGGCATGAGCTGGGCCTGGACAAGCCTCTGCTGGTGCAGTATTGGGACTTTCTGAAGGGCGCTGTTCACTTTGACTTTGGGGACTCGATCATCAGCCATCAGTCGGTCACCCACGAAATCGCGATCCGCTTTCCCACCACCCTGGAGCTGGCGGCGAGCGGCCTGGTACTGGCGATAATTTTTGGCCTGCTCGGCGGCATGCTTGCCGCCGTGTTCAACCGGAGGTTGCTGGGGACGGGAATCACCGGGCTGGCGGTGATTGGTATCTCCATCCCAGAGTTCGTTCTAGGCACCGTGCTGGGCCTGGTGGTGGGGGTCAAGCTGGGTTGGCTTCCGGTGGCGGGCACGGGCGGATGGAAATACGAGGTGTTACCCGCCTGCTCCCTGGGCCTGGGCATCGCGTCGGGATTAACCCGCCTGACTCGCGCGACCATGTTGGAGGTGATGGGTCAGGACTACATCCGCACGGCGCGAGCCAAAGGGGTCGGGCGCTCCGTCACCCTGGTCAAGCACGTGTTACGGAACGCGCTGTTGCCGGTCGTCACCCTCTTTGGCTTGAGCATCGCTTCGCTGCTGGGTGGGGCGGTGATCATCGAGAACGTCTTCGCCTTGCCGGGCCTCGGCACACTGGCCATCAGCGCCGTGAGTGGGCGTGATTTCCCAGTGATCGAGGGGACAACCTTCTTTTTCTCCGTGGTCCTGGTGAGCGCTAACCTGCTGGTCGATGTTTCTTACGCCTTTATCGACCCGAGGATCCATTTCTCATGAGCATGGGCGGACTGTCGAACCAGGGCGACAAGGTACGCGAACCGGCAGCAACACCCAACCTGATGGATCCGCATCTGGCGCCGGGCGCCATTGGTGATCCAGTTGCTCTGACGGCTGCGGATACCGACCTGGGACGAGGTCGTTCCTGGTTTGGGATGATCGGTCGCCGAATCGTGCGAGACCGTCGCGCGCAGATCGGCCTCCTGATCATCGGGACCATCGCACTCCTCTGCGCCCTGGCGCCACTCATTGGACGCTACGACCCGAACTCCATACCTACTACCTTCGCGCTCGACACGGCGAATCAAAGCCCCAGCGGAACTCACTGGTTTGGAACAGACGATCTGGGCCGAGACCTGTGGGCCAGAATGCTCTGGGGAGGGCGCGTGTCCTTGCCCGCGGGTCTTGAGATCGTGTTCCTTTCCTTTATTGTAGGGGTGCCGATGGGAATGATAGCCGGCTACAGCAGGCGTGTCGTCGACGACGCGATTATGCGCGTGGTCGATCTGATCCTCACCGTCCCTGGACTCTTGCTCGCTATCGCGATTATCGGTGTGCTGGGACCCGGCTACAAGTCGTTGGTTATTGCGCTGGGCATCGCTGGAATCCCCGGCTACGCACGCGTGGCACGCGCCTCCACCCTCCGGCTCAAGAGTACGGAGTACGTCGAGTCGTCTTTGTCGGCGGGAGCGAGGCAGTTTCATATTCTGCGCCGTCACATTCTGCCGAACATTATCGACCCTCTGGTCATCCTCGGCACCCTCAGTCTCAGTGGGGCGATCCTGGCTGGGGCAGCGCTCAGTTTCCTGCAAATCGGCACGCAGCTTCCCGACGCCGACTGGGGCACCCTGCTCTTCTCCGGCTTCGGCCACATGTTCCAGTCGACCAGCGAACTGCTGATCCCCGCGACCGCTCTGGTTCTTTCCGTTTTTGCCATTAATCTGGTCGGCGATGCGTTGGGCGATGCCCTGAATCCCAGGTTTCGCGGGCACTGACCCCCCCTCCCCCGACCCCTCCCCCTCCGGGGGGGAGGGGAGTTACGACGGGAGGGGGGGACGATTGATTGAGGGTGAGCAGCCGAAGTCCTAGCTCCAGTGCCAGACGGGTGTCCCGGTCGTCGAGTCGCACACCGGCAATGTCCTGGATGCGTCGCATCCGGTATTCCAGGGTGTTGCGATGGACCTCGAGTTCTTCCGCCGCCGCGCGGAGCCGGCCCATACAGGCCAGGTAGACATCGAGCGTGTGTAAGAAATCCGAGCCGTGGATGCGATCATACTCTTGCAGGTGTTTCAGCGCCGGCGTGATCATTTCCTCATGCTGCCGCAGCGTAAAAAGCGCCCGGTGAATGCCCAGATCGCTGTAGTGCACCGCCCGATTGCCACCCCACAGGGAAAGTCCGAGGTGGGCCGCTAGCTCAGCCTGTCTGACGGTCTCCGCGATCTGCTCGAATGAGGACACGTACTGGCCGACGCCAACCGTCACGGTAAGATCCGGGATGACATCGTTAAAGCGCTCGGCAATCCGCGTGGCAAGACGTAACGCGGTGATCTTGCGCCTCTCATCGGCAGCGTCATCAATGTTGAAGAGGACAATGGCGCCGGTGCTACGCGGCCCAATCACCGCTTCCGCGTCCACTGACAGGGTTTCCAGACGCACCAACTCTGTCAGGCGCTCCCGTGCTCGCTGCAGCTGCCGCCCGCCCTGTGACGCGTGCCGCAGTCGAAAGGTTTCAGCACGATCAATAGAGACGACCATCGCCTGGCGTAAGCGATCGATGTTCCAACCGATGCTGCGGGCCACGGTTCGAATGCTCTCCGGGTTGGTCAGACGACCGTGCACGATATCCTCCAGGAGTTCGGTGCGAAGCTCGGCTTCGCGCTGCAGGACCTCACGCTGCCGCATCAGGAGGGCGGCCGCGGCCTCGGCGGCCTCGCGGACTACCTCCTCATCGCGCTGGGTGAGCGGTCGCGTGCTATCCGTGGTCCAGATAATGGCCAGCGGCTCTCCCTCGTGCGCAACCCGGCATGCCGCCCTGCCGCCGGAGCCAACGTCGGGATTCGGCGGCACACGCACCACCTGATCGCTCGCGAGAATTTGAGCGACATACCCGGCGCGGATGGCCCATTCCAGAGCGGCGGGTTGACCGCGCCGGCGCAAGATCGTCTCCTCCCGAACGCGATCGACCGGCTCCACCATGGCTGAGAAGGCCAGAAGTTCATGGCGCAACGACTCGATAGTAACCGAGTTCCCCACCAGTTGTCCCAGTGTTTGAGCTAGTGCTTGAAGGGTGTCCGCGGCATTGAGAGAAACACCCGCCGGATCGATTCGTGATCTCGCCACGGCCCGATTGACTCCATTAGCGATATCGTGCACATCGGTGCTGGCGCCGAGCACACCAATCGCGAGGTCCCGTTGCATGGACTGCTGGCGAAGACGAACCCTTGCGGGCGAATCCAGGAACGCAGCGAGAAGCAGCAAACCCGCCGCCCGGCGGCGTGAAAGCTCGGTCGCCATGGCGCACAGCACCTCAAGCTCGAGCATGCAGTCAAGCACAGCCAGCTCCCCGTAGCGCGCACCCTCTGTTTCCGATACGTTGCGCACCACCGTCACACAGTGGATCTGACGCTGCGCGCTCGAATCGCTTGCCCAGAGTTGCTCGAGTGCTGATCCGAGATACCCGTGGAGCTGTCCCACCTTCACTGTCATCTCGGTCCTCGCGAAATGCCCAAAGAATAGCTCACCCTTTCGGCATTCTAGCTGACGCCCGTGTGTCTCCGGGCGCGATAGTATGCAGAGCAGCGGTACGCGGGGCCGCCTCCGCGCCTGGACCAACGAGATGGGTACAGCAGTGAGAGGACAGCTATGAAAACCGACGACCACGTGATGCAAGCCGTCCGGGAGTCGGTCGGGGGCAACTCCATCCAGGACGGCGTTACGATCGAGGACGTCCATGACTTGCCTCGCCTCCGAGCTATGGAGGATCTCCAGGCAGCAGTCTGGGGACATGACAATCGTACCGTTGTTCCGGGACATCTGCTGGCGTTGACGGCCCACACCGGGGGTATTGTGCTGGGGGCGTTCGACGGCGCCGAACCAGTTGGCTTCGCCTTTGGGCTGTTGGGTCGAGAAGGGGACCGTCTCTACCATGCATCACACATGCTGGGAATCCACCCGCGACTGCAAGGCGGCGGTATCGGGGCGGCGCTCAAGTGGCGGCAGCGAGAACGGGCTCTGGAACAAGGGCTCGACCTGATGACCTGGACCTTCGACCCGCTGGAAGCGCGCAACGCCTACTTCAATCTGCACAAGCTCGGCGTCGTCGGCCGTGAGTATCGAGAAGACTTCTACGGCGAGATGGATGACGAACTCAACCGCGGCCTGCCCTCCGACCGCCTCTACGTGGAGTGGCGCCTCAACCGTACCTCCGCGGCGGATGACCGTGGATACCCTCCGCGTTCGGCATTGAGCATCGTGACTAGCAGCGGCGACCGACCGGTGCTCGCGATTCCCCCGCAGCATCCGGGCCTTCCGGTCCTGATTGAAGCGCCACGGAACATTCAGCGGCTCAAGGGACAGCACATTGAAATGGCCCAGGCCTGGCGGCACGCGCAACGCAGGGCTTTTACCTGGGCCTTCGGCCAGGGATACCTGGCTGAAGATTTTAGGGACGGCGCGTTTGTGCTCGTTCCCAGCGATGGGATTGGTCGATGAAGATCAAGCGCGTAACCCTGCATCAGATTCAAATGCCGCTGCTGGCGCCGTTCACGACCAGCTTCGGGACGGAGCTTAACCGGCCCTGTGTGATCGTGGAGGTCGAGAGTGGAGGCTATCTGGGGTATGGAGAATGTGTGGCTGGCAGTGGACCGTGGTACTCGTATGAGACGGTCGGCACGGCGCAACACGTCCTCAAAGAGTGGCTGATTCCCCGTCTGCTCGCCGTGGAGATCGGGGAGCCCGAGGAGGTATGGGATCTCTTCGCTCCCATTCGTGGGCACAATATGGCCAAGGCCGGATTGGAGATGGCCTGCTGGGATCTCTTCGCCCGAGTTCGTGGCATCTCAGTGTCACAGTTGCTGGGTGGAACCCGAGAGCGGGTGGCCGTGGGGGTGAGCGTCGGCATCCAGTCTTCACCAGATGCGCTGGTGGATACCGTCGACCGGTTTCTCGGCGCCGGCTATGGGCGAATCAAACTGAAGATCGAACCGGGCAAGGATGAGGACTGGGTGCGGCCGGTGCGACGCCGGTTCCCGGATATTCTGCTCCAGGTCGACGCGAACTCGGCCTATACCCTCGCCGACGCGCCCATCTTCCGGCGCATGGACGACCTCGACCTGCTCCTGATTGAGCAGCCGCTCGAGCCTGACGATATTGTGGACCATGCAATGCTGCAGCGGGAGTTGCGTACGCCGATCTGTCTGGATGAGAGCATTCACGCACCCGCCGACGCGCGGCACGCCCTGGACCTGGTCAGTTGCCGGATCATCAACATCAAGCCGGGGCGTGTCGGGGGCCATCGCAGAAGTCGAGAGATCCACGACCTGTGCCGAGCGCGAGATATTCCCGTGTGGTGTGGGGGGATGCTGGAGACGAACATCGGACGCGCCCACAATGTCGCGCTCGCGTCCCTGCCGGGATTCACCTTACCCGGCGATATTTCAGCCAGCGCACGCTACTATGCACACGATATTGCCACACCGAGCTTCGATCTCAACGGCGATAGCACGCTATCGGTCTCGACCAGTCCCGGCATTGGCGTCGAGATCGACCGCGACGCGCTTTCAGCCGTTACGGTGTCAAGGGAGGTCCTGGATGGTGCAGCTGTACTGGCTTCTCGCTAGGGAACCCTGCCGGTGAGCGAGTCCCTGGGCATCCTCCAGGAAACGATTGCCCACCACATCGACGATGCAGACGTGGCGGAATTTGGGATCTATATTCGACATATCCAATCCGGTGCAACGGTGGAGGTGAATCCCGAAGCGCTGTATCCCATGGCCAGCGTCTTTAAGATACCGCTGCTGCTGGAGACGCTGGCGCAGGTGGACGAGGGGCGCTGTGCGCTCGATGAACGCATCGAGTTGCTCCCCGAGCATGTGCTGGCGCCGTCCGGCGTGCTGGTCGAGCTCGATGCCGGTTTGCAACTCACGCTGCGAGACCTGCTCACGCTGATGATCATCGTCAGCGATAATACCGCCACCGACATGGTTCTCGACCGGATTGGGCGCGACCGTGTGATGGAGCGGCTGCGAGCCTGGGGTGTCGAGACCGTCTCGGTGCAGATGGGAGTCACGGGACTGTTCGACGCCGGATTCGGCTGGCCGGAAAATGAGGGGAGCTTTGTGGAGGCCTACCGCCGCGCTCATACGAAGGGGCCGATGATAGATCCTCTCACCGGAGAGGCGGATGCCGCGCTCCAAGTGCTGCTGGAACGCGGCCCCAACTGGGACTCGATCCCGACAGCTCGCACCGTCGAGAACAATGTGGCCAGCCCGCGTGGCATGGGTCAGCTGCTGGAACGCTTGATACGCGGCGAGTTGCTTTCGGAGTTGAGTACCCGCGTGGCTCTGGATATTATGCTGCGACAGCAGATCAATCAACGGATTCCGCGCTTCCTGGCCGAAACTACCGCCGTGGCCCATAAAACCGGTACTTTCTTTGCCTCACGGAACGATGCCGGCATCGTGTATCTCCCTGGAGGCCAGCAGTTCGTGGTGGTGACGTTTGCCTTGCTGCGCCGCGATCGATTAGAGGGGGACGCCAGAGAGGCGGCCGAAGCAGCCGACCGTGCGGACCGTGCCATGGGATATATCACCCGCTCTGCATATGACACATTTACGTCTGCAAAGGAGAGGAATCATGGCAACCGAGACGGAAGCACAAACAGAGCACGCTGAGCTTCATGACGTGATCCGCGAGTCGATGGACCGGCTTCACGTGCCGGGGGTTGCCCTCGGCCTCATGGTTGATGGCAAGGACCATGTGGCGGCCTTCGGCGTCACCAACGTGAACCATCCCTCTCCGGTGGAAACCGACACGCTGTTCCAGATCGGCTCCACGACCAAGACAATCACGGCGACAACGATCATGCGCCTGGTCGAGAGCGGCCAGGTGGAGCTTGATGTGCCGGTGCGCACCTATCTTCCCGATCTTCGCCTTCATGATGAGGGGGTCGCTGCCGCGGTCACGGTGCGGCATCTGCTGACGCATACCGCCGGATGGGTCGGCGACTATTTCTCGGACACGGGACGCGGCGATGATGCGCTGGCGACCGTCGTGGTTCAGATGGCGGACCTTCCCCAGCTCACGCCGCTCGGCGCCGTGTGGTCGTATAACAATGCTGCCTTTTACCTTGCTGGACGGGTGATCGAGGCGGTGACTGGAAAGCCATATGAGGCCGCGGCGCGAGAATTGGTCCTGGAACCGCTGGGACTGAAGCATTCGTTCTTCTTTCCGGAGGAGGTGATGGTCCACAGCTTCGCCGTGGGTCACAACGTGGTTGATGACGTGGCGCAAGTGGCGACGCCCTGGGCGCTGGCACGCACCGCGAACCCGGCAGGTGGGCTCGCCTCCAGTGCTGGAGACCAGCTTCGCTATGCCCGATTCCACATGGGCGATGGCACGGCCGAGGACGGCACGCGTGTACTATCGCCGGAATCAATGGCCCTGATGCAGACACCGATGGCGAGCGCCGGCGTGGATCGGGAGGTCGGGCTTTCCTGGTTTCTCCGAGAGATCGAGGGTGTCCGCATCGTGGAGCACGGAGGCGGAACAAACGGACAGGTTTCGGAATTTATGTTCGCACCGGAACGAAACTTCGCCCTCACGCTGCTGACCAATGCGAATCGTGGAGGGGAGCTGGCTCTATCACCTGTGAAGTGGGCGCTGAAGCAGTATCTGGGCATCGCGGAGACCGAGCCTGTCCCAGAGCCGCGCTCGGACCAGGCGCTCGCTGCGTATGCCGGACGGTACACATCCTCCGCGACGGCCCTGGATCTCACCGTGCAAGAAGGAGCGCTGGTGGTTGCGATGTCTCTTCACGACTTCCCCGCGGACACACCCCCGCCTGTGCCGCCACCGTTCCGCATGGCCGTCTGCGGAACGGATCGAGTGGTTGCGTTGGACGGACCGATAAAGGGAGCGACGGCGGAGTTCCTGCGCGACAACGACGGCGCCATTGAATGGTTACGCATGGGAGGCCGCATTCAGCGACGCGAGCGCGAGTGAGAGGCTCTGCCGGACCATACATATGACGGAGGCCCTGTTGGACGAAGCAGGAATCCGTGGTTGAACGCGGAAGATGTGGCTGATGCCATGCGTCCGGGAGCGGAAACGGCTTAGAAGGAGCGAGTGATGGTAACAACGGCAACACGACCGGCGGAGACGTCGGGCACGGCACAGGATATTCCCGAGTTGACGGGATTCGACGACTTCGTTTTGAAGCTGATGCGACAGTGGAAGGTCAACGGCGTGGCGGTAGCGATCGTCAGGGGCAGCGAGATCGTCCTCTCAAAGGGATATGGGCTGCGCGATGTGGAGCGAGGCCTGGAAGTTACCCCACACACCCTGATGCCGATTGGCTCGACCACCAAGACCTTCACCACGGCGAGCATTGCGCTGCTGGCCGATGAGGGTCTGGTGGATTGGGATACGCCGGTACGGCGGTACCTCCCCACCTTCAAGCTGTGGGACGAGTTCGCCACCGAGCGCATGACGCCAAAGGATATGGGCTGCCATCGATCGGGGCTGCCGCGCCACGACCTGCTGTGGTATGGCTCGACCCAATCCCGCCAGGCGCTGTTCGACCGGCTGCAGTATCTCGAACCCACCGCGGACTTTCGAACGGTGTGGCAGTATCAGAACCTGATGTTCATGACCCTCGGATACCTGACCGACGAACTGAGCGGGCTGAGCTGGGAGGACTTCATTCAGAAGCGGATATTCGATCCGCTCGGCATGGTCAGCAGCACAGCGACGTCGACACAGGCCAAGGAGGCGACCGACCTCTCGCGCGGCTACCGGAAGAAGGACAACAAGGTGGTCGAGATGCCGCTCTACGAGGGCTTTCATGCCGTCTCTCCCTGCGGCTCCATTGTGTCCAGCGTCGCCGATATGTCTCGGTGGCTGCTGGTCCACCTCAACGGGGGCAAGCACGGCGACCGGCAGTTTCTCTCGGAGCCACAGGTGCGGGAAATGCACAAGCCGCAGATGGTGATCGAGCAGGGGCAGTACGCCGAACTGCCCTACTCCAGCTACGGCCTGGCGTGGTTCGTGCAGCCGTACCGCGGTCGCAGCATGATCCACCACGGTGGCAACATCGACGGCTTTAGCAGCCAGCTGGCGCTCATGCCGGATGACCAGGTTGGGGTGGTGGTGCTGACCAATATGGACGGCACGCCCACGCGCGACATCATCACCTACAACGTCCTCGATCGCTTTATCGGCGGCGAGCAGGTTCCCTGGAACGATCGTTTCACGGCGCTCCAGAAGGAAATGGAAGCCGCCAAGGCCAGAGGCAAAGAGAAATCGAAGTTGGACCGGGTGCGAGGCACCAGGCCGTCCCACCGACTTGAGGCGTACACGGGAACGTACCGACATCCCGGATACGGCGACATCCGCATCGGTCTGGACAACGGCAAACTACAGGCAACCTACAACGATATCGAGTTTATGGTGAAGCACGTCCACTACGACGTGTTCGACGTGACGGTGGAGCGTTTCGGATTCACCTTCAAGGCCTCCTTCATCAGTGACGAGCGAGGTTCCATCAACCAGTTGACGGTGCCACTCGAACCATCGGTAGCGCCAATCGTCTTCACGCGCCTGCCCGACGCGACTATGATTGATCGATCCTTCCTGGAGGCGTTCATCGGGGCCTACGAGGTTATGGGCACCGTCATGGCGGTGGAGTTCAAGGGAGATGTGCTCCAGATCTCGATGCCGGGGCAGCCGGCCTTCGAGCTGGTTCCGGTGGCAGGAACCGAGTTTGCCTTCAAGGGTCTCTCCAACTTCAGCGTCGCGTTCAAACGGGATGGATCGGGCGCGGTTACCGAGGCGTTGGTCAACCAGATGGGAACTGTGCTCCAGGCGAAAAAACGATGAGCGGGCAACCTCTCACCCTCGATGATCTCTGGCAGCTGGCCACCGTGAGCGATGCGCAGCTGTCGCCGGACGGCCAGACCGTGGCCTATGTGGTGGGCACCTACGACGAGCAACACAATGCGGCGCACTCCGCCATCTGGCTGCTATCGCTTGAGAGCGGACGTGCTCGGCAGTTCACCAGCGGCGATACCGCGGACATGCAACCCCGCTGGTCGCCGGACGGCGCCCGGCTGGCGTTTGTCTCCGCACGCCATGAAGGCAAGCCGCAGATCTTCATCATCGACCGTGACGGCGGCGAGCCAACGCGTCTGACCACGGTAGAGCATGGCGCGCAGTCGCCCGTGTGGTCGCCGGACGGAACGCAACTCTGCTATACCATGGCTGTTCCCTCCGATACCCAGCAGGTGCCGCAGGAGAAGGCGTGGCTGGAAGCGCATCCGGAGGTGGACAAGGAAGCGCCGTCGCTGCGTCGCCAGCACTCACTGCTCTCCCGCTTCGACGGTCGAGGGTATATCGAGCAACACGTCCACCTGTTTGTGATCGACGTCGACCATCCCAAGGCCGAGCCCAGGCAGTTGACGGACGGCGAGAACGACGACGTGGAGGCTGCGTGGTCGCCGGACGGTACGCTGCTCGCTTTTCTCTCCAATCGGAGCGAGCAGCAGGAGCACGCGCTGACCACCGACATCTGGACCATCGCGGTGGAGTCCGGCGATCTGCGCCGCCTGACCGATGGGAATCTGATGGCCGCTGGCCCGTCCTGGTCGCCCGATGGGCAGACGCTCGCCTTCTATGCATCGCCATCCTGGACCGCGGCTGGGTACCGCGACACTCACCTCTGGACGGTGTCCCGCGAGGGAGGAGACCAGCGAGACACCTCGGCGCGGCTGGACCTGGGGCACCGGCACGTCCAGGGTGACTATCAGTTTCCCGCCCCACCGCCGCCGGCCTGGTCTCCGGACAGCCACACGGTGTATTTCACCCTGATCGACCACGGCGATGACGCAGTGCATGCGGTCGAGGTCGAAAGCGGCGACGTGCGGCGGCTTTCGGCGGCGGGAACCGACGTCGCGTCCACCGCCGTCTCCCCCGACGGTACACGCCTGGTACTGATTGCCACCAGGCCGGACCACCCATTTGATGTGTTCGTGATGCCGTCCTCGGGCGGCTCTCCGCAGCCGGCGACATCGACCAACCGCGAGCTGATGGCATCGGTGGCGCTGGTGATGCCCGAGCGGCTGACCTGGACCGGACCCGGCGGATGGGAGATTGAGGGATGGCTGTACCGGCCACATGATGTGGGACAGCCACATAACGTGGAACCGCCACCGCTGGTGGTTCAGATTCACGGTGGGCCGTATGGCGCATGGGGAAACTGCTTCTATTTCCAGGCTCAGGTTCTGACCGGCGCGGGGTACGCCTCGCTGTACGTGAACCCGCGCGGAAGTTTGGGGTACGGCCAGGAGTTCAGCGCGGCGGCCGATTGGGGTGAGGATGACTTTCAGGATGTGATGCGTGGCATCGATGCCGTGGTGGAGCGCGGAGCGGCCGATCCGGAGCGAATCGGCATCACCGGCATCTCGTATGGCGGCTTTATGACGAACTGGGCGCTGGGGCACTCGGACCGCTTCCGCACCGGCGTGTCGGTCAACGGCGTCAGCAACCAGATTTCCATGTTTGGCGTGAGCGACATGTCCGCCCTGTGGCTACCCACCGAGTTTGGCGGGGCATACTGGGAAAGTGAGGAGGTCTGGCAGCGATACCGGCGCCACTCACCGATCTCCTCGGTCGATCGCATCACAGCGCCACTGCTTTTGATTCAGTCCGAGAACGACTACCGCTGTCCGATCGAGCAGGGGGAGCAGATGCTGACCGCGCTGCGTGTGCGGCGGCAGGTCGTTGAGCTGATTCGATTCCCCGGCTGCAGCCACGTCATCGCCTCCAGCGGTACCCCGCTGCAGCGATATCTGCAGTGGAAGCTGGCGCTCGACTGGTTCGATACCTATCTCAAGTCCGAGCCAGCGCCATCGAGTGACTTAGCCGACGAGGGTGCGGTGACGGTGGCAGTGGAGCGGCCGGTTCTTGGGGTGTGACTTAGTGGCTCCTTGAAGGAACAATTTGCCGGAACTGACGTGTTCCGCGCAGGCAAAGGTCGTCCGCACCCGCAATCCAGCATGGCACGCCGCCGAGCGCGACCAGGCATCATGTGCTGGTCAACGTTTTCGTGGATGTCCATGTCACGAATTCAACGAATAGTGCTTCGGTAGGGGCCGTACCCTCTGGGTCTGCTCCGCCCGCTTTGGTTGCTTGCGATAGACACCATTACCCGCTGGAGACACCGTTGGGCGGGACGGGCAGGAGCCACGTCCCCTACGGGAGCATTGCGCTTACAATTGGGACAGTATGGACGCGGAAACATAGTCGGTTGACATAGCAGGTGAACACAAAACCTCAGAACTCTCTACTCATGAAGGGGTGGCAGGGAGGCTGTCGGGCCATCGTGTATTCAACTCCAGGTAACCGCGAAAAACATGCCAGGCTCCTGAAGAAGGCGGTATAGAAGCGCGAACACTGATGGAGGACAGCCGTCTCAGGGAGGCATTTTCGTTTACCCTGCTCCTGGACGGTCCGAGTGTCTTCGAGCCTGATGTCCTGCAAGCGCTGCTGGAGGCTGGCTGCGAGGATGCGCTCTTCGGGGAACGCCACGGAGTGCAGTATGCCGATTTCGAGCGCGACGCCGGCACCTATGTCGACGCTGTCACGTCTGCCATACGAGATATCGAGAGCACTGTGAGAGGGTTGTGCGTTACGCGCCTGGAACCCGAAGACCTGGTGGGAACCGTTCTCCCGTGAAAATACTCTGAGGCAGAAACGCGCCAACCAGCCAGTTGGGCGCATCCACCACCTCGCAGATCTTGAGGTCGACCGCCACGCTGCAGAGCATGTAGGCGTCCTGGCGGGAGAGGCCGGCGGTGCGCTGCAGGTGCTCGATCATGTGACGCACCGCCTGGCGCGTGGCTTCCAGCAGATCCGGCCCGATACCATCGGTGGCGTAGTAGGGGGCGGTGTTGGTGCGCGGCGAGAGCGGACCTGCCGTCATGAACTGCGGCTCCGGCACGGCGAGATCCTTACGAACTGTCAGGCGGACCGTTGCCCGCATGGGCGTCTCGATGGCCGTGCCACACACCTCACCGTCGCCCTGTGCGGCGTGTCCATCGCCCATGGAGAAGAGGGCGCCCTCCGCCTCAACCGGCAGATAGAGCGTCGCCCCTTTGGTCAGATACTTGGTGTCCATATTGCCGCCATGGCGGTAGGGCGGAATAGTGGAGAGGGGCTCGGAGCCAGCGGGGGCCAGACCTATTTCACCACAGAACGGGTCGAGAGGAACGCGAATGCCGGAGGCGAAGTCGGCGTAGCCATGCTCCAGCCGCCAGATCTTGATGGCCGGTTCGGGGAACTCGCCGGCCAGTAAGCCGAAGCCGGGAATAATCGCGGTCCAGCCCCAATCGGCCGGTTGGAGTTCCAGAATATCAACCTGGAGGGTATCGCCCGGGGCCGCTCCTTCCACGTAAATCGGTCCGTTGACCTGATCGACCAGGGAGAAGTCCAGGGTCTCGATGGTGCGAACCGTAGAGTCTGGCCCGATCTGGCCGCCGGCGGCATCGAGCAGGTCGAAATCGACGCTGTCGCCCGACTGAATCCTCCCAATGGGTGGAATAGAACGGTCCCAGGCCAGATGCCATTGGTCTCGGGCCACGTGGATGGTGCGGGCGGTGGTCTGCATGGCTCTCCTTGATCCTATGCTACCCCAAGATTGCCCGCAGCGCCTCACCGCTATCCGTATAGCGGAACTGGTAGCCTGCCGCCAGGGCGGCCTCGGGCACCATCCGGTCGCTGGCCAGAAAGGCATCTTTGCGCTTGGGTAGCGCCAGCTTGAGCAGCGTGCTATAGCCTGGCACCCAGGAGGGGCGATGCAGCGCCTGGCCGATTTGCCGGCAGAACAGGTCCATGGTCACGGGGTTGGGCGAGCCGGCGTTGATTGGGCCGCGCAGCGTGTCCCGATCGAGCGCACACAGGATCAAGCCGATCTCATCCTCCAGGTGAATCCACGGGACCCACTGACCCGGCTGGCCCATGGTGCCACCGGCGAACAGGCGGAAGGGCATGGCCAGGGCCGGCAGCGCCCCACCCCCGGCGCCCAGGACGATGCCGGTGCGCAGCAGCACCAGTCGGACGCCCGATTCCTCCGCCGGCCGGGCCGCGGCCTCCCAGTCCTTCACCACCTCGGCCAGAAAGCCATTCCCGGCCGGGCTGCTCTCAGTCAGGATGGCGTCGCCCTGCGAGCCGTAATAGCCAACCGCCGAGGCGTTGACCAGCACGCGGGGCCGCGGCTCAGCCTGTCTGATGGCCTCGACCACGCTGCGCGTCGAATCGATCCGGCTGGACCGGATGAGGGCCTGCTCCTGTTCGGTCCAGGGTTTCAGCGGATCTGCTACCGGCGCGCCCGCCAGATTCACCACGCCGTCCGCTCCATTGAAGGCGGCCATCCAATCGCCCGGCTGGCCCGGGCTCCAGCCGGCTATCTCTACCTCGGGGCCCAGCGTCTGCTGTGCTTTCTCCACACTGCGCGCCAGCGCCACCACCTGGTCGTCGCGCGATTGTAGCGCCCTGACCAGAGCCTGACCAACAAATCCCGTTGCGCCGCTGATTACGATCTTCATCGGTGTTCCACCCTTCTACCGTTCATGGTCCTCGGTGATCATGATGCCCAGCACCAACCCAAAGGCGACGTGACGCAGCGCCTCCAGCCCAAAAAAGGTCCAGGTGGTGAGGGGCGGCAACTCACCGGAGCGCACCATGGGGTGGGCGGCCTGAAGCACCGGGACGCCTGGGTAGAGCACCAGATTCTCCGCCTGGACGAAGAGCACCCCGCGCAGCCAGCCCGGCGCCGCCGGCAAGGAGGGAAGCACCGCCTGGTAGGTCGCCACCAGGCCAATGCTCAGACCGTAATGGGCCAGCGCGCCGAGGACTCTACCCCGCACCGAGTGGCGGGACAGCAAGCCGCCCCACAGCATCAGGTCGTCGTACCGGTTGCCGGTCAGCCATAGGTCGGTGGCCATGGCGGCCAGATAGGCAGTGCCGGCCACACCGCCCACGACGGCGGACCGGCGAAGCGAGGGACGTGCCAGGCTGAGGGTACCGCGCCACTTCATAGTCGTGCCCTATTGTGGCATCTCTCGCGGTCGTTTACGGGAGATAGCCGCGAGTCACCTCACCCGTGATTTCCGCCTCGAATAACTCAGACGGATCGAGCGGTCGATTCACCGGCGCGACGCCGTGCGGCAGTACGCGACCGCCGCAGCGAGGGCATTGCAGCCGTCCGCTTCGGTCGGCGACCAGTCGATCTCCCTGGTGGATGGGGAGAAAGACCAGCCGGTTCACCGGCGCGCCGCGCTCCCCCTCGACGTCACCCACGTCATAGCCACAGTTCAGGCAACTCAGTTCCGCATGCACGATCATGTCTTATCCTTCATCTCTGCTCTTCGTCGGGAAGAGCGCTATACAGTTCCTATGCATTTCTACTACAGTATACCGACTTTCCTTATGCAAAGCCAGTGCAAAGGAAGCGCGTCGGTAGTCTCACTAGGGACTACGCACCGGAGGCCGGGAAGGGATGTACTCTACGGTATGAGGGCCCCATCGAAACCTGCCTCGAACCCCAATCTGCTGCGCGACCATCTGGCCAACGAGCGCACCTTTCTGGCCTGGATGCGCACCGCGATCACCATTGTGACCCTGGGCTTCGTGGTGGCCAAATTTGGCATCCTGCTGCGTGAGGTCGGTGGGGCGCATATCCATCCGCTGACGGTCCGAGCCGGCGCCGTGGTCGGCGTGACCCTGGTGCTGGGCGGCCTGGTCATGGCTATCCTGGCCGCCCTCAAGTTCCTCCAGATCCGCCGCGATCTGGAGCGCTCGGTGGTCCGCTTCTCCCCCGCCCTCGACATCGCCCTGGCCGCCGTCATCACCCTGACCAGCCTGGTCCTGGCCGCCTACCTTATAGTGACGGCGTAAGGAGGGTCATAGTAACGGCCTGAGGAGGGTCGGCCAGTCGTCAGGACCGTTCCCCGAGGCTGCCAGATGATGATAGAGATTCTCGTTGTGTTGAGCCCGGTCGACACAGCGATCATGATCGGTGGTCATGCGACGTATAGACCATGAAGGGCCGAGGAAAAGGAGCCTTTCTCGATGCCCAGTGGCCCCTTACCGTTGGACGAGTAGTCCGCACTCGACAGCGCGGGGACGGGGATGAACATCAACTAGTGGGTCATGCCGCATTTGAATGGGGATGAGCCAGGATCGCTGGCGAGCCACCCAGGCGGCGTTGTCGTGCTCGGTCCCGTCGCTCCTTGCGCTTGCCACCCCAGGTAAACGGTGTTGGGTCCTGGTTCCAGGCGGCCACCGTGTCCTCCAACCAGGTGATGATCTCCTCCGGTGTCTGGGGATGCTGACCGGCAAGTGCTCGCCGGACGATGATTCGCTGGACGGCTTCGGCCAGATTGAGCCATGATCCCGAGAGCGGCGTATACAAGGGCATCACGCCGTGCGGGAACAGCCAGCCGACGATTGAGCAACTCAGGTGCCCAGCCAGGTTATCCCAGATGAGGATCATCCGAAGCGGGGGCAAGGGCGCACGAGGCGCGTGGCCGAGCCAGGTCTCCCACTGGGCGGCCGCCGGTCGCTCCGCCTCGGGTGTGGTCACCGGCGGAAGTCGCGCCAGCATCTCGGTCACTTCACGCTGGAGCCAGGGATGGAGGATCGTGTTGGGCGCCGTGGTCACACCTTTGGCCCGTACCTCGCCGGTCGCTGGCCGAAAGAGGGTCAACAGTTTCGCCGTGCCGTTGCGCATGTACTCATGCGGTTGGCGTGCCGGATCTCCCTCGGGCTCCCAGCTCTCGCCGGGATGCGGCAC
>JAABUH010000425.1_pt1 | contig 61978 bp, 75 predicted proteins | sample 5559121 | NCBI WGS metagenome assembly JAABUH01 (sample SAMN10711871, study PRJNA513364) | rock metagenome | isolation source: Antarctica rocks | place: Antarctica: Victoria Land, Battleship Promontory nord | collected 2015-12-28 | reverse complement strand
CTTGACCTTGTGAGGTCTGAGACAGCGGCGTTGATCCGCCGTCCCAAGTCTTGGAGAACCATGTTGAGATGCTTGAGCCTGGCGTGATGGAATTGCGGACTTCCCACGTTGCTCTCAGGTCATCTAGCGAAAGTTTGCGATCACGGTTCCATAAACAATTTAGGCGTTCGTTAGTTGTGGAAAGATGAGGTACAAGAGTGTCTCAGCTTCATTGGGGAGGCAGCGCTAAGTATCGCTTACAAAATTAACCAGCTCCCGCTCAGAAGCCAAAAGAATTCCCAAAATCAACGACAATCCTCACAAACAGTCTCAATCACATATTTTAACTGCACCATGGCCCCAACAATTATGAAAAAGCGCAAGCTAGAAGACGGCATGAAAGGCCGTACCTCTCATACGTCCAAAAAGCCCCGCCGAAGGCAATCCCACTACTCAAGCCCCTCCCCCTCCGCCGACGAATTTGCGCCTGTCGACCTTGCCGACTCAGGGCCGGAGTCAGACGCCGGGTCAGACGCCCAACCACCCAGTCTACCCTCGAAAGACCTCCCCACAGCATCGCCCCCCACCTCCGATTCAGAAATCTCCCCCTCCGACTCCGACAACTCCTCCGCCTCATCAAAAAACCCAAATCTAACACCACTTAAAAAACGCAAACGCAACGACCCAACCGCCTTCTCCGCCTCCATCTCCGCGATCCTAAGTTCCAAACTCTCAACCTCCAAACGCACCGACCCCGTCCTCGCCCGCAGCACCACTGCCCACCAAGCCTCGCACTCCATTTCCGAACAACGCCTAGAAACAAAAGCGCGACGGCAATTGCTAGCGGACAAGAAAATCGCATTGGAGAAAGGGCGCGTGCGGGACGTGCTTTTGGGCACTGGTGCTGCCAGTACTGGGAAAGGGCCAGGAGCGGGGGAGCTGCAAGAGCAGGAGAAGCGGCTGAGGAAAACGGCGCAGAGGGGGGTGGTGAAGTTGTTTAATGCGGTTCGGCAGGCGCAGGTGAGGGGGGAGGAGGCGGCGAGGAACGCGAAGACGGGTGGGAGGGGTAGGAAGGAGGAGAAGGTGAATGAGATGAGTAGGGAGGGGTTTTTGGAGTTGGTTGCTAGGGGTGGAGGTGGGGTTGGGGGGAAGGGGATGGCGAAGAGGCTTGAAGAGGCTTGAGGCGTGGGTGGGTGGGTAGAGGTCTATCGTGTGTCTGTGAATGGCATTCATAGGTTTTGACCTGGCCATGGCAAGGTAGTGAGCGCAAAAGAAGGAGTCGCACATTATGTATAGCGGTGTGCAAAAACCTAGAAAGATTTTTATAAGCGAAAACTGGAGAGCATCACTCCAAACGTCGGCTCACTATCTGCGAAGAATCGTAAAATATCGATAGATCAATCTTGTGAGGTACATGTCATAAGTCTATACAAAGCATTGCAAAAGCATTACATGACATGCAGATCGTTTATAAGACGCCACAAGATTGACAATACCGATTTTCAACGACGTCAAATCAACTTTCGAAGTGATTTTCCCCCAATTTTCGCCTTGGAGAAAAAAATCTACCTAGGATTGTTGCACACCGCGGTATCTGCTTTTGTCACACTCAGCTGAGATTATCCTTGCAGTAGCTCGTGTGCAATGCCACCTAGATATGTACTTCGTACTGAGATATGTCATTAAGCGAGCGATGATCAGATCGGTGCATTGTACATATCAAACAAACTAACAATATTAGAGAACACTACTTTCCAAAAAACCACAACTCTTTGTCGTCAAAATCAGTCCCTTATATCGCGAGTTTCCACCAGCATCCTTCTTCTCCCCCCTGAATATATCTGCGTAGAAAAATAAATGATCTCTTGACTGATGAGTCTCGAGATAACCAAAACAACGCCGAAAAAACTTGCCGCTTGATCGTGACGAGCACAGAAAACGCAAACCCATCCCCACAGGTTTGGACTGAGAACCTCATGTATCATTCCTCCTCTCGCCCCACGTACCAGTCGTGCACGTCTTGCAGCCTGAACATTAACCACACCTTCGTAAAACTGCTACCCCTGCGAAGTTGCCGGCTGATTCTTACGAGCTTCTCATCAAGAAAAGAAGCTCTTGCGGGGATTTGCCAGTGTGCATGACAGCAGGTAAAGTTTTCTGAACCGAGTCCAGTCTCGTGATGAGACGAATGGTATACTATATTGCAATCGAATGCCGTCTGGTAACATGGATATGCTTTGGCGCTGTGGTCTGAGGCCGATCCAAGACGGATACAGATATTCCAGTTGAATTCCAATCTGTTGATAGGAAATTGTATGTGGAGAATGAGAAAGTAAGATAGCTGCAGGCGCCCATGTCCGCCAAATCTGCTTATGGTGCTCCGGGTCCGTATCCAGAAAGGTCAACCAGCTAAGTCTCCGATCTGGTGTTGGCCTCTTTCTGCTTGCATTGGCATAGAGGTGGTGGAGGTGGTGGATCCTTGTATCTTACGAGCAGGTCATGCATTTTGGCTGCATTTTGCTGAAATTTGCTCCAGTCCATCGAATCATATAGCAGTCTGGTAGGTGGTTCAGCATGAGCTAGAGGCTCCATAGCATTGACGTTATTCCCAACATTCGAAGGATCTGCACCATAGCGAATCAAAGTCTCCGTAAGATTCACGTGGCCCCAATGTATGGTCCAAAATAGAGGTTTGTACTCCTTGCCATCAACAGAACTAGGCTTTGCGCCATGTTGGAGGAGTAATTCGAATATTTCATAAGTGTGCCTTGAAGGTTCATAACAACAGTCTATCGTCGAAAATGATAGTGCAGCTAGTCCCCGAATGAGTGTATTTGCATCAGCTCCGGAGCACAAGAGTTTCCGCACAATTACGACTGATTGAATGGCCTTCTCGTTATCGAAGTCGTCTAGGTCAGACAGTGTATTTCCAAGAGGAGTCAAATCATGATAAATAAGGTCTACACAAGAGCCCTTTGAAATGATCAAGTCTAACATCTCTAGTGACTCCGAGGATGAGCCAGCCGATAGGGGACTTGTATAATACTCGGATGCGGCCCACAGCAAGGAACGCTGTGTTTGAGGGCAGACCAGTGGAGCACCTTCGAGAATCTTGCGCTTTACGTAATAGGAGAGACCATAACATGTTGCAAGAAACAAGAGATCAAACGCCCTGAGTGAGGAGCTTGTGGGCAATGCTAAACATCGAAGTACAGCAATCATTTCGGCTAGCCCCTGGTCGGAGTTGTCCATGCAGATCTGCCACAAATTGAGGCCGTCAGGTCGAAGTCGTGTATGTGGCACTGTATGAACGCAATGCTTCCAAATGTCCAATGTTCGCCCCTGCGTACGAAGTCGCATGTCAAAGCTGTTGGGAAACCATCCTTCGCGCTCTATGAGTAAAAGGTCGAGAAGCTCTGTCTGGTCGGTCTTTGTACATTGCTCCAGCTGCCGAGCGTAGTAGAATAAGTCATTAATGATTGTCCTATAAGATAAAGCGTGTTTGAACTCCATTTGCGTAATTGCCTTGACACAGAACATGAGAATGTAGCTCCATCCGTAATCTATTGAACAATGCTCTGAATCTTTAAACATAGACTTGATGTTTCCTGAGCTCTCCAGATACGATTTCACTGTCTGGTGCAGAAACTGTACAGTGTAGACTTTATCGTTCTCGTCATGAGAAATAAAGACCTCGTCATTGATCAAATCTTCTATGCGTTCATACTGTTTCTGGGTCGGTCCATTGTTGCTCATCTCTTCGTTCCCCATCTCTTCGTCGTCCGTCTCCTCGTCGTCCGTCTCTTCGTAGATTTCAAGCAATCCACCACAGCGGCTGCTTAATCTCTGCCGCATACGGTCCGTGGACATTGTCTCTACAACAACGGCTGGTAAAGCTGTGTCGGTAATGGCCATTAACAACGCTAGTGAGACTGGTTCCCGGCTACACAGCAGTATCTGAGACATAACGTACATCTCAAACACGTGCTCTGGTTTCCTTTTCTCAAGTATCCTCTTGTACAATGCATCAAGCTCCGTTGGAATCGACTCTAAACGTTGGCGAAGTTGCGAAATGCTACTTCCATCGATGATACCTTCAACCAACTCTTGAACAACTAGTTTGACCCATATGAAAACACCTTTTGCTCGTTCTGTGACTTCGTTCGATAGAGCTTTGACTTGTGTCTGGTCGTCCTCAGTTACAATCGATACACCGAGAGCGGACTCTACATGATCACCAACATATTGTTCGATATCGCTATGAGTATATTCGTGAATGGCGAACCCAGGAGATCTTTGGAATGCACCCGGGAAAACTGATTCTTGCCTACTAGCAAGGCATAACTTTATGCGAACTGTTGTTGAATTCTCCACATTTGAAAGACACTTGAGAAGTTTGATCAATTCTATATGGCTACCATGGTGTTCATCGAGAGCGTCGATGAAGAAGAGAACATTGATTGGCGTTTTGTCTTGTTGTACAATAGCCATCAGAGCTTCCTTCAGGACTTTCGGGGCACACAGTCTGCGAGCACCGCCGGGCTCTATATCGTCTTTTAGAATTTTGTGAGCATTCTGTATGCTTTCAAGATCCCAGCTAATCCGCCCGGGCTCTTGGTCGTCAAATGTATATGATTTTATGGAGATCTCCGGAAGTATAGATCTTAAGCTACTAGATATCACGAGCTCGATCAAGTCCTCATAGTGGCACAAAAGCTGATAGAGAAGCTCCTGAAGAAGGCCATCAACAGTCTTCTGAATTGACGACCCGCGATCACTGAAGAAGAAGGGAATCAAGGTCCACAGGCCCTGATGAGACTTCTGTAGCAGCTCCTGAGTTTTAGGGTGCAATAGCGCATATTTCATCAATGTCGATTTTGCAGAACCAGGCTTGCCATGTATCCAGAAAATTGGTTCTCGCTGCTGAAGCCAGTCCTGGAAAGGAACAGTATCGCTAAAGAGCCATGCGAAAGTGTAACCGTGGTTTTTCTCCACTTGTCTAACTCGTAGCCCTCTTTCTTGGTTCTCCAAATTTCGTATATAGTCTATTCGTCGTCAGCAAACTATTGGAAATGGACAATGGCAGAATTAGATACCCGTTCTCAGCCCTTCGAAAAGTTCATGATCTGTGAAGGATGAAACATCAGTCTTGGAATGAAGCATCTGGTAACGGAAGTAATCAACATTGGCCAAGCATTGTTGTGGCCTATATACATGGGCACCTACACTTCGAGGATTGTTCCGTTATTTCTATGACCCATCGCTTCAGTGCATTAGAAAGGTCTACGTAGCCTGCATCAGCCGATGATGCAAACTTTGATAATTGAGAATGGTTCGCTGCAACATCGGTGACAATTTCGTCAACATCATCAATCATAGAGGAGAAGTGATCTACCACCTTGCGCTCCGTTAGCATTTTTTCCAAATGCTGCATAGACATAAACTTACTTGTACGCCTAAGGTTTTATTCGACTCGCAGAACGAACGGATCGAGATTCGCTTGCTTTGGGATTTACACAGGTCAAGAGTCTCCTTGAAGTGTGTCTGGATTCGATTCAAAGTCTCGGCGTCGTACTTCAGAGCATTAATGATCTGGAGGCTCGGTGACAGTCCGCAAAGTCTTATTATGCGAGATATTGTCGCTCCAAGCGCAGCTAAGGAAGACCCTCTGTGGGGCGTTCCAAGAAAGCAGACACCATAAGTTGCTGGTAGTACATCTTTCAAATAAGTTGTCGCCGTTCGAGATTGGTTGAGCGCGTCTTTAACGACGATTCCTCCTAGAGAGTGGGCTACCCACACGACTGGTCTTTGTCGATCCGCAGAGGATATTCTATTGTCAGCTACACTTGATAACAAATTCCTTGCATGCTGGAATACAGTTGTGGTTGAAGGGCCCAAGATGTCAGCATCGTAGCCCCACGTAAAGATGCGACAACCTGGTAGAGTATCTGGCAGCAAGTCTAAGGGCCAGAAGACTTTTTTGGAGACATTTCCATTTTCCACCTCGGGGAGCTCCGTCTGTGCCTGCGAGCTTGCGCCTATTGGCGATGATTGGCTTGGATGGAATAAAGTTTTCAGACGATCCCTTTTTCTTTGAGGTCCTGTTGGCACCATTGGTTGTGGCAACTCATGTTTGTTGAGTGTCTTAGTCCAAGTATCTCGGCGGTGACCATTCAATCCGTGCACGAAAATGATGCTTGGTGAGTGTTAATGGGACAATAGGGACCCTTGGACTTCGAAACTCACTCTGCAAGGGCTGGGTCATTGCCGTCCGGATTGTACAACAACTCCAAACCCACTGGTTTTCCCATCTTGGAGTCTGGGACTGTTATCTAAACGAAATAACAAATGACCGATCCGCAACGTCGATTCTCAAGACTTGAATGTGGGCATCGTTCTACCCAGCCTCGCGATGCTTCGGCACTGAGGGGCCAAGCGAGGTGTGCATGGCAGGGGAGTTCATGCAGGCTGCGGCCCAATCATCGATGGAGCTGCATTTTAGATCGAAATGAACCAAAGCCGAATGCTTGATGAGTCTTCAGCCTCTTCCCTCATAATCCAGTTTTCGAACTCACACCAGGCTTGAAAAGGCTCTGACTTCGTCACGGCCTAGAGATGCCCGGGTTACCTTACATAGAATACGCTAAAAATTGAAAATTGGATAGTAAGCTTTCACCAGACAGAAAACCAAACTGTCCACATTCTATCCCTCTACACCCAGAGCACCCTTACATCCACGAGATTACAGCAAACGTACGGATAGCTCTCACAACCGACATACTAACAGAACGTATTAACTCAGCATCATGAGATCTAAGATCGCCGATATTTTGGCGATAGCCGTGGCGAAACGACATTCTTCGAGTGTTCCTAGCATTTGGGCACATGGGTTAGGGCTCACGTATGAAGAAACGTAGAACGGGGGCCCTCAAGGCGAGAATAGTAGCCCATGCGTGGGACTCGGTACTGAAGCCGTTCTTACTGCTCTGTTGACGGTGGGACAAGCTACCGCTGTTTCTTTGACGGTCGGGTTCTTTGAAGGGGAGATTATGGCAAGTGGTCAATAGCCAAGGCACAGTCTAGGAATGAGCGACTCGCATTGATTGTACTAGGTAATGACTGGGTTTGCCGCCAGTAAGGGGATTACGAGGAAATTCTATGGCTGTAGGGACAATGTTGAGGAGATACAGTATAAGGTCCGAAATATTGAAACCCACACCGACATGACAAGATCAAGACTCGGTTCGTCCCCATGAAGCCTGTGTTCTTGCTAATCTCCGCTTCCTTCCGAGCCATGACCACAAAAAAGCAAACTGACCAAACGATAGACATGACGGTAAAGAATGTGAAGGTCTTGACAGGACCTAGAAATTCCCTTCAAAGCCCTGCGTTTGCTACCAAAGCACCCTCAAGTCCTGCGGCACCCTCTTGTTTCCCTCGGATCTAACCCCTGCTCGTGAGCTTCGGCTAACGATTCATCGCAGAGTCGATGTTGACGGGACTAATCTCGGTACCCCTCGTTGGGCGAACCTCGGTTTCCCTTCATGGGCATTCTTGTAGTGGCTCTTCAATTTATCTTTCCGAACGAAACCATTACCTCCACTGTATTTGCACCTAATCTCTGGGCATGGGAATCGTTTCGGATTCAAGCAGTGCTTGTTTGAGGTGTGGCGGACGAGATCATCCCAGCGTTTGAAAGATCTCTTGCAACTGGATGAGTTGCACATGTAATGTTCACCGTGGAGAAAATGATCCTTTTCATGGCCTCGAAGCGTCCAATTCAATGGTCTGGTGACACAACCAGGGACACGACAGGCAGTCTCGTAGTTGCCAGAGTAATGCAAAGATTCACCTAAACGAAGACAACTCAAACATTCACACTGAATGAATTCCGATATGTCAGTTGACGTATTTTCAAGGTCCGCCGGGTTACAGGACGCAAAAGCCGCTGGTTGCTGTAAATCCCATTGCTCGGACTTGGCCGCTGGGCCCATATCTGACTGATTCGCATCAGGGAGGAATTCTTGAGTGTATGATGCCGTTGTAGCAAGAGCTGGTACAATCCTCGAACCTGCGCCGTCGGTCAGGTCTCCATCTAGGGTCGTAAAAGACCATTCTCTGTGGGAAGATTGATGATCATATGGTCTTGCCAACCATAAAGGGCCTGGCTGTGGCAGGACTATCTGATCGTCTGTTAAATGCAAACCATACTGCGCGTTTGGACGTAAGGCGGCGATTGACCACTCGTTGGTGCGTTGGCCAACATCTCTGTACGCCCTTCAGTCAGCCAGTAAAAAAAAAACCTACCCAACCTCCCCGCCCTGCATCTCATCTGCAAGTGGAGAGTTGAGGAAGGCGTCCCAATCAAAATCGATATCCCCCATGACGGGACTGCGGTGTGGATCCATTGGTTCCGAAAAAGGGCGAGAAAGGCGTTCGAGGGCGGCCAATAAGGGCGATTGTAACGTAGTATGTGTGGTGTGCTGGCGGAGCCCCTGCAGGTTCCGACGAGGCTGAGAAACGACTGAAACCAATGAGAATGGCAGATTTGGCAGGTTGGCTTTGCGAAAGGGTTTGGAAAAGCAAGTGGGTGATGGGGGGTTTAAGTAGAATTAAGTGGAGGAGGGCGGATGGAAGGAAAAGGGCGGACTTGGGCGATTGACGTCGGGCTGCACCTAGGATGCGGCCATGAAATTCGAATTTGTCCACACCAGAGTTTGGTATGAGAGCAGCCTCACTTGCTGAGATAATTCAAGATTCTATTCGCAGCTTCCGGGTTGACGAAAACTGCTTTCAGCACGCCATTGACTCTCACTCAATTCACCTGTCTTTCCTAGAAGACCTCGCGGTAGAATACATGTTCCTAAAGCCAGGGATGAGTTTCAAGGTTTTATAGCAGATGTAAGCAGTATAGCACAGGCTGTTACTGCAAAAGTCAATAGTGGCGACATGGGTCGGCACGGCTTCAACATATTATTCAAGTGAGCAAGTACGACTGGATTTTGTCGAAATTCTTTTGCAGCTCAACTACATACACGCGAGTGCTGGCTCTCTTTGACCCACATTCTATCTCAATTACTCGAAATACACTAGCCCATTTGGTCCTCTCATTTGCCCGTTTTTCCTGTGGGTATGTTGAATAATACTGCTGGTTTTCCGTCCTGGAATGCCTTATCGACTCTGAAATAACCCTTTCGCTCAAACTGAATGATGTCGTCCACTTTGAGCGCCGCCACATTGCAATCCGCCCATGCTTCTGTCCGAAACTCGGTGTGCTCATTTAGAAAGTCGTCTACATTGTCATCTTCTTCGATCTTATCCTTCGTAATCAGGTAATCAAAATCGACCAGCTCAACCGGAACAAGCTCTTGTAATTCGATGGCCAGCCAGGTGATCTTTTGTTTCGTCGTCTTGACGTCACCATCTAGGTTGAGTTCCAGGTCCAAGGCCGTCACCTGTTTACGGCTGAGACAATTAAGAGAATGTGAGACTTTGCGTACGAAGGCGTTACCCCAGTTCATAAGAGTAATCTCTTCACCCTCGGTAAAAGCCTGGGCATCGACTTGATCAACGAGTATTGTGTGGCCATATGCGACTGTCTTCATGCCGAGCTCAGGGTTTTTGCCATGCTTAGGCTTTATCAAGGTATGCGGTAGTACGTCATTGCCACTCACTGTAGCTTTGACTGCATTCTCTTTTGTGATGGCAGTATGCCTGGGTGCGACTGGATCGATGAATTTCTTGTTTGTTGCCCAGAAAAGCGTCCAGTCTAAATTAACAATGTTTCTGCTTGGGCCTTGCTTAAGGATGAACTCTCTTAATGCATCAATGGTCATTCCTCGCCGTCGGATACCGCGGATTGTTGGGAATCTTGGATCATCCCAACCCCAGACAATACCTTGTTCGACGAATTTGGTAAGTTTACGCTTAGATAGCAGAGTACGGATGAAGTTCATGCGGGCAAAATCCCAGATATGGACTTTGCGAAGGTTTAGAGCATCCAGCATCCATTGGTACTGTGGATTTCGGTCTCGGTACTCAATCGTCCTCAAGGCATGAGTAACACCTTCCATCGAGTCGACAATTGGGCAGCAGAAGTCATAGGTAGGATAAATTTTCCATTTGTCACCTGTACGGTGGTGCGGCTGGGGATTGCAACGGTATATCACTGGATCACGCATTGCCTTGTTTGGATTGTCAACGGACATTTTGGCTCTGATGCACCACTTCACACCATCTTCTGTGCCCTTTTCCATCTCTTTGAAATGTGATAGATTCTCATCAACGGTGGCATCCCGGCACTTGCTAGCGATTCCGTTCATTCTCTCGTCCCTCATAGTCGTTTGTTCGGTATTGTCGGCATATGCTTTTGCTTCCTTGATCATTCTGATACAGTATTGATAGAGTTCTTCAAAGTAATCACTTGTGTAACTAGTCATGTCAGGACGAATCCCCATCAGCGCGAGGTCCTCAACTATGGCATCCTGGAACTCTTCCTTTTCCTTGGACGGATTCGTATCATCGAATCGACAGATCAGGGTTCCTTTATATTTCTCGTGAGCAAAGTAATCATTGAGTAAAGCTGCTTTTGCGTGACCAATATGTAGGTAACCCCTTTTCCCGTGTTAGCAAATCATGACTGTAAATCTCAATACGTGATTCTTACGATGGTTCGGGGGGGAATCGGGTGACGACGCCTTTCTCAGTATCTGGTAGAGCAATGTCAAAGCTTCCGCCTTCCTTGCTCTTCGCTGCCTTCTTCTCTTGTGCCTCAGCATTCATTGCTTGAAGCGCGCTGGCCATCCAATAATTGGTCTCATCGATGAACTTGAACCATCGGCTGACATTAAGCATGCTACCTTTCTTCACAGCCGCGTAGGCGATCTTATTGCCTCTGATAGCACCCCATACGGCAATGTCTGCAATCGTAAGAGTGTACCCCACAATATACGAGCGGAGCGTCAGATGTGAGTCTAGCTCAAGCAATGGCCCTTCGATGGACTTGAAGTCAGTGGGGCAAAAATTAACAATCCGGCCTAACCATTCTTTGACCTGGGTTGTCATCAGCTCTCTCTACCCGAGGAGTTGAGAGCAAAGTCGCCTACGAGGGCTTCATGTTTTCCTTGAAGTGAAGGATATGCAACAGTGAGCCCACTAATAGCTTTGTCGAACCCATATAAGGGGGTGTTATCTTTGACCAAAAGCTCAACGGATGCTCCGTCTTTTGATTTGAGAGTCTCAGCTTCCTGAAATTTAATATCAATTGAGGCATTTGGATCAGACTCGTTCACGTAGCTGGCAACAAGCAGTACTGGGACAGTCGTTGCTTGGTTTGCTTTTGAGGCAATACAGAGAGCCGACATGACTGGAGAATCAATCCTTTCGGAGAGATGATTTTGCAAACAGTCTTGATTTTAAGTTGTAAAATAGTTGGTGTGTCATGTTTACGCCAATCGCTCCAGTATGAGAGTCACTAGAATAATTGCTTAGTCATGGCTTGGATTGCTACCTTATTGGTGAACGATGAGTGATACCAAATACCCTTGATCCATTTCAGCTTTCTCATCGATTATGGCGTCCACGATATCTATCCCTAGGCTCTGCGTACAGGCGCATCGATCATCGCTTCATCCCACTTTCTATCTATCTGCCCTACGGAGTTCCGTGTCGCCCGTGATAAAACGACACGCATCGGGTTCCAGCAAGAGCGACTCAAGGTCGAAAGACCCAACAAAGAAGAAACGCAAAGCTAGAGCTAGTTTCTTACAATATGATATAAAAGCTGCTGAGCAGTTTTCACTATGCGATGCCATGCGGTGCGAGACCCGGCTTCGGAACACCTTTAGGATCTGCTGACAATGCTTCGCCTAGATATATTCGCGCTTTTGAAGTTGGCCGATCTGGAAGCTCTCCCAAATATGACCTGGCCGTGAAGCTTCGTACGCTAAAGAACGGGCCTGCAGTACGGAATCGTCTTCAGCTGCCGCACCCAGTCAAGTCTGGCCTCCGAATATGTGTGATCTGCCCTCCAGATAGCCCCATAGCCGCCGCAGCTCTCAAAGCAGGGGCGGTCATGGTAGGCGAAGAAAATGTCTTTGAGGCTGTGAAGGAAGGTCGGATAAATTTTGATCGGTGCCTGTGCCATACGGACAGTACACAAAAGTTGAATAAGTCGGGCGTGGGGAAAATACTGGGACCCAGGGGGCTGATGCCAAGTGCAAAGTTTGGAACAGTGGTCAAGGATGTTCGCACAAGCGTGCGAAGCTTAGCTGGAGGTAGCGAATACAGAGAAAAGCTTGGGGTTATCCGAATGGCTGTGGGGCAATTGGGGTTCTCACCTGAGGAGATGCAAAGCAATATCAAGGCTTTTATGGCCGAGGTGAAGAATGATATTGCTAGGCTAAGTGATAAGATTGGTAAGGAGATACATGAGGTTGTAAGTGGTATCTGCAGAAGCTTTCTTTCTATATTCGCCGCTGAAAGCAATCAGGTCTTGAGCTCCACCCATGCTCCAGGTTTCAGTCTCAATGGAGACTTTAGGAGCCCATCGTCGCCGCCAACGCGCGATTTGACCGTACTGTAAATCATAATCAAGACCCATAAGCACAGTTCGTTCTTGGCTTGGAGTGCCGATGATGTTTTCATAAAATCCTCACGGCAGGCACGCCAATGGTTTTCTACACGACTCTACTGAAATTAGAACCTCGTCTCCCTTATGACTTTCATAGCCTCTACAGGCTCGCCCATATCCCTATAGATGGCTAAGATTTTCATCAAATGGTCTTTGTCCTTCTCACTTGTTTTGTTTACCTGCTTCAGCGCGCTGCTCAAGTCTAACAATACCGTTTGTTTCAATCTCAAGACCCGCTCTTCCTGTTTTGCTAGGAATGGATGACCAGAACCGATCCTCGCCATTAATCGCTTGATATATGAATACTGCTGCGTATGCCGACGTAAGCGCGCAATTGACATGCCACCAGACTCTCTATCGTCACTATCCTCGTCGCTGTCGCTAGGCTCGGGGTCCATTGTATCCGGCGGATCGCCAGTCTGGATTTGCCTGTCAGACACTACCATCAACCTTCCCTCCAGCTCCTCTAGCCTCTGGTCGACTTCCAACAACGTCCTGCCAACCTGCACATCTTCCCGGATCCTTTTCCTTTCCTCCAACAACCCCTCAACCTCAAGTTTCCTCCCCTCAATCTCGCCTTTCAAGCCCTCAAAGTCTCTCTTAACTCCAAGTAGCCCCAACCTGACTTCCTCAACCTTCTCCTCTCCGCCATGTAAACTACTACCTAGAGACAGGAAGTCCTGATAGTTTTCATTGACGAGATCTAGAAGTTCTTTGTTGAGCTCTTGGCTACGTGTCCGAAGCTCGGTCCGAAGATCTTCAAGGGTTTGATGGCGGTTGCGGAGACTCGAGAGGAAGGTAGTAGGGTCGAACTCTGGGGTTAAGAAAGAGGCGCGGGTAAGGGGTTTCGGGTAGGGGAGGTTGTCCTCGTCGGAGCCTGAGGAGTCGGAGCCTCCGAACTGAGCAATTGGTTAGTGGCTAGAAGAAATACGCATTTCTGAGCTTACGTAGAATCTGTTCGTCATGAGTGCTTGTTGTTGATTGGTGAATGAGCTGGGTCCATTTATTCTGCGTTTGCAGCCTTGCCTGCGGAAACTTTCTATCACCACAAGCTCATCATCCACCATGCAACGGTCTTGATAGACATTGCACGCCACCCATTCTCTATAGCCAAAGAATCGATTACTTTCTATCTGGAACCACACTTCACCATACGGAGTACACCTCAGCATGGCTTCTCCTCCCTACCGCTCCCCTGCAACATCCCCCCCCTACCCCCACCACATCCCCCTCCCAAACCCAAAGAAACGCCCATCCCTCTCACTAAGCTCCCATCCACCACCCAGCAAACGGCGCAAACCTTCCTCTCTCGCTGCCTCTACACCTAATAGCTCGCATCCCCTTCGCCAAACCTCATTTCCACCGGAAGGCTCTGCTATCGACAATGGCGCTCGAAGTCCAAGCGTTGAGAGCGATGTCACCGGTGTCACTGGCGTGACTGGGGACAGGAGTGTGAGTGTTGTGACGGCTGGTAGAGCGGCTAAGGGGAAAGGGAAGAGGAAGAGAGGCGATGATGGGGAGAGTGTGAAGATGGGGAAAGATGGGAAGGGTACGGAGCTTGCTGCTGATGAGGCGGCGGAGGAGGAGGAAGAGGAGGAGGAAGGAGATGAGGGCGTGGAGGGCGAGGAGAAGGTAGATAAGGAGCAGGAGCGGAGAAACTTGGCGTGCGTATCTCCCCACTCCTCCAACTGAACAGCGATAGCCTACCATACTATGCACGAAGTGACGTACTAACCCCTCCAGCGTCCTCGTCGAAGCCTTCAACTCCGACCAAGCCGACCGCTACGACCTCTTCCGGCGCGTAAAACTCAAGAAAGAAACCGTCCGCAAAATCGTCAACCAAACCCTCTCCCAATCCGTTCCCCCAAGCGTCATCACGAGCATCAACGCCTACACCAAGATCTTCATCGGGAATCTCATCGAGCGCGCCAGGGACGTGCAGGAGCAGTATGCTGCCGCTCTCCCATCACCTCCAGACGAGTCAGTGCCTTCGCAATTAAAGACGCCAGCAGATATGAACCCCTTTCGACAACCCGACCCCTCCCCTACCGACATTGACACCAATCCCTTCGCCCAGCTAAAAGAGTACGCCTTCCCTGAATCGCCCCTTCAACCCTCCCAGCCCGACGAAAGCCCCAAGAATCGCAGGAAAAAGAAAACCCAAGAAGACCTAGGCCCGCTCCTGCCCGACCATCTCCGGGAAGCGCTGAGGAGGTACAAAAGAGCGGGAGAGGGGGGAGGCGTGGGAATGGGTGCGCAGAGTTTGGTGGGGATGGGGATGCCGGGGGTGGGAAGTGCCAGGGTGGGGGGAAGGAGGCTGTTTAAGTAGGGTTGTCTTGGTGTGAAGGGAGAGGAGGAGCGGGTTTTAAAGGGGTGATGGGAGATGGGAGATGGTGTTGCTGGTTTTCTAGCCGTGGCTTGGAGAAGTCGCATCCTTAGCTTGGAGGAGCGATTGGGGTTTTAGGACTGCCATGTGTGTCGCGACTTGGCGTCGATGCATTCAGACGGTTGTGATGACTGAATACTCGAAAGGAAACAAAGCTCCCTTTGATTGAGCGCTAACCGCCGGATTGATGCATGTATCATATCATACAGTAACCCTCCCTTTACCCCTCTGAACCCACATTCCCCCCTCACCATATCCCGGACCTGCACCTCACTCCCTCCCAAATCTCCGATCGAAAAACTTCAGCACCCCCATTACACTCGCCGCCTCGACCTCAAACGCCGTCAGCCCTTCCACACTCCTCTCCTCCCTTCCCAATTGCCCGCTCACACTGGCGCTCCCTCCTGGGATGGTTTTTAGCTCCGGTATCCACGCCCCTGGTTCTTGGGATGCCTGGTCGAACGCGGGGTGGCGGGAGAGGGTTCGGTACGCGTCGGCGCAGGAGAGGGTGGGGCCGGTAATTCCTTGCGTTGTAGGCGCAGCAGTGGGGTTGGAGGGGAAATTTGAGGGGCCAGCGTGGGATGAGGTGGGGTTTTCAAGGGTAAAGTTTGTGGAGGGTGGGAGTTGGGAGGTGGGGAGGGGGCGTGTAGCGGCAAGGGATTTGCAGAAGAGCGTGCTCGAGGAGGAAGACTGGCATTGGGCACAGGTGCCGGGGCCGTTGATGCAGGTATTTGATGTTAAATTCGTGGAGGATGGCTGGGAGAATGCGGGCTGGGTCTTCTGGTAAGGATCTTGCTTGTTGGCGGCGTCGGCGGCCATCTCAGCGCAGATGCAGGGGGTACCGTCTGTGCAGAAACCGCAGGAATCATCTGGCATGGCTGGCGCGGGCATTGATGAGGTGGATGTAGTGGTTGTAAGGGTAGAAGGCTGGGGTGCGGAAATTTGAGTAGTAAAATCGATCTCCGTGGCTTCGGTCTCGGTCTCTGTGCTCGTAGTATAGCGAGAACGTTTGCTGTCGGTAGTGGAGAAAGGAGAATGAGAACGTTTGTAGGAGGTGGAGGACACGTCCGGGAGAATGCTACTCATTTCCAAGGCTTGAGCGATGCATTCGCAATGGGAGTCTTTGGTGCATTTGCCGCATGACATGGCAGCTAGGACTTCCATGCATTCACAGCGGGTGTCTTTGCTGCATTTTCCGCAGCCCATGGGTACGTCTTTTGAGAAGGGCTCCGGTGGTTGTAGGCTGTCTTGGGTTCCCGACGCGTTGATCCGAGTGTAGTCCTTGGTTGTACGAGGTGGCAGCGGTACAGCATCGGTGCTGCTAGTCTGGGGGCTTCTCAAGAGATGTAGTTCGTTTTCGGCATTCTTCCGTAACTGTTGTTCTTTGCTAAAATCTAATTCGAGTTTCTGATACCTCTCACGCCATGAGACCAGTAGATGGTTGTAGTTTTCCACGTCAGCTTCAAGCTGATTTATGCGGCTTCGTAATTCCTCCTGCTCTTTCTTATCCTCTTCTTCCATCTGCTTCATCTGCTCCTCCAGTTCTCCTACTCTCGCAGCTCTCCTCTCCCTGAACGCTCGCTGTGCCGCTCTGTTCTGAGCCTTCCGCTTTGTCGGAGGAGTATCGGCAGCAGGCTTGCGCCCAGGTTTCGGACGAGGTGGGATGATCCATTCTTTGTTCGTGAAGATTGACGGTGTTGGCAGGGCGCCTGGCATTGGTGCCAGAGGCTTATGCATTGTGGACGAGGCCGCTGGAACTAGAGTTTGCGGAGATGCGGCGGACATGGGCGATGAGGTGCTCGAGGATGACATGTTCGCCAAATTGCTGGTGTCACTTTATCATGTCGATACAACAACTCTGGAACATGAACAATTATCTATTACAGGAATCAGGGCGATGATGAAGCGTGGTTGAAGAGTGGTGCCTGTGTGTGGGTGCAATATGGACAATCTGATAAGATTGTAAGGACTATTCCTAGCGTCAAAACCTTAAACGGAGTTGCTGGAACCCCTAGACTGTCTGTCCCTGGGACCAATTATACTCGAGTACTTCCTAAATTTTTCCAAACGAGTCATCTACTCGTACACCACTCCTTCAAGTGTGACTTAAGAGTGCCTACTGAGGTACATTGGGGTCAGGTATAGTTCGTAGGTGGAGGCACGATTGATTGACGGCGCGCTTGAATTTTCTAAATTTTTCATTACATAGCTACGTTTCGACCAATCTCTTCTCTAGACTCGTCTTTTTCGTACTCTACACGGCTATGGCTTCGCTGTTACCATCACACGAGGGTCTGCTGCCATACTGGCTCCTCCTTGTACTTCGCACTTTTCCCTCCTGATAAACCGTCGACTGACACCTTTTTCAGATATCTTCGCTGTCAGTCTTCAACACAATGCAATGCTACCGCACCAGATCGCACGCTCTCCGCACCTACTCCGGCCCGGCCTCAGCTGCCCAGGTTACCGATTTCGGCGCTCGGATGTTTGGTACCTGGACGTTTCTCTCCTGCGTGATCCGCCTATATGCAGCCTACAAGATCAACGTAAGGGAGGTGTATGTGCTAGCGCTGTGGACATACGTTATTGCGTTAGGTCATTTTGGGGCCGAGTGGTTGGTGTACAAAACCATGATAGCTGGGAAAGGGTTACTGCCTGTGGCGTTGGTGCCAGTGATTAGTCTGACCTGGATGCTTATCCAGTGGGACTTTTATACTAAGTAGTGGGCCAAGCTGCGAGGATATTCTGTCGGCAGCGCAATTTGTTGTTGTGTGCTTGATAGCTTTCTGGTCGTTCATAACAGCGGCTGCTTGGTCAAATTCTGCTCCTGAGTTAACTTAACATGATCGAACATATTATGTATGCTGTAATTATTTGTATAACCTTTTACAGATGTACGCGACGGCGTTGCCAAATTGTTTGGAAAAGACTGTCTCTCAGGCTCGCATAGTCACACATTCTCCCATGACCCCAGCGGTAGCCCTCAATTGGTGAAGCATCTCCATATTATTCGGAATCGAAGTTCGAGAGCCCTGAGCCCACCAATCGTTGCAGAAACATTTAGCCAGCCAGGGCGAGAAAATAGAAAATCACCGAACGGAGACCCCAGTCCTGGAAGAATAATCGCGATGGTCCGGAGCAATGTCGCTCTCAGCTCCATGGAAACCCACAGCAATACGAAAGGCAGATCGAGGCCCATCAGACGAACCAGTGGACGGCCGGATCGGTCACAACAAAGACCAGGTTTTAGGCAAGCGCGTGGACATCATCAGGAATCAATCCTGTGCTACTGATGCCGCGTCCTAGGAGCCTACGATGGGACGCAACAATGAAAGAAATTTCCAATGGTGTAATCAAGTAAGAACAGCATCTGTAGCTAGTCCTGGCGAGTCTGAGTTCCTGGGTTGGTGGCATTGAAATGGCTAGATCCGATATATGACCGGTCCTTGTAGAAGCTGAGAGAGTCCAAGCGCGATACTGAGAGCTGCTTGTGGGTAGAATAGAACCATGGCTACAACCTGATCAGTGATGAAATCCTGTTTAGATCTTCCCATCGATAGCTGCTGGTGATTACTCATTGCAACTATGTCGTGGCTCCACGGGTGGGACTACGGAACTCAGGCATTTCATCGTAGATGGCTTGATTGCATTGTCGCACCTAAGTCGATCATGGAAATCCGTAGGAAGAGTGAAGCTTCCCATCTTTCAACCCCTCGGTTAGCAGAGTGATATATAGCTCAAGTACATGTTCTAGATAGGTTCGTAGCGGAGTTAGGTTTCACGAGAAGGCTTATGTATCGACAAGGCTATCAACAAAGTTCGGAAACCTCCTTCGTTACCGCCGAAAACTTCCACCCTCATATGTGCGCCAACCGATGAGACTGCTTGACGCCTTACTTACGTCGTAGGTTCGTTCCATGATTGAGCCCTAGTCGTGGTCGACGCAAGGATCATCGCAACTGACCAGGCAGTACAGAAACATTCTGCCTCGTAACAGCTCTACTTCGCTTGCATCGAATACGTACCAGATCAGTGCGGTTATAGTTTGCCGTGGTTTGATGACTTCTGCCTGCTTTGTTTCCCATACAAAGTAGTAGTCACACAAGATGCATCCAGAAGGATGCCGTGCACAGCATATGGTATCTAAATCCCTCGAAAGGTCGAATATTGATGAGACTTCACAAATGTCGGCCATTTAAGATAGATGACTGGTTTCATTGATGCTGGTACTGTAAGAATCCCCTAGGACTCGATTTGTGATCAGAGATGGTCATCGATTTATCAGTAATTCTGTTTCTACTGTCAGAGGTTCTCTATTTGGGATTGGATCCCATGCCGGATGAGGCCCGCTATTGGGGCTACGTACTTATCGTTTTGTCCTCTTTCGTCCCAATCTCTGGTTTTTAGTAATGGCTGCTAGGCAGAATTTAGGCTCCGTTCTTGTCGTTTGTGGTTGTGGATTTCTTGGTCATAGGATTGTTGCTCAATTACTAATTGATTCGGACGCAACTACCAAGATCTCTGTCTTAGACCTCAAAATTGATCGTAATTGGAATCCCAATGTTTCGTATCATGCTGGCGATATATCCTCCAAAAGCAATGTTCAGTCCATCTTCAACCAAATCCGGCCTCAAATTGTCATCCACACAGCATCCCCTCCGCCATTCGCTCATAACATGGATTTTCTCATGCGAGTCAATGTCGAGGGCACACGTAATCTCCTAGTATCCGCGCAAGAAGTAGGTAGCGTCGTGGCATTCGTGTACACCTCCAGTGCTTCTATCATTCACGACTCCGTGAGTGACCTCGTTGACGCGGGTGAGAGCTTCCTGGTTCTCTACATGCCAGTCCAACGAGTACCTTACAGTCACACCAAAGCCTTGGTGGAAGATCTCGTACTTAGTGCCAACCGTAAGAATAGCGATATGCTGACAGTTTCACTGCGCCCTTCGGGTCTGTTTGGCGAAGGTGACCCTATGACAGTGCGGCCAATGGTGGATTCGGCAGCCTCGGGAAAGTACAAGTACCAAGTTGGCGATGGCAGCAATCTCTTCGACTGGACCTACGTCAAGAATGGGCATCAAGTATAGCACAATGACGAGGACGTATCGTATCGACAAAGCGAAGAAACGGCTGCAGTACAAGTCGCTTGTGGGCATGGAGGAGGCAACAAGGAAATCGGGAGAGTCGTTTGCGAGTGACTCAAAAAAGACTGAATGATTGATTGACTACATGATGGAAATTAGATATTGAGAAAGCTTGCAACTTTGACAAAGGAACTCATAACTATGAACTCCCTATATTGCAGACTGCTAACCCAATACCCCCTCCGCAGTCCCGCAAGATTCTAGGTCTCGGTGATAACCAAGATGATACTGATCCCACTTTCTGAGAGCAACTAAGGTACGACATGAAGCTGACCAAGCCAATAAGAAGGTCTCCTCGTCTTTTGCGAGGGGTGTGGTAAGGATCCCGCACCCCAAAATGGCGTTGCTTATTCGTGAGCGCCATGCCTAGCTGAGGTTTTGGTTTCACTTGGGCAGTTGCTCGTCTGACTGGGACCGGTGCTCGTTTGCTCGGACAGGTACAACAGAGCTTTGATAGTTAGAACGCTTTCTTCAGGGTTTTTCGAGGGAGGACTTACGATGGTTCCTGATCACAAGCCTCGATACACTCCCTCCTAACCTTAGCGATCCCCCCTCTCAAGGCCAAGATCACCTCTAAACTAAAACATTAAAAACCCAACTGCCATCCAACCCTTCCTTCAAAATAGCCCGGACAAACCCCCACCCCGACCTTCAATAACCCACCAACATTGGTACCAAAGCTACCTCAACAACACTACGGCTTTGAACACGGAACACTCTAGCACTACTTCAATGAGATTCTAGGAAGATAACAGTGTACGGTCTAACGTAAAGCTAAAGGTCTAGGGGACAAGTATCTTCGTTCAGGAATGGAGATAGTGAAGAATGTAGCAGATGTAGGAGAGAGATGAGTGTCATGAAGGTACCTTTATGGAGTACTATAGGATCGGCAAACTAGCACAGATAAAGAACAAATGAGAACAAACAGATCTGTAGACGATCTTTTTCAATTTCGCAGCTCGCTTCACATAACAGCGAAATTCCCTCCCCGAGTCCAGTGTATACCTCACCTCATCGAAAAAAAGTCTCAAAGTTAACCAATGAGAGAGAAACGCTGCCTTGTTACAGTACTAAACCTCGTTGCGAGTTCCTAAGAAGAGTTTCTTGATCAAGTTCCGATTTTCTCAAGTAAGTCGTTTCGTACCTGAATGATCCGAAAGGTATGGGGAGGTTCACGCTTTTGAGCCGGGGTGAAGGTCCGTTTGTGGTTTGTGTTGTATGTTTGAGATGAATGTTTGAGTTGACTTCTGATGGAATGGAAGAATTGTTTGAGTTGGTGATGATCTGGTCAAGCGATGTGCGATATGTGTTTGTTTTTTGTCTTCTGTTTTTTTTTCGCCCTGAATTGCAGATTAGATGTTCTAGGGTTGAGAGGATGGTGAAAAGCTAGAGATTGGGTTTTGAGTGCTTGGGATGAAGGTCTGGGCTGGTATGCGTGTGGAGGAAATGTTTTGGTGATGAGAGGGAAAGGTAATCGCGTCTATTTTATAAAGGGAGAGAAGAACACTTTAAACCTAATATGTTTACTTACGTGCCTAAGAAAATCCTCCTTGAGTGCCACCACTTACTCCAAAACATCTGCGTTCCCCTTAGTGTCGACTGCAGTTCGCGACTTCACCGTCACAAGGACGTCTTGCCCCTTGATGGGACCCATGACGCCCAAGCTCGGCTTCTTTCGATCTAACACCGGGAACGCTTGCTCTTCACCGCCTGCCATCGGAGGTAACGCAACATCGAAGCGGTGCAGTACCAGGGCAATAAAGGTGTAGATCTCGGACCGTGCAACGAAACGGCCGGGACACATGATCGATCCTCCACCGAATGGCTTGTAGCTCTTGCTTATCGCCAACCCCTTGTTCTTCAGGAATCTCTTTGCGTCAAATTCCTCCGCGTCATTCCCACAGAACTCCTGGTTAAGATGCATTTGACGAAAGGGACTTAATATCTTCATACCTTTGCGAAGATGCTTTCCACCAATGATGATGGGGGTTTCGACGTCGCGGATCATGGCTGCGAAGTTGTTGAGGCGGAGGAGTTCGTGGTAGAGTGATGTGAGGTGAAAGATTAACGTGAGGAGGTAGGAAAGATTGATTTTGTCCTTGGAGAATGCGGGGGCTATTTCGGTTTGCATAGTTTGGAGGAGGGAGGGAGAGTGGAAGATGTGAGCGAGGATCCAGAATGTAAGTTTGTGCGCGTTTGTGCTGCTGCTGTTGTGGTAGAATGTTAAAATGGGGTTTTTACAGGAATCGGTGTCTGAAGGGTTGACGATCGAGGGGATAGAGAATATTTACTTACACCCAAAAAACAACCATCAGCATAGCCGCAATATCCCTCTCCCCGATCCCAATATTCCTCTGCTCTTTCCCCAGCATCTTGACCAACCAGCACGCATCTTCTGTCTTTTCCAGCGGCAATTTTAAGAACTCTACCACTACATCCAAGATCTTATCCTTGACAGCATGTGCATCCTTGGATAGGAAACGCGGAAGCTGATACGTAAGCTTCCAGCTCTCATCGTCAAAGTCGTAGAAGTATTGGAGGAAATTGGGATCGATATCCAGGAGCGCGTCTCCGAAAATGGCTCTTGTGGTGGCTTTGACGATGACTTCGCGGCACCAGTCGGATAAGGAGAGGGTTCTCTCATGAGGTATGATCCGGTTGATGGTCGAGGTTGCGCCGGGTCCAGATGAAAGATGGTCCCATTGCAGCGAATCATCGATGTACCGCAGGATCTTCCCTTGAAAAACATCAAATTGCTCTCCAGGATGTAGTTGTCCCTTATATAAATCACTCTGGTAATGGGTAAAGCACTTATACAGCGGGTTCTCATTCTGCAGCATTGAGGTCGACTTTTCCTTGGCAGCAAAACTTCGAGGATCTTGAAACATCTTCCTCATACCGACAGGAGATACACCTAGCTGGTTAAAGAAATCTCGAACAAAGGCATCGTGGTATAAAGTGGGAATTTTGTAAGCGTCGGCAACTTCTTGAGGGTGTGTCAGGACGACCATGTCTTTGCCTGCTACAGTGACAGAAAAAGGACCGGGGGTGTTTCGGAAATAAAAACTAGACGAGCAATGGCTGTGAGAAATAGGGTGTTGATTTACGGTGGCTGGTTTCTCACCGTCCATGGCTTAATACTGCGTCGGCATCTCTGAAGAAGGATATTGCGTGACCTATGGCCCTGAGATCAGTCCTTCGGCAATGCTTTAATCGGGGATCCAAAGCGCTGAGAGAGTTACCAATGTCTATTGCTGAAGTCAGAATACATATCTTTTTTGAAGACGATATAGGCTTACATGGTATCCAGTATGGAAGCCGCTTTGGCTCATTCGGACGTAAAACTGGGAGGATTGCGAAAGTCCATAGCCGCCACAGTAGAAGAGATGCGATGGCGCAGATAAGAACATATGAAGCTACACGACCGATAAGATGCTGAACGAGGGCCAGGATCGGAGTAACGGTAGCTGTATTTGCTTGAGACATGCTTTCACAAGCGAAACAGACGATTTTGCTAGAGAGTCTCGTCGAGGTCAAGATCAAAGTGCAATTTAGCCGCCTACAAGAAAGATTGGTATGAAATCGAACCTAATGCGGGCATTGCGATTTTTAGATGTTGGAAAGATGAGGCTTAGGCAAAGTGTGAATGTCTTACGGGAAGACACGCAGTTTATTGCACAGAGAGTGGAGGTTGTAGCTGGTTTATGGCGATCAAGTCATATAAGCTCCGCTGTACCTCGAGGTTGCAGCAAAACTAAATCTATTCCAACGATGGCTGCCACTCGTGACATTGACATACTGTAGCTCCCGTGATGAGGAGCCCGATGGTGTCACAATAACAATGAGAGTCCGTAACTTCTCATAAGCAGAACAGGTAAAGCTTTCGGAAAGTTTAGGGAGGATTGTTCGAATGAGTCTCTGGCGATTGCTAAAACCTCCTAGGTGTACAGTGCCCTACCACTCATTTCGCTCTTCATTAAGATATAGTAGCTTAAGAAGCTTAAGATACAACAGACAATCGAGATATTATGTTAGTCGTTCAAATAAGCAACTGGCAGGGCTCACCATGGCTTGTAACTGTAGACAACCCTATTCTAACAATCAAGCGCGCCAATCGGATTTCTCAAAGTCACAGCCAAATTAAAATCCGAGGCTCAAAATCTGTATACCTATGGGTTTTGGACTATGATACACACATATATCGACAGCTAAGAAACGAACAGTTGAACCTCAGCTTAATATTCTATAATCATTCCCTTCTCGTCCTCTTTTGTTGTGATTTATCGAATTGCTCTTGAGCAATTTCCCGCCGTCTCTTTTCTTCGTACTTTTTTGCACGCCTCAATTCTTCAGAACTTCGTCCTCGTGTCTTTTTCGCGTCCTGATCTATGGCCAAAGCGCCTTTGGCGCTTGTCACAGCCTGTCCAGCTGCGCCCTTGATGTCGGCTATCGCACCTCCTATTATTCCCTTCTTTTCCGGAAGAGAAGCTGTCTTGGCCGGAGGCTGGTAGGTATTCATTGTGCCGGTATACGGCGTTCTGGGTGGGGATTTGGTAGAAGGTGGCGGAAGGGGCTGAAGACCGAGATATTGCCGTAACCAAGGCTGCCGCAGGAGCCATGATTGTGAAAGAGAGAGCACAGCGGTGGTAAAGAAGGTGACTTGCATGCATCCCGGCCAGAAGAGCATGACAGTTCCCGTCATGGCGGGAAATACATAAATGAGCATCTTGTGCATTACTGGGGCCATTGCGGCGGCGGAGCCTAGTTCTCCTCCTTTCTGTAGGGCAAATGTTAAAACAGTTCATCCATGGTTCACTGGAAATAGCCTACCTTAAAAGTATAGTGAAACGCGCCAGCAGTGACGATTGGTAGAATAAATAAAGGATCCGAAAGTGTAAGGTCCTGCAACCATAAAAGCCCTTGAGTATCCAGTCCAGGCACTGGTAGGTCCGCCATGCCACGCATGAGTCTAAAAGTCCCAAAGCCCAGGGGGATTTGCAGCATGGGTACTGCCAATCTCCAAAGTTGAACGCCTGCGGATCGATACATATCCTGGATCTCAGCAGTGGCAGCCAACATTGCTTGCCGGTCTCTTGCCGCTTTTGCAGCTGAGATGCGAGCCTGGATAGGCTTGACAAGCGGTGTAATTATGGCCAGTCGTGCGGAGGTATCGGAAGCATTGACATAAGCTTTGAACATGACCAAGCGGACAAAGACGGCAGTTAGGACAATCGAAGCCCACCATGGCGTTCCAGTCCATACGTGGACGTGTTCCAGAAGGGTTTCGACAAAGGCAGTCGGGCCCCACCCGTAGTCAAGCCCCAGGTCTTTGAGATAGCCAATATGTTCTGTTACTGAAGAAAAGTCGGAGGTTGTAACGCTGTCGAGGGAAGTATTGAAACCGTCTTGAGGAACTGCAATGGGTTCGACGTTGGTAACTGGTGTAGGATCGGGTATGCTTGAGGCGAGGCGGACGAAAGGGGACTGTATCAAAGGACTCCTGGCAATACTCGGCGCCCGCCAGGGATTCGAGGATCTTGAGAGGAGATGCGTGCGGAGGATAGATCGTCGGGGAGCTATAGCAATGTTCGAAGAAAACTGCATAGCATTTAGCATAGCTGTGAGGACAGCGGGAGGAACAAGAGGATGCCTACGCCTCTGCATAAGGTTGGCACTTCCTTCGACTGCTTCGTTTTGATAAGTAGAAAGGGAAATGGCCTTCCAAGACCTCTTGAAGGGATCATTATATTGAAGTCTGGACCATCATCTGAGATGGTTGACTACCTTACATAGAGTATCCCAAGCGGGCGTGCTGCGGAGAGCTTTCCGCACTTTTAGACATTTTTAGCTCACCCACAATCGACATTTTAAGAAAGGTTCAGTTGATGCGCTTAAGTGGCTGTTATACGAGTGTATTATCTAGTAGCTTCAGATTATACTTCGGCAGTAGTACGTGATAGTGGAGAATTGGATGATCTTTACGCTCATCTACATGCTTCACCCATGGGCCGCTGCGGAAACCTCCAACTCAATCTCCTCAGAACTCCTATGGGTTGAGCAACTGGAAATTCGAGATACAAGAAGTACCAATAGCAAACATTCACCCTCCCCAGCAAGGTCATGACCATAGACGATTGAAGTTGATGAGAATGTCGTACATTCATGTAAACGTTGCTCTGTTTGTTTGATTGTTTGCTGACGGAATTTGAAATGAAATATGTATTCCTGTGTATAGGAACTCTACCTGGAAGACCTACTGTATATTGGTATAGGGAGCTCAATATCCATCCTTTTAATCCGGCTGCGTTACATACTATAAATGTTTTGCGACAGGAATCATAGAAGCAACAACCAAGATGGGATATGTGGTGGTCTCTTTGGTTTCTTGATGGCCTTGACACGATGGCGTAGTGGTTTATTGTTTAATGTGAGATTTGAACGAACTTTGAGACGTTCCTTGTATGAAAACGATTGTACAGGAAGACTGAACCCCTGATCAACAACTTTCGGACGCGACTCGACAACTTATCGAGGCTGCCTGCCAATCTGGAACAGCGAACATGTCTAACTCAAGCTGGCAAAAGAGGTTGAAATATGAGTAGATAGGAAAGATAGCTGGAATTGTGTAAAAGACTATCTGGTTTTCTAATTGTGCACTTCTGCGGATCCCTCGATCAACGACTAAACTTCCGATATTGAATGCGACTTACCAGTGTAATTGCAATGGACTGAGCGAGGAATTATCCCTTCGAGAAGATATTACCGAAGGTGATTGTTTTGCCTACCGCTCAGGCTTTGGACTTGCAATCTTATTACTCGTCCCCATGCAAATCAAGATGCTATGCCTAGACATGCAAGACCAGTTATTCTACTTCCAGATTGACTTGATAAATTCATAGCTTGCCCTAAACCAAAAGCCTTGGAGACGAGGACTGAATAGACAATGCTCTCAGATGGTAGTTTCACTGGCAATGGCCGATTCGAAGCCACGAACGACGACTATATGCTAGACGAGAAACAAAAGACGATAACACTCTTTAAAGTCTATTGACAAGGGGAGTCTGTAAAACCCTAAGAACATTCAGACTATATTTCACAACCTTGGACTTCCAAAGGCGCTGAGAAGAGACTTCAAGAGCAACCGAGTCAAACAACACCCGAAGCAGCAATATATATTAAACGATTGAAGCTGGGTCATTGGTATTGATGGCGGAGTAAGACAGAATTCGCGTGAGGGAAAAACAGGTGCGGCTGGGAATGGCAAGCCGGACTTTAAGAGTGAGAGAAATGAATAGAACGACGCGTCGTTGACGAACAACGGCTATAAAGTCATTCCATACTCATTCTATTATTTTCGTAGGAATCGTCCAGGAATGGCAATGCCATGCGTTCGAATCATCAAGGACTTTCCGCAGAGGTTGCAAAGGAAGCTTAGGATGAGAAAATCGTGAAACTCATAACAACGCTGGCCCGTATTAATTTGGCGACCTTAAGCCTTATCTATACGAGCTGATTGTCGATCGAGTATTGCGCAAGCCCCAATTTGGGGCACCCATCTCACGCAGCCACGCAGCTATGATATTGCTGATAACAGCCCACACGCCTTGACCGATGCTGTACAATGCCTATATAGATTCTGTGTTTCGCTTTTCCAACGCCAGCGGCTCGTAATTGGGACGCACTTCGCCATCTATGAGATCCTGCATCTCAAGCCCCCTTCTGTACAACTGATGGCCTGCGTGACACAGCAATATGATATTGGAAGATGTGTAATCTGTCATTCCAGAGATGTCAGATCGTCCAGCTCCCCATCCCTTCGTCTTCTTTCTATAGGATCATCCCGTAGTTCAATGCCCGGGCCCATCGATCTAGAGGTACGTCCACTTGGAAAGATCTAGGTCATACCACAACCTTATTAGTTGCCTGTTGAATACAAGGACGTATATTTTGCGGGGCTTAGGAAGCTACGCATCTGTCTCAAGGCTTCTGCATGCCAATTGGAAGATGTTCACCGCTAAGATGGAGAAATATACCTTTGTCCCTGACCACCCTAGTCTGAAGGCCGCTTCATGGGCGAAGAGTTCTCCAAAGCCTAGCATAAGGCCGTTTACAAATGGTAACAGCAGATTGATTGCTGCTCCTCGTAATAGACCCCATATCGTTGGGGGTGAGTACAAGATCAGGGGCGAGCTTGAGGAGGATGGCGGTGAAGGGGAGAGCTCATTGTTTGCGGACGAATAATTTTCGCTGTCGGAGCGAATGGTCATAGAGGATCCGGTCAAGTCCTGGGGATGGTCCGGGAGCTCAGAGCCCATGTTGCTCGTAGAAAATTCAAGTGCAATGGTGGACAGCTTGTCATCGATTCATCTTTTGGATGTGCGATTGAGATGGTGGAGGAAAATCGGAGCCGGGGATGTTGAAGCTTGGACCCGGAAGTGACGTTGGCCGAGGTGACTGCGACTTTGAGTCTGCGAGTCTCAGGAAATCATCTTCGACTACAACAACGCCTGAACTCACTAACTACCCTGATCTTCGAAAGCTCAGCAGAAATACATCTATTACCAGCTTCACACTAATCTAAAAGATGGAGGCCGAGCAAGGCGCTCATGATACTCTCATCGCACAACTCACCAACTTAACGGGTATTGCACCCCATGAAGTAAGCTCGCTCTCCTACAGAAACGCTGGCATTAACCAAGCCGCACACTGAAAGTTTTCGCAGGCCCAGCAGTACCTTGAAGCAAATCACTGGGACTTACCTGGTGCCGCTGCCGAATACTATGCGTCGCAGGAAGAGGGTGATTCAACAAACAACGCGGCTCTATCGACAGACGACCACGTGGAGCTTGATTCAGACTCAGATGATGCTCTGCCTGACGCTCCGTCAGGTCTAGGTAGAGGACGCACACTGGGCAGTGACTCTGTTCCTCAACCGATTCCCACAACCTCTAGCATGCCCCCACCGCCACCAGCGGGCTCAAAGCAGCCGTCAAAGAAGTTATTTGCTACCTTGGGTGATCTAGGTGGAGGCTCAGCTGGTGGGCATGCAGGTCACGGCCACGATGACGAAGATGATGGCGAGGATGATGAGAACCATGACCTGTTTGCTGGAGGAGAAAAATCCGCGCTGGCCGTGCAAAACCCTGATGATCTAAAGCGCAAGATCATTGAGAGAGCAAAGAAGTGGGCTCTCTGCGGCTGGATAAGTAGGAACTTAGGCTAATAGGATACTAGAGATGCCGCCAAAGCAGGCGGTAGCAGCGAACCAACATCACGAACTTCACGCTTCAGTGGTACTGCGCGAACCCTCGGCGGCGACGATACTCCGAGCCAAGTCATCGAAGATCCCACAGCAAATGTCCCACGCCGAGCACCTCGAGTCGAGCGCCGTCTCCACTTCTGGGAAGATGGGTTTTCAGTTGATGACGGCCCACTATACCGCTCAGATGATCCCGCAAACGCACAGATTCTCCAAATGATCAGAGCAGGCCGTGCGCCAATGGCAATCATGAACGTAGAGAAGAGTCAAGAGGTAGAAGTCAAGCTCGAGCAGCACCAAGAGAAGTACAAGGCACCAAAGAAAAAGTACACCCCCTTTGCTGGCGGAGGTCAGAGATTGGGAAGCCCCACGCCTGGACCAGGAAGCACTCGCGAGGCCGCTACTCCCTCCGCCCCTGCAAGCACTACACCCGCAGCATCGACCTCCACTGCACCGCCAACAGTAGAAGTGAACGACTCCGAACCCACCATATCCCTACAAATTCGCCTCGGCGATGGCACACGACTCACTTCCCGCTTCAATGCCACCCACACCATCGGCGATGTCTACTCCTTCGTCACGGCCTCAAGTGCACTAAGCACTGCCCGGGACTGGGTGCTGATGACGACGTTTCCAAGCAAGGAGTTGACGGACAAGGGCCAAAGTCTTGGGGATTTGGCGGAGTTTAGGAGAGGTGGGGTTGTGGTGCAAAAATGGAGATAGGGTATGGTTGATGATTGGCATTGCATGAGTGGTGTTTGGGAGGGCTAGGGAAGTATGGTGGTTTGGCCAAAATCTAGATATTAGACTTCGGAGGATCAAGTTAAGTCGTTTTGATCAACTACAATATCCCCCATATCCGGGTGTAGGTATCGTGACTTAGGGCACATGATCTGTAGTGTAGCTGTGAGGGGGGGTAGGGACGATGAAACCTTCCCATCGATACATGGATACATTTCCTCCAACGTGGATTCGATACTTAGAAGTTATGAATACTTCCATCTGAATTACTGGTATATTTTGGGATATGTTACATATCCCCGAAGGTGAAAGCCACACCTTAGCGCTTTCTTATCTGGAAGGGCGCTTAGATCAGATCCACTGGCGGAGCACACATCTGAGCTATACTGGCGCGAGCACCTACCTCTTAAGCTAGGTACAGGACATGCTAACTTGTATGATGCATCCTCTAATGTATAACGTGGGCACCTAATCTTAGTTCCACCATATCAGTACAACGAAAAATAAACAGGCGCCTAGCCCTACGGCGCGTCAACCGATTCCACGCCGTCGACAATTCCAGTCGCTTGATATGATCGGCGTCAATGAACGCGTTCCTAAATTGCCTTTCTGATCCACTAACAAAGTAGCCGATACAGGGATCTCGGATGAGTCGTCGCCATTCCGGTCCGTTAGACTATTGTCAAAGTTTTGGAAAAAAGGACGCAAAGCGTCTGGCTGCTGAGACAATTCCCAGCCGTCTAGTAATCTTATTGCCAATACTTGAGAGCACAGGAAATTTGAGGTCGTGCTTCTCAGTTGCGATAATAGTCTTCTTGGCAAATTCGGGGGAGATCGTCATTAGAGTGACGCCATTTGCTTTGATTTGTCGAGGTATTTTGCAGAGCTTGGAGCTGAGGTTGATGGAGGGATACCATTCGCCGGTAGAAGGAGATGAGTAGTGTTTCTTAATTGGGCAAGTCGGCGTGCTTTTCACTTAAATGCGGATTGTATTGCTCAGGCAAAATAAGGAAATGGTATCGCCGATTTTTTGTGCCTGGTGGAATGGGCCTTTGAAACTTGCGTAGTACGTAGGTACTGACTTCGAGATATCCGGGGTCGCCTTCCTCTGGAAGCTCTTGTAGACAGCGGATAGTCCATGCGCGAGACTCAAGTTTGCTGCTGGGACAAACGGTAGAGAAATTGTAGCGATAATCGAGAAAAGCAGAGAAGAAAAATCGATGTAGTGGGGAGATGGCCGATTGTAGACGAAAAGCTTAGTGCTCTTATAGAGTCGCAGCGATGCCGGTTTGGAGTGATTGAGGCTGGTTGGGAACCATTGATTCCTCAATGTGGAAATACTTTCGCATGATAGCCCCGAGTGCTATTACTGGGTTAAGTATAAGTTGTTATCATCACCAATCCGGTTAGACTGAGGAAGAAGTCTTTCTGCTTTTCGTGGGTGACATGACTTTGATAGTCGTGGCAGTGGTAGTGTACAGTTAATGCAGTGCAATACCAGTACAAACACAATTTTTCCCATAAAGACATACCCGAAAGAAAAACTAGATAAACACACCATTGATTGATGTTGAAGGTAGCCTAGTCAAGGTCCGCCCATTGTTTACTTTCCTTCTTCAAGCCCTCTTCAACACATACGCCAAGTGGAACTCTGTTAGGCAAAGACGGTGCGCACAGATTGGCAATAGCAGTCTTCCACCTAGACGTACGGATATAACCCTATGTATCTAAGGGGATTTGTTGTCTGCAAGGTTTCCGCTTGTATTGACACACAAGTCTACCTTTTTCTCTCATTGTAGCTCACGCCTCGCCAAGGCCATGGGAGCTTTGACTGAACATCTGATGATAACCAAACTGAGAACCTGATTGTAACCCTGAATATGAAACGCATTGAATCTTAGAAACATCGATTGCATGCGCGATTAACGACAGGTAGTTTCTTCTCGAAACCTCGTAAGATACCAACAGAATGCTGGTATATGGGTCACCAGCACATCATTCCTTGAAGGTAGGCAAGTGAGCATTGACTGCTGAGGTTTCTGAGGTTGAACAAAGAAAGCGATTGGAAGCGGGTTTTTGAAGGCAGTTGTTAGCGCGATTTGGATCGCCGGTCGTCCATTGGCTAAAACAGCCGAGGCTTCCTTCTCCACCAAGCTTACGATATCATAACATCATCAAGAATCAACATCACTGCTGGTGATTTTCAGTACATACAGCATGCTGGCCCAACGGATCACACGTTTGTCAGCAAGGCGGCGTAAGACTCCACCTATCGGCCTTGCCGTAGGCTTAATTGGTACAGGAAAACTTTCGCTGACTTTCCCCAGTCCTTGCTCACCAACCAAGCGCCCTTGTCTCCTCCAGATGTTCAGCACCAGCTTCTATCGCCTTCTCTAACTCCCGGATCCAGTCGAGGTGAATTAACGATGTTTTTCATTACGTCAATGTCTCCTTGTTCCCAGCTATTTGCCTTTAGCTGGACCCCCACTAATTCGTCCTCTCTCCTAGACCCGCAGCTACCACAAATATCGCTCCCCAAGATGCCCACTCCATTCTCGCTGCTCAACGTCTCAACCGCCCCGTCTCTCCTCACCTTTCCATTTACCAGCCCCAGATAACCTGGTACCTCTCCGCCCTGAACCGCATCACCGGCTCCGCCCTAAGTGGGGGTTTCTACCTCTTTGCTGCTGCCTACCTCGCTGCTCCTTTGTTCGGATGGCATCTTGAATCTGCAACCATGGCGACTGCGTTTGGGGCTTGGCCGATTTGGGCAAAGGTGGCGGCGAAGTTTGGCGTGTCGCTGCCGTTCACATTTCACAGTTTCAACGGGGTGAGGCATTTGGTGTGGGATACGGGGAGGGAGTTGAGCAACCCGGCGGTACAGAAGACTGGGTGGATAGTCGTGGGGGCGACAGTGGTGGGGTCTGGGGTTTTGGCTATGATTTGAGGGCTGTGCGAAGGGAGGTTGGAATCTGTCGAAAAGACTGGATTCGATTTCTCGAGTAAGAGGCAAAGGGTATTGCATTCGTGCTTGCTATTTATAGTTCTGCAGTAAATATTCAGAGAGCATTATACATTATTCCCAGCAAGCACCGTGACCGTACCAACGAAAGTAGCCATCGATAGAACATGAACGAAGTACGCCATAAATGTCGAGATGCCAACAGAAATTCTCCAGTCAGGACTTCCGCTATTTCGAGAAGAGAAGGCAACGAGCTAACAGCGACTCCTGGACATGGCGGCATTTACCCCCGCCTTGAGATGGCACATCAAGTTGGTGAGGTCCCAGGCAGTTGAATCCAATGGAACGACGATGAGGGAAGAAAGCCCCATGCTTCCAAAGAAAGCGTGCTTCTGCCCTTATGATTAGGAGTGAACATCACAACAGCTAGTATGAAGTCAGATACATACGCTCATAAGCACTATATCCAGTATTCATTTTCGAGGACTCGAGTACGAGCAAGACGTGTAGGACTTGGAGGAGGAGGCCCTGGGGATGGCCGTGGTGATGGATTGTCTGACCGCGACATGTTTCCTGGCTGAGCGATATGTATCGAATTAATCGGAAAATGCTTTGGTCGATGTCCTAAGCTTGCTTGTATATTGAGAAGATGGGGATCAGCAAGGAGGTCAAGGGATGAAGATGCCCCTCTTAAATCAAGAAAACTCTGTGGTGTGGAAGGACCAGATAGGAAAATGTTTCCGGATCGAAATGTTTCGGAAATTCCACTCAAGCCAATTAGTATAACGGGGAGCTCGCCGAGCTAGTGTATGCAAGATCTCATGCACCCCAGAGTGGCAAATCAGCATATCTGACTACCAACATGTGTGTTCGAAGTCTATGCAAGGGCAGTTCCTGTCACCCAGGTGCTGGGACCTCGGATACCGATGCCTGGCACGGTAACTAGCATAATAGAGCGATATACATCCATAATAGCGTGTTCCCGTCGATCGACGGATACGAACAGATACCAAGGTAAGTCGTTACGAAACTCGTGTGTAGCCTATTAGCAACACTAAAGTGCACACCGAGGCCTCGGATAGGCATGTGTAAGCACCCAAAGTTTGATGTCCTGGCAATTAAAGTCGGAAGATAAAGCAGGAACAGAAAGGGGTGATGAGCTGTCATCAAGACATCGTATACTCGGCTGTAACGTGTCACAGTGGAGATTGCTATGGTAGGTAAGCCCAAGATGCACACGGGAGCAAGAAAATGAGCTTGTCATCAACACAGGAAGACTTCAGTCCGCGGAGTCTATCTAAGTAGCTAGACTTGGCAACGCTGACAGCCGGCGACAGAGACAAGATGTTCCGATACGACAGCTCTCTATGTACAAAAAGAACTCCAATTAGCGCACCCCTTCAAGCCACGTTTCGTTCCATCGTCATAATTTTTTGGTCAACATAGATCAAAAACGGGTGAAAGACAGGAGACATAGATATGCTCGAATTGCGGTCATTCAGCAATGACGTTGTGGAGATGGTGAGATGTTGTGCCGCGCCGAACGCGGCTAGGTCTTTGCCGCTTCACGACCACAAAGCTTTTGATTGAAGATTAGAGGAGTAATTATACTATATCTGACTCTGACAAATGTGTCTTTTGACTTGCTGAGAGCTTCAGCCTCTACGGAACATGTGTGAATTCTTATCTTCATTATAGGCTCGTGACCGCAATGGACCCGGACCATGTACTAACTAATTCGGAGTAGATAACATTGAAGCGTTAGCTTTGGCTAGAATTCAAATCTTGCCGCAGCCTTTCACGGGGCTTACAGTTTGGATGCTTTCCATGCGAGCTTAAGAGCCCCTTTTCCTTTCGTTAACAGAGCTCAGTTCTACAACACGTTCATGATTCAGATTTTCTTCCTCTCTATTCTTGGCCACTTGAAAACAAATCAACTCTCTGCCTAATATCAGATAAGCGCCCAAAATGTCAGTTTGGAACCCTGATAATATCAAGGATGTAGCCGAATCTGTTGGTATCTCCTCACTGAGCGAGGAGGTTCTGCAAGGTCTTTCCTTAGACATAGAATATCGATTAGCGCAAGTTCTGGAAGAAGCGCTCAAATTCATGCGGCATAGTAAGAGGACTACCCTTTGGACACAAGATATCGCACAAGCTTTGAGAACCCTCGATGTAGAGCCGCTATACGGCTATGAATCGACGCGGCCCCTCAGATTTGGGGAAGCGTCCATAGGGCCGGGACAGCCACTCTTCTATGTCGAGGATGAGGAGATGGATCTTGAGAAGCTTATCAATGCTCCATTACCAAAAGTCCCGCGGGAGATGTCACTTACTGGTAAGCTGGTGATGGTGATTTTAAGAATCTTCGCTGAGTCTTTATATAGCGCATTGGCTAGCTGTAGAAGGCGTCCAGCCCTCAATCCCCCAAAACCCTACAACAGCCGACTCCCGGAACCAAGAGCTTGTTCCTAAAGGCCCTGGCGCAAATCCCAACCTCGCCGCCATCAGCGGCAACGACAATGTCACCGTCAAGCCTCTAGTGCAACACATCCTCTCCAAAGAACTGCAGCTTTACTTTGGGAAAATATGTCACGCCCTCCTTGATGAAACCAATGACGATCGCGTCTCCGCCCTAGCCAGCATCCGCAGCGATCCCGGTCTTCACCAACTAATTCCCTACTTTGTACAATACATCGCCGAAAAAGTAACCCACAACCTCAAAAATCTTTTTGTCCTCACGCAGATGATGCAACTCACCTCCGCCATGCTCGACAATCAAAGCCTCTACGTCGACCCCTACATCGCCTCTCTCATCCCCCCAATCCTCACCTGCCTCATTGGTCGCCACCTCGGATCCTCATCCTCCGACCTCCCTGCTAGTTCCCCCATTCGCCAACTCGCCGCCTCCCTCCTCGGTCTCGTCGCCAAAAAATACGCCAAATCCAGCCACACACTTCGGCCGCGCCTCGCTCGCACCTGCCTCAAACACTTTCTCGATCCCACAAAATCTCTTGGCTCCAATTACGGTGGCGTTATAGGCTTGCAAGCGATTGGGGGTACGGAGGTAGTCAGAGCGCTGATTGTGCCGAATCTGAGGGAGTATGGGGAATTGCTACGAGAGGCTCTAGAAGGGAACGATGAAGGAAAGAGAAAGGACGCGGAGATTGTGCTTGGGGCGCTGGTGGAGGCTGTTAAGGGGTTGGAGGGAGACAGCTTGGGGTTGTCGAACGGATTTTCTACAGGAGATGCAGAAGAGACGAGAAGAAAGCTGAACGAGAAAGTAGGGAGCCTGCTGGCGGAGAGGTTTTTGGAATTGGGGAGGCCGAAGCTGTTGAAGGCGATATTGGAGGAGTAGGAGACGCTTTGAGGCATAATTAGCAAAGTTAGGTTTCTTTGTTCCTGCGAAGGCGTCCAGGACTATGGTTGGGGGGGTGTCGATTACAGATGGAAGGTATTAGGATTGCGAGGGAGAATGGCTTTGCGGCTATGTAACAGATTTCCTCTTTAATCTTCATCTCAAATGGCTGGAAGATCCCACCAGCCGGCCAGTCTGCCACGTCCATTGAACGCCCACGCAATGCAATGCTCTCATGAAATGCAACAAAACATCCAATCTAACATCTCAAACCGCTCCATTTCCACTACTTCCTCCCTCCACAATCCCTACCAGCTCCCTTGTGATGTCTTGAAAAACGCCACAAAGAGAGCAATCCCTATATTTATCCACCAACAACGCCTTCTTATCCAGTGCCGAAACCTCGTTGTGTTCCGCAGTCTCTCCGTTCACCTCACCATCTATTTCGCGTTCTTCATCTCTTACCCCAACAGTTCCATATCTCGGCCTCCTACCCTCCTCTACTAGCGTTCCCCACTCCGTGTCTACCGGCACTCTTCCTAGAAACTTAACGCCAAATTCGCTGGCCATGACTTCGCCTCCGCCCTTCCCAAATAGGTTCGTACCGACGCCACAACACTCACAAACATACCCGCTCATATTCTCTACCACGCCCAGCACCCTCACCCCCACCTTTTCGCAAAAGTTGATCTCCTTGCGCACATCCGAAATGGCGACCGCCTGCGGTGTTGTTACGACAACCGCGCCAGCAAGCTGATTATAGCCTGGATTTGAAGGAGTGTTCGGAGGAAGTTGTTGAAGGAGGGTTTCAGCGAGCGAGATGTGCTCGTCTGATGTGCCGGGTGGGGTGTCGATGAGGAGATAGTCGAGGGAGGGCCAAAGAACGGAGGTCAGGAATTGGCGGACCATGGCTGTTTTCTTGGGGCCGCGCCATACTACGGCGGAGGATTTGTCAGGGAGGAGGAAGGCAAGGGAGATGGCGTGGATGGGGCCGATTGGGGTTCCGTCGCTGTTTGCTGATGATGGAGGGATGGAGGGGCCATTGTGAGAGGGTTGGCTTGGTGCACCGTTTGGGCTACCATTTGCGACATGTGGATGATTAGGGGTTGGAGAAAGGGTTTGCGACGGGTGTACCTGCACGGGTAACCAGCCGCCAGGCGCTTGGGTGATTTTGGAGTCTTCGAGACCGAGGAAGCGGGGGATGGAGGGGCCAGTAAGGTCGATGTCGAGGATACCAACGGATTTTCCGGCCAGGGAAAGGGAAAGTGCGAGTTGGGTTGTTATAGAGGATTTGCCGACGCCGCCCTTGCCCGAGAGGACCTAGTTGGTGGGGAGGTTAGTAAGGTGGGGATGTAAGGGGGACTTGGAGGAGGAACCTACTACAACGACGTGTTTAACGTTCTCTAGGGACATTGCAGATATCTTGAGTTGCACATAAAGCGAGAACCATTACAGCCCAAGGAAAAATCAGAGACAAGAGCTCTAAAATCGCGATTATCAAGCCCTCCGTCATCGCAGATAGAGTTGCGCCCGGCATCCCAAGCCTTACCCGTAGCGCGTCACTTTAGGCTCGTTGCCCGTTACGCCTCGCCTTCCATCCTCACGAGATCATGCTGCGCTTCATCGTTCACCGTCGACTTCTCCAGCAACCAAAGTCCCTGGTCGAAACAGATTTTGCAGGACAGACCCGTCATAAAAGTAATTATCGAAACAAAGCAAGAGCTCAAGGTCCACGAAATACTGTCCGCCGCCCCCCTCAACCCCCGCCGCTCCCAAATCGCCCCGAAAACTCGCCTGCACAGACGGAGGGCAAGGCATCATCGACAGATGCCGTATCTGATGCTTTACGCAATGCGAATCCACAGGAAAACAACCTCCTAGCACCAGTCTACATTCCCGAAGACCCAGATGGCGTGCTTAACGAGAAACACCCAGCGGCGGCCCTCTTGGCTAACTCCGCCATTGTGGTGCAACGACAACTTGAAGTCATGAACGTGATGCTTGGGTTTGAACAAGCCAATAAGTACGTTATCTTGAATGGGCAGGGAGAGCACATTGGGTATATTGCCGAGAGGGAATTAGGGATGGGCAATATAATGGCTAGGCAGATGTTGAGTACGCATCGGAGCTTCACAGCACATGTGTTCGATAAGCATGAGAAAGAGATTCTGAGGGTAGGATGTTCGCAAATGCCAGGTCTTAGAATATATTAATTGTTATATAGTTCCACAGACCGTTCTCATGGATATCATCCCGCATTGGCGTCTACGATCCTCTTCAAGTGGCAGCAATGTCACACTCTGCATCAACGGCTCTGCAAAAACCTACCGCTGGGTCCCTTTCCTCAGGGGTCAGCCAGACACCAGCGCAAGTCTCTCCACTGGCTCTTTCGGACATGCGCATAGTAGGGGAAGCTCAACAGCAATGGGCCCCTCTGCGCCGGAAATATAATCTTTTCCTCTATCGTCAATCTCCAAATCGCGAGACCGATTTGGGGACTCGCCAAATATCTGCAGGAGATCTCCCCCTCTCGGGCTCACAGCAATTGCAAGTATCGGAGGCCACTAAAAGCGGCAGTGACGGTGAATTTGGCCAGTTTGCCTACGTTGATGAACCATTCCTTTCGTGGGACTTTTCTCTCCTCTCTGCGGACCAACGTCTCATAGGCTCTGTGAACCGCAATTTTGCAGGTTTCGGTCGCGAAATCTTCACAGATACGGGAGTATATGCTCTACGGATGGATGCCGCTGGCCTAGCCGATGAACCTCGCCATCTTATTTCCAAGACCGGTGAGAAAGCTGAGCGAAGCCCACACGGTGGTATGACACTCGACCAGAGAGCTGTCATGCTCGCAACAGCCGTCAGCATTGATTTCGACTATTTCAGCCGACATAGCGGATCCGGAGGTATGGGTTTCATGCCCTTGTGGTTCCCCGGGATGGGTGGGGGAGCCGCAGCCGGCGAAGCTGCTGAAGGTGCTGGTGCTGTAGAAGGCGCAGCCGGTGGTGTTGCTAGGGGTGCAGGAGGCATAGGAGAAGGGGCTGTTGTGGGTGCAGGGTCCGCGGCGGGGTATGAAGCTATGCAGAGAGGCACATCTGGAGCTGAATCAGCGCCATCGTCGGACTCACCGGGTTTTGGAGCTGGGCAAGCGCCGCCGCCACCAAGCCAGCCTGGAGAAGGGGAGGATGTTTGGGGTGAAGATGATGATTCTTGGGGTGGAGGAGAAGGTGGCAGTGGGGGAAACGGCGGAGAAGGTAGTGATGGAGGCGGAGGTGGTGGGGATGGTGGAGGTGGAGGTGGCTTTGATGTTTCCGATTGGTTTTAGAGGAACAGGACGGTCAGGTGTGGATTTAGCGGCGGCGCTCGGGTGGGTCAAGATTGGGATAGATCACTATTGTGAATATATTACGAAGCAACGAATTTCGGTACCAGGTAGTCTATCACTTAGACAAAGTAATTCCATTCAATTCTTCAGACATCCAAAAGCCCGGTGTCATCCTAGCCGCCACTCACTTCACTCCACCGCCACCCACCTATCTCACTCTGCAATCACCATCTCCAACTGTGCATACCAAACAACCCCCCAACCCCACCTATCTCAAAACCTTCTCCAGCCCCCCACTTACCACGACACACAACCACCCCCCCCCCCAAAGAACAATGTCCTCCCCCCTCTCCACCCGCCGCCTCTTCCACGAATACCAACTCCTCTGCAAACACTCCCCCGACGGCATCACCGCCGGCCCCATCTCCGAAGACGACATCTTCACCTGGGAAGCCCTAATCCCCGGCCCCGCCGACACCCCCTACGAGGGCGGTGTCTTCGTCGCCGAAATGAAATTCCCCCGCGACTACCCGCTCAGCCCGCCCACCATGCGCTTCGTCGGCGACGTGTGGCACCCCAACGGTAACCCAACTCCCCCCCCCCCCAGGCCTCCGCGCCATCATCCTTTTCCGAGCCAAAAACAAAAGCTAACAACCTCCATCAAAGTCTACCCCACGGGCCTCGTCTGCATCAGTATACTGCACGCGCCGGGGGAGGACCCGCACCACTACGAGCAGGCGTCGGAGCGGTGGAGCCCGATCCAGAGCGTGGAGAAGATCTTGATTAGCGTGATGAGTATGCTGGCGGAGCCGAATGATGAGAGTCCGGCGAATGTGGAGGCGGCGAAGATGTGGAGGGAGGATCGGGGGGGGTATGAGAGGAGGGTGAGGCAGGGGGTGAGGAGGAGTTTGGGGTTGTAGGTGGGGGGTTGTGGGAATGGGGGGTGGGGGGGGGCTGCCATTGGAGGGGAGGGGGGGAGGAAGTGGAAGCGTGAGGGGGGAGTGGGGTGGGCGTTGTGTTTTGGGGAAGGCATGGTATTGGAGTTCTAGCAGCTATGCGTTACGGGGTCTTTTCATGTAGCTAAGCTAAGTCGACATCCCGTCCTTTTGTTCAGTCCATGTCCTATCTTTCTTCTCGAGCGCATTCTTCCGTTCCGAATAGCGATGTTACGTCGAGCGCTGCGGTTTCTTATCCCTATTCCGTATTCCCTACATCATCAGCAAGCAACTTCCCCTCCAACCACCCCTCCAAACCCCCTTCCCTCTCCGCCAAAAGCTCCATCTCCGCCTTCACCCCCAACATCAACATAACCTGCAACTCCCTTCTCCACTCCCTCTCCCCACCATTCTCCTCCAGCAACGCCTTTTCCAACATTTTCACTGCCTTCTTCCTATCCCTGACTGTCAACCTTAGCGGTCCCTTACTCTCGTCAACAGCCTCGTCATTATGGAGATCGCAACTGCGAAGACCTAACCAGCGCATGCTAGGGACGATGAGATTAGCGTTTTCGTGGGAGAGGTTTATGGAGCCGTGTTTGTAGGTTGACATTATGGCGATGCCATCGGGGTCGAAGTCTACGAGGGCGTATATTGGGGGTGCTGGGGTGGTTGGGGTCGGGGATGTGGAGAGGAGACGGAGGAAGGCGCGGGTGGAGATGTCGGGATAGCCTTTTGCCTAGATTTCAAGGGATTTAGTTTGGATGTCTTGTGGCTGGGGAAAGCGGGTATACGGTGAGGATGATCCCCTTTCCAGCTTTGGAGTTCCGGTAGTATTCGCTTGATGCCAGTGTACGAAAGGTTGACTGATTGACTATTAGCCACAGCAACTTGGTACGTGATAACACGGTGAAGCTACTTCTTTCTCAATGACTAAAACCCAAGCGACTACAGACACATCGATAGCTTGGATTTCTTGAACGTCATCGATAAGCATCGCCTAGACATAGGTCAATATCTCTTTAGTAATGCAACTACATGGGATCTTTAACCGCTGAACCGGACTGCACTTGCTTCGTCGTGCCATCTCTGTGCCTTAAAGTAAAGTCGCCCACCACGAGACCTTTTGCAGCTGCAGTCTAGAAAAGGTGAGCTGTCTAGACTCACCTTTGGATAGAACTGTGAGGAACAGGGGATGCGCTTACAACGTTGAGCTTCGCCCTGGGGACATCAAATGTATATGCCAGAGCATCGACGCACCGATCAACTACGACCTGCGTTTTGAAAAGAGAGGGGTCCTTATAATAGATGTTTCTTAACGAGAGCCATCAGTATTATAAAAGACATCTTTGGATGGAAAAAGTACCTTTTCGAGACAACGACGTTGCTAGTCAGCGCCTCGTGCATCAGCTCCAAGATGCGAAATAGCACCGCTACGCTTTTAGTCAATGATAAAAGGAATACCTATCATAGAAGACATACTGAACTTCCAAGCCTCATGAGCTGTACGTCCAGGAAATGTTACCTTGCGGACCTCTGTAATAGGGTCAATGCTATTGTCCCCATCGATCCCCGAGACTGCAGAAGATTTCTTGATCTTGATTGAGATGTAGAGTTCATCGCTGTTGTGGAGTAGATCGTCAGTGACAGATTGGAATACTTTCTCAATTTTGGCTATGGCTTGGGGATCAGCTTCCCGTATTCGCGAAGGAGGTAGCAAGAATGGTCCAGTCGTCGATGAGGTGGAGTTGTCAGTGCTGCTAATGGTTAACAGAGGGCTGGTGCTTGCTAAGTCTGCATCTGGCGTAGGTTCCTCGACGAAAAAGTCCTCATTCAGAATGTATTCTCCCATGATGTACTGAGGTCTCCGCTATAACCCGAATCGTCCTGATTTTGCAAAAGGTACTGTAATGTATGGCAGAAGTGGAAGGCTCGATATCACGATTAGTAGTAGACAAGAACGCTCTAAGCGAGTTCTAATTGGAAAACTCGTCTACAGTGATATGGGATTTTCGCACAGAGATGTCTGGTACAAGAGGAAGAATCGGCTGTAAAGGCTCTTTTGCATGACTCCTCGTTACTCGCTCTATGTCTTCTTTGGGATGCTTAAGGAATAAATATTCAACGTTTGTTGGGTATTCTGGACAAAGTAGGGCATACAGAAAGCTCTCAACTTTTTTTGTACTACAGAGGCAACACGTTATTAACAACATTACCCTCCATGGAAACTATGGTCTTTTAGAACCTACGCACGAGACTCGATCATAGTGGAGCTCTCAACTCAGACTGTCGGAATCCCTCAGACCAAAGATTTCTACATGCATGCTCTCTGGCTTCGATAGACGTACGACAATCCAGAAAGGTCCCATACTCGCATTTTCCTCGTCATTCAGGTTTGTGCTTGTGCGAGCAACTGAACTACAACGGGTTCAATTGGAGGGCTATTATGAAAGTCTTCATCCACTATAATACTTCGATTTTCTTGGAGAAAAGATGCGAGTCGAAGAACTTCGAAAGGAAGAAAACATGTTACAGATTGTTTTTTCGCATAGATAGAGCCGGTTCTTCCACTGTCGTTCGTGTAGACATTATCGATTATCTTGTTAATGTGTGGTTGCTTTCGCCAGGGAACATTTGAGGCTCCTCAAGGTAGGCGTGGTACTGTATGTAGGTTATGCCGCTCAAAGCACATTAAACGCTTAGCGCGTCTGCCATGTCTAGACTAGGTAGAAACGACACGAACTAGACGCTCTTGGCATTTTATTATCTCTTATCTTACTTTGGAAGCTCGACGATAACGTCTGGCCTATTCTCGAAAGACTCTGATTGACTTTCTGAGGAAAAAGCACACACCGCACCAACGAATCACACCCACCGTTAAGAACGATTCTGCAGCATATCTACCTACCTTATCTCCTTTAGAATGCTTACCGCAGTCAATGACTAAATACAATCTTGGATAGGCTGTTGAGAACCCCGTATCCTGGTTGACGGTAGTCCTGCGTACCCTGATCGGACACTCTTTCTTGATGGGTCTAATGGGAGGCACCAATCCGCTGTGCCGGTAACTTCGAGGTGGGGATGCTGTCACCATGTCCTTGTACCCACGCGTCGGCAGGTCTTGTTGCCGGTATTGAGCGGGGCAGCCGTGGGACGTTCCTTTATCCTTGAACGAGATGGAACTTTGGTCCAAAAGCTGTTATCGTGGCTGTTGCCCTGCAAGGTACTGCGCCAAACCTGAAGAAGCAGCTGGATGGAACTTCAACTTCGGCATCCAGGTACCGAGGACTACTATATAGACCGCAATAGCCACTGGAAAAGATGGAACGTGCTTTCATCTGTCAATCTACACAGGACCTCAACGTAGCTCAAGATGTTTCCAACTACCATCTTGAAGCTTTTTCTACTCACATTCTTCTCCGCCCTCTTCGTAGGATCGAGCAGTGCCAAACGATCCTCTGATGATCGAGGAGACGATGCCAAATCTGACCAGTGCACGACTAACACAGGTATCGCTGGCTTCCAAGTCTCCTAAGCAACATGAGCTGAGTAGACCATAGTCAAGGGCAAAGTCTTTCCAACTTTGATTGATGTTACAACCGAGGACCTGGCTTATGGTCTGGAGACTGGCCTTTTCTCCAGCGTTGATCTAGTAACTGTGCGTGAATCTCACTCAACGGATCCAGCGTGATCTTACATTTATAACATAGGCCTATATCGACCGCATCAACGAGGTCAACTCGACCCTGCACATGGTCGAAGAGATCAATCCAGATGCCCTAGCTATTGCCGCTCAACTGGATGCAGAAAGGACACAGGGAAAACTTCGAGGGTTCGTCGATGAAAGTCGTCTGGGTAATCGGTCCTGACTGTTCGCAGGCCGTTGCATGGCATGCCTATCCTTATCAAAGCCAATATTGGTACCGCTGATAAGATGAGCACAACCGGTAATCTCGGCACTCTGGATCCTATTGGCAACACTAACGCATTCAGCTGGGTCTTTTGCTTTGTATGGTGCGACGCTACCTCGCGACTCTACTTTAGCTGCGAAACTCCGACAAGCTGGCGTAGTTATCCTTGGCAAAACGAACTTGTCCCAATGGGCAAACTACAGGTCTACCAATAGCTCCAACGGTTGGAGTGCCTATGGTGATCAAACCTATGCTGCCTATGCTCCCCTTCAAGACCCAAGTGGAAGCTCCAGTGGAAGCGGTGTCTCATCATCAATTGGTTTGGCCCTCGCTACTCTTGGCTCCGAAGTAGGTTAGCTCGTATTCCCGTTATGTTAACATTTACTGATATGTTTCTAGACTAGTGGCAGCATTCTCAGCCCTAGTAACGTCAACAACCTCGTGGGTATCAAGCCCACTGTCGGCCTTACCTCGCGTAGTCTTGTTATCCCCATCAGTGAGCACCAAGATACCGTAGGTCCAATGGCCCGTACCGTCAAAGACGCCGCATATCTCCTCCAAGCCATCGCCGGAAAGGACGCCGCGGACAACTACACCTCTGCCATCCCATTCGATGACCTCCCCGACTACGTGGCCGCCTGCAAATTCTCAGCGCTTCAAGGTAAACGTATCGGCATCCCCCGCAATGTGATCACGCCCAGCAATACTTCTGGCCCCATCCTCGCCGCTTTCGCTAAGTCAATCGACATCATCAAAGCCGCCGGCGCCACAATTGTGGACAACACCAACTTTACCGCTTACAGCGCTTTCAGAAGGTCAAATACCACCTCCATAGTGCTGGATGCAGACTTCATCATCGATCTTAAAAAGTACTTTGATCAATTGACTAGCAACCCCAATAACGTCCACTCCCTCGCCGACGTCTCAAACTTCACGCACCATTTCCCTCAAGAAGATTACCCAGATCGCAACACCCAGATCTGGGATACCACCCTTGGCCTCGGCTTCAACAACACATCCCCTCAGTTCTGGGCCGCCTATCAGCAAAATCTCTACTTCGGTGGCCCTGGCGGTGTTTTTGGGGCCTTGAAAAACTATTCCCTTGACGCACTTCTCCTGCCCACGACGTACTCTCCTGGCGTTCCTGCTATCGTAGGATCTCCTGTCATTACTGTCCCCATGGGTTTCTACCCAGCGAATCAGACGATTGTCAAGAACGCGAGGGGAAACTTGGTGGCAGTGGCGCCGAATGTGCCTTTTGGACTCAGTTTCCTCGGTGCCAAATGGAGCGAAGCTGACCTTATCGGTTACGCCTACGCCTACGAGCAGAGGACTTTTGTTAGGAACCGGGTGCAGCCGTATATTGTAAGTAACACTGAGCTGGGGAACGTGGTTGGGTTTTAGAGCCTCTGATTTGGGACAAGAAGTAGGAAGGGTTGTCGAGTAGATATTAAAGGTGCGAACACATGTATATACTGAAACTATCAAACCCAGGGGATGAAGTCCCTAGAAGGATATCTATCTGTTAATGTTCCTTCAAACTGCCTATGTAAACTCATTCCGACTGTATATTTCTGGTCTTCTTCTAATGCCTCTCCAATCCTCGGTACTCAATGTTACTTTTTCAACCACGTCTTCTCCTCTCCAAACCTACAATCCAAGAAATGACCTACCGATAAATCAAGCAATCTGAAGCAGCAAATGCAAGAATGTTTCAGCGGTCAATAATAATAAAAATTTCCCGCCCTCAAACACCAACCCCCAAAAACAACCAACCATGCCCCCGCAAATCAACATCCTCCTCACCTCCTTCCCCGGCCTCGGCCTCGGCCTCCCCCCACCCTCTCCATGCCCCTCCCGGATTCCAGCACAGTCGACGGCCTCGCGCGCGAGCTTCCCGCGCACCTGCCTGCCTCCCTCGCAGCAACGCGCGTGACCCTGACCACGACGTCGAACAAACATCTCCCCCTTTGCTCAGACGCGCTGCCGTCGTCGTTTTTCATTGCGGCTTCACCCGAGTCGGACATGCTGCCTTTGCGCTTGTCGGCGCCGCTGGTTGGGGGGGGGGGGGGGAAGGATTTTCCAAGGAGATGGTGGGTTGTGCGTTTTGCTGGTGGTGTTTTGTACACGCGCCCTCGGTGCTTGGGCGGAGGAGAGCTGGTTGATGTTGAGAGTGGTGGCGCGCAGATGTTGAACATTCGGCCAATGATGCGGAAAAAGATCAAGCCACGAGCGATGCCAATAATTTGGCGAATAATGACCCTGGCGCGCCGGCGAATGAGACGAGTCATTTTTCGGATGATAGTGGTTCTGATGCTGGGAGAGCTGATGCGGGTGCTGATGGTGGGGGGGATGGGGGTGGGGATGGGGGTGGAGAGTAGGTGGGATGAAGTATGAGCAAGAGGTTTATGGTATTTTGTGGTGTTTTGTGGACCGGTTGATGGAGAGAGTGAGGTTGAGCTTGCTTTATCTTCTATAATCAAGATAGCATTTGAGGTAGACGTTGTTCAATGATTCAACCAACGTCTAGACCATGATTGTGACAATACCTAGTTCAAGCTACACTAATAACTTTCAGCTCTTATCATCTTATTCTAGACCTTTGTGACTCGGAACAGCAATATGAGAAGGTATAATCACAGCAGTATCATAACATACCATATCTGAGGCGGTTCAGATATTGGCGACCTGATCGGATCTTGGTAGTCCTACTTGTATATCCTTTTTAAAGAGGAGGCACATTTCAACACGATAACGCAATGTTATTCGCTCGCAAAGTCTCCGAGACTCTGATTCAGCTTTGTGAAGCCTCGGTCCTTCACCTGCAAGATTCTGCGTAGTGAATGCACGGTGATGCCATTGCAGTACGCGACCAAATCTGTCCATTCGTCTCGATCCTCTGAACCATGCCACGGCGTTCATTTGCGTGGTTCTGCAGCTTGTTATGCTGAGATGTATCCAATATCCATATTGCAATCATCTTGGATATTTGCTATACTGACTGTCTTTTGCGTAAGTGTATACTAGGATTTGTGTTGTTATACGGACATCGCTCAGAAGAGCATGATGTCATCGAGCGCTCTAATTGATATCCTTACGGCGGACGGTAAAGTCATGCAAAGGCTCCTTAGAAACTGCTCACTTCGCAGTGCTGATCTCGTCGCAGCTTACAAAGCTCAAATCGATAAATATGATGGATATGATGGATATCTCAGATGCATGCCATGCTGAGCTGGCCATCTCTAGCTCGCCTAATAGATACTGCGAAAGTCCTGGACCGGGAGAGAAAGAAGGGCAGTTGCGTATTCCACTGCATGGGTTTCTGATCATTCTCAAGGTAATTCAAGCAAACGGTTTACTTGAGTTGTTTTGCTTGGAATGAAACCGTCAGCAGGCAGTTTGGCACTGCTCGAGTCGGAACCGTGTCGGAATGCGAAGGCTGTGGATATGTTTGTTTGAGCCTACCAATAACGAGACATTTCTGACAGGATCGTATAGCTCATTGCCGCTGGGATCATCATATCAGGGAATGCGAATCTTAGCACCAGTGAACCCCCCTGTATTTGCACTCTTTTTAATGCGAGTGTAGGAATTGTCAACTTCAAGTGGAGTACCTTCCTCCATTCAAAAGGATGTTACTAAATCTTGAGTAGAGGCAATTTGATACCAAGCAGATGGTCTGCTGGTGGAGGCCAAACACAGTCGGCCTAATTGCGCGAAGGACTTGACCCCAATGATAGTAAAGACAGACATAGCGTAAGCGAAAATGGGCAGTAAATAGAGTGGAAAAGAATCCCCACTGATCTGGCATTTAGAATCCCCCAGGATCCTCGAGTGGTTCAGCGTTCGCAGTATCTGTAGGATATGCGCCGATATCTATAGGCACTGCGACTGATGGCTCGCTTGTGTCTCCTGCAAGAAGGGCAGCTCTCCATACAATGGAGCCCACCATAGGACTTGTCCCACAGGCTAGCATTGTGCCCGTCGCACACCCGTTCGATTCGGCCGGGCCAATGGCAACGACACCTTATGATCTTGCCCTAGTCCTTGACGTAATCATAAAGAGAGAACCAAGTGACGTACTGAGGAATAGTTATAGAACTGCTCTAATTGGCACCTGGGACAACATCCCGGTTGCAACATTGGATTCCGATGTGTGGCAATTTTCCCCAGATTATCTAAAATCGGTGGATGAGGCAACGACCCAAATTGTGAGTCTCGACTGTTCTGCGTGGTTCTTGCTAATTCTTGCAAAGAATAGAGGGATCCGCTCGGCATACGCAAAAATCGAGCCTGTGGCACGATCTTCTAAGGGGAATGTACCTTTGGTACTTCCCAAGGGATCTGACTTCGAGGGAAATAAGAGCGAGTTGATGGTTACAATTTGGTATCATCCTTCTGGTACAAATGGCTCCTGACAAGCATAGAGGTGAGCTTCCGTCATGAAATGAACGGATACCTGCGAGACTAGCAAAGACTCCTGTCCGTAGCCTTGGGAAATCATACGCTCCAACAATGAGAATGTAGAGAAACAGTTCCTTCCAAGTAAGGACTATTCCAATAGAGAATTCATGCCACGAAGACATCACAGGACACGCCAATCAAGCGATCCTGGAGTCAGTAGAATAATCCAAAATTTCCTCCAAAAAGTACAAAGCGAACTTTGAGCATCTTCGGCGTCTCGCTAGAGATCAAGGCGTAGAATTTAATCTCAATAAGTACGATGTAGATATCATCCTAGGTCCAACGAAAGTATACTTTCTTCCTTTGCAACTTCCGGTGGTAAGTGATAGCCATGAAGCGTTTCTAGTCCAGATGTTCAAGAACACTCAGGACACCCGGTCGCGCCTATGCCCCTTCCCTATCTCGAATACATCGGTAGGCTATTTGGTCTTTCGGCGATAGCTCCAGTTTAAGGAGAAGCGTTGCTGCTCAAGGTGCAAAGCGCTTGGGAAGCAGCTTTTGGTCTTAGGCTCCCATCTCCCGCCCTGGTTGATTGACGTTTAGCAAAACTTGAGGCAGACTAATCTCTGCTCCTCGTCTACTGTATGACAGCGTTCTTCACTTTAGATAGAATCTTAGTAGATATGCTTAGCTTCGACCTAACAACTTCGTTCTGTTCCCGTTTGCATCTTGCCGACATATATTCTGTGGATTTTTTCATGACGTGAGCGGTGCCATCGCTGTCAATTCCTCGCGCTCACTCAAAGGTGTACTAGTGCATTCCTGCTTAGCTGGATCGCTAGATCTCCATTTAAGACATTTCAAGTGAGCTTCCCATCTGGTTTTTTCTACAGAAGTCTTCTCTTCCAGATCTTACATGTTTTGTTCCTACTTGGCTCTTTTTACTTGGACTTTCGCGCACGAAGTTTCTCAAGATTTCGTCGAAAAATACATCAGCCGCTCGCTGCGGCACATGACGCGCTTATCTCGCTTCTGCAGGTTATCTAATACCTCCGAACGACAACTTAATTCCGCTCACTTGCACGATGATGGGAAGCTGTTCAATGCACAGATGCTGACTTTTCCGAATAGATTTAGTACCTACAAACGAATCATCGATGAAGAAGTGGGTAGGACGCTAGACAGGAAGTTAATGCAAGCCAACTTATCTCCGCTTGACTATGCAGTATGATCCCTAACGGTTTTAATCCGGACCCTTCGGCTCCGTTCTCAGACCCTTTCATTATGTACATATAAGAACCTCCTCCTCTACGGAGACATGGCATTCATAGTCACACCCTCCAAACACTCTCGTCTATACAACCATGTTCACCGAAATCACCCGCCGCGCGTTCCTAAACAGCGATGTTCCCATAGTCAGCTACGGCCTCCCTTTCCCAGAGACCTGCGCCAAGCACGTGGAAACCACTTTCAAAGCCTCGAGAGTTTATATTATTGCCTCTGGCTCGCTGGCGAGGAATACGGATACTCTCACCAGGCTTCAAAATGCGCTTGATGGCAAGGTCGTTGGGACACGTATGGGTTTGAAGCCACACACCCAGCTCGATGAGGTACTGGAGATGATTCACGAGGCGGAGAGCCTAGATACGGATATAATTGTGACATTAGGAGCTGGGACAACGTCAGATGCGGCGAAAATAGTTGCATTTGTAAGTGAGACTTTGCGCAGTAAAGACCTCAACTAATATATATAGGGCCTAGCGAATGCTGTAACATCCATGGACGATCTGAAACGCCTACCAAATGTCTTCGACACCCAACAGCTTGCGAATGCAAAAGCACCTACAGTACCCGTCATCGCTATCCCTACCTCGCTCTCTGGTGGCGAGTACACTATATACGGCGGAGCCACCGACCCAGTCACCAAAATCAAATACCAATATTCCTCGCCTTGTCGCGGCCCAGCACTTGTTATCCTCGATGCTGCCCTTGCACTCACCACGCCCCTTTCCATCTGGCTCAGCACTGGAATGCGCGCCATCGATCATTGCGTCGAAACTCTCAGTTCCCTAGTTAGCAACAAGCTGTCCGATGAGCACGCTAAGCGTGGGCTTTAGTGTCTTGTAACTGGATTGCTGGAAACGAAGCGAAATCCGCAAGATGAGGAGGGCAGGCATTTGTGCCAACTGGGAGTTATAGACGCAATGGTGCATCTGCAGCAAGATATCCATCTCGGCGCCAGCCATGGAATCGGGCACATGCTTGGGCCTTTGGGAGTTGGGCACGGGGAGACAAGCTGTATATTGTTGCCAGCAGTATGCAAGTACAATGCTGCTCACAGGGCGCCAGCTCTAGCTCGCCAGCAGGAAATCCTACCATTGCTCTGGAAGCAGCCAGCGGTCAGAGCAGTGCTTGAGGCGCGCGGACTCAAAAACGGTGAAGTTGACCTTGGAGACGTGATTGATGCTGTTGTCAGAGAGTTGGGATTGCCAAGGAGTATGGAGGAAGTGGGCATTGGATGGGAGAAGATGGATAGATTGGCGGAGAATTCTTTGCATGATTTATTTCTGAAGACGAACGCGGTACCGCTCTTACGTAAGGAGCAAGTAATGGAGGTTTTGGAGTTGACTTGTGGAAAACCCTGAGAGGCTAGTATTGGCGTTTCTCATTTCCGAATCATAAACGGCAATATGTATTCTATAACAGTCAAATTTTCACAAATTTAATCTTCTCGTTTTCGATTTTGCAATCGCTTCTCCGCCGACCGAGTTGGTTCTCCAAGTAGTCAATTCAATTAGATCTCCATCCCAGAGTCGCATCGTAGATTCCGAGAATAAATAGCATTCATAATTCTAGTCGTGCGAGTTCGGCCGTGATCCGATGTTTAAACTATCTCAAACGAGTCAGAGACGGGAAGAAGAAATATGGTGGTTCTGCCATGTGTGACAACGTATCGCTATCCACTGTTGATACGGATTACACAGACCTGAACTACGGTTCAATCGAGCTAACTGACCTTCTGCCTTCGAATGACCTACTTTGTTAGCGGGGAGTGGGTATCATTCTTGGGTTTATACTTGTTTATAGAGATGTATCAAAGCTGCGCACAGAGCTTTCTTCCAATCCCCCCCATGTGTTTATCAACCTGCCGTCACTCATGCTGGATGGCCTCAGTTCTTCTGTCGAAGATGTTGACAGATTGAATGATCGGAATATGTTCAGTACAAGATGTTGGAAAACGAGTTCAGACGGAGCAGATTATAGGCGGGTTTAGCCCTATGGGGCGGAGATTACCAACCATATTTCACCCAGAATAGATTCCCAAATCCCAATACAAGGCGCTATCTAGGTGGGTCTTCAAAGACCGTTATACTTGGGAAAGCACACCGGTTTTATTTCTCCATACGAAAGGAATAATTACCTTACCTTAAAGACAAATGCTGAGAGGGAGTCGCTTGTTGCTGCCGCGACTGCCAAGACATTGCGTCATTCCTCAACTGTCAGCTTTTAGGTCTAATTCCCCCAACCATCAAGGCGGTAAACAGAAAGCTTCACAATTCCACCATTCCACAATAGCCCTCCCTATCGAGCTATCTTCCAAGGCAGCGAAAATGACATCTCCCATCGCCAAACGCCAACGTACCTCACCATCAAGCCAGCCCTATGAGCTCTATTACTGGCCCGGTATGCCAGGCCGTGGAGAGCACGTCCGCCTAGCCTTTGAAGAAGCCGGCGTGACCTACAAGGACGTCTCTAACGAGACCAAGGATGGCTTCAAAATGGTCGTAGAGCAAATCTCGGATAAGAATACTGGGGAAGGCTCGAATCCTCCTCCGTTAGCTCCTCCTATCCTTCGCCATGGTGACCTCTTGGTCAGCCAAACTCCGAATATCCTCCTCTACTTAGGGCCTCAATTGGACCTCGTGCCCTCACGGGAACAAGATCCCAATGGTATTTTCCACGTCAACTCGTTAACGCTGACAGCGTTGGATGGGTTGTCAAACGAGACTCATGACACGCACCATCCGATCGCCATAAGTCTGTACTACGAGGACCAGAAGGAAGAAGCAAAGCGCAAAGCGACGGATTACATCGAGAACCGCCTGCCAAAATTCCTGAGGTATTTCGAGCATGTGCTGAAGAGTGAGGCTAGTAAGGGTGGGGAGTGGCTCTATGGTGGAAAATTGACATATGCGGATTTGGTGCTTTTCCAGACCATCGATGGTGTGCAATTCGCTTTCCCAAAGGCAATGGGCAATTTGCAAAAGTCGAAAAAGTACAATGGTGTCTTTGGACTTGTGGATAGGGTGAGAAACCGGGAGAATATCAAGGAATATCTGGCGAGTGATAGGAGGCAACCGTACAATATGGGCATTTATAGGCACTACCCGGAGCTGGACGCCGAGTGAACTTGATACTTCATCCGTAGGCAAAATACAACATAGACATCTCTGAAGCAGAACCCTTCAGGTTGCATCAAAGCCCTAGTGAGCTCGTGCATCTGTTGAATTTCAAGGGTATTTCAGAATATCGACACGTACTTCAAAGACCGCTGTGTCGCCACGACCGAGTGTCAAGTAAAACCAAGCAGCATATCCCGCACACCTTGCTCTCTTCTTAGCATCGTATATCAAGAGAACCTCTTTTTGCGTTGATGTTCCTACTTGCGCAAACCACGTCCTGTTCACAAAGATTGACATCTTAGATTCAGTACCTCTCTAGATCGAGTCCAATAACATGGAATTGAACTGAATAACGTAAGGTCACCCAACTCAATCCTAGAGCAAAGCCAAGCGATCCAATCCTGCCATTGAGACGATGTGAGCGCCACTCTCAGTGGCATGGTCGATTTGCGTGGAGATTGATATCTGTGTTCTTTCTGTTCGAAGGCCTTGATCAATTGTCATACATTCTTCTTCTTCTTCTTCTTCTTCTTCTTCTTCTTCTTCTTCGGCTTGTTGTTCTATCTTATAGACTCTCCTCGACACGTCGAATCTGTGATTGCATTATCATTGAAAGCTTGAACTCACGGTGACGCGAAACCCTGACGGATTTTGAACTCGGTGATCAGCGCTGTCAATGCGGTCGAGACTGAGACTGTCGAAGATGACAGACGTCGCTCAGGAAATAAAGGCACAGTCTTGCAAGCGAAGTCGATCAGACCAGTCTCTTTGTTTCCTACTACTTTTTGTTTTTGAAGAGAGGTAGTTGACGAGTCGAAGAAATGTCAAGGTACAGCTTTCCAAATTCCCGACAAGAACAGTGGGGTCGAAAATCATACCAAGACAACAACTGAATAACATAATTCAATCTAAATAAGCTTTTGATACCTCGTACCATCAACTGAGCGCTCAGGTATCATTTAATCTAAACGGCAAATGATCATTCTAGTAATCAAAAGCTGGGGCGTTGAGGAGACTATGCAACATGGCGATGAAACCGAAGTTCTTCGCCAACCGTGTCCCCAGCCACACCACAACGTTGCTTGTTTAAGTTGTTGGTTTTATCGCCATTTGGTACGGTAGGCTGCCGAGATTGCTTACTACTGAGTGCTGGAGGGATTGGGACAGCCAAGAAAGTCCGTGGGGAGTCGGATGTTCGGAACGCGACCGCAGAGATTCGACGATGTATCCCGCTTAGAGGTCTCACTTGTTGTGAAAGGGCGCTTGACATAGTTATCCAGACCGGGACAACATTCGGAGGTCATGCTGACAACGCTGTTGTACGGTACAGGATTCTCCCATATTATATCGAACCTGGGTACCCGTTAACGTCATGTTGCCTATTTTATATTCACCCAGACCTACGATTTATCTGGATACGTGGGCGCATTCGCATCACCCAAAGCCGTCATGATGTCGGTCAATCGCTTATGCTCCCAGCAAATCAGGATATTTCCTGGGCCAGTATAATTGCCCACGACGTTCGCGACGCAGGCGCTGTCGTCTCTCTGGCAAGAGGTGTCTATGGTCATATTCAGGCTTAGCGCCAGTGGCTTGACGGTATCGTATGGCCGTTGTTGTTTACCGCTTTTCTGGGGTTCTTGTGCCATGATATGGCCAATGTTGTAATGCGACTTGGCACTGAAGACGTTGACAAGGCATTGAGACCGCTCCAATCCTTGAGGGTTAAGACCACTGCCGCTGACTGGCTTCTCGCCATGGCGTATCAGGTAAACGGTGGGAGTAGCATTGGTCAGAGTAATAAGACCCAAGAGGAGGAAATATCGAAAGAACACATCGGTTTTACAACCAACGCAAAAGCCAAGGACCATTTCCAAAAACTGCAGGGGGTTTGCGTTTACGCCGTTAGATTCGGGAGTCCCACGATCTTTATATGGCTGTCAACATTCCAGCATCACAGAGAGCGCACCACGTATCTGATTTTTTCGAAACGTCCGTCATGTGGAATCGGACCACTGACGCTCGAGGCCTCGGTACCAGAGTAGTGTCGTCGAACAGGATTACCAGCCCAAGGCACGGAGCCGAATTGTCGGATCGGGTATATGTGCGCTTCGCCTGGTCAGGACTAACAATCGCTATTCTTGCGCCAGAGACAAGGTAAGGAGGGGATTCCAAGGACGGCGCGCGCGCACAGTAGGAACCATAACAATGCGTTCTGGAAGATTATCTTCCACGCTCCATGGTGCGGCTGCGCAATTCGAAGCTGAACACTTAGATCCAGAGATACAAATCACTTAGATCTAGAGATACAAATTTCTTGTTGCCTTTTGCTACGAGCAACGGATGATGGGTCGCCTGGCCCCCAATTGCAGTGCCCAAAATCCGATCTAAGGGCGTCTCATCTCAACATCAATGATGTATTGTTTATCTTTAGTTGTCTAAAGATAAAATTGCAGAAACAGTTCCTGCATTAGCACTTCCACGAGCGATAACATCTGATTGGGTCGACTAGTGACGGGTGATCCACGCGGCTACTCTACTGCCCTGCAGCTCCCGCTCAACCAGCCAGCGGAGGTTATTTCAACATGTGCTTTCACGCTCTCCCAGCACGGGGTTGTTAATGACGATTTGACTGGACGTCATCATACTTGTCCTTCCTCCAAGTAATAAATTGCCTCTTGAGTATTTTACCGCACCAGCCTGAAATTATGTAAGGCTGAGGGCTGTAGGCCTCATATTGCCGTCACGACCAATCGATCACTCACGAGCTGATTCCATTGGCCTAAACGTTCTATGACTGCTCTCACGCTGATCCCCCTTTTGTTCCAACCTTTTTGAACAGCTTGAACGTGAAACATCAGCTCAGCCGTAGGCCCGCAGCAACATGGCTTCCACGAAACCGCTCCTGACCTTTCGACTCTCTAGCTGACGATTCTGTCTTCCGCTGCTGTACGACCAGCTTGTACCGAACCCCAAAGGTCTTAGCAAGACCCCCCTGGTGTTGGCTGTTCAACAATCATCATTCGCCTTATCGAAAAGGTCTATACAGAATAGTTCCAACATCGAGGCTGTACCATCATCTTTGCAATTTGCCCATTGACGCTTTCTCCCCGTATGACTCTTTCAATCGAATTCCAACACAACATGATTTACTGTGCCTCTTCTCCTTCTGTTAAGGCGTCAAGGCTTCGTCTGTTATATAAAGGGCCTCTACCGAAGGAAACAGTCTGTTCCACAGACCAAGCTCGTGCTCTCTCTCTCTCTGTGTCTCACCAGTCTACCATATAAAACAATCTCTTGAATCTTTTCGCGTTGTACCACCCAGCCACTCTTTGCTTGCTATACCTACATTAAAGCACATATACAGTCTCTTACGCATTAGCCTCCAGTGATGAAGGCCCCCCAGTCCTTACTTTTTGTACTTGCAGCAACGGGTAGCATTGCTGCTCCTCTTGACCCTCGCCAGTCGAGCAGCGACTGGCAGACTGCTGTTTGCGCAACGCCAGAGGTCACCGATGCTTCAATAGATCAAAGCAAGCGCTGGAACGCTGTTGGCACTGAAGACGCCTGGGCCGCTGCTGTGAAATCATGGACTTCGGGTGCCGGTAACGGTCTTGCATTTACGCAGCAAATCAGCAACTTTTTTCATGGCCCTGAGCAGATGTTCTGTGGCAATGAAGGTGCAAGAGACGGTTGTGCTTCGTATAGTGTTTGCAACAACGTGAAGGTACCGGCTGGCATGTTTATTCTCAACTCGTTTGTTGCTGTGAGCAGTGTGAGTAGCTATCGATGAAAAAGTTGAATCTCTTCTGGGATTGCTGACGGTGTTTTCTGCAGATGAACTACAACTTCTACGACGCTATGAGCAAGGCAGAAACATCAGTCACCACAACGATGGGAAAATTTGCTTCCACTTTTGCTCCGATCAATGACATGTCGGCCGGTCTGAAGTTGGCCTTGGATCTCGTCGGTCTCGGCTTTGCGCTTGCTGCTGCCCCAGTGTGGAACTCTGGTAAATCATCTCCAAATACTCGAAGCGTACAGCAACAGATGTACTGACCAAGCCAGCCCTCAAAGGCGTCCCCTTCTTCCAAGCCAACGGCAACACCCTCGGCACACTCAAAGACACAATCAACCCATTGGTCTCCAATGGAATTACCATTGTCAAAGACACTAGCATCCCGTCTCAGGTCCTGTCTGCTCAAAACGGCCTCAACAATAATCTTGACATTGTGGTCAAGACATGGACCAAGACTCTCGACACCTTCAACTCTCAACTTTTCAATGGCTCCGACCCTTCCAATAAAGCTCTCTACAGCATCATCACCCAGGGCAAAGTCCTCGGAGCTGGATTCCAAGAGGACGCCCTTTTCGTGCAGCAAAGCGTCGAAAAGGCTATTTACGGTTATCTGATCCCGCGAGCATGGCCAAAGAGTAACTTGGACTTGCGTCCTGTCATCCTGTATGCCCCCTCAACCCCCTCTCCACAATCTTAGTCACATCTAGCTAAACGACCCTTCCGCGCCAGCGATGCCCAAGCCCCCTGCGGCACCACCAACCCCGCTTCCCAATACATCGACGACGGCGATGCTTCAGGCGCCTACGTCTGCTACAAAAACAACATCTACTACATCATGGCTGCCTCAGGCATCAGCGTCGACTGCACCGGCGGCGGCGATACCGGCACCGCCTGCACGAACCGAAACTTCAACGTTCTCCCCGGTCTCAACACCCTCGGCGGCAACAACTGGGGCGGCGTCATCCGGGATGATTTTGTCGCTGGGTAGCCTCCCTTTTCTTCCGTTCCTATCCCTACTTTTCCTATTCTACAGAACAACGCTAATTCTCTCTAAAATAACTAGCGCCGTCGAATCTTTCAAAGCAAATGGCAACAAAAACGGCTGGGGTTCTATTGACATGACCAACGGCGACGCCGTCAACGCGATTGTTGAGAATGGGCTGCGCGCCCCGGGTGTGATCCAGTTGCCGGTGTGTACGCCCCAGGAGGCATTTAATAACTGGGCGAATCATGGACGCATTGGGCATTCAGATCCGCGGAATTACCCTTGCAATTGAATGCGCGCGTTATGACGGGCCTTTGGGGCAGTGAGGATTTGGGAGGGAAGGGGGGGAGAGTAGGTCCGTCGAAAATGGGTACGATCGACACTTACAGGGTTCACTACTCCGAAATGCCAGGTCACATATCGTCTGGTTTAGAAATACATAGCATTACAAGCCCCCCTCGGCATATTTTATATTCAGTAGAACAAGCAAGAAACATTACCGCCTTCAACCAATACGTCTTACCGGCCTCGGGACCTTGCACCGAATGGGGTAACATAAAAATACCTACCTTTGCGGGTAACCCATTCGAACTTCCAATTGCGCTGGGTATCGAGCTTTTTTCAAAGTCGCCGTGTGCCCCATCAGGTATCCAGTGAAATTCACTCAATCCGCTCAAGAACATTTCGGAAACCCATCCAGAAATCGATCCCCAGACCTGCAGTCCCCCCCCCCCCTCCCCCCTGTAAAAAAGTAAACAAAGTTGCCTCCAGCGATACGACCATTCGCAGCGGTTTCTGGTTTTCCCGGTCAGAGGCTCACGATCTACATATATATATTCAGAGATACGACCGCTCTCGTTTTACCTCGACCGCCTCGACGTCGAGGATCGGAAAGAAAAGAAAAGTACAGCGTTAGTGTTGTACATAGATGAACTAGGGTTGAGGATGTACAGTATCTACGGGGTTGTTTGGGCTCGGTTGTTTGGGCTCGGTTGTTTGTTTGTTTGTTTGTTTTTTAGATTTTTTAGGGGATTTTATCATGTAAGCGATACCTAGGTTTCTTAGAGTTAACACAGATCTCTAGCATTCAATACTACTAACATCAGTATTCTGTAGATGACTCACAAGCAGCTTTTTTTCCTTCGCTGTAGCCACAAACTAATACCGTCGACCTCAGCTCGCTTTACTGTTAACACACCCCTTTTTCTCAATGAGTTTGAGATACGTAAAGGGGCACGGTTATTATCATTACGGAAGACTATCAATCAGCCCTTCCTGGAAATTTCTTTGACACATGTTTTTTAACATATATCTGTTGAGTTTACGAATCGGCCAAAATGTGAACACACTTTGCAACAATCCTATTCAGGTATGTATAGCATATTTCAACAATATCTAGGACAGATTTTCGTGTGTGTGTGTGTGTGTGTCCGCATCGGCCGTCTCTGCCACTAGGTACCTATGAAAATTCCATGAGCAAAGATCTAGATTCTCTGAGAAATGCGTTTTTTCTTTTGAACAGTCACATGCCACTGTTGAAATACGAGGTCATATGAGGTCATATTGATATTTTGATTGTTGCTGTTAGAAGGCTATCTAGAAGGTGAAAGGCGAAAACTCTACTAGCGGGCCCCAGCCCTACCAGCCCTATGAAGGCGAAGATTACCATCTCCCCTATTTTCAACAGTCGCAACACCCTTTTTCCGAATTTTGATACTCGTGCTTTGAGAAGGTAATCACTATATGAACACCACCCGCCTTTGCAGACACATCACCTGAACTTTGCATTAACATCATCCCGTCTCACTAAGCCTAATCAGGTAATTCCAGAGTGCTTCGCGGTGTTTATCTTTGCGTTTGAATATTCGCTCAACTTTTTACCTTCATTGCTACTCACTCACGCCGCCGTCATGTCTATGCAATTACTTCCTTCTTCAGAAGATCTTCACTGCTCAATTGAGCTTCTTATCAAGTCAGTCAATGAACACGCTGATTCTCAAGGCTACGCCGTCAGGAAGAAGCGCTCCAAGAAGTTCAAGAAAGGCGTGATCATGAAAGTCTGACTCTGTTGCGATCGTGTCGACGTGGCAAAGACCTCTGGCCTTGAGCGACTCAGAAAGAGAAGAATCACACAATGAAAGAGGAAGAGATGATAGATGTGCCAGTCACATCTTCACTCGTCGTCATCACTGCTTCTATCGCTACGACGGCTTCGAAAGACATACTACGCGTTCAGAAGCTCGCCATTGTCAGAGCGAAAGAGCGATCACGAGGCTCATCTAATCGTGTACGGCCAGAGGTCTCTTAGCGGCGATAGCGAGCCTTTGAAGAGTCTACATAGCGAGAGCCGTCTGACTTCGAACTCGTGAAAGAGCTTTCGTCACGCGGGACTACTCAGACGACTCAGATATCTGAGACTCAGCCTCAACAAGTCTCTCGAAATCGTGAAGAACGTGAACGAGAATGATGACGAGAACGAGATGAAGCAAAAGATGAAGCAAGAGATGAAGCAAGAGATGATCAAATTGCAGACGTTTCAGACGGCATGATGATCTCTTTTCAGATGTAAATAAATGTTAATTTGAATGCGATTTGAAGCATTCAAAAAGATATGTTTCAGGTTTTGATTATGCCCTTGGGAGCGAAGAGAATGAGGTGCTTTTCGCACCAAAAATCGACTGTTTATGTGATCTTCCCAGCGTTCTTCTTCAAATCTCTTTCAGGGATAAGACAATTATCTGATTAGGCTTAGTGAAGGGGGATGATGTTTATGCAAAGTTCAGGTGGTGTGTCTGCAAAGGCGGGTGGTGTTCATATAGTGGTTATCTTTGAGAAACACACTTTATCTCGTTCGGGCAATCTCGCTGCAAGCGGGTTTGTGGAGTTAAGCCGGCTTCTTCTTGGAAAGTATTAGCGAAAATCGAGCATATCTTCGTAAAACGTTTTTACGCAGTGGAATAATTCCATTTCCCAAAGAAAGGCAGGGTTTCTTCTCGAGTCTCCCGGTTTGCGCACTTTGCAGGAGGTCTTTGGTTTTGAGCTCGTGACTCGCCGGGGAGGTCGTTCGATAAGGGGGTCTGAATTTCTGGATCTTTATCAGCAGCGTTGTTAGATCCACTGGCATCTTCCCCGATTTATATACACAGCTCTTCTCTTGGCGTCATATACTGTCTATACCACATACCCTTCATCCTTTTTCCCTATCCGATTTCCTACGATTTACCCTTCCTCCTCATTTTTAAAGAAAAAACAAAAGTCGCCAGCTATCTTTTTAGGTTCGAGGCTTCATGGACAAAAAAAAGAATTGGTGATGAAGGCAGGGGATATGCGGCCTTTTGAACCACGAATGTTCGATTCTTTCTGTAAACCAGGAGTGTGCTGATCGCTTGCGATGCGTGATGGGAAGGAAGGAAGGAAAGCGGATGTGTGAGTGGGTGGGTGGGTTTGGATATGGGCGGATTTGGGAGGAGATGACGAGAGAGAAAGAAAGAGAATGAAGGGGGAAGGGAAAGGGGGAAAGGGGGATAGGGGAGGGCTTGTATAGTATCGATTACTTAAATGCTTTACATTCGGCCCTCACCCCATCATGCCTAGGGGCGCCAGTTAGGAGATGAGAGACCTATTCATGTAAATAATGAGTAAGGTGGAGGGTGAATAAGGTGACTTACGTAGCCACTTAGGGATTGCCTATAATCTTGGATCATGGTATCCACGATCGCAGAAAATTGATTTTGACTGGTCGGACCACTCTGT
>JAABUH010000424.1_pt1 | contig 62018 bp, 54 predicted proteins | sample 5559121 | NCBI WGS metagenome assembly JAABUH01 (sample SAMN10711871, study PRJNA513364) | rock metagenome | isolation source: Antarctica rocks | place: Antarctica: Victoria Land, Battleship Promontory nord | collected 2015-12-28 | reverse complement strand
AATTAGCTTCATTTGAAGATGCTCATCGAAGAAAACTCATAGAAGATCACTTCGATATAGTATTTCGTTCTGAACTCGACAATTTCTTAATTTAGTATCTTCGTATTGAGCTTCATCTTTTAATACGGCTTCACGAAGTAGAATACAATTCTCGTTGATTCTGTTAGCTTCTAGAATCAATCGATAAATTGATTCATCGTTCTCTTTCTCTTCTAGATCAGCGATTTTCATTCGATTCGGCGTGAGAATCGTAGTTCGCTGATAGCGACATCGTTCATTCTCGAGACTTCTAGAAACTGAATCGGCTCGACGAGTCAATGCATCGACTTTGATGTTTTGTTTGCCTGAGCGATACATGATTTTGAAGTTGAAGTCGACGAGCTTTTGTATTCAGCGCATTTGACGTCTACTTAGCTCTTTATCTTTCATTAATGACGTTAAAGCTTGATGATCAGTAAACATCTTGATGAATAGCTCAGTCAATTTCAGCTCAGGTCGTCAATGCTCGAAGGCACGAATGATTGCTAGTAGTTTCTTGTCATAGATCTCGTAATTGCACTCAGCGAAGCTCAGGTTCTTGCTGTAGTAGATCATCGAATGCAATGTTTCTTCGTCGTCATACTGAGAAAGTATGTCATCGTTGACGTAGTCGAATGAGTCTGTTTCAAGAATAGCCTTTCTATTCTGATCAAAATGGCGAAGAATAGAGACTTCAGTCATTCGTTTCTTCATATGATCAAAGATCGTTTGACAAGCTTGATCTCATTCAAATATCATTTCTTTTTGGGTTAGTCGAACCAGAGAACGAACAATCTTCGAAAAGTTCTTTATAAAACGTCGATAGAAATTGCAGAAGTCGACGAAGAACTGCATCTGAGTGAGGTTTGTAGAAGTAGATCATTCGACTACTGCTTGTACTTTTCTGGGATTCATCTTTAGTCCTTCGATGAATAGCAATAGTTTCAGGAAGAAGATCTTCTGAACATGAAACTCGCATTTGTTTATATTCACCTGAAGATCAGCCTCTCGTAGTCTATGTAGAACTAATCATACGTGTCGCTTATGTTTCTTCAGTGTTTTGCTGTAGATGATAATGTCATCTAGGTAGATCTGGCAAAACTGATGAAGATAGTCAAATAACACGTCGTTCATATAGTGTTGATAGAAAGTCGGGCCGTTGATTAATTCGAAAGACATCACGTGATATTTGTAGAAATCAAAAGAGGTGATAAAGATAGTCAAATCTTTGCTGCTCGAATGCATACGCAGTTTGTTGAAGACGACAATGATGTTCAATCGAGTCAGATACCTGCTATCTTGAATACGAGCGAGAGTTTCGTCTATTAGCGATAAAGAGTAACGATTCCGTTTGATCAAAGCATTGAGCTTTCTATAGTCTACACAGAAACGCAAGCTACCGTCTTTCTTTTTGACGAATAGTATGAGCGAAGCGTATGAAGCTGAGCTAGAAGATATAAAGTCTTTATTCAGATGCTCGATCAGATAATTCTTCATCTTTTGAAGCTTGTAGTCAGACATATGATAGAGACGACTTCAAGGAGATGTTCTCTCGTCGATCAACTCAATTTTATGATCGTAGAAGCGATGAGAGAGTAGTTGATCAGTCATCACTCGATCAAACACGTCTAGATAGTCATGATATTTCGAAGAAAGCTTAGCTTTGACTTCTTTCAAGATCTCTTCGTGTGAAAGCTCTTGTAGATTTACATCTTCGAGTTTATTTCTAGCTGTTTTTAGAAGTCGATCGATTTTCGTGACGATGATCGCGAAAGTAGTCACATTCGATCGTTTGACTAGTGATCTATATGCTGCAGTCTTTATCATTGCTATGTTCATTGAATCGAAAGACGAAGCGAAGTTGACTGAATTAGATGGTTTCACGATTTTACTGAATGAAGATGACTTCTCGTTGAGTCGAGTGACGACAGAAGAGATAGATCTCATTAGTATTTGAGTAGAGATCAAACTCTTCTGTTCTATCGCGATTTTCTTGCTCGAAAGAACAGTCGAATGAGCTTTGATAGAATCTTTGATATGAGCTTCGAAACTAGAAAATTGAAGACGATCGTCTCTCATATCAATAGTCACTTCGATCTTGTTCATTCATGTTTTTTCGAGAATCATCTGATGTTGATCTAATCGAGTGATCAGCATAGAAACGAAACGTTTCATATGATCTTGAACAGTTAGATTCGAATAAATCGCATGAGTAATGAACTTTTTTGCATAATGATCATCGAATTTTCTTATTGATTTGAACTTGATTAAAGATAAAGATTCAATTTGCAAATGATCACAAACATTCTGCGCGATTAATTCATCAATGAACGAATAGTCAGCTGCTTCAGTGTCAATCAATGACTTTAATGAGTAACTAATTTCATTGCTAGATAGTACACATTCAGTAGTCAAAGATTCCGAAGCAAAGAGATCATTTGAACTGCTCGTTGTTGAAGAAATTAACACATCTTTCATCGCGTCTTTGATGAAAGTCACTAGTTTTTTGTCTCATTCTTCGATTTCTCTGTAAATAATTCCTTCTCTTCTTTCGGCATGACGATCTCATTGAGGCGAGGGGTGAATGCACGAGGTGCCGAAGTACTAGTCTTCAGATGAGAGCAGTTCTTTGAAAGATGATTCGATACTTTACAGTTGAAGCAGGTGATTGACATTCTTGATCGTTCAGATTTGGGGGTGGAAAAAGTAGCGAGTCGAACATAGCTAGTAGTCGAGATTGAAGCTGATGTCGACGAAGAAACAAAACATTTTTCCGAAGCTGCTACCGATTTGACTGTTCGTTGCTCGTCACGTAGCTGATAATTGACTCGTTGTTTGTTATTCACATCTTGAAGAAAGATCTTGAGCTTATCAAGCGAGCTAAACTCTATGAGACAAACTGACAACGCGTTCTGAAGACGATTGTTGATTTTATTCTGAATGTCGTTCATCAGAGTGACATCGTCGTAGTTCAGAAAGCTGAATATTCTAGTGAATTCTGAATAGAAAGAGCTGAAGAGCTTGTTGAGCTGCTTCAGAGCGACGTATTCGCGACGACACTTTCGAATCAGGTTCTGATCTTCGTAAATTTCTTTCAGATGTTTCAGTAGCTCTGATAGTGATTGATAGAGTGAGAGAGCATCAACACGACGCTTTGCATAGATTTGCTGATCAGCATCGTCTTCTAGTCTGAAAATCACATAGACAATACGAATCTTTTCAGTAGAGTAATGATTCGCGTTGACATCGAGCTTGTCAGCTATTTTGATGTTTCATGTCTCTCAGATAGAATCATCTGTTTCGATGAAGATGAGTGAATTCGGAAGCTTGACGAACTTGTGATGATCGTTCTCGTTTCCGTTATCAGATAGAGTAGAAGATTCTCGTTGAGAGCGAGCTTCGAAAGTCGAGCTTCGTTCAACTTCAGAGCGACGAATCGAAGCTTCTTTCTGATTGACTCGTTGTTCAGCTGACTGAGTATCTTGACGAGGCATAGATCGATCAGCTTGACGTTGTTTCGCTCTGAAGTTCAATCGCTCGTCTTGTAGCTGATTGATCTTTTTCTCTAGCTCATCGTTTTTATCAAAAGCGACTTCTAGTTGTTTCGCTTTCTTTTTGTGATCGTCTTGTACAAGAAGTCAGTGTTCATTGAGTTGTAGAGTCAAGTCTCGCTGACTTCGAAACTCGTTCAGCATATTGATGACTTCGTCGAATTGATTGCTGACTCAATGAAACAGTTGTTCTTCGATGTTTATGTTTCATGAAGTGGCAGCTTTCTCAGCTTCGACTGAAGCATCGATGAATAGAAGTGAAACTCTTTTATTGACAGTGCTTCTAAGCAGGCGAGTTGTTCGGAACCCAACTGACTCGACGTCGCGTGTCATGATGAGAGAAGATAGAAGTTGTTGAGGTAAGAGTAGATGAGGGGTTGATGTTTTGAATTGATGTTTTTTGGTGAGTGAAAATTCAAAGAATCTCTTGTGAATTTCAGGTAATAATTGAGTGCTTTATTCGAAGAATTTCTTGCGAATAGAATGATGAAAATGAATGTAGAACCGAAGAATTCCTTGCAACCTAAAATGATGATGCAAATTTGAAGAATCCCTTGCAAATTTTCCTTACTGAATAGGTTGTTTCATATCGTCTATTCGTCGATAGCAGAATAGTAGATGGTGAGCATTTATCTAATGTTAGGAACCTGTCTAGAGCGGGTCAGATAGGAGTGTCATTTAACTAGAAGATAAATGCTAAGGAAGAAAGATAGCTACGGGAAAGAAGCTGGCTACATATGTGTATTTCTCAGCCGACGCTAGGCTCAATAGGAACTAGTCAAGGTGACGAAGCGAGAATAGGCCTGGTAAGGCTAGAAGGCTGAGCCTGGCAAGGCTAGAATCGTGACACTCAAGCTCAGATCAGCTAGTGATTACATCAATACAAGACTGTTTCATTTGAATATTTCTTCACTTTATCACGAATCTCAGAAAAATAACTTTACTACGATTGAAAGTGCATTTTAACAGCTTGACATACAGTCAATATTTCAGTAGCGCGCGAAGAATCTTGTGCACATGCTCTCAATGCTGTTCTTTCGTCTCAGAGTATATTAAGATGTCATTCAGATATATCACGCAGCAAATATTCATAAATAACTTAAGCGTGTGATTTACATAGAATTGAAAGATCGCAGAAGCATTTATCAGTTTAAAGAGCATCATCTGATATTCAAACTGATCATAGCATGTATGAAAAGTCGTTTTTCATTCATCGCTCTTGCGAATTCAAATGCAATGATAAACATTGCAAATATCAATTTTGATAAAGTGTCTTGCATGAGCAAAGCAATTCAGCGTCTCAGATAGTAGAAATAATGAGTAATTATTCTTTACTATTATTTCATTGAAATAATGATAGTTCACACATAAATGAAGACTTTCATTCAACTTCTTTACAAACAACACAGATGCTTTTGCAAAACTACTTGATGAATGAATTTATTTCTTCTTTAGCGCGCTGTCTAGATAGTTTCATATTGCAGCGAGCTCATCTTGTGTCATTTTATAAATAAACTCAATGTGAAACATTTTGCTCTTCATCAAATCAATGAAATGTTTCATCTGATCATGCGTATTCAGACTATCAGAAAGAATTTCAGAAAACACTTTCTTGAAATCTTGAATAGCAAAGAATATCTTTGATTCTTTCGTTTGAAGTGCATTACATCTTGCAGTTTGATGATCTGCATTCTGCAATAAGTCATTTGTAAATAGCAGTTGATAAAACAAAGTTATATAAGTTTCTTCTCTTTTCTTAGCTGCAAGCATTGTCAGCTTGACAAATTTCAATGTCTTGCACAGACTAACTTGTATTTGTTTTGCACGCTGAGTGCTGTTTTCTTGATATGATCAGCGACGCTTGCATCAGCGAATATTCGAGTTGATCTCATTTAATCATAAATAGTCAAGAATCAGATCATATTCTTGCATGTTCACAGCATGAAACTCAATGTTTCAGCTTTTGCAAACTTTCTTATGATTGATTAACTTGATATCGATCTGATGTGTATCATAGCAGAGAATTCAATGATCATTGATCATCTGAATCTGTTTCAGAGTTGCATGATTCTTTAATAACTTATGTTCTTTTATTCATGATTGCAATATAAAATTTCACTCAATCTCAAAGTCAATAAGACAGTGAGCTTCGCGCATTCTTTCAGAGACATTTGTCAGTATTGATATCATCAATGCACATGACAATCATCTTTTCATAATTATATTTAATGATTCAATGATGAACATCAGACTTTCTCTTTTCTCATCTTTTCATCATGATTATGAGTCTCTTGTCTGAATATGTAGTTAAAACACATTAAATTATCAATCTTGTGTTTCATTTTCTTGCATGATCAGCATGTAAGATTGAATGAAGCAACATCTTGCTTGAACTCATTAAACTTGAGTGTTGCATCATCTTTAAACTGCATGCTTGAAGCAAAGAACTTTAAATTCTTTGTTGCAATGACAGACTTCGTCTTTTCATGCAAGAATTGAAAACTCTTCTGAGATGCTGCACTTTCACTTTGCTGCGAATGTAACTTCAACAATGTGTCAGTGTTTTGCAAATGCAAGTCAATGTTTATAAAATGCTTTAGCAGATCAACATAATTGATAGAGATGTATGAAATGTAAAAAGATTCATTCATGATGATTTCATTAATCTTCATTCATAAGTACATCATGCAAGTCTTGTTGAATATATGATAATTCAAATCTGCATACAGTCTGATAAAATATTGCTTGAAATTCGCGATGCTTTGATCAGCTTGCTGCTTTGCAATCTCAAGTCAACATTTTGTTTAAAAGTTATGAATTTCAGAATTACTAAGTTTAGCACGTAAGTATTCAATGTAGTATTTTCAGTCGAGTATCTTATCATGATTGCACATGCTCATCACATGATCTTGTCACTGATTGCAAGACTTCTCTGACAAGTATGATGCAGATCATCACAGCTTCTCTTCTTTCGTGATGAAATCAGATGATATCATGACTATGAAGTTTTTGCAGTCTTGCAGTCAGAACATCAAGAAATTGTAGTTCATGATGCTTTATTCTTTAGACTCATAAGATTAATTAACACGCTTACGTGCATCACTTCAATAATAATCATCATTATGTTAATGTCAATGATCAGAGATTGATTAAGTCTTTCGCTTGAGTTTCAATATGTAAAGTTGCAAGACAAGCAGTACATTCTGTGTTTTCAGATTCTTTAACTGCTTGCATACTTCGCTTACTGATCATCAAAAGATATGATCTGTTTGTTCATTAAATTTTTGCGACTTAAACTTCTCATCTGCATGTTTAAATGCATGATTCTCAAATTTGTTTTGATGAGACGATGAATTCTTAATATGAAAGAAGTTATTACTTCTTTTGATCATGCAACTTTTAATGAGTTGCTGCATGTTCAACATTTTGTATTGAACAACTTCATGCAAATAAAGCAATTGAAACTGTGAGACAACAAGATATCTTTACATGAAACTGCGTAGTAAAAGATAATAAGATAGCACTCTATCAATGATAGAATTGCTTGCTAAGAAATGAAAGTGAAAGCTTGCAGAGTTTTCATCTTCTGTCAAGTCATTATCTTTATTCACTTATTAATCTCTTTGATCTAATTTCGTAAGCTAGTCTTGCAAATATACATCGTTCATAGTTGATGAGATGCATTCTCACAGTAGTTGCATTGATTTATCATCAAAGAAAATTCTCATGAACTTTCAAGAATGAATATTCTCGATCTTATTTAAACATTTTACAAGATTGTGATGAATCACATTTAGCATACACTCAATGTTCATCATGATTTAAGTTTCAAGAAGATTGAGACATTCTGACTTGATCTTGACTACAAGAATGAATGATGTTGCAACTGAGTTTGAGTTTTTTGACATTGTCAACACATTCAGTTCAACAAACAGTTAATTAATCAAGTTGATTCATTGAGTTTTGTACTCTTCAGTTGCTTTCTTTTCTTGAATGATCAATAAATGAAAGAAATCTATTGAGCTAAGTCTTTTTTCAAAATGTCAACAATGAGAATGTTGTTAGAAGCAGAAGAAGCTTTTGAAAAGAGAACTTCTGAAAAGATGAATCATGAGTTTAAACAATTCAACTTTACATGATTTCTAGATTTGCATCTGACGCATGCTCTCTCGCTGACTCTGCAATATTTTTTCTTTTGAAAGACTGTTTCTCTCAGTTCTGATTCTCATTGCTCTTGTTGATTATCAGAGTATTCTTCTTTTTCTTAATTATCAATTCTTTGCAAGAAACTTTGTGAACTCTTCTTATATGATTAATCTTCAAGAGATGAGTTCATTTTCGATTGTTAACTCTGCTAAGCATAGTTCAAAGCATGCTGCATGTCGATGTACTTCATCAATTCTCGACAGAACATTTTGTTTCATTGAGCGAAAGTTAGTATGATTAGCTTGATTTTGTTCGAAGAGAGTAACTCACTCAGAAATCTGAATAATAGCACTTTCTCAAACTTCATGACTTCAACATGATTTTAAAAATGTGTCTTGTTGAGTTTCAGAAAGAACAACATGTATGTTTGATCGCTTCTTTTTATAATGACATTTCACAGATCATTCGTTCAATTCTGAAGTGACTTTGCGTTAAGCAAGCATTGCTGAAAAGTCTTGAGAAACTTCGCTCATGTGATTCTATGATCTTTTTTCTTGATAGTCTTCTCGATCTGTTGAAGATAGTGCATCATCATGATCTTTACATATTTTGTGATGTAATCAAGCTTGTTGTTGTCTTTGATGTAGTTCATCTTAATGAAGTTCAACTTTAGTTTTCTGAGAAACAACTTTAGATTCTCGTTGATGATGAATTCAAACTTCTTCTCTTTTAAGAACTTATTCAAGAAAATGATCTTAAAGATAATTACTCTCTTCTTAGAGAAATCATCATCGACGAAAGAACTCTTTATGACTCTAGCGATGACTCTTTTACGAAACTTCGATTCAAAGCAATCAGATGCACGACTTCGTCATGTTAAAAAGTAATCAAAGTTCAATGTATAAAATGCTTGATTCAGATTTTCTAACAGAATAATGTTTTCAATGAACAACATCTTGCGTTGAACACACATCTTCAAATAATTCTGTTATCTCTGCAAGATCTTCACGTCATCGATAATGCTTTGAATTTCGTTGAGAGTGATGAATGAAAGTTCATGCTTAATGACTTTCATTCTTGTCTGAAGCAGCGTGCATTATCTTTCTTTTCTTTCTACATTGATGCAAACACTTCTGATGTCTTTGTTCAATGCTGCATGATGATGAGTCTTTAATAGATTCTTCAAAATAATGCTTGTGAAATCAGAAAATGATCAAGTCAATGAGATCATGATGTTGATGATGATCACTTGATGCTATGCAAGACTCTTCATCAAGTTTAATTGAAACTTCTCTTTATTGTTGCAAGAAATTTGATCAAGCAAAATGAATGCAAACTCTGTGAAGATAATGAAAGTAAATGAAGCAACACTCTTGAAAAACATGCGAATATTGCTTTCAAAAGATGAAATCATGATGTTAAGAGAAATCATATCTTGATCATGATGCTCAAAAAGTACATTTATGACGTTAATGACAGCAATTGCTTGAATCAGAGACGCAGAAGTCTTGAGAATGAGAAGAAATTGAGATTTATTATAAAGATTAAATGTCATATTCGAAGAATTACTGTTCAAGTCAATGATTTTTTTTTGATCATATGAACTATCATCTCTGCAATAGAGTAGAGTGTTAAAATTGTGAGTAGTTCAAGAAATGTACAGTCACACTAGAGAATATGCGCGTAGATAATACAATTAAATTTGATAGTAGCTTAGTAATATTTATTCATATAAAAAGTTAACACTAGACTATGAAATACAGAAGCAAACTCTTCTCTATATATTCAGAAGATTAAGCTTGAGCATCATTGATGAGACAAGCAAAATTACATGCAACTCATGCAAGATTTCTTGAGATTGTGAGTGATTTAAATTGATGAAACGTTGAAAATCGTATGTAACTTGAACTCTTGATAGATTCAGAGTTTCTGAGAATTGATGATAGAAATTCTCGTAGACTCAGATTCTCATCTGAGAAATCAGTGATAACGCTGAAGAATAATTCTCATGTCTATTTTCTATTCTTTGAAGAACTTTGACTTTTATAAATTTGAAGAATTCTGACTTTCATGGATTTGAATTCTGACAACAATATTCTTCATGAACATTTAAATAAGTTTTATACAGCTTATCTGAATGACATCTTGATTTATTTTGACAATGAACTTGAGCATGAGATTCATGTCAAGCTCATTCTGCAAAAGCTGCAAGAAGCAAATCTTCAAATAAATATAATTAAATGCAAGTTTCACATCACTCAAGTTTCATATCTAAAATTGATAATCATCATTGAAGAGATCAAGATGAACTTTTTCAAGATAAACATCATTGTCAATTGACTCATCTTGATCAACGTTAAAGACATTCAAAGTTTTCTAGATTTCACGAACTTTTATAAAAGATTCATTTATGACTATAGTAGAATAACTATCTCGCTCACTCATCTCATCAGAAAAAATGTACTCTTTGTCTGATCTCAGAAATATCAGATTGCATTCAACACTTTTAAGAAAGTCTTCACTTTCAAGATTTTTCTTTGTCATTATAATTCAGATCACAAGATTGTGATAGAAATTGATGCTTTAAACTATGTATTCAAAGACATTCTTTTTCAATACAATGAGAATGAGATTCTTCATTCAGTCGCTTACTTTTCAAAGAAGCATAACTCAATCAAGTGTAATTACAAGATCTATGATAAAGAACTTATGATCATTGTTTGCGCTTTTAAGAAATGATGATCAAAGCTTGAAGACTTTATTTATTCTGTTGAAATGATCATGAATCATAAAAATCATGAATATTTCATGTCAACTAAGCAGTTGAATCATCATTAAGCTCATTGAAGTGAGTTTCTGTCTAGATTCAATTATTGCATCGCTTATCATTTCAACAAGATTGATGATAAGTTGAATGCTCTGACACATCACTCAGAAAATCTTTTTAAGAAAAAGAATACATTCAATTCCTGACATCAATATTCATATTAAACAATTTTGAAAATTCATATTTTAGATTTTAATATTGTTGAGAATCTCACTCTTGACATCTTTGACATCAAGATCATGAAGCTTCAGTCACAAATCATTGCTTTAAATTCAGTTCAATTACATCTGTCTTTAATTATTTTAATATTTTTGTAAATTCTAACTTTTATGAATCTAGAAATTGAAGAATTCGATGTTGAAAATGTTAAGTCTCAGCTAAATCAAGACACTCTGAATCTTGATAAAGATTCTGCTGATATTTTCACTCAGACATTGTGAAAGTAAGTTGAAATCAATGATAAATTCGCAGCTCAGATAATTGAAGCACTTTGCAATGAAACATGACATCACAACAAGATTTCTCTAGTCAAGTGTGAAGAACACGAGAATCATCTGTACTTTCAAGAAAGAAAGTACATGCTTAACTCAAATAAACTACGTCTTTGTATCATTCAACTCGCTCATGATAGTGTTGTTAATGATCACTCAAAAAGAGCAAAAAGTTATGAATTGATCAGTTGAGTCTATTGATAATTAAACATTTATAAGTATGTTCAATGCTTCGTATGAAACTATTATATATGCACACGTTTCAAGCTCTCTAAACAATGAACTCAAGAATGATTGTATTCTCTTTCAATCTTCAAACGTTGTTGATATGATATTTTCATGAACTATGTAAATTCTTTATTGCTCAATATCTTCATGAGTATCACATATAAATATGTTCTAGTCTTTGTTGATCATTTTGTCAAAATGAGACATTTAATTCTCATCACTTTTATGAAAGTTGAAAAAGTTATTAACTGCTTCTATGCTTATGTTTGAAAACATCATGATTTACTTGAGTTCTTCATGTCTGATTGAGATACACAATTCATCTTTGATGTCTGAAAGCATATGTGTAAAATGTTGAAGATAAATGTTAAATTATCAACAATGTATCACTCTGAAATCAATGATTAAATTAAAAGAATCAATGCTGTCATGAAGCATTATCTTCAAGTCTTCATCAACTACATGCAGAATGACTGAGCTAAGTGACTTTCTGAAGTCAAATTCATCATCAATAATGCATTGTTATTAATTATTCTAACATTACTCTTCTTGATTAATTTGAGTCAAAACTCACGTTTAAATTTCAAGTCTTTTGAATCTTTGCTTGAGAATTTTACATCTTAAGCTTGAAACAAGTTAATCAATGTTGAAGAGTTCATCAAGAAGATGAAGAAACTAACTGAGCATCTACATGATGAGATGCTTATAGCTCAGATCATTTATGAATTCAATGTCAATCTCTTTCGTTGTTCTTATTCTAAATACTTCGTTGAAAATAAAGTTTAATTGAATGCTTGCAATCTCAACATCATTCATCTCATTATTAAGTTAAATGATCATAACATTGATTTCTTCAAGATCAAGCATGTCTTCAAGAATAATTCTCTGATCATTGAGTTAAATCTTTCAACATTCATGAAGATTCATTTAATCTTTCATGTCATTCTTTTGAATCATATTGCAAGTGATTTTCTTTTGAATCAACATCAGATATCTTAAGAACTTGTTATCATCAAGAATGATGAAAGATTCTGATATGTAAACAGCATATTAAACTTCAAGCATGATAAACATTATAATTCACTTCTGCTCAAGTATTACATTGATTAAGAAAATTACTTTTCTACTTGAGAGTCTTTTCATCTTCTGAATAATTGTGAGCAAATGCTTAATAAATATTATCTCATCAATTTTGTCGTTGAAGAATCACATGTACTGTCATGTGTGATGTTTCAATGTTAATGTCAAGAACTTTAAGTTTAATCTTCATCATTTTGACTCAGCTTAAATCTGACTCAGATCTTGTTTAAATCTGATTCAAACATCTTGTTTAAATCTGATTCAAATGTGATTCAGATGTATTCTAGTTTTGCTGTGTATCATCATATTAAACAGTGTTTTATCTTTCTTTTGTTTAGATCTGACTCAAACATCTTGTTTAAATCTGACTCAGATGTGATTCAAATATGTTTCAATTTTACTGTGCATCATCATGTTAAAATGTGTCTCATCTCATTTTACTCTTCAAACATTTTGCTCAGATTTGACTCAAATGTGACTCAGATCTATTCTAGTTTCATCTGTGCTTCATTACATTAAAATGCGTTCACATCAATTTTCATCTTGTTTCAATTTTCATTTTCAATTCTTTCTCATCTCATCTTGTTTCTTTTTATTGTCTTGCAGAAGCTCAGTCTTGAAGAAAGAAGTTACTGTCATGATGTCAGATCATCAATTCAATTTAAAACATAAATCATTAATGTTTTAAATAATCTTGATTCATTGAATTTGTTTTGCAATTTAATGAATCAAGTCATTAATTTAATCATTATTATTTTAATTTAGTTTCAGCAATTTTGTTTCAATTATCTCAGTCATATGTGCAAATCTTTGCAATCTTAAGTCATAAAACTATTGTCTAGTCTTGATTCTGCTCAATTCATGTATATAAAAGTTGAATTTTTATTCTTTTCTTTCACTTTTTGTCTTTCATTTTGTACATTATTTGATGTATTGTCTTGTATTTAAATTCTATCAAAGTAATAATAATATCAATCTTTTATATTAATAGTATCTCTAGTTTAGCTCAGTCTTTGACACTAAAAAATAAACAGCAAGAGCGAAGTATTGAAGTCATGCATATGCACAGCTTGAGCGAAGCATTGAGAAAACAGCATGATCACAGATCATGCATATATCATGAATAGCAAGACGAGCGAAGATTCTTCTACATATGCTTAGCATATGCACAAAACATGCTCAATCATGAACTCAGCTTGTGACATGCTCATCAACAAGCTATCGCTCACGTTATTCTCATCAGATCTTTCTCATGCGTTTTCTTCTTCATTCTTGTTGTTCAGCTCATGATTTGCATCATCGCTTTTCTCATTGTTTTCAACATTTGCATTGAATGAATCTTGAGCGAGCTGAGTTTCTTCTCAGTATATGCGTGACATATGCGAAGTGCGACACTCATCTTCAAGTCGTTCATCGATGTTTCTTTGTGCTCAGTTGATGCTACGCATATGCACAGACGAGGCTTTGATGATCAGATGTGAATTTTTTTGTGATCTCGCTTGGCATATGCTTCGCATAGGGCCCGAAGCTTTTCCAACCCGACGTCAGATCTTGAATGTGCGGGGCATATGTCAGTTTTAAAGTTCAATCCGACGCCAAGAATTTTTTCCGACCCCGTCTCAACTTTTTCAACCCCCCGGCCAGCTGTAACCCGGGGCCGGATTGATGGCCTGAATGGCCTGAATGCTTAACTAAGCGAGCTCATCTAATCGAATGTCAGTAATTACCCGATTTGAACGCTGATTAAGGCATCAAATTTCGTTGAATTATTGGTTAAAATCAGTAGGGGTAGTACCTTACTAGCCATGTGAGCTAATGCAATGTCCAGCCCGCTGCAGGAAGGACCTGTAACATGCTGAACGTGTAATAAGGCTCTGCCACGTTTGAAACAGGAAACCATGTGTATTATCTTACATGCTTCTTTAGGTCCTTTACCGTTTACAAATTCTCGACGCGATTGATCGTTTGTAATCTATTCACTTTCCTGCAGATGAGCTAGGCTAGGGCTTCACCCTTCTGAGAGGATCTCTACGACCAAACCTATTGGACTTCCTGTATTAGTGACCTCTAAAACCAACCTCAAGAAACATTTCCAACATTTGTCTTCAAACGTCGTGTAATCATGGTGTCCCAAGATGAGAGAGGGAAACGATTACTTGCCTGCGTGATCGATTCTTACGCTATCAACGATCCAAGCAAAGTCTGGGCTTCAGCTCCATTGGACAACGATGACCTTACAGTGGGATTCAGAGATATCAGCTACAAGGAGCTTGCCAACGCTGTCAATCACGCATCCTGGTGGCTGAGACATATGATTGCAGACACTACAGCTTTGTTCGAAACGTTAGCCTACGCTGGACCAAAGGATCTGAGATATCCTATTCTCGCCCTGGCAGCTGTCAAGTGCGGAAAGCAGGTAGGTTGTCTCACGAACGTGGATTTGTCGAGCTCATGATTCCTACATCAGCTACTCCTGGCCTCACCATTTGCAACGCCAGAAGCGCAGACGCATCTGTTGCGCGTCACTAAATGCAGCACATATATTCACGCTTCTTCTTTTGGACAGATAATTCGATCGATCCTTGGAACCAATTCGGATGTCAGATCGTTGGCGATCCCAGAAATGGATGAGTGGCTGTTTAAAGAGGAAGCTCCTGTGTTTCCCTACAGAAAAACCTGGGCGGAGGCAAATTCGGATCCATGGCTGATTTTCCATACTTCCGGTACCACTGGTAAGATCTTATGCTCCTAATGTTGGGGGTGCTGAAATCTTGACACTGGACCAAGGACTGCCTAGGCCGATCGTATATACAAATTGGATGATGACATCGTTCGATGCTGCAGAACTCATGCCAGATACAGATCAGGAGACCATGAACGACCACTTTCGAAATTCCCGCTGTTACATAGCTCTACCTCATCTTCACGTAAGTATATCTTGCTAGCCTCTGTTATCACTTGGTTTAACCTCGGCCGCAGTTTGTTGGTATGACAGTTGCTCTTCAATGGACTACATTCCTCAACACTGTCCTCGTTGTTGGGCCACCTGATTTAGCGACCGCTGATCAAGTTATCCAAATACTCGACCATGGCAATGTCGCCGGAGTGGTCTTGCCTCCATCGCTCATAGAAGACGTCTGCCGCCATCCTCGAGGGGTAAATGGTTTACGCAGCCTGGAATATGTTTACTTTGTTGGTGCACCTCTCCCGCAGCCAATCGCGGAACAGTTAGTGGGCCACTGCAAGGTTCAGCCAGCTATGGGTTCCACTGAAGCCGGCGCATATTTTATCCAGATCAGAAACGACGACGATTGGCGTTATTACTGCTTTCGTCCAGCCATGGGCATTCAATTCAAGCAAAGAACGGAAGAACTGTACGAGCTTGTGTTTCGTCGACAATCAGAGTTTGCACGTTGGCAACAGCTTTTTCAGGTTTATCCAAATCTAGACGAGTTTCCAACCAAGGATCTTTGGAAGAAGCATCCTTCCAAACCAAATTTATGGCGCTACTCGGGGAGAACTGATGATTTGGTAGTTCTGTCGCATGGAGAGGGCCTCTACGCATCCGATATGGAGATAGAGATTGAGAAACATCCGGACGTAAGAGTCGCGCTTATAGGAGGAAGGGGGAGACCACGGCCATTCTTGATCATCGATCTCCTTGAGAATGCTTTGGTCCCAGAAAGTGAGAAAGAGTCAAAACTGACAGATGTCTGGCCATACATCGCCACGGCCAACGAACGATGTTCTGATTATATTAAGTTGACGAGGAGCCTTGTGATTTTTACAGATGCAAAAAGGCCTCTACCACGAACAGCAAAAGACACGATCCTCAGACAGCCAAGCTTTTCACTCTATTTACCAGAGATAGAAAGACTCTACAAAGAGTAGAGCAGCTCTTGCTAAGCCCCTGAGTCTTTTTGTTCCTACGTTTCACAAACCATTTAGCTGCATCCAAAAGAACACAGCAGGATGCTTGCCCAGACCCAATTGTGATAGATTCCAAACTTTCCGACACTGTTTGCTCTACCGGACCCGTCGATGGGTACATTCGTGTCAAAGCCATATTCGATGAAAGAATACGGCATTTTACATCAAGGATCCTCACCAGCTGTCCGTTTCTCAAGTCAGCTCGGCTTCGAATCTGCGAGTAATTTACTCGAACGTGGTATTCTACGTAACCTGCAACGGCGGAGCTAACATACGTACTGAGGTAGCTAGCCACCTCAGTAACTCTGTTACGGTGTTTGAAACTATCATTACTGTGGTACTCGCAACATTTGTCCTTATCAGGATCTGGATATTCTGGCACAGCGCATTGCATGATCCACCGCCGCACACCGTTCCGTTTAGTGGAAAGGCAAAGGGGATCGAGATCCACTTTTGCACTGCAAGGCTGCATCTACACAGTACACAGTACAGTGTATATGCTGGTCCGGACAACCCCGCCTCACGCCGACATCTTTTGCCCCGCATCCTGATCAAGCCATTAGGAAGGTTTGCGTTATTACTGCTTGCTAACGTGCGACACTTTCCGAAGTGCGGCCCGTTTGCTAACTACCTTACCTACTACGTACCTTATGTACAAGGTTCAATACGGAATACACTATGCGCCATCTGAACGGCGGTGAGGATTACTGTGGTACCATCGGTACTGTAGTCGCTGGATTGATACGAAACATACGAAGCTAAATGAATAGGAAACCAATCATACCGTACCCGAGCTTCCGATGCATCCCGATGCGGAGTTCCCGACGCCGAATTCCCGACGGCACGGCGGCCCTTGGCCAACCACATGTCATGCGCATCCGGAGTACAACTACAGTATTGAGCGGTCACAATAGGCGTGCCAATCAACGCGTCTTAAATCGTCATGCAGCCCTCCACACACCACCCAAGCCTTGTGGGTGTTGCAACGTCCTTCTATCACCGTGATCCTCCCTCCCTCCCTCCACGCCTCTTTCGCCAAACTAGTCGAACGCAGGCTCCGGGCGGCGGGAGATTGAATTGGGATATGACCTTGTTGGATTCAACCGTCGTGCTGCGTAGGGTGGAAATGCGCGTCACTCCCCGCGAGGAAAGGGTTACATACCCTAACTTGTCAGTCTTAGGGCAATAGTACCTTGGGCAACTGGGTGATTGGGTTCTCTGTTTCTAATGAAGATTTCTTGTGGCCTTCTACTCTATAATGTCTACTTCACGTTCCGGTCCACCTGTTTCCCAAGAATATCTGAATGAGTACGGTGGGAACACGCTCATCGCTATATGCGCGCTGTTCATGATACTTGAGACCGTCCTGGTCGTCCTTCGATATTATGCTCGGCACCTTACGACCTCTGGATTCGGGTGGGACGATGCTCTCATACCCGCTGCCTGGCTCACGAATGTTGGCTTATGCATACTGTGTATAAGTCAGTACTGATACTTCTCTTCATTGACCGGACAACGCGCTGATTGCACGGTAGCCACCGTCTTTGACGCTGGCGTCGGCCGGCATTTGGCAGCGGTCTTGAAGTATCACCCGACTGAACTCGAGTCATGGGCGAAGAGCTTATATGCCCTGGAGTGGCTGTACCTTACATCTGTTGCGCTCCCCAAGATATCGGTGCTTTGCCTGTACCTCCGGATATTCACAAGCCGCGGCGCACGTTTAACATGCTATGTGCTGCTCGGTATCACAACCCTGACTTGGGTTGCGTACATTATCGCTGCCAACTTCCAGTGTACCCCATTCGAATTTCAATGGGATAAAAAGATTCCAGGTGGACACTGCTTTGACATAGAAGCATATTATAAAAGCACCTCTGTGCCAAACATCGTCACTGATTTGATTATTCTCATTCTGCCTGTTCCGACGGTAGTCAACCTCAAGGTCACAATGACCCGTAAGCTTGGCCTATTACTTGTGTTCTTGGTAGGCAGTGTGTAAGTGAATCTTGGGAATACTTTTCTGTTGACTGTTGCGATTATGTGCTGATAAAAGACTTTGATCTAGTGGGTTGATCGGTTCCTGCGCCCGCATGTCGACGTTCTTCCACAACGATGCTTTTACTGACAACACATGTACGCTCTCGGATCCATTCCTCCTTTAGTGCAAAGGCTGATCCCATTTACTATAGGGGCTTCCGTTCTTTTGATGGGCTGGTCGATCATCGAACCGGGCATGTACCTCATCGCTGCATGTCTCCTAGCCCTTCGACCTATCCTCCGCAAAATGTCACCTAAAGAACTCAAAACTCGCCTTCGCGTTCCCAGTTTTTCCCGCGCGCCAAATAATGCGAAGAGTGATGACAGCCAAGGCCTCCGTCACACAGCCGAACCTCCAGGCAAATCAAGCTCCGAGGGCATGGAACTGCAGAGCAGGCAGGACAAGCGTAGTGCTCACGAGGAGACAACGTTGCCACCACGCTCGATCGATGTAGATCTGTCGTTACGGCACTATGACGTGGAGCATGGGTTTACTTCGCTTGCACGTTATGTACCGAGTACGGGAAAATAAAATCGAACTGTATATATACCAACTATGATCTTTGTTTTGTACATTAAACTAAAGAGAGCACCGTTGCATGAGCCGTGTGTGCTGCTTTTCGAGAATATGAACGATGCTGCCCTAAAATTGCAGACCGGTAGAAGCTCGGAAATCGTGGCATCGTGATGGCGTCTAGATTCTAATCTACAAGTTTGGCTTATCGATCCTCTTCTCGCGGGGCTTCATCCGTACATTCTTTAACCATTGCTCCGAAACCGCCAGCATGTTCCGCTCTGATCTCCCACTGACGTGCTCTCCAATAAAATCCTCTACCGTCTGGAAATCTTCGATCTGCTTTTCAAGCCAGGGTGCAAGCAGCGAGGCACATTCCTGCGGGTTTTCGAACGGTAACATATGCCCACCCTTCTGAACAACTTGCTTTTCCACTTTCCCTGCATCGGCTCCTCCATTGCCCCCAACACCCGTCCCCGTGCGTATAACTTTCTCATCTTGTGATGCCAAGGTATTGATAGGACTTGAGGCGCCGAATATCCATAAGACATTCGGTCGAACGCTTGGTAGGTTTAAAAACGTCAGAACCATCTCCGGGCGATGGAAGAGGTGCGTCATGTTTTCCGCATCCAGATCTGGAGCCACTAAACGCGCTTTGTTGTCATCCGGCATGGAAACAAAATTCGACCGGACATAAGACCACGCCTCTTGATGTTTCGTAGTCGTAAGCGTGACAGGACCAGACTCAGCTTGCGTGGGGAACAGAGCTGTGGGCGTCCTACGTAGACCGTACTGAAGATATCGGTCAAGGGCTCGAGAATCCCAACGTTTGAAGAATTTGTTTCCGCGGATAGAAGCTTCCGCTGCGCTGCGTGAAGGCCATAGATCTGGTCGAAGACTGCTTGGCAGAGCCGCGTTTGGACCAGAAGGAGAGCCGGATTGGATAACGGGTTCTACCAAAGCCAGGCTGTGGAACAAACGAGGATGTATCAGAGAGAGATGCACCCTGCGCCGAAATCAGTCATTGTCTGAGGCGCTGATGGTTTGTTGTATACAGTTGAGCAGCACCCATACTATGAGCGATTCCAACAATCGGCCGTGGCATCTCTTCCTGGAAACGGTTGACCATACACAACAGGTCTCGGGAGTGGTCGAACCAGTTCGCTAGGCCGCACAAACCACATCAGATGGGACATTTTCTGAAACGTATCATCCATTCGCACTCACTGTCATCGCCTTGAATGCTCTCGTTCAGGACCCCACTCGCTCCCTGATGAGAACAATCCGCAACCCATATGGCTCTGATCTTGCCCCTAAAAGCCCGATGTATGTCATCCCACAGTGGCTCGTACGTCTCTTTCGGTAGGCCATTTGCATGTGCTGCGATGATGGTCACCGAGCCTGGTGCGACATTGATGTTGTCGAGCGGTCGGTATTCTTTGATGGCCAGTTTCAGGACCGCAGGCTCGGATTTGACCGCATGAGGATATTCGCGAATGTGTTGACAGGGGATAACGTGCTCTGTGACGCGGAAAGATGGGATATACATGCTGATGGTCCATGTGAGGATCAAAGGCAGAGGTACGTTGTAGGATGACTTACAACGAAGCAAACGTAACGTGGATACCTGGGAAACGGAAACATTACCATGGTACAGACATCTACGTACCTTAGTAGTTGTTCCCCGCACTAAGGAACAACTAGTCTACTACGTACAGTACAGTACAGTACAGTACCTCCGTGCATCGCTCACGTACGACTACACAACGTACTCAGGCGTCCACGGGTACACTTAGTGATGACATCCCACCGGCACGCATCCCAACCAACCTTACGGAAAGTCCGGCCGCGGCAGTAGAACTAGCTAGTCGCGCTAGTGTTCCGAAACTCAAATCATCTGGGCGCAAAGATAGCGCGGCAACCGAAATGGTATATATAACAAGCTAGAGCGAAACATAAGAAAAAGAGACATTTCGAGCCTTATACTCTTCTTGAGGCTTCTCCTGCCGTTTCTCAGCAATATGGACATCTTTGCGGTGGATCGCAATCAAACAACACAGCAATATCATTCGACCAAGGCTACTCGTTCTCATGAGCTTGAACCCCAACTATGGTCTCTACTCAACAGTTATTTCCCGCGAGCGAACTCGGATCTTCGATTTTGGTGGAAGACGACGGGCGTTCCTTTTGCCATCCTGCTCGAAAAAGCTGGCTATTCAATCGATGCTCAGCGCCAAAAACTTTTCTTCTACTACTACTGCATTATCCCGGAGCTCGGAGTAGGTAGTAACGCTCAAGGGCTGCCTAGATGCTGGAAAAGCTTCATGACGGATCACTTCTCCCCAATCGAGCTGAGCTGGGAATGGGGTTGTGGAGGAGAAAGTGCCACGGTCAGATTTTCCATCGAACCTATCGGACCGTACGCGGGAACGTCAGCAGATCCTCTCAATCAGCATGCAACTACTCATGTCGTTCATCGTTTTCAGCGTCTGTTATCGAACTGTGATTTGCAGCTATTCGACTATTTTTCTAGAGAGCTTCTCAGCTACAACCAACATATCGGGGAAGCTAGTAATTGTTCAGATTACTCGAAACATCGGTCGCGTACCTTTATCGCCGTTGACTTGGGCGAAGATGGTGATATGCTAAAGGCATACTTTCTCCCAACTTTCAAAGCTGTGGAGCTGGGAATGTCAACCTGGGGCATTATTTCACAGGCAATCCAGAACCTCTCTGCATATTCGCCCTCTATAGTATACCCGGGTCTCTCGATACTACGAAACTTTTTAAGGACGTCTCAAGGTTCAGGTCTTGAAGCTGAGATACTTGCGATTGATTGTATGTCACCAGCTAGATCGAGGCTCAAGATATACATGAGAAGCCAGTCTACTTGTTTCGACTCCGTTCGAGAAATTATGACATTAAGTGGAGTACTTGATCACTTGTATCTGAATCATGGCCTCAACGAGCTTCAGAAACTCTGGAAGCTCGTTCTCTCTCAAAGACAGGACTTCTCTGCGGCTGAGGATCTTCAGCCAAAAGCTCATCGAACAGCTGGAATCCTCTACTATTTTGATATGCAGCAAGGACAAACGCTTCCTGGAGTTAAAGTGTATATCCCCGTGCGGCATTACGGCCAGAATGATCATGCTATAGCCGAAGGCCTAGGAGTATACTTGAAGAACCGCGGGCAAGGTTTGCTCGCGTGCAAGTATATGAAAGCATTAAGGAGTATTTCTCCGTCTGCTTCACTCCGAAGCCGATGTGGTATACAGACATATCTTGGCTGCTCAATCGTTGGAGAAGAGCTGAAACTTACGTCCTACGTTGCGCCAGAAGTGTACAAAACATAAATTCGTTAGTTGCGAGACCGATTACACATGTGGCTATACTTGCATGAAGCGATGTTGTCTTGATTGAAGTGACCGCAAGAATGCGGTATTGGAGGCATATGGCGGAGTTTGACCAGGGTCAACCATCTGCTTGTTCCATTCCTTCTCTGAGTCTACAAGCTACAATTATCCCTCCTGCTGGCATGCAATCCCCAGCCATATCAATCTGTCTCTGTTAACGGGCGACGCCCGCAACGTTAATCTTTTCCTATAGCCTACAGCCAGAAAGAGCCGTAGTCATCACGAAAATCTTGATGCATTATGCACAGGTACCAGCTACCGGCTGAGGCTATCTCATGCTCTAGTCTTGAATATCAAACCCACTCTTGCTATCCTTGCTGCGATCACAACGCCCGCCGAGATCAATATTGTTGCGCCACAGAAAGCTTTCAGGCTTGTCCATCCGCTTCGGAGAGCGGCACCAGCGACGGGATTGCTTATAGTAAACTAAAGGCGATGGAAACAAACAACATTCCATTACGCACGCCCACTACGCCCAAGGAAGAGGAAAGCGTGAAGACAACGGTTGGAGGTAGAGAGACGAATTTGTTTTAAAAAGAGCCTAAATTTCGACTGTTAGTAGTGACAAGTATATGCCTTAACTCCTGCTGGGAGGATGTTCAAACCCGTAAAGGAGACAGAAAACGGTGACTCCGGCTGGGCTAGTGATGTTAGTCCCGGCAAAGGAGAGTAGACCTGTTACCAGAATACACGGAATGAGTACATTCATTGGACCGATTTTGTCGGCGATAAAGTTGGGTAACTTGTCATTTCAAATCAGAAGGCTGTTAACAGAAGGACCAGCTCAAATCACTCACAATTCGCCCGAAGAAAGATCCAGTGTTCAGCAATACCGGCAGGTAGAATGCCAGGTTCTTATCTATATATGTGCTTTCAAGAGCATAGATTTGAATGTAGAAAAATGGAACATAGAGGCCCATGAAACCAAAGAACTTGGCTATACTAAAGAGCGAGAATGGTGCTTCTAGCCACCCCGAAAGATCGAACAATCACCTGGCTGCCACTGGCTTCACCCGCATTTTCATGCACAAGATGGGGACGGCCAGAGTGGCGAGTACTACGCAAGCCATTACACGAGTCGCCCATCCAAACCCAATACATGGTAAAAGCTTGTGGAAGAGTATAGGGTAGATGATATCGCCCAGGCTACTCCCACTCGCTGCGAGACCTTGCGCCAGCGCTCTTCGCGTTCAGAAATACGAAGGAAGGATGGCGACGCAAGGCACAAAAAGACAATCGCATCCTAACGCTCTGCGCGAAAACGACTTGCCAGTATGTAGTGCATAGGCTCGTCATCATACCAAAAACGACTCCGAAGCATCCAGCGAGGATCAGAGTACGGAGGTAACCATAATCAAACATCGCCCCAGTGAGAATGCCGACAAAGACTAGTAAAACATGCTTGAATAGAGCCGATCCATGAGATGTTCGATGATGTTTCGTCGGGCAGAAGAGTCTGTTTGTAGACATGTTTGATACTGTAGACACCTGTATAGAGAAAGCTCTTGTCAGAAACGCGGAGCTGGGTTTATGTGGTATTTCTATCCTCAGCCAGCTTACCGAATGCATGGACTAGACCCCCAATAGTTGAAGAACCCCCAAAAAAGAAGGGAGCTCGCGCATTATAGCCAAGCGATAAGCCCACCGTTTGTGGGTATCTCCTTTTAGACGGTGATCATACCAACTACAGTAGCTCATTATTGCTACAGTAGGTGCATATCGAAAATCGGTTCAGCTGATACCTGGCCCCCTCCCGTCTTTTATCATTTGTGCATGCTACCTTACTGTACTTCAGCTGCAGTATGTAGCAGCACTGCGTTACATGGCACCGCCAAAAATACTTTCGATTCCGTTCGCTCGGAGATTTTTTACCAAATGGTTCTTCAGCTGTTCTATCTACTGGGCACTACAGTACTTTCGTTTCTGCTAAAACGGAGATTGTTACAAGTAATGAGAGTGAAGGTGAATCGAGTGCATTGATGAGCATATAATGAAATGCTATTTGGAAAAGTACAGGAAATAGCGGGTTGAAAAATTTCTGTTCTGTGCGGAGAATGCGCTCCGTGGAAATTCACCGAAACCTCTTTCTTCGCCAACAACGAGGGCTTTAATCTTCTAACTCAGCGATGGTTCACCAGGATCGTCTTGTAATTTGATCGATCTGACTCTTTATTCGCGGCCTAATCATGAAGCCTACTTGACTTGTGTGTCTTGACAATGTCCCATTCTTGCAGCATATAGAGGGTTTAGGGACCGAGGGCAAGACCTGCCGAAGAAAGGTTTGAAGGATTTGTATGATTACTCCTTACAGTGTCTCGAAGCCTTGAAACGTCTCTTCCTGTTTCCATAAATGCATCTTGGGCAAAGATGCATCGACAATGTAATAATCTACATCAAGGCTCGCCTTGCGATCTTTCGCGTTCTCTAACCAGCGGCGATGCATCTGTCACTCAGGATCGATGACGGGCACGGAAGGATAGCATTGGGCCGTCTTTCCAGCTCGTGAACCGATCCCTAAGTCTGTATTCGCTCTTGGAGTGATCTTTGTACTTGCTCAAATACTTCTTCATGGGGGCTTCGAGCTCGGTATCTGTCATGTCTCTAATGTCCAAAGTCCATAAGACCCGCGCCATTGTCACCATCAGTTCCAGGTATGCTAGATTTTTCCCCACGCAGCCCACAGGTCCAATGGAGAAAGCAGAAAAAGCACTGCGAACAAGTTCGACAGACTCAGTTGTGGTATTCCGACCCACAATCCAACGCTCAGGTGTGTAGGTGAATGGATCAGGATAATAAATGGGATTGTGCTGGATGGCGTAGATTCCAACACCAACATCATAACCCTGCGGTATTGTTTGGCCACTTAGGTTGACACCTCCCTTACAGACCTCACGCCACAATGCACCGCCAACTGGAGGTGACATTCGGAGTGACTCATCAAGGCAAGCTCGTAGATATAAACACGAGGTTAACTTTCGAGAGGTGCGAATCTCCTCTGCCGAGGAGAATGTGGACCGAACTTCCGCGCAAACCTTGGTGTATGCTTCGGAGTTGCGGCTCAAGTAATAGAAACAACCAGCCATTGCAGTGGAAATAGCATCGGAGCCTGTCGCGTATTAGGTTTCGCTAGGTTCGAGTGTACTTTCAAAACGTTACCTGCGACGATGAGAAGAGTAGATTCGCCCCAGATCTCGTCCATCGAAAAACCTTTGCCAGTTTGAGGATCCCTAGCTGCGAGAATGTGTGAAAACAAATCTTGTCGCTTGCTATCCATATTCATTCTGTCAATCGCCATGACTTTACTGACTTCAACATACTTGTCCCGTAGTTTCCTCACACGGGGAGTAAAGATCTTGTCCATGTTCCATATTGCCAGCTTTGGCATTTGGAGGCATACTCCGACTCGGAAAGCTGCCACCTGGATCAAATCAATAATGAAACGGTTGTCTGTAAGGTCTAACATGTGAAATGCTTTGCCAAAGACAAGCTCAGCCATGAGGTCAAAGGACACATAACTGCCTAGCATTCCAATGATTAGATGACCACTTCAGTAAGTTTGACAAGTTCAAAGAATTGAACACCAGAGGACAAACTTACAGACCTTGGCAATATTGAATGCTGGAGACCAGGACCCCTCTTGTGACTTTTCGATGCTTGTACCAATCGACGTCAGGTGTGTAACAAAAGTTTCTACATGCTCAAGAATATGGTCTTCGAACGATCTGATGGCGGATTCCGAGAAAGCCTGACATATCACACGCCGTTTACGCGCGTGTGCTGCTTTGTTGACTGTACTCTGCGTATCATGAGCCGTGGGGGATGTTTCGAAAGCCCGGTACGCTGCGGACTTCTGTACATTTGCAGAACGTCCATAGATATCTGTTCATAACATCGATCAGACTAGCCATGCACAGTATCGTCAAGATAGTTCATCTCATACCTTGAATAGCTTTGTTTGTATTTACAATGACCTTGTTTGGACCGTATCGAACCACTTCGCCTATGGTCGATTTGCAGGGTTAGCTGGCTAGTTCCTTCGAGTATTTGGCGTAGCATAGCTTTGCACGAAACGACAGTGTCACCGCACCATACAAAACATGACACCTCAACATGTCAAGGTGAAGATCACCCACATAGGCATGATAGACGGCATAGAAATTGGTAATTCTGGCAAAGAGAGGACCAGGGTACTTGGCCAAAGGGTGTATGGTGAGACGGTAAATGGTGATGATGGGGATCTATCAATGGACGGTTCAGTTCGGTATAACCGCGTTTCTTCAGATAAAGTGCTATTTGCTCACCCAAAGAGCGAGTACAGCTCCCAAGCCCAAGATCAACCTGGCAGGGAATGCTGCGTTTAGGATTTCAGATTCCATTAGTGAAGCTCACCTGTAGAGAAAGCACCTTATCAAAGTATTCTGACTTGGTTGACTTGATTTCTAGATATTTGAGGAAAAGGCCTTCGCTGTGGATTGAAATCTGCTCCTGCGGTTATGATTCATGTACTGTATGTAATCAACGCTGTCATTAGCCCGTATCATTGTATCATTGTATCAGCTAAGGCAAGCCCAACCAGATCTACCGAAGCTAATGGAGAATAATTACCTTACCTTAGGCGTCTTAGGTACGAGTACGGAGTACTGTCTCCGCCATGACGCAACCTGCGTAAGGCACCCTAGGGGACCAAAAGGCTGACACGGTACACCTAGAACCATCTGCCAGGCTGCCAGGTTTCGATCGAATCATGCCTGTGAATACCAGCGCCCGAGGATCGGTTGCGGGTCGGCTGTAAGAGCTGAGATAGAAAGAAATCCTTCCAGTTACAGTACTCTAGTAATGGACCGTTGCAGCTCGTAGCATTCGTGGCATAGATGGTCTAAATCTGATCCTACTTTAGGTCGAGCGGCCGCGCGCTCAGTTTCAGTCAGCGTCCGAGGGTCGTCGAATCTCGACTAGTTCTATCAATAATTGATACATTAATTAGCCTTGGAATTAAAATTCCGAAAAGTTTTCTGTAGCATCTCAAAGCACTTTCAAGCATCTAGTGAAAGCTTCGTGTTTTGATAAGGTGTATAAGTTGATATTTTCCAGACTCTCTTTCTCGTATAAGTACGGTTTTCGGTGAGTTCGTTTAGCTTGGTCTGTCAGAAAATTTAAATCCGCCTCTTGGTCTTTCAGGTGAACCTTGACTTGGCCCATTCTTGAGGAGATGGTTAAGACACAACGATTGACGAGAATAAGAAGGTCTCCAACACCTCGCAATGAGTCATGTTTGTGATTGTAGATCGCACAGCCAAGATGTACTCTCTCAATGGCAATCTTTCATTCGGCACACGGACTCTCAAGATAGTGATGCTGTGATAGATGGCCACAGCTTGGACATAGCCACCGTTGTTGCAGTTGCGAGGTGCAGAAACCCGGACATTCTGGTAATCGTGGGCTAATTAGGACCTTAGGTATGGAGCATTGGCACGCCTCCACGATAGGACAAGGTATGGCGTTGCAGAAAGTGCAAAGCTCCTTCGGTCTGGTCTTGAGCAGGGGAATATCATATATGGTGAGCAAGCTGTGTCATCTTGCTAAGATGCTATGGAAAGTGTTAGAGCTAAATTATATTTGAAAGGCGTGAACACCGGTTTTGGAGGAAGTGCGGACACTCGCACAAACGAAATTGAAGAACTTCAGGCTACCTTGGTGCGGGAGCTTCACAGTGGGATAATTATAAACCCAACACTTGGTCAATCATCTAGCGGTGAAGCGACGATGCATTCGCCAGGGAAAAGACCCTTACTAATTGACGATTCACACTCAAATACTTGCATGCCTGAAGCCTGGGCCCGAGCATCTATCCTGGTTCGCGTCAATTCACTTGCAAGCGGTCATTCAGGAGTACGTCCTATCTTGATTGATAATATGGTAGTATTATTGAGGAAGAATATCGTTCCTCAAATCCCACTTCGTGGAAGTATATCTGCCTCAGGAGACCTCATGCCACTATCGTACATTGGAGGTACACTTGAAGGAAAGCGTGGTGTCACCGTAAGGGCCGGAAATAGGATGAATCGACGTACAGTCACGGCAGATGTTGCTTTGAAAGAATCCTCACTTGATCCAATCAAATTGGGACCGAAAGAAGGACTCGCGATTATCAATGGCACAGCCGTATCGACCGGTGTAGCAGCATTGGCGGTATTCGACGCCAACAACATCGCTGTCTTATCTCAAGTGCTGACAGCCATGAGCGTGGAGGCGCTCCGTGGCACGGACGAGAGCTTTGATCCATTCTTCGCCGCCGTCCGTCCACATCCAGGTCAGATAGAGGCGGCAAGAAATATCCGAAGCTTTCTTAGTGGATCTAAATTGGTACAGCATAATGATGGTTCAGAACCAGGGGCTTTGCGTCAAGACAGATACTCGATACGTACCGCTCCACAATGGCTCGGGCCTATCTTGGAAGATCTTCAATTGGCCTTCAGGCAAATCACTATTGAGTGTAATTCGGCCACAGACAACCCTTTAATCGATGTTGATCTCCATCAAACGAAGAGCGCAAGAATACTGCATGGTGGCAATTTCCAAGCCAAAGCTGTCACATCCGCCATGGAAAAAGTGCGCTTAGCCCTACAGACAATAGGCCAAATGCTATTCGCTCAATGTACTGAGATCATTAACCCGAGACTGAATTATGGATTGCCCCCAAGTCTCGCCGTCGACGAACCCAGCCAATCCTTCTTGCTGAAGCCGGTAGATATCATGATAGCAGCTTTACAGTCCGAATTGGGATTCCTATCGAATCCGGCTGGTACTCATGTTCAGTCGGCAGAGATGGGCAATCAGGCTCTTAATTCTCTGGGGCTGATATCAGCTCGGTATACCCACACCGCCTTGGAGGTGCTCTCTCAGCTGGCTTCGGCTCATCTCTTCACTCTTTGTCAGGCCTTAGATCTGCGAGCCTTGAATTCGAGGTTCCTCAAGGATGTCGAGCCGATGCTGAGAAAATATACAGCCGAGATTTTTGCTAACATCTTGGATGAAACCGTTGTCCCAAAAGAGACGACAAAACTTATATCTCCGCCTCGACTGCTCCAGCGCTCGTGCGATAATGGCAGAGTCGAAGGCGATTGGAACGGCCAAGACGGCAGTATTCGTGACAGTTCGCACATTTCCACCACCCGTGTGGCCACAGCTTACCCGCTAATCTCGCATATAGAGCGCTCCTTCAACGGTATCCTCGACTTCCCCGAACACTCCGCTGTGCCCCCACAGAAGATGCGCGAGATGGACGACGAAAATCTCTGTATCCCAGCTCTACTCTCTGGGCCAAGTCATCTTGATTCAGGAAGGACTCTTGAAAATCTTCATTCGTTGCTCTGGAAGGCATTTACTACAAAGCTAGACGAAACAACGACCTTGGACTCGTCCCAGCGATTTAGTACCGTTTTCAGATCACTGCAACCGATTATTCTTGACTTTGCATCTTCTTCGGTAACGGTATCGGCAGTGAAGAAATGGACAGAGGAGTGTTCCAGTTCTGCCTTGAAGATGTTCATTCGAAATCGTGATTCCTACCATGCTTGCCCGGACGCATCACATCTTCTCGGAACGGCCTCGCGCCGCATGTATAGGTTTGTGCGTGACGAGCTACATGTGCCGTTTCTCCGAACGTCGATGCTTCGAAACCGAGATTCGAAAGAGTCTTCCCTTGATGACAATCGCATTTCCCTCGATGGTGGCACTGAACTGAACGATCACGATCAAGCATTTCCTGACTTAACAACCGGAGCACTTATAAGTACGATCTATCAATCTATTCGTGCTGGTTCTCTTTATGATCCAATGATGGAATGTCTATTGGAAGCTGACAAGATGAGTTGAAACCATTGTTTTCGTCGAAGAAGTTCGAGTGTAGATATTCGGTAGAAATTCAATAGAATTCACAGAGAGATCGTTGGGGAAAAAAAGCTACAAGCTTGAACCTCTTCTATTTCACGCTACACCAGCTCTTAATCATGAATGCTTGGAAAGGGTATCATGATTAATGATGGGGTTGGGTTTTAAACGAGGGAACTCAGTGGCAGCTTTTGAAACATATATAGAAGCAACATCGGCGGTTTGGGAACCGGCTTGGGAAAAGTGGTTTGACTCAATTGGCCCTGGGACTCCTGGGACGGCTCAGAACTTCCAGGGTCACCTTTGTATACATACCTTCATTGCCTCAAAACCTTCACTTCACTCGCTCAAATTGGGAGGGTAATCGACGAGTGGAGTCTTCAAATTGTTGCGTACGCGTAGTGAATTCAACCGGCCTTCCTCGCGGTCTCGTGATAGGAGGGTTTTGAACTGGTAGCTGTGGGTCAACGGGAATATCTAGTACTTCTTCGGGCTGAATATCGCGACGCGTTCGCACCATGAATGAAGTACCTACAGTACCCCGCATTAAGTCACGGTCGCGCGCTCCCCAACCAATACACCCCCCACCTGCATCAACCATTGAACCATCAAATTCAGCTGGGGAACTTCAATATTTGGGCTGGTTATTTAGTAGTATATGACTTATAATTCCCCGATCAATATTTAGTATGCCAGCCCTTCGCTATAATTAGAGCTTCACATCTGCGTGGCATACTGGAAATTAGCCCCTCTATTACCTTCTCCCGTATGTTCCCCCAGGCCTTCTGTAAAATCTGGAACAGTTGGGTTTCAGCTTCCTCGCCTTTATCCTTCAATTTATCCAAATCCGGATAGACTTTATAGGCTTTCTTCTTCAGTAGGGTCCAGAGATTTTCGATGGGGTTCAAATCGGGGCTGTACGGAGGTCACTCCATGACTTCTATACCCATTTCCTGAAACCAGAGCTTCGATTTCCTGACTCTATGTATCGGAGCGTTATCCTGCATGAATACTAGTCCTGGCTCTCATATGCCAGCCAAATTGTGATTCAAAATCTGAATGTAGAAGGCTGCTGAATAGCCGTGTTTTTTGGATTCAAAGTTCCGATCAAGCAGATATAAATTCGATCTTTCAGAACCTCAGAAAGCTCCTCAAATCATAATGAAAAAGAACTTTTCACTGAGAATTTCCATTACTTTATCTCTATTCCATTTCTGTTTGAAAATTCCAAACATTCATTCTGGTGTTTTATCTGATCCCCGAGCCACGGATGCTTCATCCGACCAGATGACATTGTCTCATTGATTCACGATTCAATTCTTATGCTTTTTAGCCCATTTTAATCGAAGCAGAGCAACTTCAGATGTTAATTTCGATCGTCGAAGAGCTAGCCAGTGAGAAATTTCGTGAGCTCGTAGTGTTGCGTTGAGAGTTCTCGCGTTCAAATCGATTTCGATGTTCATTTTCAGCTGTCTTCAGATGATTTTAGGCTTCGATCGTAACTGACGTAACAGTACCCTAGCTGCTCGAGAAATAATTGATAAAGGCCTTTCTGATCTGGGTTTATTGACTTCGAAGAATGCAGTGCAAAGTCTTTCTAAAACTTCATTTATGGTGATGCGAGAAACGTTCAAATTGCGACTGATTTGGGTGAATGTAGCTTCTAGCTCAGCTTGCCTCGTAATTTTCCCTTTAGTCAACAAATCGAGCTTCTTTCTTGAGGTCTTATTACCAGAAATTGTAGTTAACGAAGCTCTTCTGAGCATGATGAATGTGGTTGAAGAAGGTTGATTGTTTTGAAGGTACGCGATTTTACGTGTTTTCGCTTAAGTGACCGTGACTTTTTGCAGAGTACTGTATGAATAACGCTACTAAGTCTTTTGGGGGGAGAGAAGAGGGTATATGTAGTGAAATGAGGGGTACGTTTAGTGATTTCCTTAATTAATTATAATACATATAAATTAAAATTGATTGTGATTGTAATTCATACACTCTTGTGACATCGGTTTAGACCCGACCCATGAGAAACTCTATGCTATTTATATCGAGTGAACAAAACTCTCTGAGGGAGAAAATCACTCGCCGTCTATACGACTGCTTCGCGCAGCCGAAACAATAAGATTGACACTGTGCTATCAAGTAATGAATCTATAGCTTCTATTCAGCGTGTGACGCTCGAGTAAAGTAAACTCTTGATGAAAGTGTCTGTGCTGTTTGATTATGACGCATCATCTTTGTTCTGCTCTTCATTGATGATATTCTATACAACGATGTCTCGATTCGATTCTCGATTCGAAGATGAAAAACGTTTTCTTTGCACTCGTGATGCTCGTGATTGTAACGTACATAAAGCTGTGTTCTCTTACTCAATGATTGTCATTCATTGAGCAGAGAAATATGTGATGAAAGAAAGATGCACACGATGAGAAGATAAAGTGTGATTGTACTGAGTAACTTTTTTCTTCTCTTGATTTGACTTGTGTCACGTAGACGTTGAATAAATTGTTAGTATAAACATGCAATTGCAATCATTCGATGTTTGACTCTGATCAATGAAAGAGAATGCATTCTGATTGTTCTCTTGAACTCTCAATTTTTCATGTGAATAAATGAATGACTTGACATCAAGTAAAGAAGATGAGTTCAAGCTCTTTCAATATATCAGCGTGATCAATGAATCACTACTTCTTCAAGCATTGTAATCATGACTCTCAATACTTGAAACAATTATTCTATCTGATATTTTTTCATCAATTACTTGATGACATTGTTGATGTGATGAAAATGTGTCAGAAACTGAGCTAAACTAAAGATACTATCAATATAAAAGACTGATATTATTATTATTACTTTGATAGAATCTAAATACAAGACAATACATCAAATAATGTATAAGATGAAAAACAAAGAGTGAAAGAAAAGAATAAGAACTCAACTTTTATATACATGAATTGAGCAGAATCAAGACTAGATAATAGTTTTATTGACTTAAGATTGCAAAAGTTTGCACACATGATTGAAATGATCAAAACAGAATTGTTGAAACTAAATTAAAATGATGATGATTAAATTAATGACTTGATTCATTGAACTGCAAAATGAGTTCAATGAATCAAAATTATTTAAAATATCAACAATTTATGTTTTAAATTGAGTTAATGATTTGACATCATAACAGTAACTTTTCTCTTCAAGACTGAGCTTCTGCAAGACAATGAGAAGAAACAAGATGAAATGAGAAAGAATTGAAAACAAAGATTGAAATGAAACAAGAATTGATGTAAATGCATTTTAATATGATGAAGCACAAATGAGACTGAAATAAATCTGAATCACATCTGAGTCAGATTTGAGTAAGATTTCTGTAAAATGAGATGAGATGAAACGCATTTTAATGTGATGATGCACAGATGAAACTGAAATAAATTTGAGTCACATCTGAGTCAGATCTGAGCAAAATTTCTGTAAAATGAGATGAGATGAGACGCATTTTAATGTGATAATGCACAGAGAATTGAAACACATCTGAGTCACATCTGAATCAGATTTAAACAAGATGTTTGAGTCAGATCTAGACAAGATTTGAGTCAGATCTGAACTGAGTCAAAATAATGAAGATTAAATTTAAAGTTCTTGACATTGATATTGAAATATCACACATGACAGTACATGTGATTCTTCGATGACAGAGTTGACGAGATGATATTCATTAAACGCTTGCTCACAATTATTCAGAAGATGAAAAGACTTTCAAGTAAAAAAGTGATCTTTTTAATCAATGTAATACTTGAGCAGAAATAAAGTATAGCATTTATCACGCTTGAAGTTTAGTATACTGTTTACATATCAGAATCTTTCATCATTCTTAATGATAATGAGTTCTCAAGATTTCTGATGTTGACTCGAAAGAAAGTCACTTGTGATATGATTCAGAAGAGTGACATGAAAGATTGAATGAATCTTCATGAATGCTGAAAGATTTAACTCAATGATCAGAGAATTATTCTTGAAGACATGTTTAATCTTGAAAAAATCAATGTTATGATCATTTAACTTGACAGCGAGATGAGCGATGCTGAGATTGCAAACATTCAATCAGACTTTATCTTTGACGAAGTATTTAAAACAAGAATGACAAGAGAGATTGACATTGAATTCATAAATAATCTGAGCTATAAGCATCTCATCACATAAATATTCAGTTAGTTTCTTCATCTTCTTGATGAACTCTTTGACATTGATTAACTTGTCTCAAACTTGAAACATAAGATTCTTGAACAGAGATTCAGAAGATTCAAAGTCTAAATGTGAGTTCTGACTTGAATTGATCAAGAAGAATGATGTTAAAGTGATTGATGACGATGCATTATTGATGACAAATTCAATTTCAGAAAGTCACTTAGCTCAGTTCTTCTGCATGTAGTTGATAAAGACTCGAAGATAATGCTTCATGACAGCATTGATTCTCTCAATTTGATCATCAATCTCAGAATGATACATCATTAATAACTTGACATCTATCTTCAGCATTTTACATATATGCTTTCAGACATCAAAGATGAATTGTGTATCTCGATCAGATATGAAGAACTTGAGTAAATCATGATGTTTTCAAACATGAGCATAAAAGCAGTTGATAACTTCTTCAACTTTCATAGAAGTGATGAGAATTAAATGTTTCATTTTGATAAGATGATTAATGAAGACTAGAACATATTTATATGTGATGCTCATGAAGATACTGAGCGATAAAGAATCTACATAGTTCATGAGAATATCACGTCAACGACGTTTGAAAACTGAAAGAAAACTTAATCATTCTTGAGTTCATTGTCTAAAGAGTTTGAAACGTGTGCACATGTGACAGTTTTGTACGAAGCGTTGAACATACTTATAGATGTTTGATCATCAGTAGACTTGATTGATCAGTTCATAGCTTTTTGCTCTTTCTGAATGATCATTGATGACATTATCATGAGTGAGCTGAATGATACGAAGACGTAATTTATCTGAGTTGAGCACGTACTTTTTTTCTTGAAAGTACAGATGATTCTTGTGTTTTTCACACTCAACTAGAAAAATCTTCTTGTGATGTCGTGCTTTATTGCAAAGTGCTTTGATTATCTGAGCTGCAAATTTGTCATTGATTTCAACTTACTTTCACAATGTCTGAGTGAAGATGTCAGCAGAATCTTCATCAAGATTCAGAATATCTTGATTTAACTGAGACTTGACATCTTCAATGTTGAATTCTTCGATTTCTAGATTCATAAGAGCTAGAATTTGCAAGAGTGCTGAGATAACTGAGAACAGATGTAACTGAACTGAATCTAGAGCAATGATTTGTGACTGAAGCTTCATGATCTTGATGTTGAAGACATCAAAGACAAGATTCTTAACAATATCAAGATTTAAAACATAAGTTTTCAGAATTGTCTGATGTTGATATTAATGTCAAGAATTGAATGTATCTCTCTTCTTAGAAAGATCTTCTGAGCGATGTGTCAGAGCATTCAACTTATTATTGATCTTGTCAAAATGATAAGCAATGTGATAGTTGAATCTAAACAGAAACTCACTTCAACAAGCTTAATGACGATTCAACTGCTTAATTGACATGAAATACTCAAGGTTTTTGTGATTCATAATCATCTCAATAGAATAAATAAAGTCTTTAAACTCTGATCATCATTTCTTGAAAGTGTAAACAATGATCATGAGTTCTTTATTGTAGATCTCGTAGTTACACTCGATTGAATTATGCTTCTTTGAAAAGTAAGTGATTGAATGAAGAATCTCATTTTCATCATACTGAGAAAGAATGTCTTTGAACACATAGTTTGAAGCATCAATTTCTATCACAATCTTGTGATCTGAATTATAGTGACAAAGAATAATCTTAAAAGTGAAGACTTTCTTAAGAATGTTGAATGCAATCTGACATTTCTGAAATCAAACAAAGAGTACATCTTTTCTGATGAGATGAGTGAGCGAGATAGTTATTCTACTATAATCATAAATGAATCTTTTATAGAAGTTTGCAAAATCTAGAAAACTTTGAATGTTTTTAACGTTGATCAAGATGAATCAGTTGACAATAATGTTTATCTTGAAAGAGTTCATCTTGATCTCTTCAATGATGATTATCAATTCTAAATACAAGACTTAAGTGATGTGAAACTCACATTTGATTATATTCATTTGAAGATCTGCTTCTTGCAGCTTTCGCAGAATAAACTTGACATGAATTTCATGCTTGAGTTCATTGTTGAAATAGATCAAGATGTCATTCAGATAAGCTGTACAGAACTTATTTAAATGTTCATGAAGAATATTGTTGATGTACTTCTGAAACAAGACAGATTCATTACATAGATTAAAGAGCATAACTAGATACTTGAATAATTTAAATCAAGTATGAAAGATGATGAGAGTTTCATCTTCTTCTTTGATTCGAAGTCAATTGAATGCAGAGATGATATTCAGCTTGATAAAGATTTTAGCTCGACTTAGATGATTCAGCATTTCTGAGATCAGAGACAGAGAATATTGATTCTTGACTGTAATAACGTTCAGATTTCAATAGTTCATACAGAAGCAAAGTTCTTCTTCGAATTTCTTAACAAAGAGAACAGAAACAATCATTTAAGAGCAACTGACTTGAATAAAATCTTTGCTCAGATTTTCATTCAAATAACGACGAAGTTCTAGAATTTCATCACGACTCATGTCATACAAAGCAAAGACTGAGAATTGAGCATCTTCTTTAAGATGTATGACATGATCATGAACTCAATGCAAAGACAAGATATCAACGTTCTTCTTGAAGAAAATGTTTAAAAACTTTAAATATTTGAATGATAGAATTGTGACTGAATCGACGTTCTTACTTTGTCAATAGACTTCAAGATCTTCTTGTGTCGTGAATGCAGTCAATTGAAATTTCTTTTTCATTTGATGAAGATTCAGACAATGATTCTTATCATACATACTGTCTTGAGAACGAAATGAGAACTGAGCAAGAGTTGAGCTGTTCTTTGAACAAACAGTCAAAGTCACATGACACAATTTTGACTTGTCAGAATCTAGACTAGAAGATGAGATAGATTCAAGATTCAAGAAGACATCAATTTTCTTTAGAATGATGTTAAACACTTCAATGTCTTTAACATAAGCAGCATAATCAAAGCTTTGAACTCTCAACTCAACTATGTCAAGTTGTATAGAAGATTGATCAAATTGATCTGCTTGAAGAATAATAGAAGTTCTAAAGAGAAAAGAATTTTGATACTTGATTTTTGATGAGTATTCTTTTTGAATGACTTGAAGAATATGACTAAAAGTTTCTTGTTTCAAACGAGAAACAAGATTGAACGAGATTTGTTTCTTGTGAACGAGTTGAGTATTAATTGACTTTTCATGAGCAAACGAGAGATTATATTGCTTCTTATGAGCAGATGAGAAACTGAGTTGCTTCTTACAAGCGAATTGAAGATTGAATTGCTTCTTGTGAGCAAACTGAAAACTGAGTTGCTTCTTTTAAATGAATAAGAAACTAGATTGCTTCTTGCAAGTGAACTGAAAACTGAGTTACTTCTTTTGAGCGAATGAAAGATTAAATTGCTTCTTGCAAGCAAACTAAGTGCTGAATTGCTTCTTGTGAGCAATTTGTAGACTGAATTGCTTCTTGTGAATGATCTGTAAACTGAATTGCTTCTTGTGAGTGATTCGTGAACTGAGTTACTTCTTGTGAGTGAATTGAGAACGAGATTGAAAGAAAGCTACTTTGTTAACTTTGAACGAGAAATTTTCTTTTTGTTGATTAAAATCATAGATCTTGACGAGAAATGAGCAACAATGATTAAGACAGAAGAAGAAAAACAAGATGAGAATATTGTGCTCAAAATTGACATCAATGACGTGATGATGAAGTCATGACAGATTCATGATGATGAAATATTGATTTAATTCAGTGACATAGAAGAATAGTTTCTTGATGTGTTCATCGAGAATCATTGTGATTTCAACGACATGAGTAATGTCATCGATTAAAGCAACTTGATCATCAAATTCTCAAAGTCTGCAAGAGTGAGTTAATTGATGCAAGAAAAGATGATGTTGTTGCGTGAAGAATTTATTCATAAAGACATAAGCAGAGACTTTACTATCAATCAGAGCGAGAACGAAAACTCTAGATTGAGCTTGACGTAAAATACAGAATACTATCATGTGACTATCTTTGAATGTCAAATTGAATTCAAAGAGTTTCAAGATAGATTTAGCAGAAAACTTTCTATATGATTGAAGTGAAGATGAAAAGATTGAGACTAGTAGACAAAATAATATGTATACAGATCTTTGAGCGTGACTTAGCTCAAAGACTAAACTTTTCTTATGAACAGCGAGACTTCTTCATTTATACTGATGACATCACTGTCATAAACATTCATGATATGCAGAGTGAAGAGCTTCTTATTTAAGCATTCTTTAGCAATTTTGTCAGAATGTTGCAACTTGCAGTAGTAACACAGCTTTCACTTGTTGCAGATTTTCTTGATCTCAGAAATAATCAGAGTTTTATCTTAAACAATGATAATGACGAAGCTTAAATTCATTGACTCATCAAGAAATGAGAAAGAAAGAGACGAAGATACTGTTAAAACAACAGTCACAAAAATGATGATTTTTGAACTCAAAGAATTACTAATCAACGTAAAAATGCTCTTGACTTTGATGAATGAAATGATGATGAAGATGAAGCAAGATTGATGATGTTTAAGCTGCTGAAGCTTTTCATCAATGTTGTTAAAGATCAACATAGAGTGAGTTATATGAATGTCATTTAACTAATAGATAAATGCTAAGAAAGAAAAGTATTTACAGAAAAGAACTCAATTTTTTATATGTGTGTTTCTCAGCTCTGTGCTAGACTTGAAAGAATTGACGTCTTACACATATGATGCAGAGTTTCAAGAACATCACTACTAGCTCGAATGCTCACTAGACTCAATTAGAATGAAACTCAGATCAAAGCTAGAAAGAATAGATGAGAACTAGAATCATAACATTATTCTTCTCTCTTGAATATTCATGTTCGCATGAATGTTGTTTCTTAGTGCGCTTTTCTTGAATATTTGATATGAAAGTTATTGATCATCTCTTGAGCGTTCATAAATTCGTCATCGTCAGCGTTATATCAGTTAAGATCGTTGTCATAGTTCTTTCATTTGACTCGATATTGAAGTCATCTTCAATATCGTTGAAAGTTTAATATATCGTCAATTTCTCATTCATCTTCATCATTTATCACTATTGACTTTGAGAGTTCATTCTTCTAATCAGACAGAGAATCATTGACGATGAGACGAAAAAGTTCTGAATGAAATACATCATGTATATGCATAGTCTCGAGTAGTTTCAATTTATAAAATAAGTCAACGAGATCAATGATCTGAAAAGAGTTGAGCATCTTGTCATTCAATTTTTTGAAGAGTCTCGCTGTAATGATGTTTCGTTCATTCAGAAACATCTTTGATTCAATCTCATAATTGATCTTCTTTCTATGCTTATTAGCTTGATTCATCATTTGTTTTCGTGTTTTGATCAGAGCTTCGCGAGCGAAGATCAATGTCTTGTTCATTTTTTCAGATATATTCTTGATTCAATTGATCTGCAAGCGTTCGCGAGTGCTTTCATACTCGATGATGTCAGAGTCAAAGCTAATACGAGAATGAAAGTTCTTGTTCATGAAGAAGAGAATCAAGAAGATGACTGAGAACAAGACGTTATTGTCGACAAACTCGATCATGAGTAGTCACTTAGATCAGTCGTTCTGCATATACGAACAGAAGAATCAAAGATATCACTCGATATTCTGATTGACTCGTTCGCTTTGATTGTTGATTTGAGAATGATAGACGATGAACAATCGAAGAAAAATGCTCAATCATTTGCAAAGAAACTTTCATAGTATAGAGATGAATTGCGAATCTCGATCAGATACTATGAAGCTTGATAGATCATAAGTTCAATATACTCATTGAATCAGCATTTCAGCTGTCTTTTCGACAGTGATATCTTCATCATCAGTGATGCAAGAAATATAATGTCTTTTCTTTAACAATCTGCAGATGATCGTCAGAATAGCGTTGTACTCGCTTGAATCAGATAAATCAATAATAAAGTTCATTGCAATGTCTTGTCATCGCTGTTCAGATATCAATAAAGATTGAAGCAAGTCGTTTGATTTATTTCTAGATGTTTTTGAACGTTGACAGATATAGCAGTTTTGAATATATCGATCTATCGTTTTTCGCATGAATGATCAATAGTAGTTTCGCTTTATGACTTTCACAGTTCTAAAAATATCAGAATGATCAACTGATGATTGATCATGCATCTCACGAATCAGATTCATTTGTAGAAGCTCGTTGAACGAGACTCATAGCTGACTATCATGATACAAGATTTCATTCTGAGTTCAACAATTCTTCAATTTGATATCTTTATATTGTGTCTCATCTCTTGCTATTGCTTCGCAAAGTAGCGTACAATTCTCGTCGATCTCATTAGTCTCAAGAATCTGTTTATAGATTGATTCACTGATGTTCTTCTTTAAATCAGCAATTTTCATTCAATTTGAAGTCAGAATAGTGATTCATTGATAGCGAACGCGCTCATCTTCTGAATCTTTGAGCACGATGTCAACTTGAGTTAATGCATCGATCTTGATGTTCTGTTTGCTCGATCAATACATTATTCTGAAGTTGAAGTCAGCGAGCTTCTGAACTCAGCGCATCTGACGTCTGCTCAGCTCTTTATCTTTTATCAACGAGATGAGCGCTTGATGATTGATGAACATCTTGATAGAAATGTCAGTTAGCTTCAGTTCAAATCATCAGTGTTCAAATGCTTCAATGATGATCAGAAGTTCTTTATCATATATTTCGTAGTTGCATTCAGCAGAAGACATGTTCTTGTTATAAAAAACAATTGAATGTAGTACTTCTTCGTCATCATATTGAGAGAGAACTTCATCGTTGACGTAGTTGAATGAGTCAATTTCAAGAATAGTCTTACGAGTTTGATCAAAGTGACGTAGTATAGAAGTCTCGATCATACATCTCTTTATATGATTGAAAACAATCTGACAGACTTCATTTCATTCAAATATGATCTTCTTTTGAGTGAGTTGAATCATTAAATGAACAATCTTCAAAAAGTTCTTGATGAAGCGTCGATAGAAATTGCAGAAGTCAATGAAGAACTGCATCTAAGTGAGATTATTGAATGTAGATTAATCAATGACTGCTTGCATCTTTCGTGAATTCATCTTCAATTCTTCGATTGATATCAAGAGTTCTAGAAAGATAGTTTTCTGAACATGAAACTCGCACTTGTTGATGTCTATCTGTAGATCAGCTTCTCGTAGTCTATTCAAGATCAATCATACATGTCGCTTGTGTTTCTTCAGAATCTTGCTGTAAATGATAATGTTATCTAGATAAATCTGACAAAACTGATGTAGATACTTGAACAACACGTTGTTCATATAGTGTTGATAGAACGCAGATTCGTTGATTAATTTAAAGAGCATTACATGATATTTGTATAAGTCGAAGAAAATAATAAAGATAGTCAAATCTTCGCTATCTGAATGCATGCGTAGTGTCAGAAACTGAGCTAGACTAAAGATACTATCAATATAAATGACTGGTATTATTATTACTTTGATAGAATCTAGGTACAAGACAATACATCAGATAATGTATAAGACGAAAGACAAAGAGTGAAAGAAAAGAACGAGAACTCGACTTTTATATACATGAATCGAGCAGAATCAAGACTAGACAGTAATTCTATTGACTTAAGATTGCAGAAGTTCGCGCACACGACTGAGATGATCAAAACAGAATTGCTAAGACTAGATTAAGATGATGATGACTAGATTGATGACTTGATTCATTGAACTGCAAAACAGATTCAATGAATCGAGATTATCTAAAACATCGACGATTTATGTTCTAAATCGAGTTGATGATCTGACATCATGACAGTAGCTCTTCTCTTCAAGACTGAGCTTCTGCGAGATGACAAGAAGAAACAAGACGAGACGAGAAAGAATTGAAGACGAAGGCTGAAATGAGATGAGAATTGATGAGAACGCATTTTAATGTGATGAAGCACAGGTGAAACTGAAATAGATCTGAGTCACATCTGAGTCAGATCTGAGCAAGATGTCTGAAGAGCGAGACGAGATGAGACGCATTATAACGTGATGATGCACAGAGAATTGAAACACATCTGAATCACATCTGAGTCAGATTTAAACGAGATGTCTGAGTCAGATCTAGACAAGATCTAAGTCAGATTTGAGCAAGAGAAAGACGAAACGCAGTTTAATGTAATGATGCACAGACGAAACTAGAATACATCTGAGTCACATCTGAATCAGATTTAAACAAGATGTCTGAGTCAGATTTAGACAAGATCTGAGTCAGATCAAGATTGAATTGAAATGATGAAGATTGAACTTAGAGTTCTTGACATTGACATTGAGACATCACACACGACAGTACATGTGATTCTTCAGCGACAGAGTTGACGAGATGATATTCATCGAGCGCTTGCTCATAATTATTCAGAAGATGAAAAGACTCTCAAGTAGAGAAGTGATCTTCTCAATCGACGTAATACTTGAGCAGAGGTGAATTATAGCATTTATCATGCTTGAAGTTTAATATGCTGTTTACATATCAAAATCTTTCGTCATTCTTGACGACAACGAGTTCTCAAGATTTCTGACGTTGACTTGAAAGAAGATCACTTGCGATATGACTCAGAAGAATGACATGAAAGATTGAATGAATCTTCATGAATGCTGAAAGATTTAACTCGATGATCAGAGAATTGTTTGTTACGATTCTAGTCTTCATTTATTCTTTCTCGCCTTCGTCTTGATTTCATTCTAATCGAGTCTAGTGAGCATTTGAGCTAAAGATGATGTCATTGAAACTCTGCATCATATGTGTAAGACGTCAACTCAATCGAGCCTAGCACAGAACTGAGAAACACACATATAAGAATCAAGTTCTTTTCTGTAGATACTTTTCTTTCTTAGCATTTATCTATTAGTTAAATGACACTCATATGACTCGCTTTATGTCGATCTCTAACAGTAAATAAATGCTAATCAATTACTCTGCTATCGACGTGTAGACAATACGAAATAATCTACTTCGTTTATTCAGAAAATTCGCAAGAAATTCTTCGAATTACTTTCATCAAATTTACTTAAATTTATCAAATCACTCACTACACACTCACATATCTATCTGTATCTTCATCTTCAATTTCTCATTATGACATGCAACTTTGAATCAGTCGAATCTTGAACGACTCGTCTGCTTAGAAGCATTGCAAATAGACGGGTTTTTCTTCTTTCTTTCGATGCTTCAGCTGAATCTCAGAATGTCGCGATCTCATGAAACATCAAGATTGAAGAACAACTACGTCAGTGAGTTCTTGATCAGTCGAACGAGATCATCAAGATGTTAGATGAGCTAAGAGATCAACGAGACATGACTCTGAAATGCAATGAGCATTGAATCGTTCTACAAGTTGAACATATTCAAAGACTGAAACAGCTAGAGATCAATCGCACGACAATGAACACTCTAGAAGAGATTAACACTCAACTACGAGAGACAATGTTGAAACTCAAAGAGAAACAGTGTTCAGCTGATCAGCTTCGATCTCGACAATCTACTGAGTCTCGATCTACTACGAATCATCTACTTCAACAAGATATCAAGTCGCATGCTTCTATCAAGAATCATACTCGACGAGAGATGTTTACTAAGTTCATCTCATTCGAAAATGAACATCATCGATTCTAAAAATTTTCGAATCTTTCTATATTCACTGATGAAGATGAATTGACTTGAAAAGATTGAAGAAACAAGATGAACGACAAGCTGATTGTCAATGTTGATCAGTTCGATAATGAGACTATCTGCATTGTCTATATGTTGTCTAGGCTAGAAGATGACGCTGCTGAGCACATCTACGCTCGACGTCGTCATGATTCTTCTCGTTCATACTACTCGATCTACGAGTTATTCGAACATCTGAAAGAAATATATGATGAAGTGAATAAGAATTGAAAGTGTCGTCGCGAATACAACGCTCTGAGACAAGCAGACAAGTTCTTCAATGTCTTCTACTTCGACTTTATAAAGCTATTCAGTTATCTCGAATATGACGATCGTACTCTGATGAACGATCTTCAGAATAAAATCAATAATCGCTTGCAGAACGCTCTATCAGTCTGCCTCGAAGATTTCACTTCGCTTCATCAACTAAAGATCTTTCTTTAAGATGTGAATAGTAAACAACGAGTCAATTATCAGCTTCGCAACGAACGTCGCACTGTCATCGTCAAAGTCACTGTCGTACCTGACAAACGCGCTACTACTCTCTTGTCAGCAGTGATGACTTCGATAATCGATTATGTTAAGTCGACTATCTTTTCTACCTCTGAGTCAGCGAGATCGTCAATCATCTGCTACATCTGCAAGATCTCGAATCACTTGTTCAAGAATTGTTCTCAGCTGAACAAGATTGACATCTTTGCATCTCGAGCTTTCACTCTTCGTCTACATGAAATCATCATTTCGAAAGATAAAGAGAATGAGAAAATGTCTTCTTTCGAGAATAGCGAGACAAAAAACTAGTGACTTTCATCAAAGGCGCGATGAAAGATGTGTTAATTTCTTCAACGATGAGCATGTCAGATGATTCTTTTGCTTCTGAATCTTTGACTACTGAATGTGTACTTTCTAGCAAAGAAATTAGTTACTCATTGAAGTCATTGATTGACATCGAAGCTGCTGACTATTCGTTCATTGATGAAGTGATCGCGCAGATTGTTAGTGATCAGTTGCAAATCGAGCCTCTGACTTTGATCAAAGCAAAGTCAATACGAGAATTCGACGATCATTATGCAAAAAAACTCATTACTCATGTCATCTATTCAAATCTGACAGTTCAAGATCATACAATTGACATCGCTTCTATGTTAATCACTCGATTAGATCAACATCAAATGATTCTTGAAAAAACATGAATGAACAAAATCGATCTAGTAATTGATATGCGAATCGATTTTCTTCGGTTTCCGAATTTCAACCCTACTAGTCAGAAGTCGATTGCTCTATTCTCAAGCAATAAATCAATCACGAAACAGAAGAGCTTGACTTCTACTCATATACTAAAAAGATCTTTCACTTCGATTACATCTCAATTCAGTCAGAAATCACTTTCTTTCAGTCAAAAGAAGAGTTCAATTGAACAGTTAAAACCGCGCGACGCGACTTTAACTAACGTCAAAATTCCTAAATCGACGTCAGATTCAACGAACATTGCAATGATAAAGACTGCGACTTATAGAATGTTAGTCAAATGATCAGACGTGAAGACTTTTGCTGTTATTGTCTCGGAAATTGATCGACTCATAACTACAGTCGAAAATAAGCTCGAAGAAGTGAATTTGCATGAGCTTTCACACGTCGAGATTCTCGAAGAGGTCAAAGTCAAGCTTCTCTTCGAGTATCATGACTATCTAGACGTGTTCGATCGAGCTATGATCGATCAGCTATCATCTCATCGTTTCTACGATCACAAAATTGAGTTGATCGACGAAGAAACATCTCTTTGAAGCAGACTTTACCAGATGTTCGATCACAAACTTCAGAAGATAAAGAAGTATCTGATCGATCATTTAAACAAAGGGTTCATTTTCTTCAGCTTCGCATCATACGTCTCGCTCATCTTGTTCATCGAAAAGAAAGACGAAAGTCTGCGTTTCTGCGTCGATTACAGAAAGCTCAATGCTTTGATCAAACGAAACCGTTATTCTTTGTCATTGATAGACGAGACTCTCATTCATATACAAGAAAGCAAGTATCTGACTCGATTGAACATCATTGTCGCGTTCAACAAACTACGTATGCACTCAGGTAGCGAAGATTTGACTATCTTTATTATCTTCTTCGACTCATACAAATATCATGTAATGCTCTTTGAATTAACAAATGAATCGACGTTCTATCAACACTATATGAACGACGTGTTGTTCGAATATCTACATCAGTTTTGCCAGATTTATCTAGATGACATTATCATCTACAGCAAGACTCTGAAGAAACACAGACGACATGTACGATTGATCTTGCATCGACTACGAGAGATCGATCTACAGATAGACATAAACAAATGCGAGTTTCATATGCAGAAAATCATCTTTCTAGAACTTTTGATATCAATCGAAGAACTGAAGATGAATTCGCGAAAGATGCAAGCAGTCGTTGATTGATCTACACTCAATAATCTTATTCAGATGCAGTTCTTCATTGACTTCTGCAATTTCTATCGACGCTTCATCAAGAACTTTTCGAAAATTGTTCGTTCAATGATTCGACTCACTCAAAAGAAGATCATATTTGAATGAAATAAAGTCTGTCAGATCGTCTTCGATTATATGAAGAGACGTATGATTGAGACTTCTATACTACGTCACTTTGATCAAACTCGTGAGACTATTCTCGAAATCGACTCATTCGACTACGTCAACGATGAAGTTCTCTCTCAATATGATGACGAAGAAGTACTACATTCGATTGTTTTCTATAGCAAGAACATGTCTTCTGCTGAATGCAACTACGAGATATATGATAAAGAACTTCTGATCATCATTCGAGCATTTAAACACTGACGACTCGAACTGAAGCTAACTGACATTTCTATCAAGATGTTCATCGATCATTAAGCGCTCACTTCATTGATGAAAGATAAAGAGCTGAGCAGACGTCAGATGCGCTGAGTTCAGAAGCTCGCTGACTTCAACTTCAGAATAATGTATTGATCTGACAAACAGAACATCAAGATCAATGCATTAACTCGTCGAGCTGACGTCGTGCTCAGAGATTCAGAAGATGAGCGCGTTCACTATCAATGAATCACTATTCTGACTTCGAATCGAATGAAAATTGCTGATCTAGAGAAGAACATCAGTGAATCAATCTATAAACAGGTTCTTGAGACTAATGAAATCGACGAGAATTGTACGCTACTTCGCGAAGCAATAGCAAGAGACAAGACACAATATGAAGATATCAAATTGAAGAATTGTCGAATTCAGAATGAAATCTTGTATCATGATAATCAGCTATGAGTCTCGTTCAATGAACTTCTACAAATGAATCTGATTCGTGAAGTACATGATCAGTCATCGATGAATCATTCTGATATTCTTAGAACTGTGAAGATCATAAAACGGAATTACTATTGATCATTCATGCGAAAAACAATAGAGCGATATATTCGAAACTGCTATATCTGTCAACGTTCAAAGACATCTAGAGATAAATCAAACGACTTGCTTCAATCTCTATCGATATCTGAACAGCGATGGCAGAACATAGTCATGAACTTCATTATTGATCTATCTGATTCGTACGACTATAACGCTATTCTGACTGTCATCTGCAGATTATCAAAAGAAAGACATTATATCTCTTGCATCACTGATGATGAAGGTATCACAGTCGAAAAAACAGCTGAAATGTTGCTTCAATGAGTATATCGATTTCACGATTTATCAAACTTCATTGTGTTCGATCGAGATTCTCAGTTCATCTTCATTCTCTGAAAGTCTCTTTGCAAACGACTGAGCATTTTTCTTCGATTGTTTATCGTCTATCATTCTCAGATCAACGATCAAAGCGAACGAGTCAATCAGAACATCGAAAGATATCTTCGTTTCTTCTGTTCATACATGCAGAATGACTGGTTCAAGTGATTGCTCATGATCGAGTTTGTCGACAATAACGTCTTGTCTTCAGTCATCTTCTTGATTCTCTTCTTCATGAATAAGAACTTTCATTCTCGTATGAGCTTCGATTCTGACATCATCGAGTATGAAAGCACTCGCGAGCGCTTGCAGATCATCAGAGTCGAAGATATATTCAATCACATGAACAAGACATTGATCTTCGCTCGCGAAGCTCTGATCAAAACACGAGAACGAATGATGAAACAAGCTAACAAGCATAGAAAGAAGATCAATTATAAGATCGAATCAAAGATGTTTCTGAACGAAAGAAACATCGTTACAGCGAAACTCTTCAAAAAGCTAGATGACAAGATGCTCGATTCATTCAAGATCACAGATTCTGTTGACTTCTTTTATAAATTGAAACTATCAGACACTATGCATATACACGATGTATTTCATTCAGAACTTCTTCGTTCTGTCGTCAATGATTCTCTGTCTGATCAGAAGAATGAACTCTCGAAATCAATAGTGGTAAACGATGAGAACGAATGAGAGATCAACAATATATTGAACTTTCGATGATATCGAAGACGACTTCAATATTGAGTTAAATGAAAGAGCTATGACAACGATCTCAACTGATATAACGCTGACGACGACGAATTTATGAACGCTCAAGAGATGATTGACGACTTTCATATCAAATATTCGAGAAAAGCGCACTAAGAAATAACATTCGTGCGAACATGAATAGTCAAAGAGAGAGAGTAATGTTACGATTCTAGTCTTCGTCTACTCTTTCTCGTCTTCATCTTGATTTCATTCTAATCGAGTCTAGTGAGCATTCGAGCTAAAAATGATGTCATTGAAACTCTGCATCATATGTGTAAGATGTCAATTCAATCGAGTCTAGCACAGAGCTGAGAAACACACATATAAGAATCGAGTTCTTTTCTGTAGATACTTTTCTTTCTTAGCATTTATCTATTAGTTAAATGACATTCATATGACTCGCTCTATGTTGATCTTTAACATTGTTCTCGAAGACACGCTTGACCTTGAAGAAGTCAACGTTACGATCGTCTAACTTGACAGCGAGGCGAGCGATGCTGAGATTGCAAGCATTCAGTCAGACTTCATCTTCGACGAAGTATCTAGAACAAGAACGACGAAAGAGATTGACATTGAATTCGTAGATGGTCTGAGCTATAAGCATCTCATCACGTAGATGCTCAGTTAGTTTCTTCATCTTCTTGATGAACTCTTTGACATTGATTAACTCGTTTCGAGCTTGAAACGTAAGATTCTTGAGCAGAGACTCAGAAGACTTGAAGTCTAGACGTGAGTTCTGACTCAAATTGATCAAGAAGAATGATGCTAAAGTGATTGATGACGATGCGTTATTGACGACGAATTCGACTTCAGAAAGTCACTTAGTTCAGTCATTCTGCATGTAGTTGACGAAGGCTCGAAGATAATGCTTCATGACAGCATTGACTCTCTCGATTTGATCATCGATTTCAGAATGATACGTCGTTGATAACTTAGCATCTATCTTCAGCATTTTACACATATGCTTTCAGACATCAAAAATGAATTGTGTGTCTCGATCAGACACGAAGAACTTGAGTAAATCATGATGTTTTCAAACATGAGCATAGAAGCAGTTGATAGCTTCTTCAACTTTCATAGAAGTGATGAGAACTAGATGTCTCATTTTGATAAGATGATCAACGAAGACTAGAACATATCTATATGTGATACTCATGAAGATACTGAGCGATAAAGAATCTACATAGTTCATGAAGATATCACATCAACGACGTTCGAAAACTGAAAGAGAACACAATCATTCTTGAGTTCATTGTCTAGAGAGCTTGAAACGTGTGCACATGTGACAGTTTTGTACAAAGCGTTGAACATACTTATAGATGTTTGATCATCAGTAGACTTGACTGATCAGTTCATAGCTTTTTGCTCTTTCTGAGTGATCATCGACGACACTATCATGAGCGAGCTGAATGATACGAAGACGTAGTTTATCTGAGTTGAGCACGTACTTTCTTTCTTGAAAGTACAGATGATTCTCGTGTTCTTCACACTCGACTAAAGAAATCTTGTTGTGATGTTGTGCTTCATTGCGAAGCGCTTTGATTGTCTGAGCTGCGAATTTGTCATTGATTTCGATTTGCTTTCACAATGTCTGAGTGAGAATGTCAGCAGAATCTTCATCAAGATTCAGAGTGTCTTGATCTAGCTGAAACTTGACGTCTTCAACGTCGAATTCTTCGATTTCTAAGTTCATGAGAGCTAGAATTTGCGAAGATGCTGAGATAACTGAGAACAGATGTAACTGAACTGAATCTAGAGCGATGATTTGTGACTGAAGCTTCATGACTTTGATGTCGAAGATGTCAAAAGCGAGATTCTCAACAATATCGAGATCTAAAACATGAATTTTCAGAATTGTCTGATGTTGATATTGATGTCGAGAATCAAATGTATTCTTCTCTTTAGAAAGATCTTCTGAGCGACGTGTCAAAGCATTTGACTTATCGTCGATCTTGTCGAAACGATAAGCAATGTGATAGTTGAATCTAGACAGAAACTCGCTTCAACGAGCTTGATGATGACTCAACTGCTTAGTTGACATGAAATACTCAAGGTTTTTGTGACTCGTGATCATCTCGACAGAATAGATAGAGTCTTCGAGCTCTGATCATCATTTCTCGAAAGCGCAAACAATGATCATGAGTTCTTTATCGTAGATCTCGTAGTTACACTCGACTGAGTTATGCTTCTTTCAAAAGTAAGCGACTGAATGAAGAATCTCGTTCTCATCGTACTGAGAAAGAATGTCTTCGAACACATAGTTTGAAGCATTGATTTCTATCACAATCTTGTGATCTGAATTATAGTGACGAAGAATAATCTTGAAAGTGAAGACTTTCTTAAGAATGTTGAATGCAATCTGACATTTCTGAAATCAGACAAAGAGTACATCTTTTCTGATGAGACGAGTGAGCGAAGTAGCTATTCTACTATAATCATAGATGAATCTTTTATAAAAGTTCGCGAAATCTAGAAAACTTTGAACGTCTTTAACGTTGATCAAGATGAGTCAATTGACAATGATGTTTATCTTAGAAAAATTCATCTTGATTTCTTCAATGATGATTATCAATTCTAAATATGAAACTTGAGTGACGTGAAACTTGCATTTGATTATATTCGTCTGAAGATCTGCTTCTCGCAGCTTTCGCAGAATGAGCTTGACATGAATCTCATGCTCGAGTTCATTGTCGAAATAGATCAAGATGTCATTCAGATAAGCTGTACAGAACTTATCTAAATGTTCACGAAGAATATTGTTGATATACTTCTGAAACGAGACAGACTCATTACATAGATCGAAGAGCATGACTAAATACTTGAATAATTCAAATCAAGTGCAAAAGACGATGAAAGCTTCATCTTCTTCTTTGATTCGAAGTCGATTGAACGCAGAGATGATATTCAGCTTGATAAAGATTTTAGCTCAGCTTAGACGATTCAGCGTTTTCGAGATCAGAGACAGAGAATATCGATTCTTGACTGTGATAGCGTTCAGATCTCGATAGTTCACGCAGAAGTGTAGTTCTTCTTTGAGTTTCTTGACGAAGAGAACAGAAACGATCGTCTGAGAGCGACTGACTCGAATGAAATCTTTGCTCAGATTCTCATTCAGATAACGACGAAGTTCTAGAATTTCATCACGACTCATGTCATACAAAGTGAAGACTGAGAGTTGAGCATCTTCTTTAAGATGTATGACATGATCATGAGCTTGATGCAAAGACAAAATGTCGACGTTCTTCTTGAAGAAGACATCTAGAAACTCGAAATATCTGAATGATAGAATTGTGACTGAATCGACGTTCTTACTTTGTCGATAGACTTCAAGATCTTCTTGTGTCGTGAATGCAGTCAAATGAAATTTCTTTTTCATTTGATGAAGATTCAGATGATGATTCTTATCATACATACTGTCCTGAGAGCGAGACGTGAACTGAGCAAGAGTTGAACTGTTCTTTGAATGAACAGTCAAAGTCGCGTGACGCGATTTTGACTCATCAGAGTCTAGACTAGAAGACGAGATTGATTCAAGATTCAAGAAAACATCGATTTTCTTTAGAATGACGCTAAACACTTCAATGTCTTTGACACGAGCAGCATGATCAAAGCTTCGAACTCTCAACTCAACTATGTCAAGTTGTATAGAAGATTGATCGAATTGATCTGCTCGAAGAACAACAGAAGTTCTAAAGAAAGAAGAATTTTGACACTTGATTTTTGATGAGTATTCTTTTTGAATGACTTGAAGAATATGACTAGAAGCTTCTTGTTTCAGACGAGAGACAAGACTGAACGAGATTTGTTTCTTGTGAACGAGCTGAGTATTAGTTGACTTCTCATGAGCAAACGAGAAGTTATATTGCTTCTTGTGAGCAGACGAGAAACTGAGTTGCTTCTTTCGAGTGAATGAGAGACTAGATTGCTTTTTGCGAGCGAACTGAAAACTGAGTTGCTTCTTTCAAGCGAATGAGAAACTAGATTGCTTCTTGCGAGCGAATGAGAAACTAGATTGCTTCTTGCAAGTGAATTAAGTGCTGAATTGCTTCTTGTGAGTGATCTGTAGACTGAGTTGCTTCTTGTGAGTGAATTGAGAGCGAGATTGAAGAGAAGCTACTTTGTTAACTTCAAGCGAGAAATTTTCTTCTTGTTGATTAAGATCATAGATCTTGACAAGAGTTTGACAACAATGATTAAGACAGAAGAAGAAAGACAAGATGAGAATATTGTGTTCAAAATTGACATCAATGACGTGATGATGAAGTCATGACAGACTCATGATGATGAAGTACTGATTTAATTCAGTGACATAGAAGAATAGTCTTTCGATGTGTTCATCGAGAATCATTGTGATTTCAACAACATGAATAATGTCATCGATTAAAGTGACTTGATCATCAAATTCTTGAAGTCTGCGAGAATGAGTTAATTGATGCAAGAGAAGATGATGTTGTTGCGCGAAGAATTTATTCATAAAGACATAAGCGAAGACTTCATTATTAATCAGAGCGAGAATGAAAACTCTAGATTGAGCTTGACGTAGAATACAAAATACTATCATGTGACTATCTTTGAATGTCGAATCGAATTCAAAGAGTTTCAAGACAGATTTAGCAGAAAACTTTCTATATGATTGAAGTGAGAGTGAGAAGATTGAAACTAGTAGACAAGATGATATGTATACAGATTTCTGAGCGCGACTTAGCTCAGAGACTAAACTTTTTTCGCAGACAGCGAGACTTCTTCATCTATACTGACGACGTCACTGTCGTAGACGTTCATGATACGCAGAGTGAAAAACTTCTTATTTGAGCATTCTTTAACGATTTTGCTCGAATGTTGCAACTTGCAGTAGTAGCACAGCTTTCACTTGTTGCAGATTTTCTTGATCTCAGAAACGATCAGAGTCTTATCTTGAATGATGACAATGACGAAGCTTAGATTCATTGATTCATCAAGAAACGAGAGAGAAAGAGATGAAGATATTGTTGAAACAACAGTCACAGAAGTGATGATCTTTGAACTCAAAGAATTACTGATCGACGCAGAGATGCTCTTGACTTTGACGAACAAGATGATGATGAAGACGAAGTGAGATTGATGATGTTTAAGCTGCTAAAGCTCTTCGTTGATGTCAGAGAATGCTTGAATTCATTGATGAAAGATGAATCATTGAGTTTCATCGAGATTTCGTTAGAAGAAGACGATGACTTGAGTGAAATAATTGACATTGCGCTTCAGACAATCAATCAATGAGAAATCTTTCATCAAAAAATATTCTTTCTTTTGATAGAAGAGATTGTAGTAGTCGAAAAAGCTATTCGTGTCTTGCTTCAGAGTTTCGCGAAGATATAAACGAGCATCTTCTGTCTTGAAAGAGTTGTCGCAGCAATGATGCAATTTGTGTCATCAATCTGCAAAGATGAAAATGATACAGAGATCATTGACTCGATATTGATTCATTAGATTGTGAGTCTTCTTATCTATGATGAGTCATGACTCGACATAAACGATCTTGACTCGATAAGAGAAGTAACGATCATCGTTTACGTTCATGCGCTGTATCAGACTCTGCTCTCATGCATTCAATCGATCTTTGTCTCTCTTATACTCAGATATGTCGAAAAGCTTCTCGAATTTAGAAGCGATGATGACAGCGACAGAGTTCGCAGAAGAATGAATGATGAGAGAAGATTGATTGTTCAAGATTTGTGCGATGATCTGAGCTATCGTCACAAGAAACTGAGAATTCAACTCTATATAGATTGAAGAACTGAGAACGATGAACGAGAATGAAGTGATAACATCATGTTGTCGAACTTGATTTTGAAGCTCTTGCATTACGCGAAAGATCTCGACTGAATTTTCGATCACACTTTGAGCGAACTGTTCAACAGCACGCTCATCGTCGATTGAGAGATTGTGAGATGACTTCATTTGAGCGAAAGAATAACTAGACGAGATTTCAACGTATGAAAACGTTGCAGAAAGTGTAGATCTTTTATAATGTCAGAAACTGAGCTAAACTAGAGATACTATCAATATAGATGACTGATATTATTATTACTTTGATAGAATCTAGATACAAGACAATACATCAGATAATGTACAAGATGAAAGACAAAGAGCGAAAGAAAAGAATGAGAACTCGACTTCTATATACATGAATCGAGCAGAATCAAGACTAGACAGTAATTCTATTGGCTTAAGATTGCAGAAGTTCGCGCACACGACTGAGATGATTGAAACAGAATTGCTGAGGCTAGATTAAGATGACGATGACTAGATTGATGACTTGATTCATTGAACTGCAAAACAGATTCAATGAATCGAGATTATCTAAGACATCGACGATTTATGTTTTAAATCGAGTTGATGATCTGACATCATGACACGTAGTTTGTTGAACGCGACAATGATGTTCAATCGAGTCAGATACTTGCTTTCTTGTATATGAGCAAAAGTCTCGTCTATCAATGACAAAGAATAGCGATCTCGTTTGATCAAAGCATTGAGCTTTCTGTAATTGATGCAGAAACGCAGACTATCGTCTTTCTTTTTTATGAACAAGATGAGCGAGACGTATGATGCGAAGCTGAAGAAAATGAACTCTTTGTTTAGATGATCGATCAAATACTTCTTTATCTTCTGAAGCTTGTGATTGAACATCTGATATAGTTTGCTTCGAGAGAGTGTTTCTTCATCGATCAACTCAATTTTGTGATTATAGAAACGATGCAATGATAGCTGATCGATCATAGCTTGATTGAACACGTCTAGATATTCATGATACTTGAAGAGAAGCTTGACTTTGATCTTCTCAAGAATCTCGATGTGTGAGAGCTCATGCAGATTCACTTCTTCAGACTTATTTTCGACTGTAGTTATGAGTCAATCGATTTTCAAGACAATAACAGCAAAGATCTTGATGTCTGATCGTTTGACTAACATTCTATATGTTGCTGTCTTTATCATTGCTATGTTCATTGAACTGAAAGAGAATGATTTCAGACTGAACGTTGACTTAGAATTGATGTTAGTCAAAGTCACGTCACGCTGTTTTAACTGTTCAATGAACTTCTTGTTTTGACTGAATTGAGATGTAACGAAAGTGAAAGATCTCTTCAATATATGAGTAGAAGTCAAGCTCTTTCGCTTCGTGATTGATTTATTGCTTGAGAGTAGAGCAATCGATTTCTGACTAGTAGAGTTGAAATTCGAAAATCGAAGAAAATCGATTCACATATCAATTACTAGGTCGATTTTGTTCATTCATGTTTTTTCAAGAATCATTTGATGTTGATTTAATCAAGTGATCAACATAGAAGCTGTGTCAATCATATGATCTTGAACAGTCAGATTTGAATAAATGACATGAGTAATGAGTTTTTTAGCATAATGATCGTCGAATTCTTGAATTGACTTCGCTTTGATCAAAGTCAAAGACTTGATTTGCAACTGATCACAAACAATCTGCGTGATCACTTCATCAATGAACGAATAGTCAGCAGCTTCGATGTCAATCAATGACTTCAATGAGTAACTAATTTCATTGCTAGAAAGTACACATTCAATAGTCAAAGATTCAGAAGCAAAAGAGTCATCTGACATGCTCATCGTTGAAGAAATTAACACATCTTTCATCGCGTCTTTGATGAAAGTCTCTAGTTTTTTGTCTTGCTATTCTTGAAAGACATTTTCTCATTCTCTTTATTCTTCGAAATGATGATCTCATGTAGACGAGAAATGAATGCACAAGATGCAGAAGTGTCAATCTTGTTCAGCTGAGAGCAATTCTTGAACAAATGATCGAAAGTCTTGCAAATGTAGCAGATAATTGATGATCTCGCTGATTCAAAGATAGAAAAGATAGTTGACTTAACATAATTGATTATTGAAGTTGTTACTGACAGAAAAGTAGCACATTTATTAGGTATGACAGTGACTTTGACGATGACAGTGCAACGTTCGCTGCGAAGCTGATAATTGACTCGTTGTTTACTATTCACATCTTGAAGAAAGATTCTTAAGCGAATGAGCGAAGTAAAGTTCTTTGAACAGATTGATAGAGCGTTCTGCAAGCGATTATTGATTTTATTCTGAAGATCATTCATCAGAGTGCAATTGTCGTATTCAAGATAGCTGAATAGCTTCATAAAGTTGAAGTAAAAGACATTGAAAGACTTGTTTGCTTGTCTCAGAGCGTTGTACTCGCGACGACACTTTTGATTCTTATTCAGTTCATCGTATATTTCTTTCAGATGCTCAAATAGCTCGTTGATCAAGATGTATAAATGCGAAGCATCATGTCAACGTCAAGTGAAGATGTGCTCAGCAGCATCATCTTCTAGTCTAGATATCACATAAACAATACAGATATTCTCATTATCGAAGTGATTGACATTTGTCTGAAGCTTATCATCTATCTTGACTCTTCAGCTGTTTCATGTTGATTCATCTTCATCAGTGAATATAGATGAGTTCGAAAACTTGAAGAACTTGTGATGATCATTGTCGAATAGAGTGAACAACTCTCGTCAAGTATGATTCTCGATAGAAGCTCAAGACTTCGTAGACTGTTGAGATCGAGACTGATTCACTGAACGCTGTTTCTTTTTGAGATTCAATACTTTCTTTCATAGTTCAGTGATAATCTTTTCTTGAGTGTCTATTGTCGTTTGATTGATCTCTAACTCATCAAGTCTCTTGATGTGATCAACTTGTAGATCAATTCATTGCTCATTGAGTTTCAAAGTCATGTCTTGTTGATCTCTTAGCTCGATCAGCATCTTGATGATCTCATCTGACTGATCGATAGCTCATTGACGAAGTTGTTGACTCATGTTGATGTTTCATGAGATAGCGACATTCTGAGATCTCGCTGAAGCATCGAAAGAAATAAGAAAAACTCGTCTACTAGCAGTACTTCTAAGCAGACGAGCTGTTCGTGACTCGACTGATTCAGAGTCGCGTGTCATTATGAGAAAGATAAAGATAGATAGATAAATTATGATAAGATTGAGTGATTGATTTGATAAATTTGAGTAAATTTGAATGTGTGTTTTAATGAAAGTAATTCAAAGAATTTCTTGCGAATTTTCTGAATAGAAGTGAATTATTTCGTATCATCTACACGTTGATAGCAGAGTAGTTGATCAACATTTATTTACTGTTAGAAATCGACATAAAGCGAGTCATATGAATGTCATTTAACTAATAAATAAATGCTAAGAAAGAAAAGTATCTACAGAAAAGAACTCGATTCTTTATATGTGTGTTTCTCAGCTCTGTGCTAAACTCGAAAGAGTTGACATCTTACACATATGATGCAGAGTTTCAAGAACATCACTACTAGCTTGAATGCTCACTAGACTCGATTAGAATGAAACTCAGATCAGAACTAGAAAGAATAGACGAGAGCTAGAATTGTAACAAATGTCAGAGAATGCTTGAATTCATTGATGAAAGATGAATGATTGAGTTTCATTGAGATTTCGTCAGAAGAAAACAATGGCTTGAGTGAAATAATTGACATTGCGCTTCAGACAGTCAATCAACGAGAAATTTTTCATCAAAGAACATTCTTTCTTTTGATAGAAGAGATTGTAGTAGTCAACAAAGCTATTCATGTCTTGCTTCAGAGTTTCACAAAGATATAAATGAGCATCTTCTGTCTTGAAAGAATTGTTGCAGTAATGATGTAACTTGTGTTATCAATCTGCAAAGATGAAAATAATACAAAGATCATTGACTCGATATTGATTCATTAAATTGTGAGTCTTCTTATTTATGATGAGTCGTGACTCGACATAAATAATCTTGACTCGATAAGAGAGATAATGATCGTCGTTCATGTTCATGCACTGTATCAGACTCTGCTCTCATGCATTCAATCAATCTTTGTTCTTTTCATATTCAAATATGTCAAGAAGTTTCTTGAATCTAGAAGTGATGATGACAGCAACAGAATTTGCAGAAGAATGAACGATGAAGAAAGATTGATTGTTCAAGATTTGTGCAACGATTTGAACTATCATTGCAAGAGACTGAGAATTCAATTTTATATAAATTGAAGAACTAAGAATGATGAATGAAGATGAAATGATAACATCATGTTGTCAAACTTGATTTTGAAACTCTTGCATTACGCGAAAGATCTCAACTGAATTTTCAATCATATTTTGAGTGAACTGTTTGACAGCACGCTCATCATCAATCAAGAGATTGTAAAATGACTTCATTTGAGCGAAAGAATAACTAAATGAGATTTCAATGTATGAAAACGTTGCAGAAAGTGTAGATCTTTCATAATGTCAAAGACTGAGCTAGATTAAAGATACTATCAATATAAAAGACTGATATTATTATTATTACTTTGATAGAATTTAAATACAAGACAATACATCAGATAATGTATAAAACGAAAGCCAAAGAGTAAAAGAAAAGAATGAGAACTCAACTTTTATATACATGAATCGAGCAGAATTAAGACTAAACAGTAGTTTTATTGACTTAAGATTGCAAAAGTTCATGCACATGACTGAGATGATCAAAACAGAATTGCTGAGACTAAATTAAGATGATGATGATGATTAGATTGATGACTTGATTCATTAAACTGCAAAATGAGTTCAATGAATCGAGATTATTTAAGATATTGATGATTTATGTTCTAAATTGAGTTGATAATCTGACATCATGACAAAATGTTTTAATATCAACGCAGTTGATGAGTCACAAATTCTTCAATCACTTATAGTCACAACTTGCAGATTCTTCATCTGAGTTGTCTTTTTCACTAATAGTATCTTCTCATTTCTTACTGACATTGACATGTCATTAATCTTCTTCATAGATCAATTGTGACTGTTAAAAAGAATGTTGTTGCATGAATAAAAACTCTGCATGATGACTTTTCTGATCATGCAATGTTCTAACATAGTTTGAACTGCGTTGAATTGAAATCTCTTGACTCTTCTGACTTCTATTTGAACACAGAATAGAATCAAAAGATTCATAGTCAACATCATGTACAAATGAATTTTGTTGTCAATTATATAAATTAAAATAATAATTCAGTTTAAATGTAAATTTTTAATAATTTAATATTGTTTTATTTGAGTCGTGATTACAATGCTTGAAGAAGTAGTGACTTGTTGATCATGCTGATATATTGAGAAGAGACTTAAACTCATCTTCTTTACTTGATGTCAAATCATACATTTATCTACGTGAAAAATTGAGAGCTCATGAGAACAATCAGAACGCATTCTTTACTATTGATCAGAATCATGCATCGAACGATTGCAATTGCACGTTTATACTAACAATCTATTCAACGTTTACGTGACATAAGTCAAATCAAGAGCAGAATAGAATTATCTAATACAATCACACTCTATCTTTTCATTGTACGTCTTTCTCTTTCATCACATATTTCTCGGCTCAATGAATGACAATTATTGAGCAAGAGAACACAGTTTTCGACATTACAATCATGAGCATCACGAATGCAAAGAAAACGTCTTTCATCTTCGAATCGAGAATCGAATCGAAACATCGTTTGTATAGAATATCGTCAATGAAGAGCAGAGCAAAGACGATGCGTCATAATCAAACAGCACAGACACTCTCATCAAGAGTTTACTCGAGCGTCACGCGCTGAATAGAAGCTATAGGTTCATTATTGGTAACATTGTTTCAAATTCATTGTTTCGACGACGCGAAGTCGCCGTGTAGTCGGCGAGCGATTTTCTCCCCCAGAGGGTTTTGTCCGTTCGATACACATAGCATAGTTTCCCCCATGGATCGGACTTAAACCGATGTCACAAGAGTGTATGAATTCAAATCAAATCAAATTGTTTTATTTTCTTCTATCGTTCGTTGTGATTCTTTTAGATGTGTGCTTTCTAACAGATCTCAAGAGCAGATTTCAAGGACAAAGTGTTAAGATTGAAGCAAACTGTTTGATACTTCGATTCTCGGAAAATGATGATGAGAGAGAAAAAAGTAGGATTCCCATTCAAAAGGCGAGGTGTGACGTTGCCACTAATTTCAGTGTATTCTCGCAACATTCGTCATTGTCATCGGTCATGCCCTGTAGTGCCACTCGCCCTCATACGCGCCGCCTTCGTCGTATTTCAAAGTCTCGAAATGGGGCCATATTTTAATAAAGTTGAGATATTCGGCTTCGGACATTTTGTAATGACCGTTATGGGTGATGGCATTGAGCTTGTCCCTCGCGATCTGTGCGGTACGGACTTTCAGATCACTCTCCAGATCTCTTTCCGTATGAGAATCAAGGGACAGAGTATGTCTCGCATCATCAGCAAGGGTACCTTCTCCTTCCATCGTCTCTATAACGCACAACGCGTGCCACCTCAGTTCGTCGTTCTGTTCATTGCGCGTCAAAGAGGGAGGTAGGCGGATATGAGCCTTGGTCACGTTGGTGACGCAAGCGAACTGGTCCAGAAGCTTGGCGATATCACAGAACAGTGGATCGGTAACTCCATAAGAGCTCAGAAAACTTCCTGGCGCGCCATCTTGACACCATGTCGCGATCTCGTTCTCCTTGAACCAGACTACAAGCTTCGGAATCCGCGCTGCAGCGCGAAGATCATCTCGAAGCTTCCGCAGGTGGTCCCAGATGTAAAATATATCTATCGGTCGATCAGGGTGTGGAGGCCAGATCTCCACTCTGAGTACAGGTAGGTCACCGTAGCTCTTGGGACGTTGCGGTGCGATGAAGCAGGACAGGGCAAAAGCGTCGAAGTTGGCACCATGGCATGTCACTCTCAAGGTGAATCCGGCCTTTTGTAATAAGTCAAAAACCTCTCCACGAACTTGCTTGTTGACGCGGAAGAGGGGTGAAGGGAGGTCTTCCCAGATAGCGCGGAGATTGTTTTCGTGTACCTCTTCAGGACTTGAAGATCGAGAGTCAGCGATGCTTCGTCGGTAAATAATCCTTCTCAGCTCAAATGGTAGTCGAAGTAGTGGAGACTGTATGGATGTCGTGTCGTTTGATAGGAGATCCGTGGGGGTGGTAGGTTGCTCGTTGCACAACTTGGATCCCAGAACCTTCATGGTGATGATTTGCACTGGCTACACTAGGAGCTATGTAGGCCGATGCTGATAGCAGAAACAACGACGACGAAAGGAGCGATTCGTGGAATAATGAGATTAGTGGTCAGTGCGAGGTTGTGGGGTGGCAGTACCTTGGTTTTTGTGCTTTGCGTTAGTCGACTGAGCGACAAAGTTTTAAGAGAATAAACGCATCTCGATTTACAGTACCCCGCACTAAGTCTTCGCGTGCGCTCCTCAACCAAATCACCACCCCACCTGCATCAACCATTGAACCATCAAATTCAGCTGGGGAACTTCAATATTTGGGCTGGTTATTTAGTAGTATATGATCTATGATTCCCCAATCAATATTTAGTATGCCA
>JAABUH010000423.1_pt1 | contig 62132 bp, 57 predicted proteins | sample 5559121 | NCBI WGS metagenome assembly JAABUH01 (sample SAMN10711871, study PRJNA513364) | rock metagenome | isolation source: Antarctica rocks | place: Antarctica: Victoria Land, Battleship Promontory nord | collected 2015-12-28 | reverse complement strand
CCGTGGGTGGTGGCCCTTCCCGCGCCACGCCGATATCGCCGTCGGCGAGGACGGTCCCTGTGGTGGTGTTCATTTAGGTGACTGATCCGACGATGGCGCCGGCGGCGCCGATGAGGACGGTGCCGAGCAGGGAGAAGCCGAGGCCTTTCATGGAGGCGGCTTCGTCGCCGCGGTGGTGCTTCCAGGCCATGGTGGCGGCGGCGACGACGAACCCGACGAGGCAGGCGGCGAACGCCCCCCAGGCCACGTAGTTGACGACGGTGAGGATGCCTTGGGTGCCGGGGGGTTGGGTGGAGTTGATGTTGATGCCGGAACCGGCGCCGGCGAGGATCAGGTCGGTGTGCAGTGCGTTCATGGGGGGTGTGCCTTTCTTCTTTTAGGAGGCCGCGGTGCGGCCTCTGGGAAACTCATGGGGGTCCTGCTGCGGGGCCGCGACGACCCCGGGTTCGTGGGCGCGGGCGGTTTCCGCCGCCCGCCGGATCTGGGTGATGGAGCGGCGGGTGCGCCGGGGCACGGTGGCCAGGTCCAGGTCGAGGCTGGTGCGCCACGCCTCCACCCAGGGCAGGTGCCACAGTGTGGGGACCATCCCCGCGACCCGTTTGATCTCGGCGACCAGCACCGGGGGCAGCCGGGGTGCGTCGTCGAGGACGACCAGGCCCAGCAGCTGTATCCCGGTGTGCCCGGTCGCCCAGTGGGCGGCCATCCACCCGGCGTAGTGCAGCCCGGTGGCGTGGGTGCGGGCCACGAGCAGCACCCGTGGTGGTGGGGTGCCGTCCGGGGTCAGCGGCAGCCGTTGGGGCAGTTCCTGCACGTCCGCACCGGCCAGGGCCGCCACCGTGGAGGCCCCGGCACCGCCGTGCACACCGACGACCCACAGCAACGGGTCCGCGGTGACTTGTTCGGTGGGCAGGCCACCACCGGTCGGTGCCGCCACGTTCGTCAACGGCTCCTGCGGCCCGAACCGGGCCGTCAGGTCATCGCCGAGGACCGGTGAGTGCTCCACCTGCTCCGGAGGAGGAGGCGGGGGTGGCGCGGTGGGCAACAACGGATTCGGCACGGAAGTCCTTTCAGGGGTACGTCGGGGCAGGGTGGCGCCAGCACCGGGGCGGCTCGTCCCGCTCATCGGGGCACCGCCGCTGCAACCGCGGGTGCGGGTGGGCCAGGCACCGGTGCCGGTGGCGCAGGTGCCGCGGCTGGTGGTGGGGCCGGTGCCGCGGTGGTGGGTGTGGGGGCCGGGCTGGGCACCGGGTTGGGTGCGGGTTGCCCCGCCGCGGCGGACACCGGCACCGACGGGGTGGGCAGCACCGGACCCGACGCCACGGGCAACCCGTAGACGGTGTCGGTCCCGGCGACACTGGAGGTCACCACCGCCCGCGTCCCGGACACCCCAATCGGGGTCACCCCCGAACCGGTGGGTGTTTCCCGCCCGTCGGCGGTGACCATGTACCGATCCGAGTTCCGGGTGCCGTAGGCGGCGGTGTCGGTGACCGAGGTGGTGCTCCACCCGGTGGGCAGGGCGTGCAGCACCCCGTCGCGGGCGTCGAGCAGGACCGGACCCAGGGTGGACAGCAGGTGGTGCGGGGAGGGCTGCCCACCCCCCGAGCCGAGCGACGTGGTGGGCACCCGCAGCGGTGTGCCCACGGCGGTGTCGGTGAGCGGGTCGACGAGCCCGACGAGCTGGACTGCGGGGTCGGTGGTGTACCAGGAGGCCACCAGCAGCTCCGGGTGCGCCACCGCGATGTCGGGGGACACACCGGCGTAGCCGGTGATCGAGGCCAACGCACCGGCCCCGGCCGGGGTGGGCACCGTCACCGGTGGGGGTGGTGGGGCGTCGGCGGTGCCCACCCCCAGGCGCCACACCTGTCCTACCGAGTTCGCGGCGACGATCGTCGCCCCGGTGGCGCCGAGCGCGACCGACCCTGCGGGCACCGCCCGTTCCACCAGGTGCCCGGTGGTGATGGTGGCCGCTCGCTGACCCGGCTCGCTCACCAACGGGGAGTCCCCGGCGAAGGACACCGACGCCCCGCTCGGGAGGGACACCGACCCCGCGGTGTGCTCCCCGTCCAGGGTCCACCAGTCCACCGTGCTGCTGGCGGTCACCGCCACCACGGGGTGCCCGTCGATGCGGGACAGGTGCAGGCCACCGCCGGAGCTGGTGCTCGCTGCGGCGCGGGGCAGCTCCGCCGACCACACCGGGACACCGGTGGCGGGATCGAGCACCGCCAGGACGGGGGACCCCGCCGTTCCGGTGACGGTGACGATCCTGCCGTCCGCGGTGAGCACGGGGACACTGCCCGCCGCGATCGGGGCCGACCAGTCCGCCTGCCCGCCGTAACCGGGCGGGGGCAGCGACGGGTACGGGGTCGGGGTGCCCGTCGGTGGTGGGGGTGCTGCGGCGGCCACCGCAGGCGGGGGAGTCCGGTTGGAGGCCACCACCACCACGGTGGCCACGGCCAGCAGCGCGGTCACCGCGAGCCCCACCGCCAGCAGCCGCCACCGACCCCACCCCGACCGGGCGGCGCCCGGGGCGGGGGTGGCGTCGAACAACTCACCATCACCGGTGACGATGGCCTGCCACACCACATCGGAATCGGCGGCCCGCACCGTCGCCCGGATCGCCCCCTGCTGCCCCCGCAGGCGCCGCGCTTGGGCCACCAGCACCGCGGTCGCCGCGGCCCGCGGGTCCTGCTCACCGTCACCGGTCGGGACCGGTTTCCCGTCGATCTCGGCGTGCTCCGCGCCCAGCACCACCACCGGGCAGGGGAAGGTCGGCACCTCCCACAGCTGCCCGTCCGGGGACACGAACCCGTTTCCACCGCGGCGTGGCGCGGTGCGTGGGGTGCTCATGACCCACCGCTGAACGACACCCGCGCCACCTGCCACGGTGTGGTGGTGCCGGTCCGGGTCAGGAACACATACATGGTCTGGGAGTCCAGCGGGGCGGTCCACCCGGCATCGCCGTGCCCGGTGACCGTGATGGTGTACCCCCGGGCCGCGGCGCCCAACTGGTCCGGCGGGCGGCCGTCGTCGTGGTTCACGGCCAATGCCACCGTGGTGTACCCGTGGTGGGCGGCCAGGGTGTTCCACTGCGCGCCACCGCCCTGTTGCAGGGGCTGTTTCAGCACGACCGCGAATCCCGGGGTGGCGTACACCGCGGACCGCACTTGCGCGTCGAAGGGGGAGCGGTCCAGGGCGGTGTCGTAGATGAATGTGGTCGCCGCGAACGCCGCCGCCACCGCGTCCGGTGACTGCCCGTCCACCGGGCCGCCCGCCTGGCCGCGGGGTTGTCCCGGTGTGCCCGCGGGGATCGGCGGATTCGAGGGCACCGGCGCCGCCGTCGAGCGCGGCGGGACCGAACCGGGTGCAGCAGAAAAGGGTGCAGCAGCACTCGGGTCCGTGGGGGAGGACACCGACGTCCCGGTCGCCGGTGCGGGGGCTGGAGCGGGTCCACCGCACCCGGCGCACACGGCGACCGCCACGGCGGCACCCGCACCCCAGCGGCCCGCGTTCCCGAGCCGCCTCACGACTGCTCTCCCGCACCGTCACGGGACGCCGCGGTGAGAAGTGCCGCCGTGGTGCGCCGCTCCCGCCGGGCGATGTACCACCCCGCCGCGACCACGAGCCCCGCCACGGTGCCCAGGGTGAGCAGGCCCAGGCCCGGGCTGGCCGCCCAGGCGGCCAGCGAGGCACCCGTCACGAAGGACACCACCAGCAGTGGCGGCACCGCCAACGCCGCCCGGGGCGGCCCGCAGCTATCACGGCGGCTCGAGAACGCCACCACGACCATGGCGGCGCACGCGAGCACCAACGACAGCTCAAGCAGCGCCCACACCAGCTCGTGCAGCACAGTGACGAACCCGTCGAAAGAGGCGAAGACGTACGGCGGGCCATCAGCTCCGGTCGTGGTGGTCATTGGGGTGCTCCTGCCGGTGTGCCGAGGGGTCGGGTCGCGCCGAAGAAATCGGAGTGATAGATCGGTTTGATGTTCAGCGGCTCCCCGAACGTGGACGCTTGGATCAGCTGGCCCCCGCCGATGGCCATCGCGACGTGGTGAATGTTGTCGGCGGTGCCGTAGAACAACAGGTCCCCGGCCTGGTAGGACGCGGGGTCGAACCCGCCCGGTAGCCGGGTTCCGGCGGTGGCCGCGTACTGCGTTTGGGCGGTGCGGGCACCGTGGAACGCGTCCGAGCCCGCCTGGTGGAAGGCGTACAGCGTCAGACCGGAGCAGTCGAAGCCGCCGCCGGTGGCACCGTTCTGATCGCCCCCTCCCCACACGTACGTAGCGCCGAGTTGGGTTTTCGCCGCGCTCACCGCCAGCTGCGCCACGGGACCACCACCCCCACCGCCACCCGCCGCCGCCGGTGGGGGGGGTGGGGTGAAGTGCAGTGACGCGTCGAGGAAGTCCAGGGACGGGCCGTTGGCTTGGGCGGTGTAGCCGTTGGCGTGGACCGTGCCCGGGAACACCAGGGTCTTCGACGCGGCGCCGACCCGGTCCAGGGCGGTGGTCATCTCCCCGACCTGTGCCACCGGGACCAGCTCGTGATCGGAGTTCACCAGCATCGTCGGTGGGGCGCCCGGGGTCACTGACAACGCCGGGGACGCTTGGCGCCACAGATCCGGGCACAGCGACATCGGGCAGCCGAGGAACAAACTGGGATCGACCACGGCCGACGCCTGCTGATAGGTGTCGCCGGGGGTTGCCTGCGCCAACAGCGAGGTGAAATCGGCGGGTCCACTCCACGAAACCACGGCTTGCACCCCGTGGTGATCACCGAGTAGCCCGGCATCCAATACCAACCCGGCCCCGGCCGAGTCCCCCAGCAACGCCACCCTGCCCGGGTCGATGCCCTGCCCGGTGCCCTGAGCCCGCACGTAGTCGACGGCCGCGTCCACCTGCTGCACCTGCCGCGGCCACCGCGGCGCACTCAGGTCGTAGGAAATGTTCAGTACTTCATAACCGTGGGCGGCGGCGGCTTTCGCCGCATCACCCAGCTCGGAGCGGTCCCCAGCCACGTAACCCCCACCATGGACCATCACAATGATCGGCCGCGGTGGGGTTCCCGGCCCGGCCCCGGCCGGGACGTACAGGTCCGCGGGCTGCGTCCCGCCCCCGGGGACGGGGTAGTCCACCTGGTGCACCGCCACCTGCCCACCCACACCGCCGCACCCACCGGCGGCCTGAGTCCCGGTACCCCCAGCGGCGGCGAGCGGTGGTGTGCCCCCGGGCGCGGTGATCGTCCCGGCGTCGGAGAACGTCGTCCGAGCTAAAGTCATGATCCGCGGCACGTAGGCCATGGTCTGCGAGTTCTGCGGAATCCCCCCAGACGCCTCAACTGCCCCAAATCCGGCATTGTACCCACCAAGGGCCATTTCGGTCACCGACGCCGAAGAATGAATCTGCCCCGCGGCTTGGGCGGTCTTGACCTGCCCGGCCAGGGCGCAGTCGAAGCGGGCTTGGGCGTCGATAGCGGCGACGGGGTCGTGCACATTGCCACCGTTTCCCCAGGTCACCCAGCTGGCCGGTTCAAATTGGGCCGGACCTTGGGCCCCCGTGGAGGACGTGGGGTCGGAGAACCCGGACTCCTGATCCAGCTGCGCCGCGAGGACGGGGGCCGGGAACTCCGGACACACCGTGCCCGCCTTCTGAATGAGGGGCACGTAGTTGGCGGGTATCCCGGCGACCTTCAACGTCCCCACCCCCGGCGACGAGCCACCCACACCGCCCGGCCCGCACGGTGGGGGTGGTGGTGTCGCACCACCACCCAGCACGATCAGCAACAACACGACGAGGAACACCGGGGCACCCACCAGCGCCATTCCGATCAGCAGCGGTGAACCGCTCTTCTCCTCCTCAGCCACGACGGCCACCTCGCCGCGGCGGGAGCGGCGCTGCCGCCATCCCGGTCAACCATGGGGACGCGCTCAGGGCCGCGAAGGCGGCCACCGAAAAGCACTCCATAGCAGCCCTGATGAAGGACCACAGCACAGCCACCAACGGCGTACTCGCCAGCCCGTGAGGGGCGCCGAGCAGCAGCAACCCGGCACCGCCGCCGGCGCCGTTGACCGCGCCCGCCACGGTCATGCCGTAGAACGTGGCGATCACCGCCCGCTCGGCGCGGGTCAACTCAGCCCTGCCCGCCTCCTCCCCACCGAAGCAGGCGAGCCTGTGGGTCCGGTAGATGCACAGACACAGCACCCCGGCCGCCAGTACTTGCGCAATCCAGAACACGGTGGTCGCATTCGTGGTCATCGGCGGCCTTGCTGGGCGTGGCGGCCCGCGGCCTCGGGGAAGTCGTCGGCCACCACCGCGGCCAGCTCCACGAACGCCTCCCGGGTCGCGGGAGCGAGCCGCGGCAAGTCCACCTCGGCGCCCTCCGCCAGGTGCATGTCGAACGGGATGATGTGCACCACCCGCACCCGCTCACCGAAGTGGGCCACGAGCTGGTCCACGTTCACCGTGGACGCCCCCGGCCGGGCCACGGAAATGACCACGACCGTGCGGTCGACGAGGTGCCCGAAGCCTTGGGCCTCCAACCAGTTCAGCGTTGCGTCCGCGCTCTGCGCACCGTCGAGCGCCGGGCTGCACACCAGCACCAACGAGTCCGCGGTGTCCAACACCCCCCGCATCGCCGAGTGCGTCAACCCGGTGCCGCAGTCGGTCAAGATCAGGTTGTAGAACCCCTCCAGCACCGACAGGGCGCCACGGTAGTCAGTCTCGGAGAACGCCTCCGCCCTGTGCGGGTCACGCTCGGAGGCCAGCACCTCCAACCGGGACGGGGCTTGCGAGGTGAACGCACGAACGTCGGAGTACCGGTGGATATTGGCCACATCGTCGAGTAAGTCCCGCACCGTCGCCGTGGTCTGCGTCGGTATCCGGGCACCCAACGTTCCCCGATCGGGGTTCGCGTCCGCCGCCACCACGTGATCGCCACGCAACGACGCGAACGTCGAGCCCAAGCCCACGGTGGTGGTGGTTTTCCCGACACCGCCCTTCATGCTCAGCATCGCGATCTTGTAATCACCGCGGATGGGTTGGTTCACCCGCGCGACCAGCTGGGCTCGGCGCACCTCTGCCGGGGACTCCCCCATATTCAGCAACCCGAACGTCGCCACCCGCACCCACCGCCGCCACCCCGACCGCGGTCGCGGCGTCGCCGGGCGCCGCAACACCTCACGACCAATCTCACCGTGATGATCCGGCCCCACAGGCGGTGCAGGCGGTGAAGTCCTCGGTGATGCGGCGGCATGGCCGGGCTCAGCGGAGTCAGACTCGCCCGCTGGTGGGCTGGTTGGCACCGGTGGTGTCGGCACCGGCAACGAGGGTGCGGCGCCATCCGTCCCGGCGTCGGCTCTCGCCCGCTCCCCCTGTGGACCCGCCACCACCGCAGGCGGTCGCGATCGGCCCTCGGCCTCCGCCACCCGCAACGGTGTCCGCTCCACCACCCGCTCCGGACTCGCCTGCGGGAGTGGACTCACAGCAGGACTCGGTGCCCGTGTCTCCGCCGCCACAGCAGGTGCCCACGATGGACCCCGACGGGCCACCCGATTGTTGTCATCACTGGTCACGACTTTGCCTCCGGCTTCGTTGCGTCTGCGACGAGACCGGCGGCACGCAGGCGCACCGTTCTCCACGCGAGCGTTGACATGACCTCTGTTGAGAAGGCGGACCCGGCGTGGCCACCGAAGGGCATCCGGCGGCCGCGCCGGCGCCAGGAGCCCCCACCGACCGGCGCCGAGAGTGCACCAACAAGACGAAAGAACAAGCGGAACACCCCAATCCGACCACGGCAGAGGACACACCCCTCCCGGGGTGTCCTGGCACTATCCGCAGTCGGTCGCCTCGTGTCGTCAGGGGCGCCGATCCCACACCACCAACAGTGATGAGGGGCACATGCACCGTACGAGACCCCACGGCGGCGAGTCAACTGTTGAACGTTCATGCGCTCGTCCCCGCCCTCGCGCGCGGACGCGCTGGATCACTCGCCAGCGGGCCTGCATTTACACCTCGGGTTTACATCCATAAGCTACACCACACGGTGCGGTAATTGTCCAGGGCGAGGAGACACAATGTGCAGGTCTGATCCGTATGAACACCTAGGAGAGTGCATGCCGCGCAAGGGTGTCCGGGGGTTTTCGCCAGCCGCACTCCGACGACTGCGCGCCGCCGCTCAACTCTCCCTCGAAGACCTTGGCGACCTGGCTGGCGTCAGCCCCCAATCGATCTCCAAGTGGGAAACCGGACAGATCAAACCGTCTCCCGGGCCGCTGGCGGCGCTGGCCGCAGTACTGAGAGTCTCGGTCGGCGACCTCGCCCCAATCCCAGAAGCCGACCTACAGCTCAGCGATCTGCGGTTCCAGGCAGGTCTCAGGCAAGCCGACGTCGCCGCCGCCCTCAACCTCAGCGCCACACGCATCAGCGATCTCGAACGGGGACGGCGAACGGTCGACGACAAGTCCGTGGATGAAATTGCCGCGCTCTACGGAGTCACTCCAGACCTACTGCGCACGGTGGGGCAGCGGACCGTAGAAGCCCGCGCGACACGCCTAGGGTCTCGTACCTAAACCCCGTAAATATATCTTGAGACGGCGTGGCGCCGCATTATTTGCCGGCGAACGGGATTCAATACGGGTATGCCCAGCAGGTACAGAGCAGCAGCCACACCGAAAGAAGGCATCTGCGCTCGGATCCGCCCTGATCTCGGTGCCGAGGTCAGGCAACAAGCCGGGGCGCGCGGTGTCCATCAGTGGTGGGTGTTGGAGAATGCGCTGCGCCTGGGTCTGCCGCTGCTCCCTCCACCGGGGCAGGAGACCCTTTTCGCCCAGTCCGATGAGGGTGCCGGGCGGCTCGACGTCACTGGTATGAGTCGTAAGACCCGATGGCGTGGCCGACCGCACGTTTCGCTCTTCGCTCAAGTGGACCCTCAGCTGGTCCGCAAGCTTGCCCGGGAAGTGAGCGCTCGCGATGCCCATCAGTGGTGGGTGTTGGAGAACGCGGTGCGCCTGGGTCTGCCGCTGCTTCCCGAACCGGAGCAGGAGGTGATGCTGCGCAGCGCCTGATGTGCGCGGTCGACGGCCGCTTGTCGACAACTACACACCATGCACTAAGTAGCCCCTAGAACGCCGAAAACCCTCCCCGGGAAGGGAGGGCTCGGACTGTTCGACTAGGGCCGTTGAGTTAACGCTCAACGACTTCGTGCTCTTCCCCGAAGGGACTTGGCTTGCTCGCCTTGTCTGAGGGTACCGCTTACCCTGAAACAGTTCTATATGCATCCCCCCCGCGTGTCGCTGAGCGGGGGAAACGGCCCCTTCGCGGCCGCACTTCCGTCTCTCGGCCGCAGGGTCGCCGGGACACTTCCGGTCCGATGCCGCCGCGGCCCTTGCTGCGCCGCCCGGTCTCGCCGGGCGCGTACGCACGTGTGCCGTGCTGGTGTTCCGCCCGACGGTGGATCGAGCACGTCGAGCGGGTCTACCGCAGGCATTACCTGCTGGTGCGCCACCAGCTCGTCGCCACAACCGGTGGCGGTATCTCGTTGCCTGCTGTCCTGGCGGTGGCCGCCGCGCACGCGGCCGCGGCAGACTTCCACACTGGCCGCAACAGCGGGCCCCTGCTCGGACAGACCGGTGCCGAGCGGGGCATCACCGCGGCCACCGGGCGCGGTGAACGCACCATCAGCCGGGCCAGAACCTTCCTCCGCCTCGTCGGGCTCGCCACCGAAGTCCAAGCAGGGCGCCAACGCACCCTCCTGGAGCGGTTGGACTCCGCCGAACGCGGCGACAAAAACCGCGGCTGGACCGCCGTGTACGCCCTGCACCACACCAGCACCCACCCTGTGGATAACCCGGTGCGCATCACCGCAGCTCAACCACCAGATGGCACCCCTCCACGCAGTGGTCTTGTTCCTGCCCCCTCTCTCGGAGAGAGGGTGGTTTCTACCGGTGCAGAGCACCCTTCGGGATCAGTGGACGGCGCTCCGCGCCGCACATCGACACAAGGAGGGTTCCGGGAGGGGGGATGCGACCCTGGGGGGGTGGGGTTGGCGCTGAGCAAAGCGTTGCGGGCACATCCGGAGTGTCCCGGGTGGATTCGGCGGTACTCCCCACACGCCTACACGGCGGCACTGTCCCGTTGGGCTCAGGCCGGGTGGACGGCCCGCGACCTCATCCAACACCTCGACGACGTGGCCACCACCGGGTTCCGGGTCTATGACACACCCCGCAACCCCGTCAAGTACCTCCTCGCCCTGCTGCACCGCGGTGACATCGGCGAGCGCCCCACCCTGTGGCGCGACGCCCACACCGCCGCCGACACCGTTGCAGCCGCCGAACGCAACGCCGCGGCACCCGCCCAGGCCGCCGCCGCCACCGAAGCCCGCACCATCGGCCGAGCCGCACTCGACGGGCCAGGTCGGGCCCAGGTCCAGGCAATCCTCACCGACCGCCAAAGGGATCGGCGATGACGGTGCGTGACAGAGTGCGCGACGGCTCAGCGGGGAGCACGCCACATACCCCACACACGGGGCCCGCCGTGGGGGACGTCGATGGGGTCGGTGCAGGTGAAGCCGAACGTTTCGTAGAACCCGATCAGCGTGTGCTGGGTGGCTTCCAGGTAAGCCGGTGTCGCGGTGTTGTCACAGTGGCACAGCTGGGCACTGAGCAGGGCCGAGGCCAAACCCTGCCCCCGGGCCGCCGACGCGGCGCCGAGCTTGTTCAGGTACCAGTGCGGTGTGGTGGGGTGCGCGCGGTCCAGGGCGTCGCGCACCGTGAGTGCCGCAGGCACCCGGGTCCGCAGCGCTACGACGACACCCGCGGCCATCGCCACCTGCTCCCGTCGTCTTGTTCGCGACCCGGTGGTGTCCGGTGGTTTCCACATGGCCGCCGCCAGGGGTTGCCCGGCGTCCTCGCCGATCATCTGTACCCCGCCGGCGGGCAAATACTCCTGGGACAGCTGCACCACAAACAACCGCCGCAGCATCGCCGCGCGGCGCGAGCGAAGCGGCTGCATCCAGTGCATCACCGGATCGTCGAGGAACGCCCCAGCCAGCATGGTGCCCACCACCCCGGCGTGCCGGGGTCCACAAGGCCGAACGGCGCGCTCCACACCCCCAGTCTCACAGCACGCCCGGGCCTGCCCGGCGCACCGGGCACGCTCACACAGGGTCACGAGCCCACTACGCTGGCATAACGATCCACCACCCGAGCCCGGTCGAACACCCAGCATGAGGCGGCGATGACCACGGAACGCTCGACCGGCGTACCGGGCACCTCGCTGCTCATCGAAACCCTGCTCCCCGGGCACCCACCCACCGTGCTCACCGATCACGGCGGCCCACGAGCGTGGGCGCCGCTGCCCCGCATCGGCGGCACCCGCACCACCACCGCCCGGGTCCGGGAGGTCATCACCACCGCCTATGACTCCGCCCGTCCGCTCAACGTCATCGTCGGACCGCGCAACACCCATCGCTTCCGCGTCACCGCCACACCCGTGATCGGCTCCTCCGGGGCCGTGCACGCGGTGCAGCTGTGGACCGGTCCCCCGGACGCGGACCCGCCGCGACCGCCGAACGTGGCCGCCATCGAGTGGTCAGCTATCTCGCGGCTCATCGAACTCAACGCCGAAACCCGGGACCCCGACGAGGACTCCCCCTTCACCGGCCGGATGAGTCTCACCGCACCAGAAGCCTTCCGCCACGTCGCCCGATTCGACGCGGCCATGAACCTCATCAGCAGAGCGCTCGAACCGGTGCCCGAGGACCGCTGGGAGGGCACGGCCACCGTCTACGGGCCGCACAGTCTGCGCACCGTGCACCTGGCGATGCGCAGCATGCCCGCACCCCACCACCACGCCTGGCGCGGCATCATCCACGACGTCACCGACACCGTGCCGCCAGCAGCACCCACCCTCGACTCCGTCGCCCTCGCTGCCGCGATGGCCGGACGGGCGCCAACCGCAATTGCGCTCATGGACGTCAGCCAAGCCCGGCTCATCAACTGGTTCACCGATCCGATCCCCGGCATCCAGTGGAAAGGCACCCAGGACAACCGCGACACCCCGCACCCCGACGACGTCGTCCGCATCTTCCAAACGATGCAACGCCTCCGCACCGGCGGCGAGAAGACCGCCGCCATCCCCGGTGTGCGCCTACGCCGACTGCAAGGCGGATGGACCGTCGTCAACAGCCGCCTCACCGTCATCACCACCCCCGGGCCGATGATGGTGCTCGCCGAGATGACCCCCGTCGACAACATCACCTAACGCTCAGGACGTAAAACCCGGGGCCTTCGGCTATTCGACATCCCGTCAGTCGGCGGTATCTACGTGCGGCACGTACAGTACGTACGCGCGTGGCAAGCCGTAACGACTTAAAGCAGGGTGTCGTCGGCGTCGGCGCGGTCACGGACTCGGGCGCAGGCCTCGGGGTCCTGGCGCAACTCGTCGAGGACGGCGCGAATCAGCCCGCTGGCGCTGACCCGGGCGTCGCGGGCCTCGGCACGCAGCCAGCGGTACTGGGCATCATCGAGGTCGAGGCTCATGCGGTGGGGGTAGCTGACCCGCCCAGATGGGCGGCGGAAAGGCCCCTCGCCGGGTGGGGCGGCGCTGGTGCGCCGGATGCGGTCGCCGGTACTCACGCCCGAGTCCCCGCGCCGTGGCCGCCGAGTTGTACAGACACCGGCCGGTAGGCGGTCAGTCCATCGGGGTGCAGCACGGCGTCCGGGCCCGCAGCGATGCCCACCCGCTCAGGGATGGTCGCCCACACGGGCACCCCGACCTCGTCCCAGGCGGCCCGTGTGTCGCGCAAGTCCAGAGTTCCGGCCCGGGCCGCGCAGATCACTAGCCCGCGGCGGGTGCGTTCCCCCAACATCCCTAAGGTGGCCTGCACCCGGCTCACCTCTACCCCGCCTGCCCGGGTAGGGATAACGACTACATCGGCCCCGGCCAACGCCGCCCGCACCAACCGCTCGGCCCCGGGCGGGGTGTCCAGGACCACCGTCGTTAACCCGGCGAGGTCCACCGCCCGGCCGATCAACCGCTCGGAGGGTGCCTCCACCACTTGCACCCCCGGCAGTGGTCGCTCTTCGAGCCATTCCGCGGCGGAGGCCTGCGGGTCGGCGTCAATAAGCACCACAGGGCCGCGCTCGGCCGCCAGCGCCGCTAAGTACACCGCGGTGGTCGTCTTGCCGACCCCACCTTTGACGTTGGCTACCACGATCCGCATGGCCACAACCTACGTGCGGTACGTGCTGTCAGTGCTGTACGTACCGCAATTGTCTCAGCGTGTCGCGCCGCCTACCTCCCAAGGCCTCCGGCAAGACTGTCGGTCTTCCCCCTCACCTGACGTAACCGGAAGGCGCTGACCACATAACCTCCGCTGAACCTGGCGGTGGAACTCACCGATACGACCGCCACGACGAATCGTGGCACCCAGACCTCGTACGTGAGCGGCCGGATCGCCCTCGCCGGTCCAGGGCGCGCTCAGGTCCGCGCAATCCTCACCGAACGCCGCGGGCAGAAAGCACGGTGACCCGGACATCACCGGTGTGCGGCGGGGGCCTCTCCTACCGCGGCGCGGGCCTGGCTGCCGCACGTATTGCGTGGGTTGCGTGTTAGCGTGAGAGCTGACCAGAGAAAGGGCAAAACCAAGTGATCACCTACCACTCGGTACACCACGTACCCGAGGACGAGTTGCCGCCTTCCACCACGCAGGGTTTGTGATGGCGTCGCGGGTGCTGGCGCTGTGCAACCAGAAGGGCGGTGTGGGGAAGACGACCACCACGTTCAACCTGGCCCGGGCCGCGGTGCGCGCTGGCCTGCGGGTGTTGGTGGTGGATCTGGACCCGCAGGGCAACCTCACGGCCATCGCCACCGCACGGGACCTCCCGCGCGACGGCGAGGGCGTGGCCGACGTGCTCTCGGGCAGCGGGGGAGTAAGTGTCGCCGAGGTCACCGTGGCGGGGGTGTGGGACGGGTTACAGGTGGTGCCCACCGTGGGCACCGGTCTGGGTCATGTCCGCGACCAGCTCGTGGCCGCCGGCATCGGGCGCGAACGCCGCCTGGCCACCGCGCTGGCCCCGGTACGCGACGAGTACGACCTGGTGCTCATCGACTGCCCACCGTCGCTGGACCAGCTCACCATCAACGCCCTGGTCGCCGCCGACGAGGTCCTCGTCGTCACCCAGTCGAAGCTGTTCTCCGCCGACGGCCTGGCGCATCTGCTGGACAGCATCGACGCGATCAAGGCCAACTACCACCCGCAGCTGCGGGTGGGGGGAGTCATCGTCAACCAGCACGAGGAGCACACCGTCAGCGGCCGGAAATGGGCCGCCGAGATCGGCTCGGCCATGCCGGTGCTGCACCCGCCGATCCCGAAACGCGCCGTCATCGGCGACGCCGCCGAAGCCGCCACCGGGCTCGACGAGTGGCACGGCACCGGCCGCGCCGGTGCCGCCGCGCTCGCCGACATCTACACCGGATACCTCACCGCCCTGAACCTCACGGAAGGAACACCCGCATGACCCGCCCCGAACCCCGCCGCAGCGCCCTGTCCGGACGCAGCCCCGTCGACCCCCCCACGGCGGGCACCGACACCACCGCCGAGGCGCCGGAAGCGGGGGAGACTCCGGCGCAGCGGCGAGAACGCCGTGCCCGAGGCCAGCGGGCACCGGTCACCGCCACCCCCAAGGTGGTCACGGGCAAGGTGCAGTGGACCAACTACATCGACTCCGGCATCCGCGAAGACGCCCGCAACGCGGTCGCCGCCCTCGCCGCCACCCCCGGCGGACCCGCCAGCCTGGCCGAGCTGGTGGAAAACGCCATCGAACGCGAAGTAGCCCGCCTGGAAAAGGAGTTCAACCACAGCGAGCCATTTCCCACCCGCAGCCGCGAAATGCGCCGCGGCCGCCGCATCGGCGAGGGCTGAGCATTAGGGCCGGGTAGTGCGCGCACCCGGTGGAGCGAGCCGCGTTACCCGATTGCGGTCACCTGACGTGGCCGGGTGCAGCTCAGGGTGTAAGACCCGGGGCCTTCGGCAGCCCCGGACCCCCGCCGCCTCCGATGAGACCGGGGGTGACAGGTGTGGGTTGCGGTGGGTGTGTGGCTGGTGAGCGGGGTGGTCTCATCGACGATCAGGCTGATGCCTACCCGAGCCCCCACCAGGGCCGCAAGCGGTGAAGCGTTGCTTGCCCCCCTGGTGGTGCCCCAGGTCGAGACGGCACCCGCCGACGATGAGACCACCCCACCAGCCCCACAGGTGGGGGCGAGGAAAGAGCCAAGAAAAGAGCCAAGAAACCCCTCTGCACCTATTGCCCTCATTGCACGCAATGCACTAGAATAGAGGTAGACCACGCAGCACCTACCGAAAGGCCCTTGCTATGCCTGACGCGCCCCCCACCGACACCATCACCGTCCATATGTCCGAGGTCTGCGAGTACAGCCGCACCTACACCATCACCGAGCTGGCCGAGCTGCTCAACGTAGCGTCGACCAGGGACTCCATCGCGGCGGTGCTGGCTGGGGACGCGCAGGTCGGTGACGATCTGCTCGACGACGTGCTCCGCGGGTTCGACCAGGCCCCCGAGCGTCAGTGGTGGACCGCATGAGCGCAACGGCACCCGCTGCAGCACCTGCACGCAATGCACGCACCGTCGAGACTCGTGTCGAGGAAATGGGGGTGTTCGAGTCGGTCCCGGCCCTGCCGTTTTTGGTCGCGATGCTCGTCGGAGAGGTGCACACCCGCCTGCCCCGACCGCTGGGCAGACTGCTGTGCCACGAACTGCACCGAGTGCTGCCCGCCGGGTACGCCCGCGAACTCACCACCACACTGCAGGGCCGACCACGAGACCCGCAGACGCGTGCACGCACTGCCCGCACCGCATCGCACGTCACACGCATCACGTAAATATCGTTCGAACGACGAAGGAGACGACCATGCCGATCTGCCGACCCTGCCGGGTGCCGCACAACCCGGAGATGTGCGGGGACACCCAGGCGGGCAGGACGGGACTCGCCCGGGCCTGCTTCTGCCAGCACAAGCCTTACCGGCACGCACCGAGCGAGCAGGTAACGACGGGACCCGAGGACGGCGAGGACACCTGACACCGGCCAGCGCCGGGCCACGGCGGCCCGCACCAGAGGACCACTACGCGCACCAGGAGGAACGGCATGGACACGACGAACGCCAACAGGATCAGCGGCCGGATCGACTGCATCATCGCCAGCAGCGCTCACCGCACGTGGACGCCTTCGGAGCTGGCCCGCAGGGCCGAGTGCACCTACCAGGAGGCGTGCGCAGCGCTCACCTCGCTGCTGGAAACCGGCTGGATCGCCAGCCAGGGAAACGGTGCCTGGACCCGCTACGGCGCGAAGCGGTGAACACCCACCCTTTCCAGGCCACCACACACCGCAGGAGGACATCATGAGCTCGACGAGCAGCACAACTCCCACGATCACCGTGGAGCATCTGCACACCGCCCAAGGCATGACAGATGGCGTGATCCTCGCCACCAGCGTCGAAGTGACCGTGGTACGGCGGCAGTTCGTGATCGCCTACCCGCCCATCGATTCCTTCGTCACCATGACACCGCGCAGCATCATGCAGTGGGTGGGGGAGTCACTGAACTGCGACAGGGGTGACGACTACGGCCCGCACAAGCACGGTGAGTGCGTTGCCGAGGCATACCAGCTCGCCGCCGCAGCCTTGTCGGAGCAGGTGAAGCTGAGCCTCTGACCGGCAACCCGGGACGGGATTCACGCGGGGTTCGACTCCCCGCCCGGGCACGCACAAACCACCTGACGTATCAACTGTTGGAGCGGATCATGGACAACTCACCCCACCTGCACACCACCGATGGTGACAGTGCTCTGCCTTGGGTCGGTGGGGACCGTCCCGCGGACACCACCGCGCTCGCGGCCACCTCCTGGCGACCCGCGCTGGGCAGCCAGGACGACTCGCAGTGAGTACGAGCGGAGCCGGTGGTGAGCAGCCGCATGAGCCTGTCGACGTGGACGACCTGGTGGACGACCCGCGCACCGACATTGAGGCCCTGGCTCTGGGGGCGCTGCTGTGGGCACCGGCAGCAGAGGCCCGCCGGGTCACTGGCGTGCTCACCGGCGCGGATTTCGCCCGGCCCATGTACGCCGAGCTGTACGAGGCCATCACCGCCCAAGTGGATGCAGACGTACCCCACGACCCGGCGAGCACCGCCGCCTACCTCACCCAGGTCGGGAAGGCCGCCGGGCACCGCGGGGCGCTGCTGCACCGGGCCCTCACCCAAGCCACCCTGTCCGGGGCGGCCGCCGAGTTCGCCGGGCACTACGCCCGCGCCGTCATCGGGGCGGCCTACCGGCGCAGCTACTACGCCGCCGCCGCTTCCCTCGCCCAAGCCGCTGCGGAACTGCCCGAGCACGAACTGTTCGAGCACCTGGTGAGCATCGGGCGCGCGCAACGCGCCGCCAGCCAGCGCCTGAGCGCGGTACGGGTGGGTAGCGCAGAGACCTCACTGTCCTGATCACCGGACACACTGAGCCACACCAGTGGACAGCACCAGAGGAGCAGGGAAATGCAGACATACACGTTTCGCGCGGTGAGCTGGGACGATGAGGTTGGTGCTGCGCTGGATGATGCGCTGGGCCAGATCGAGGCCAAGGCCCGCGCGGCGGGTGCCGTCCTGACCTCACTGAGCCACCAGGTCACCCTCACCCCGCAGGAACCGCCGCTGCCGAAGACCTGGTCCGGCACCACATTCACCGTCAGCGTGACGGCCATCGTGAGCGCGCCATGACCGCGATCCACCCCAGAGGACGGAGAGGGATGTGAGCGACAACCCACCGTATGAGCCGGGTGCTGCTGTCGCGGCCGCGAGTGAGGTGCTGCGCCAGGCGGTGCGGGAGACCACGGCAACGATGCAGTCCCCGGACACGGAGGACCTCTACACCCTGGGGGCCACCTTGGACGAGTTGACCCGGGCGCTGGCCACGCTCGTCGCCACCTGCTCCACCCAGGTCGCCGGGCTGTCTGCCGGGGCGGTGCTGCGCGATGACAGCGGCACCCGCGACCCGGCCGCACGGTGCGCCGAAGCCGCCGATCACCTGCACCAGGTGGCTCAGCACCTCGACGCCGCCAACCAGGCCGCCCGCCAGTACCACAGCGCCATCAGCCACATCGGCGTCGAGGTGCCGTGGTGAACGGGCTGCCGGTGACCCCCACGACGCAGCGACGGGCGGCGGCGGCGCGCTACCGGCCCCCCGGGCTGGTCGTATCTGCATGTCGTTGACCGGGTGTGGGTCAGCGTCCTCGCTGTACGGATCTCACCGGCCGCCCGCCCGCAGTGCGGGCGCAGGACGGACAGCCAGTGCCCGCCGCCACGCGGCTCTTCACGGTCGCTGCCCAGGTGTGTCCACACGTTCCGCATTGCCACCACACCCGTTGATTGGATCGCGGTGTGACCTGCGCTGGGCGTCGGTCCGCGTTGCGGTCGGGATGCCACTCACAGGCCAGGTCGGGTCGCGCGGCCGCGAGGTTGTGCTCGGTTGTGGCGCGCGTGCCGGCGCAGTAGGGGCATCCGCTCCCGGTGGGTGCGGTAGCCCGCTCATTCTCGCTGGCTTGCCGCCCTGGTGGTGTCGTGCGTGCGTTCACGGTCGTGCGCCAGCTGTGCCCGCGCGAGCACTGCCACCACACCCGCCGCCCGGACCCGTAGGTGATCTGATCTGGCGTCGCTTCCTCGTTGCGAGTCGGATGCCACTGTGCCGCGATCTCGGGGTGCGTGAGGGTGAGTGGGACGTGGCTGATGCGGGTGGTGCTCCAGGCGCACTCCCGGCAACCGGTGCCGCGCACGGTGCGGCTGTGCGGGGTGGCTCGCCACTCGTACCCGCAGGAAGAACACACCCAGAAGACTCCGATCCTTGAGCCGAACGTGGTGGTTTCCGGGGTGCGGTTCCCGTTACGAGTGGGATGCCATTCCGCGGCCACTGTTGGGTAGCGCTGGACGAGGCTGGTCTCGTCGGTCGCCCGTTGGCGCGCGCAGTAGGGGCATCCGCTCCGGTGGGAGACCCTGGCGTAGACCGAGGTCCGCCACTCGTGCCCGGCCGGGCATAACCACCAGACTGCGCGACCCGACTTCGGTAGCACCGTCGCTGGTGTCAATGTTTCGTTGCGGGTGGGGTGCCAGGTGCCCGCCACCTCCGGGGCGGTCACCGCAAGGTTGTTGCTCGCGCTGGCGCGCTGCCCTATGCAGTACGGGCACCGCGTTCCACGGCGCGCACGGCCGGCGATGGTGGTCTGCCACTCGTGCCCCGCCGGGCACCGCCACCACACCCGCCGGTTCGACCCAGCCCGGAGAAGTTTTGGGTCCAGCGGCTCGTTGCGACTCGTGTGCCACTGGCCCAGCAACCACGCCACTTCACGCAACCACTCTGCCTCCGACGCCGACCCTGATCTCGTCATGTCAACGTTGCCCGTTCACCGCGTTGTCGAGCGGGAGCAGGGCGATCCGGTGGGCCAGTGGTGGGTGGGTGGCCATCAGCCGTTTGTGCCAGTGCCATCGGCTGTAGGTGGGTCTTGGCAATTCGTAACGCGAGTACGTCGATCGTTGGCTCAGCCATACCGCAACGCTAGCCATTGCGGAGTCGCCCCCCTGAGACTGCCAAAAGCTTGGGCGCCCGGCGTCTCTGTCGAATAGTTGAATCACGAAGTGGTTTACGGCCCGCCGCGCGGTGTTCCATATTCCCTGGAGCTGAGATACATCAAGACACAGTGCGCCCGGCCGCGGAGGCCGACTCGGCGACGGTGTCCGACGGGTACGGGAAGAAGGCCACCGCGGGCCCGTGGCCATCGCCTCGAACTTCGCGGCGCACCCACAGAAGCACGGCCACGGCAGCGAGGTGATGCGAGCCTGGCTGGCGCACGCTGACGCTCACCGCGTCGCGGTCGTCGCCGACGCCCGCGACGAAGGTCTCGCGAAGGCGTACATCAAGTACTACGGCTTTCGGTTCGCCGAGAGCGCCGACCGCCGATTGGTCGTGCGGCTTCGCGCGCAGGCTGGGCAGGACGTCTGATGTACGCCCGGCACGAGTCGACTCGTCCACGCCCAGCGTCGTCGCGACGCATGCCAGCCAGGCGGGGGGCCACGGCGCCCCCGCCTGCACAAACTTACTAGTGGCGGCTCAGGGCGTGGACGAGGATGGCGAACGAGACCGCGTTGGCCGACAGCGGAAGCGGTCCTCCGCTGATGTCGGCCCACGTGGGGGGTCGGCCGGGATACGGGAGAAACCTGCCGAGCGGCCTTGATGTCGTCGCAGGGAATGCCGCATTACCTGCGACGACCACCCGCCGTGCCGCGGCTGACCTGGGCTGTCGGAGCGGTCTGCGAGGCTCCACCCATACGCGTTTCCTGCGACAACCCGTTGGGGAGGGTGCCATGGCCACGATCAGCCCACCGCCGAGGCGCCCGCCCGGCGAGGGCCGGGCGCCGACGTACGCGCATGCGGTCGAGGCGTTCCTCGTCGCGCACGACCGGGCCGGGGCGTGGTCGGCGGGTACCGCGGTCAAGTACCGCCAGACCCTCACCGGGCTGGCCACCCGGCTGGCCACGGGCCCAATCGCGGCCTCAACAGCCGCGCTGGACACCTCCGCCGGGGCAGCGGTCCTGTTGGAGGCGTTCACCACCGCCTACGGAGGCCTGGCCCCCGCCACCCGAGCCCGCCACCTCGCCGCACTACAGTCCGCGCTCCGGTGGTGGCGCACCAACGGCTGGCTGATCGGCGATCCCACCCTCGGCTGGCCGCGACCCAAGATCAGCCGCGACGACTCTCGGGCACTGACCCCCGACCAGATCACCGCCCTGTGGCGACTGGACGTCGGTCTGCGGGAGAAAACACTGTGGCGGCTGCTGTATGAAACCGCCGCCCGCGCCACCGAGATCCTCACCCTCGACGTCGACGACCTCGATCAGGCCAACAAGCGTGCCCGGGTGGTGTCCAAAGGCGGCGCCATCGAATGGGTGTACTACCAGACCGGGACGGCGCTGCTGCTACCCCGACTGCTCACCCGGCGGGTGCGGGGCCCGGTGTTTCTCGCCGACCGTCAGCCCACCCGTGCGGTGCCCACCCTGGACTTGTGCCCGGTGACCGGCCGGGCCCGACTGTCCTACCGCCGGGCCGCCGAACTGTTCGCCCACGCCAGCACCCCACTCGCTGCGCTCGGCCAGGCACACGGCTGGACGCTGCACCAATTGTGCCACTCCGCCCTGACCCATGATGCCGAGAACGGCACCAACACCCCGATGCTGCTGGCCCGCTCCAGACACGCCTCCATGCGCTCCCTCGAGCGCTACGCCCGCCCCGGCCCCGAAGCCCTCGCCCGCCACGCCGCCGCCACCGACCCCGCCCGGCGACGCCAACAATGAGCCACAACCATCAGGGGCGTTGGTTCTACAGCCGCGGCGAGAGTCCGGAGCGGGAACCGTTGGGCGTGCGCGTTCTCATCGTGGGAAGCGGCGACGCAGGCGAATCGACGCTGGCGGGCGTCGTCGCGGGCGCACCGGTTTGGCGCTGACCGCCCTGGATGCTCATTACTGGCAACCGGGTTGGCAGCCGACACCGACCGACCTCTGGCGGCCACGAGTAGGCGAACTGGTGGCGCAACCGGAGGGGGTGATGGACGGCAACGACACCTCGGCGCTGGATCTGCGGCTGCCGTCGGCGGACACGATCGTCTTCCTCGACCTACCCAGACGCGTGACCATTCCCCGGGTGCTGCGCCGCGGGCTGCGGTGGCGAGCCCAGGTGCGTCCGGGCATGGCACCGGACTGCCCAGAGCGGGTCACCGCCGAGTTCCTGCGCTGGTTCTGGCGATTTCCTTCTCAGGGACGGCGCCGGTTGCTCACCGCGATCGACACGGCCGACGCCCACGCCCGCTTCGTGCAGCTTTCCAACCGGCGTGAGGTGCGGAAGGGTGGCGTCGTTGGCTACCCGGCCTGAGGAAGCCGGGACCTGAACCTGATCAGGTTGCCGCTGGCTGCACGGCCGGGTCGGGTCCGCTGCGGTTTGCGCCACGGAGATCCTCCTACATCAACTACCTCGATGTAGGCCCTTGAGGAACCCGAAATAGAACAAGCACCCGGAGCCACGAAACAAGTGCCAGCATGGGTCCGTGCGATTCGGTGGAAGTTCGTGGAGGGTCAGTTTCGGTGAGCCTGAACGCCTGCTCGTCGCGTTGTACGTGCGTGATGCGACCGGGTTGCGGGCAGCCACCGTTCCCCTCATCCCACCGCTGGAGCCATTTGTGCCGGTTCGCGAATCACTGCCAGCAGGTGTGGATCGGATCGCGGCGAGCACCCAATGGGGCGAGTGGTGGAGTGGGCTGCTCCTGCTGGGTGGCGAGGTCGGACGGGTACGGCTGCCCGAGCCCCGGACCGAGTTGCGGGAGTTGGCTGACCGTCCGGCGTTGCAGGTACTCGCGCGGGAGGTGTACCCGGAGGCCTCGGCGTGGGCTGGGCAGCGCAAGCGGGAGACGGCGACGATGATGCATGGTCCGGAGGAGGGAGCAGTCCGGACCGAGCGCCGGCTGATCCAGGAGGTCACCCGCCGGCATCGTTGGCGACGATTGCACCCCTTCCACCTCCAGATCACCCAGTTGCCGGTGGCCACCGTGCAGGGCTGGCGGGTGAGTGAGGATCACGTGGTGGTGACGCGGGCGCTGCGCCGCGACGTGGACACCTACAGGGAGTGGTTATCACCTGTGGTGGACGAACTCGCCCGCGGTGTTGCGCACGCCCACTAACCCTGATCGCCCTCCACAGCCGCGCTGCGACACGGCTACCGATGGATCTCGTTCCGTTGTTCCTTCTGCCGCCAATTGCATCCGATGCGAACTCGCGATGGTATGCGCATCGTCGCGGCTGAGTGCGGCAACGAGCAGGCAGGACAAGAGAATTGGGTCGCCTGGTGGTGCGACGATAGCGGTCGGTGGGACGTGGGTGCGCCTTGGGTGGTGACCGACCGCGGGGGCGACCCGCGGTTCTTCTGGGGACTCGCATAGGATGCGATTTATTCGCAACCATTGCGAGTTACGGAGGGTGGCGGACCGGTGGGGTTGAATGGCTCGGTGCCAGGGGCGGCGGGGCTGCATCTGGTCGACGGGGTGGCGTTGCTGCGGCCGGAGGAACAGATTTTCGCGGCCATGTTGACGGGATTCGCCAACCAGCAGCTGGCGCGGAACCTGGCCCGCACGACCGTGGAGGGCCGGGAGACGACAGTCAAGGCATTCGCCGCCTACGTGAACACCTACCCGTGGCAATGGACGCCGGCGATGGTCGACGAGTGGCTGGGTGACCTGCGCTCGCTGCGCGATCTGAAGCGCTCGACGATCCGCTCCTACTCCGAGGCGGTGCGCTCTTTCTGTCACTTCGTCACCGACCCCCTCTATGAGTGGACAGCGACGTGTGAGGAGCGGTTCGGGACCCACCCGGTCCAGGTCGTGCACGAGTGGAACACCGCGGTGCACGTGCAGGACAACGAGTCCGACCCGAAGAAGCGTGCGTTCACCAAGGCCGAGCTGCACGCCTTCTTTGCGCACTGCGACGACGAGGTCGCCCGGATCCGGGCCTTCGGTCGGAAGGGCTGGTTGCCCGCGTTCCGCGACGCCACCGTGTTCAAGACCGCGTATGCCTATGGCCTGCGGCGCAACGAGACGCGGATGCTGGACGCCGCTGACTTCGGCCGCAATCCGCACGGCGCCGAGTACGGCGAGTTCGGCCGCTGCCAGGTTCGGTTCGGCAAGGCCAAGAAGGGCTCGCCACCCAAGCGCCGAAGCGTGCTGGCCGTGTGGGATTGGACCCCCGACATTCTGGACGAGTGGTTCACCGAGGTCCGCCCCATGTTCGGCACCGATAACAACCCGGCCGCCTGGCCGTCGGAGCGCGGACTGCGGATCGGCTGCCAGCGGCTCAACTCCCGCTTCATCACCTACCGTCAGGCTTTGGGTCTGGACGACGGCCTGGACTTGCACTCGCTGCGACGGTCGTACGTCACCCACCTGATCGAGGACGGTTGGGATCCCCGCTTCGTTCAGGAACAGGTCGGGCACGAGCATGCCAGCACCACCGCGATCTACACCTGCGTGTCCTCGGACTTCCGCACCCGCACCCTGCGACGGCACCTGGACGCCACCATCGCCGCCGCCCTGCAGTCCCAGAGCGGGAGGGAAGCATGAAGCGCAAGGTCGGCTACACATGGCGGTTGCGTGAGGTGATGGCCGAGCGCCGGGTCTTCACCGCCACAGAAATGGTGCCGCTGCTACGCGAGCGCGGCATCGACCTGTCCGCCTCCCAGGTCCACCGCCTGGTCTCCGGCACCCCCGAGCGGATGTCGTTGAAGGTCATGGCCGCACTCTGCGACATCCTCTGCTGCACCCCGACCGAGCTGGTGGCCACCACCGCCGAGAACGCCGGTGTTCGCACGACCGCTACCGGTGACCGGGCGACCCCGCACGCGGACGTGGCGAAGCTGCGGCCCCGCCCGGCCCGAATCCTGTCCGACGAGTGAGCCGCGCCTATGCGACCGATGAGCAGTACGAACGCTGGTTCATGGCCGAGTGCTGCCGTTGCGGGCGCCGCAGACACAAGGCCGGCAGCTGGCCGGACGGATTCGTCTGCCGGACTTGCGCGGACCGCGCAGTGCGGACCCGAGGGATCTGCTCCGGCTGCGGCCAGGAACGGGCGCTTCCCGGTCGCAGCAGCGGCGACGGCGCCGCGCTCTGCACTACCTGCGCCGGCTTCACCCAGTCCTTCGCCTGCACCCGCTGCGGCTTCGAGGACAAGCTGCATGGTGGCGGGCTCTGCGCCCGCTGCGCCTTCGCCGACCGGCTCGGCGAGGTCCTCGGCGACGGATCCGGCCGGATCCGGCCTGAACTGGTCCCGTTGGCTGATTCCCTTCTCGCGATGGACAACCCGCTGTCCGGCCTGACCTGGCTCTACGCGCGCAAGGGCCGCACCGGCTCCGCCGGCGATCTCCTGCGACGCCTCGGCCGCGGGGAGATAGAACTGACCCACAAGGCCTTTCACACCCTCGAACCCTGGCGGGCAGCCGCTCATCTGCGGGAACTGCTGATGTCCTGCGGCCTGCTCCCCACCGTCGACAAGCAGATCTGTTCGTTCGAGCGGTGGCTGGTTGGGCACCTCGCCGCCATCACCGACCCAGACCACGCCCAACTCGTCCGCCGCTTCGCGACCTGGGAAGTTCTGCCCCGACTTCGCACCCGCGCGGAGACGAAGCCCATCACCCCAGCCGGTCGCCGCCATGCCGGCGACCAGGTCAAGCACGCCACGGCCTTCCTGCGATGGCTCGCCGAGCACGGCCTTGCCCTGCCCACCTGCCGACAAACCGACATCGACGCCTGGCACGTCGAGCACAACCAGCACGGCCGCAACACCCTCCGGGCTTTCCTGCTGTGGTGCATGGCCAACAAACTCACCACGCGTTTCCGACTGCCCACCGCGGTGATCCGCCAGGCGACACCGCTTCCGCAACACCAACGCGAAGACCTGCTCGGCCGCCTCCTCACCGACTACGACCTGTCGCTCCGGACCCGGGTTGCAGCCACCATCGTCCTGCTCTACGCACAACCACTCAGCCGCATCGTCCGCCTCACCATCGACGACGTGGTCCACGAGGACGACCAGGTCCTCCTACGCCTCGGCGAACCACCATCCCCGGTCCCAAGGGCGATCGCCGATCTCCTGCTGGACTGGATCGAGAACCGCGACAACATGAACACAGCGACGAATCGCGACTCACGCTGGTTGTTTCCCGGGCGCCGGGCCGGGCAGCCGATGCACCCCGAGACACTCGCAGCGCACATCAACGGCATCGGCATCCCCACCGTCGCCGGCCGAGCCGCCGCGATCCGCCAGCACGTCCTGGAGATGCCCGCCCCTGTCGTCGCCGATGCCCTCGGCTACCACCCGGTCACCACCGCCAAGCTGGCGGTTCAGGCCGGAGGCACCTGGAGCCGGTACGCCACCGGAGACCACCTACTGTCACCCTCGAGCTGGACTCCGCGGAGAACCCACGACAGTTGAATAGGCGAGCCCACCAGTATCACGGGCCGCGGCCACCGGGGTAGGGCTCGGTCGGCTGCTCGCCGGACGGGTGCGGGGGCCGGTGTTCCTCGCCCTTGCGAGTTCAAGACGCCCGACGATGACCTGTCGAAGCACCCGGTGAGCTTGTTCGTGGTCGTGCGCGCAGTGCCATGAGTTGGTCCGGCTCTTGGGTGCGAGCCTGTCCCTGCTGGGCTTCTCCGGTGAGCTGGGTGGTCGCCAGCAGGCTGGCGACGAGCTCGCTGGCGTATTCCTCGGGTAGCACGAACCGCAGACTGGAGCGCAGCGCTTGAGTAAGCAGCGGGTGTCGCAGCAGGGCGTGTATCTCATGAGTGATAGCCCACACGAGGAAGGGTGCTGCGGGAATCTCGTCGAAGCTACTCATGTCACGCTCCTTCGTCCTACGTGGAGATACTGGTCAGTGCCACCGGTCTAGCGGCGAGCCGGCCGAGGAAGCCTTCCGCCGCGTGCCGATTTCAGCATACGATGAAATTAGCCTCTGGATTGTATTTCGTCAAGTGGTGAACTCGTGATGTGCGTAAAGTCCTCCGTGCATGGTCGGGTAGCAATGCCCTTTGCACCCGGGTGCTGTTTGCTGCCCGCTGTGGTAGCCGTAACTACTTGTCAGAGTGGGATATTGCTGTGCGCACCGCGCCCGGCGGGTCCCGCGGCGAGCGTCTCGATGAGGCGGCGCCGGGTTTGGTTTGGTGGCACCATCTCATCGATGGCGCCGATCTCCAGCGCGCGGTGGACACCCCCGGCCTGCTGCGCGTGTTCGTCGGCCAGCCGGTCGTGCAGTGCCTCGCGGTCTTCGGGCGCGGCGGCGGCGAGGTTCTTGCGGTGCAGGACACCGACGGCGGCTTTGGCCCCCATCACGGCAACCTCCGCCTCCTGCCACGCCAGCACCGCGGTTGCGCCTAGCGAGCGGGAGTTCATGGCGATGTAGGCACCGCCGTAGGCCTTGCGGGTCACCAATGTCACCCGCGGCACGCTCGACTCGGCGAATGCATGCAGGAGTTTGGCGCCACGTCGGACGACCCCGTCCCATTCCTGGCCGACGCCGGGCAGGTAGCCGGGAACGTCGACCAGCACCACCAGAGGTAGTCCGAATGAGTCGCACATCCGTACGAACCGCGCTGCTTTCTCCGCGCTCGCGGAGTCCAGACAGCCCCCTAGGCGCAGCGGGTTGTTGGCGATCATCCCGACCGTGTGCCCGCCTAACCGGCCGAGACCGACCACGATGTTGGGTGCCCACTTCGGTTGCAGCTCGACGAACGTCGTGCGGGGCTGGCGGTCGAGGAGCTGTCGCACCAGGGGCTTGACGTCGTAGGCGCGGCGGGTGCTCCGCGGAAGGAGCGCCCGTAGGTCCTCGGGTGTGCCCACCTTGTGGTGGTCGAATGTCCCCGGCCGGGCGAAAAGTGAGGTGAGCTCCCGTGCCCGGTGGTAGGCGTCCTGTTCATCGTCGGCGATGACGTGAGCTACCCCGGACTTGCGTCCGTGCGCATCGGGGCCTCCGAGTGTCTCCATGTCGACCTGCTCACCGGTGACTGAACGCACTACGTCAGGTCCGGTGACGAATACCCGGCCGGCGCGGGTCATGATCACGACGTCGGTCAATGCTGGTCCGTACGCCGCACCACCCGCCGCTGGGCCGAGCACCAGCGAGATCTGCGGCACGCGCCCCGAGGCGCGGACCATTGCCGCGAACACCTTCCCCACGGCATCCAGTGCCTCGACGCCTTCGGCGAGCCGCGCCCCACCGGAGTGCCACAGTCCGATCACCGGGCAGCGCTCCCGGATGGCAACCTCGATGGCCTTAACGATGTGGCCGCACCCGACAGAGCCCATGGCCCCGCCCATCCGGGTGGCGTCCGTGCAGTAGGCGACCACCGCGGCTCCCTCAATCCGGCCCCGTGCCGCCAGCACGCCACTGTTGTCGGGCGCGCTCAACGTCCAGACCGTGTCGAGGTCGAACAGCCGCTCGATCCTCACCAGGGGGTCAATCGGGTCACGCGCGGTGTCATGGTCGCTCGGTGTGGCGATTTCCGGGACAGCGAGTGTGGTCATGATCGCGGAGCTCCTCTCCGTGCCCCATCCGTGGCACAGTCATCTCGATCGGTCACGGTCAAGGCATGCGCTCAAGACCTTGTGCGGGCTTCGGTACGCCGATGCGCTCGCGGTAGATACGTACCCAGGCGAACGTGGCTTGTCCGCACACGGTCCTGCGTTGTCCACCGCGGGCACGGTGGTGGTCAGCGTTGCTGATCGGCCTCCTCGTTCGGCACTGCGGTGATGTTGTCCGCGGTCAACATGCCCCGATATGCTCTGGGCGCCATGGTGAAGGTCCAGGCGAGCAGCTTCAGGCGGGTCAACAACTTCAGGTTGTATCGACGTGCCGCCGGGTCACCGAACTTGTAGAGCGGGGGGATGACTCGACGCTGGGACAGCAGTCGGAAGACCTGCCCTGCCGCCGCTGAGGGTGTCAACTTCTCGGTCTCGATCTTCCGAATCGCGCTGGCCGACTTGGCCACGGTGTCTGCTATCCCTGGCGCTAGGTCGAACCAACCGATGCCCCGGTCGAACTTCGAGGCCGGTGCCCAGTTGCCGTTGCGGACCGCGTCCAGTCGTATCTTTTTCAGCGCCAAGGCGGAGCTGATGCTCCACAGCAACCATGCCCGTAGGAAGGCGTTCCATGCCGGAAATCCTCGGGTCGCGATCCGGGCCGCCGCAGCGAACTGCTCATTGTCACTCAGCAGCACGTCTTGGAACTGCTCGATTGTCCGCGTCGCAGACTCGGTCGCGGCCCGGGACGCGAGCGCGCCGGGAACCAGGAGGATCGCCGCGGTCGCGTGCACCAGCTCCAGGGCCAGGGTGAAGTCCTGCCCGAACAGCACCTCCCCGCGGTCACCGCCCAACTCCAGAATCACTGGGCGCAGCGAGCTCCCTGTCGGGTGCTGAGTGTCGGAGGTGCGGTCGGGTGAGCTGGTGGAGTCGGCGGTGTGTTGCCAGGGCCCGAGGCGGCGAGCGCCCCGCAGCTGCAGTCCGATGTCCGGATAGCGAAGGCATACCTCGGCCAACACCGTGTCCAGGCTCGCTTCTGCCGTTCGCCCGGGCGATGATGATGGCTCGGAACTGCTCACACTCAGCGAGACGGCGCAGCCGGGAGTGGTGGCGGCCGGGTGGTTGTCGAAGGCAGCAACTTGGATCCATCCTCCGCGGAATGCGTGCACGGTGGTGCCCTCGCTCCACGGCTGGGTGTAGCCACCGTCTTTCGGCGGCCGGGATTGCTCGAAGGGCGTGACGGTTTCGAAGTGGGCCGTCGCGGCGATCCGGCCGGGGTGCGGCGATGTGGATCCAACGCACCACAGTTGCAGGCTGGCGTCGTCCGCGGCGTTCTCATGCTCGTCAACTGCGCTGCTGTTGTCGTTGTCACCCACTGGCACATATGTCGCCCCGTGCTTTTCGGCGACCGTCCGGGTGTAGTGCTCCACGTCGGGTAGGGAGGCGTGCCATTCGGCGTGCTCGCCCGGCACGCTGAACTGCAGGTTCTCGACCGGATCGTGGGCGCGCCGCGGCCGGTGGTAGAGAAAGCCGAGGCTCTGTTTCACGCCGCTGGTGGCGCGGACGTCCGGGGGCAGCCGGCCGAACATGGCGAGGTTGGCGATCTCGGGCACCCGGAAGCGGTCGGCGAGCAGGTAGAGCAGCTCGGCGGTGTAGGGAACGGTGGTTATCGCCGGAGATCCGACGAAGGGCGTGGGTGGGGGCGCGACGACCACGCGGAGACCGCCGCGCGCCAGGATCGCGGCGAGAAGGTCCGTGGTGATGCCAGAACCGACCAGGTGCACGTCCTGGTGCCGTTCCTCGGCACGCTCGGCGGCCGATGGCGTCTTCTGCAGCTGTGTGATCATCAGAAGATCCGCCGTCCGCGCAGTTTGTACTTGATCGCCTGCCGACCGTTGCTCAGCATCAGCTTGCGAACGTCGGGATCGGCCTTGGTGAGCGCCCACCGCACGGTCTTGACCAGCGTTTTCGGCGTCGGGTTGAGGAAACGCCGGCCTCGGTCGGCGAACCCGAAGTGGTCGGGAACGTAGTCAGCCTCCACCAGCATGGTGTATAGGGTGTCGGCCGCTGCGCGGGGCGTGGTCGTGCCTGCTTCGACGGCGTCGAGTTGAAAGACCATCTCGTCGTAGAGCTTCTTGAAGCCTGCGTGATCGGGCCAGTACAGCCCCAGTGCGTCGGCTTCTTCGATGTCCTTGAAGTGTTGATCGTTGCGGTCTTCGAGAAATTCGGTGACCGCGCTTTGCAACCGGAAGGTACCGGCGTTTGAGCCCCAGGCCCAGATCCGGAACACCGCGGTCCACAGGTCGTAGTCGGCGAAGGAGATGTAGGCGGCGTTGACCAGGGTGTCGTTGTAGTCGAGCAGGCCCTGCTGCAGTCGATCGACGTACTCGAACCGCTCCGCGGAGAAATCATCATCCTTGGTGGCGGCGATCAGCCGCCAGGCAAGGGCATTGACTGATTCGGCGGTGTTGGACAGGCCGCGGGAGAACAGCGGGTCGATGAAACCTGCCGCGTGCGCGAGTAGGCACCAGCGATCGCCGATCGTTTGCTTGGAGGAGTACTGCAGCCGTCCGGTGGAGACCCACTCGCGCATGGCCGTCGCGCCCGCGTATTGGCGTTCCACGTCGGGGAACTTCGCGGCATAGCGCTTGAACTCGTCTGCGGGTGATTCACCTTCGACCTTCGGGTACTTGCGCTCGTCCAGGGTGAGCCCGACGCTGCACAACGGATTGCGGGATGCCTTGTGGTTGTCGAAGCCGATGACCCAGAACCAGCCCCGCTCGAACAGGTGGTGAACGGTGCCCGAGTACCAAGGGGTGGGCGGGGTGTCGGCGGGTGAGCTGTCGAAGAGATCGTCGGTGCGCGGGACTCCGATCATGTGGTTGAACAGCGACCGGGAGTGGTGCTTGAGCCGGCTCGGGTTCTCCCGAAGCGCGAACTTGTCCGCGATCGGTGAGCGGAATCCGCTGGCGTCCACGACGTAGCGGGCCCGCACCTGGGTGGCCCCGGCGTGCACGGTGACCCCGTCGGCGTCGAAGTCGACGTTGTCCACCCGCTTGTTCTGTAGCGGGGTACAGCCATATTTCACTGCGGCGGCGAACAGGTAGGCGTCGGTGTCCTGGCGGTAGAGGTGGCTGGCCTCGTGGAGCAGGCCGGGGGTGCCGAACATGTTCACCTCTTGCGGGTCCTGCTTCTTACCTGGGTGGTGCAGCAGGAACCCGAAGTTCTTCTTCACCCCGAAGGACGGCCCGATCACCTTGGTGCAGTTGGTGAACGTCGCGAGGGTTTTGATCTCGGGAACGTCATAGCGCTCGGCGATGGTGCGCAGCGCGACCAGGGTGTAGGGGATGGTGGATTCGCCGATGGCGAACTTGGGGTGCTGCTCGGCGTCGATGAGCGCGACCCTGACCCCGTTGCGTGCCAGGGCGGCGCCGAGCATGGACCCGGCGATCCCCGAGCCCAGGATGGCGACGTCGTAGACGGTTTCTTCTGTGCTGGTCATGATTGTTTCCTCCTGTGTGCTCGGGACTAGCGTGGGACGGGGACGCGCAGCCGACGCCCGATCAGGGGCTGCTCGGCGGCCCAGTGCTTGGCTTCTGCGCCGAGGTTGAACTCGTCTCGGGACAGCCGCTTCTTGATGAACAGGGTCAGTCCGTCGTAGACGAGATCCCCGATGGGATCGGGTGCTTCGGTTTTTGCCCATCGCAGGGTCTTGAGCACCTTGGGGAAGGTCGCGTTGAACCACCGGTTGTCGGGATTGGCCAGACCGAACGCCGGGGGGATGAAGTCGGCTCCGGTCAGTTCGCCCATGATCGCCTTGGCGGCGGTCTGCGAGGCTACGGTTCCCTCGCTCACCCCGCGGCACTGCTGGCTGACGTTGTGCATCAGTTGGCGGGCGGGTTCGTAGTCGGGGATCGACCCGGCCGGGGCGAGCTTTTCCAGATGGCGCAGGTCCCGGGTGTCGTGGGAGTCCAGGAAGGTGGCGTAGGCCCGATTGATCTCGAAGGTCGCCAGGATCTGGCCGGCCGACCAGACCCGGAACCACGAGTCCCATAGGTCGTAGTCGGCGAAGGAGGTGTAGGCGTTGGCGACCAGATCGTCGTTGAAGTCCAGCAGGCCCTGCTCCAGGTCCTGGACGTAGTCGAATCGCGCCGGGTCGAAGTCGTCGTCGTGCAGGGCGTCCAGCAGTCGCCAGCCGAGCGCGTTGACGATCTCGAAGGTGTTGGACAGGCCGCGGGAGAACAGCGCGTCGACGAAGCCGGCGGCGTGTGAGGTCATGCACCAGCGGTAGCCGACGGTCTGCTTGGAGGAGTACTGCAGTCGACCGGTGGATACCCAGTCCCGGACTGGTTTGGCCGTGGCGAACTGGGCGCGGATGTCGGGGAAGCGGTCCATGAAGGACTGGAATTCCTCGGCCGCGGTGCCGTCGGGTTTCGGGTGGATCCGGGGGTCCAGGTTCAGACCGACGCTGACGAGTGGGTTGGTGGCCCTGCTGTGGTTGTTGAACGGGATCACCCAGGCCCAGCCGCCTTCGAAGAGGTGGTGCAGGGTGCCCTGGCTCCACTTGGTGGGGTTGCCGTGCGCACCGGGCGGGACGGTGTCCTCGTACGGTTTGACGTCGATCATGTGAGTGAACATGCCCCGGGACTGGTGACGGAGCCGGGTGGGCTCTTCGCGCAGGTCGAACTTGGTGGCCACCGGCGAGCGGAAGCCGGAGGCGTCGACCAGGTAGCGGGCGCGCCATTCACCGCCGGTGCTGTCCCGGACGGTGACCCCGGCAGCGTCCACGTCGACGTCCTCGACCCGGACCTGTTGGCGGATGCTGGCGCCGTGCTTGACCGCCACTTGCAGCATCCAGGCGTCGATGTCTTGGCGGAAGAAGTGGTTCTCGGTGTGGGTGATCTTCGGGATGGGGAACTCGTGACATTCCTCGTAACGCTGGGGCTGGCCCGCGCGGTGGTAGAGGAAACCGAAGTTGCGTTTGACGCCGGAGGAGGACGAGATCCGCTCTTGGACGTTCTCGAAGGTGGTGAGGTGCTTGAGCTCGGGAATGTTGTACCGCTCGGCGACGAGCCGCATCAGCATCGAGGTGTAGGGGATGGTGGACTCGCCGATGGCGAAGCGGGGGTGCTGCCCGGCGTCGAGGATGAGGACTTCGGCCCCGCCTTCGGCGAGTACCGCCGCCATAGCTGATCCGGCTAGGCCCGAACCCAGCACGATGACATCGGTGTCGGGCCGAGACCCGGCAGACTTGGTGGTCGTGGGCGCGCTGTCGGTCTGGTCGTGCTCACTCATGAATGGCTCCGCTCTGCTCTATCGACGGGTGTCGATGCGAATGTGTCGGCGTGTAGCTGCAAATGGTCATCAGAGACTCAGATAGCCGGTGGCGAGGAAGTAGTCGAAGTAGCGGTCCAGCAGACCCCGGTCCAGGGGCGGGCAGCTGATGCCGGTGCCGGCCAGCGCGGATTCGGTGTTGCCGGTGTCGTAATCGACGGCCCGCTCCCCGCCGACGATCAGTTCCTGCACGGTCGGCATGACCGAGTGCAGGTCGTTGGGTTCGTTGCCCTGGGTGTCGAGGAGTCGCTGCCACCACTGCTCCGGTGGGATGAGGTTCACCGCCCAGCCCCGCTCGCGGATGGTTTGCACGAGGTCTCGGAAGGGCAGGTGAACGGGGTTGACGAGGTGATAGGCCTGCCCCTCAGCGGGCACGCCGGCCGCGATGGCGACCAATGAGCGGGCGACGTAGTCCACCGGGGTCATCTCGACGGTGACGTCGAGATCCGGTGCCACCCCGAGTTGGATGCAGCTCTTGATGACCCGGCAGGTGAAGTGCGTGGTGAGGGCCGCGCCGGTCACCGAGTCCCCCAGGACCCGGCCTAACCGGTAGACGGCGGTGGGGATGCCCCGCTCGGCCGCCTGCTCCACGACGTGTTCGGCGGCCCATTTGGTCTGCACATACCCGGTGACCAGCCGCCCCGCCGTCCGGATCGGATCGGCTTCCTGCACCCGATCACGGTCGTGTGTTGGTAGTCCCCAGATTCCGTACGTGGAGACGTGGTGCAGCGGAATCCCCGCGCGGGCCGCCAGCCGAACCAGTTCGATGGTGCCCTCGACGTTGGCCGGTGCCAGTTGGTCGTAGGTGTGGGCGAAGTTGACCCAGGCTGCGTCGTGGACGATCGAATCCGTCCCGACGAGCAGTCGGGCCCGGGCTGCCTCGTCCAGTCCCAGTCCGGGCGCGGCGAGGTCGCCGGGCACGATCTGAATGCGGTCGGTATCCAAGCTTTCGGCCGAGAAGTATTTTCCGGCATTGCTGAGGATGCGGTCCAACGCGGCGCCGCGGTCCGGGGTGCGGACCAGGCAGGCGACGGTGCGCTCGGTGTCCTGGGCCAGCAACTCGCGCAGCAGGTAGGCACCCACGAACCCGGTGGCGCCGGTGAGCAGCACCCGCCGTCCCAATCCGCTGTGCGGTGTGCCGACGGGGTGGATGTCCTCGGGCAGCACGCTGCGCTCTGCCACGGTCTCGGCCTGCTCGAGGGTGGTCTGCCCCGGCGTCGGGGGCTCTGAGGTGGTGTCGAGGTCGGAATCGTTCAGTAATCCCAGCAGGAGCTCCGACCATTCACCCAGGGTGCTGCGTTCGAACAAGGCGCTGGGGGGGACGGTGAGTCCCAGTTGGCGTCGGCATCCGCTGGCGACTTCCATAACCATGACGGAGTCCAGGCCGATCGCGAAGATGTCGGTGCCGGCGTCGAGTGAGTCGGGTGCTACCCCGAGCACTCCGGCGACGATGCCGCCCAGCAGGTCGGTCATGGCGTTGGTCTGCGCCGCCGGGCCTCCCTGCTCTCCGGCCGCCAGGATGGCGGTGAGTCCGGCGGCGAGGGCATCGCCCTGTGGGGTGTCATCCAGCGCGATGTCCTGCAGGATCGGCCGAGGGCTGCGGGCTTCCATCACGGGCCGGTAGCGCGACCAGTCTGCTGCACAGACGATGTGATGGGCCCTGCCGGAGGCCACCGCGTTGCCCAGCAGATGCAGGCATTGGTCGGCGGCCAGCTGGCGCAGTCCGACCGATTCCAGGAAGTCCAGGACGTCCTGCCCGAACAGGCTGGACGGCAGCTCCCATGGTCCCCAGGCGACGGTGGTCACCGGCAGTCCCAGGGTCGAGCGGGTGTCGGCGAGTGCGTCGAGGAACGCGTTGCCGGCGGCATAACTGGCCAGGTGCTGCGAGCCCCAGCTGGCAGCGATCGAGGAAAACAGCACAAACACATCCAGGTCCAGGCCGCGGGTTGCCTCGTGCAGCGCCCACGCCCCGAGGACCTTGGGCGCCCACACCCGTTGGTAGGCGTCGTCTTCGACGTCCACAACGAACTGGGGTTCGGATACTCCCGCGGCGTGTACGACACCCCGCAGCGGGAATTCAGCATCGGCGGACAGCCGCTCGACGAGGTCGGTGGTGGCAGCCGTGTCGGTGACGTCGACGGCTTCGATCCGCAGGTCTACGCCCTGCGCGCGCAGTTGCCGTACCGCGATCCACCGCTCCTGGGCTGCGGCCGCGCTGCGCTCCGGTGGCTCGGGTGACCGGCTGGTCAATACCAGCCGGGACACTCCACGGCGGGCGCACCAGTGGGCCAGCGCAAGGCCGATACCGCCCAGACCGCCGGTGATCAGGACGGTACCCGGGGCGGTGAGCAGCGGCTGGTTCTTGGGTGTGGTGGCGATGGTGCTGCGCCGTATGCGGGCGCCGAACCGGCGTCGGCCGCGCTGGGCCTGCTGATCGTCGCTTCCACTGGTCAGCAGCGCCTGAGCGAGGGTCGGCGCGGCGGCCCTGCACTGTGCTGCGTCGTCGATGTCCATCTCGGGGTCGATGTCGAGCAGGCTGCCCCAATGGGTCGGGTGCTCGAGCGCGAGGACTCGGCCTAGTCCCCACAACGGCGAGCCGGCCGGTCCGGTGGTTGTCTGCTGGTTCTCGGCGCGTACCGCACCGCGGGTAAGGATGCTCAGTCGGGTCTCCGACTCCTGGTCCGCGGCGAGCCAGCGCATCACCCGTAGCGCCTGCAGTTCGGCCCGCAGCGCCTGATCACCCAGCACCGCAGCTGTGGTGGCGTCGGCGGTCGGCAGCCCGGCCGCATCGAGCAGCACGATCCGGCCCGAGTTGGGTGGCTGCTGGTCGGCGGCAGCGTCGACGAGGGCGAGCAGGTCCGCCGTCTCCAGTCGTTCGACCGCGACTCCGTGTCCGGTCAGTGCGGCGGCGAGCGCAGCGGCGAGAGTCGGCGGCCCTCCCACGAGCAGCATCCGACCAGACAGGGAGGGCTCGGCGTGTTCTTCGAGCTCCTGCCAGGCGTTGACAAGGACCAGCTCGTCCGTCGGATACCACGGCGCGCGAGGAGTGAGCGACTCGGCTGTTGGGGGTATTGCGGTGAGTTCTCCGGTGACGGCGCCGGTCGCGTCCAGCAGCTGGCAGTCCACCGTTGCCGAACCGGGTTGTTGCTCGATCGCGACGGCGGTGACGTTGTGCACGGCGCTCGCGTGGAACTTCTTCAGGGTGATCAGCGGGGCCGGTGATGCGGGATTTTCGGGGGCGGCTTGGCAGGCCACCGCGATCCGCGCGGCGGCCGACGCGGTGTCATGGGTGTCGATCGCCGGTTCGCCAGTGCAGTCGTCTGCTGGGTCGAGCGCGAGCACCCGGCTATTAGGACCGGTCCCCGTGTCCCCGTCGCCCGTGCCGTCGGTGGGAGCGGCGGGGTCGAGGGGCGCGGGGAGGTCAAGGGAGATGTACGCGATGGGATGCCAGGCGGCACCGGCTGCCGCCTGTTCGGCGGAGGCGCCGCGGATCACCACACGATGCCCCGAGCCGTCGCACTCGACCGCGGTCTGGATCAGGTGCGGGTAGGCCGCGGTGGCGGCCGGTGCGGGCTGTAGTTCTACCGCGCCGAGGTTGACCTGCCCTCCGGTCAGTAATCCGGTGTGCCGGGCCGCCCGGATCGCGCGCGCGATGGCCCAGCCGAGCTTGTGCTCGGGTCGCACGGGGGCTTGCAGGGTGTCCTGCCAGGTTGGGGTGGCGGAGTTGAGCCGGTGCCCCAGGCCGTCATCTGCTGGTCCGGCGGTGGCAGTGGACTCGCTGGGGCGGAACCAGTAGCGCTCCCGCTCCCACGGGTAGGTCGGCAGCGTCGCATGGTTGACGGTGACGTCGGCATGGATCGGTGTCCAGTCGACGGTCAGTCCGCGCAGGTGCAGCTGGGCCAGGGTGCCCAGGAGGGCGGCGCGGTCGTTGCCGCCGCGGCGCAGCGGGGCGGTCCACAGCTGGTGGTCGAGGCTCTCGGGTGCCAGGCAACGCTGCCCGAGGCCGGTGAGCACCGGGTGCGGTCCGACCTCGATGAAGACGCTGCAGTCGTCGGCGGCCAGGGTCTGCATGCCGTCGGCGAAGCGGACCGTGCCGCGGGCCTGCTCGATCCAGTATTCGGTGGTGCCGCAGTGCTCGTCCCACCATTGGCCGGTGAGGCTGGAGACGAGGGCGAGTTCCGGTGCCTTCATCTCGATGGTGGCTAATTCCGCGCGGAATTCATCGAGCATCGGGTCGAGCAGCGGCGAGTGGAAGGCGTGGGACACCATGAGCGGAGTGACCTGAATGTTGGCGGCGGTCAGTGTGCGGGCCAGGGCGGACACCTGCTGGGCGTCGCCGGACAACACGAGGTCGGTCGGGCTGTTGACGGCGGCCAGGGACACCGACGTGGGGAGGTCCCCGACAGTCGCAGCCAGCGTGGCCTCGTTGGTGGGCACGGCCAGCATCGCTCCCCCCGGGGGCAGCGCCGACATCAGGCGACCCCGGGCCGCCACCAGCCGGGTGGCGTCGGGAAGGGTGAGGACCCCGGCGATCGTCGCGGCCACGATCTCGCCAATCGAATGACCGATCAGCGCGGAAGGCTGCTGGCCGGTGGCGCTCAGCAACTTCGCAGTCGCGTACTCGATGGTGAACAGGGCCGGTTGGGTGTAGGCGGTGTCATTGAGCCGGCTCGTCTCAGTGCCCCAGATCACCTCGGTGAGGGGGAGGTCCAGGTGCTGGTCGAAGAGCTCGATGCATTCCCGGGCCGCTGCGGTGAAGGTCGGGATCGCCAGCAGGCCCGCGGCCATTTGCGGGTACTGCGCCCCTTGGCCGGTGAACATCCAGGCGGAGCGCTGCTGGTGATGCGCCCGGCGCCGGGTCGTTCTGACTGCGGGATGGGCATTGCCGTCGAGGTGGTCGCGTAGAGCCGCGCTCATCTCCTCAGCGGTGGTGGCGACGACGGACAGGCCGTGGTCGAGCCGGGCCCGGCCGGTCTGGGTGGTCCAGCAGATGTCGGCAACCGGGGTGGCAGTGTGGGAGAGGTGCTGGTCGTAGCGTGCGGCCAGCGTGCGTAGGGCGCTCGGGGTGCGCGCCGAGAGCAACAGCACCTCGGGGCGCTCGATCAGGTCGGGGCGAGCGTGGGGGGTGGGGGCCTCCCGGATGATGGTGTGGGCGTTGGTGCCGCTGGCGCCGAAGCTGCTGATCGCCGCGATCCGCGGGCGTTCGGAGGGGGCCCAGTCCCGCACCACGGTGGGGATGGTGACGGCGAGCTTGTCCCAGTCGACCTTGGAGTTGCCGGAGTTCAGGTGCAGATTGGGGGGGATCTGGTCATGGCCCAACGCCAGTAGGACCTTGGTCAGACCTGCGATGCCCGCGGCCGGCTCGAGGTGACCGATGTTGCTCTTCACCGAACCGACGATCACCGGGGAGTGGGTTGGCCGGCCGGTGCCGTACACGGCGTGGATGGAGCGAAGCTCGATCGGGTCGCCGAGGGCGGTGCCGGTGCCGTGGGCCTCGACGTAGTCGATGTCGTGCGGCGACAGGTCACCGTCGCGGAGCGCCGAGGTCATCAGCTTCTGCTGTGCTTCTGGGTTGGGCACGGTCATGCCGCTGCTGCGGCCGTCGTGGTTGACGGCCGTCCCGGCGATTACGCCGTGGATGGTTCGGCGCTGCGCGATGGCGTCGCTGAGCCGCTGCAGGGCGACCACGCCACCGCCTTCGCCGCGGGCGTAGCCATCGGCTGAGTCGTCGAAGGTCTTGCAGCGTCCGTCGGCCGCGAGGGCGCGGAACTTGCTCATCAGGACGAAGCCGTACGGGTCGAGGAGCAGGTTGACGCCGCCGGCCAGGGCGAGTTCGGTTTCGCCGAGGCGCAGGGACCGGACGGCTTGATGCAGGGCGACGAGTGAGGACGAGCATGCGGTGTCGACCACGGAGCTCGGCCCTTGCAGTCCGAGTGTGTAGGAGATTCGGCCAGCGATGAAGCTGGGCTCGCCGATCAGCTGGTAGGCGTCGATGTCCCGCATGTCTCCCAGCCGCTGGCGCATCCGCACGTAATCGGTGGTGCTGACGCCGATGAAGACGCCGGTCGCGCTGTCGGTCAGCTGGTCCGGTGCGATCGCCGCATCCTCCAGGGCTTCCCAGCACAGTTCCAGGGCCATGCGCTGCTGGGGGTCCATGCCGGTGGCCTCGCGGGGCGAGATGCCGAACACTGCGGGATCGAATCCGTCGACCTCGCTGAGGAATCCGCCGCGGATGACGTGCGCGGTGCCGGGGTGGTCCGGGTCGGGGTGGTGGTACCCGGCGGTGTCCGCGCGCTCGGCCGGGAACTCGGTGGTGGCATCTACTCCGTCGCGCAGGAGGGGCCACCAGGTGTCGGGGGTGGACGCGCCGCCAGGCATCCGTAGTGAGCGGCCGACGATGGCGATTGGCTCGGCGGTGGGAGCGGGTTTGACTTCGCGCTCGGTGCGCAGCTGGTCCTGCAGCAGGTTGATCGTGCGCAGCGCTTCGAGCAACTGCGTGCGTCCGGACTCGGCTGGACGGTCGTCCATCATCACCATTAGGAAGCCTCCTGAAGTAGATCTCGGGCCGAGGCGGTGGCGTGCGCCAGTAGTTGGAGCAGCTCGTCGTCACTGGCCTCGGTCGTGTAAGGGTCGGGGTTGCTGCTGGGCGACGGCGCGTTCTCCGGTGCCGCAGGTCGATCGGACTCGGTCGGCTGACCGGGCCAGCGGAAACCGCCCTGGCCGGCTTCGCCGATCGGCTCCCGGTCGGCTGCCGGGTCGAACAGTGTGGTCAGGTGCCTGGCGACCTTGCGGGGTGTCGGCAGCTCGAAGGTCAGCGTGGCCGGCAGCTCGGTCTGGGTTTCGTTCTCCAGCCGGGTCTTCAACGCGACTGCGGTGATCGAATCCATGCCCAGGTCGAAGAATCCCACCTCGGGGTCGATCTCTCGGGGAGTGAGTCCCAGGACCGCCCCGGTCGCCGACAGCACCAGGTCCAGCAGCCGCTCGGCGCGGCGGGTGGGGGTGAGCGTGGTCAGCTCGAGGACCAGGGGGCTGTCGGTGTCGCCGGCCGTCGCGTGGGCGGCCAGGTCATCTAGCAGCGCTCGGGGTGCCAGCCGCTGGCAGACGTTGACGTAGCGTTCGACGTCCACGACCCCGGCGCTGAGATCGGTCCCTGGCGGGATCGACACCGCGTAGTCCAGCACGCTCATGACTTGCTCGGCGTTCATCTGGCCGATACCGCTGTCGGCCTGCAACACCGACGTGCGCGCGGCCGTGCTGGGATGGTCCCGGGGCAGCAGCGCGACGGTCTGTGTCCGGTCGCGTAGTGCGGTGTGCTGCCGCACGCTGGCCCGGGAGCGGGCGCCGCGGGCACCGGATGCGGCTGCTCCGACCGCACCCCAGTCGCCGGCGGCGTCGGTGACCAGCAGCAGCATCCCGTCGGCGCGGTCGGCCAGCCGATCGGCGAGCGCCGCGAGCAAGTCATCGACAGTGCCTGCCGTGGAAAGCTGTTCGGCGTGGGTGTCGCGGATGGTGACTGGTGTGTCCTGTTCGGTGGCGCAGTACACCACTCCCCCGAAGTCGTCGGCGGATGCGAGGACCGACACCGCCTCAAGCCAGTCAGTCGCATCGTCGAGGTGCTCGACGGTGAGCTGAGCACCGGTGTCCCCGAGGTCAAGAGCTGGTACCTCGACGGAAGCCGGGTTGGTGAGGTGCAGCACCGTTGTGGTCGCGTTCCGCCTGTCTAGCCAGCGCAGGATCGGCGCGATTGTTTCCGCGTCGGGGCCATGGACCGCGACCGTCCGATCCGCGGGCCAGTCCCCCGCAACCGGGGGCATTGCGTCCGGCCGGTGATGGATGCGCCTGGCGTACCAGTTGGTGCCGGCCAGGTGCAACTGATCGTCGGCGTGCTCGCTGCCCAGGGCCGCGCCGAGAGCGTTGAGAGTGTCCCCGGCATCGTCGTCAGTACTGGCGCCGTTCAGGTCCACCAAACGCCCCCAGCGGCGGGACAGCTCGGTGGCAAGGACCGAGCCGATGGCCCACGCTGCAGCCTGCTCCGGCTGCGGAACCGAACCGGCGCGCACTGGGTGCGCCCCGCGGGTGACCAGATGGGCGCCGCCGATGGCACCCGGGAAATGCTGCACAGCCTGGCCGAACTGCATCGTCAACTCGGCCGCATCCGGCTCCTCGCAGACGATCAGTACGACGCCGGCCAGCGGCGCACCCGAGCTGGCCTGTGCCAGCGCGGCGGACCAATCCTGCGTGTTCTGCCTGGGAATCGCGGCCAGGTGGGCCTCGATGCCGGCTCCCTTGAGTTGGGATGCCAGCGCTGACACCACCGGGGCACCCAGGTCGGCAAAGAGCAACCAGCGGGCAGTGTGGTCTGCGGCCGGTGCGGGGGCTAGCCGTTCGGCTGTCCGGGGTAGCCACTCGTGGGTGAACAGCAGCTCACGGACCGGGTTGCTCGGCTCCTTCGCCGAGTCAGCGGGCTGTGGTGGCCTCGGGGTGCCGGTGTCGTCTGAGACGGGAGGGTCACACTGTTGGATGGCCTGGTGCCTGGGGGCAGCGGAGCTGAACCAGAAGTCGCGCCGCTCCCACGGGTAGGCAGGCAACGCCACCGCCCGTCCACGTGCGGGCACCACTGCGGTCCAGTCGACGGGGTAGCCAGCAACGTGAGCTTGGGCCTGGACATAACCCCAGGCTGCTGGTGCGGTGACGCCCGGCACGACGTCCATGACCACGGTGCCGCCCTGGTCGTCGGCGACCGCGGACCACTCGGTCTCCACGTCTTCGGGCGGGGCAGCGTCGATGGTGCGTTCGATGACGCCGTCGAGGTCGAGTTCGCCGCGCAGCCAGGCCGCCGCATGGGCGCCGCCTCCCTCACCGGTGGCGGTCGTCATCTGCAATCCGAGTTGCCGCCAGACCGCCGACCAGCCGATCTGGGTGCGCAGGCTGGCCAGTCGTTGCCGCTGGCTCGTGGTGGTGTCGTGGGGCAGCCTCGAGGTACGTCGGTCCAGCTCGGTGCAGGCGTGGTTCGCCGCCAGCCTGAATGTGTCCGGCAGATACGCCCAGTCGGCACCCAGATAGTCCTCACCGCCGAGCCGGAAGTGGATGCCGCTGGGTTCGGTCACGGCGCGCCCGCCGAGCACCACACCCGGGTGGGGGCGGTCCGAAGCCAGGGCCGTCAGGCCGTCGCGAGCGTCGGCGGGGTTGTCGGCGAGGACGACCGCCCGGTGGCGATGGGTGGTGTGACGCCGGGCCAGGGTGTGTGCCAGGTCGCCGAGCGGTGTCTCCGTTTCGATCGTCGCCGCCAGTTGCGTGGCGCGCTGGCGGAGCGCGGTGGGGGTTTCCGCCGAGACGGCGAGGGCGGTGGCGCCGGCGGACGGGGTTGCCGCGGGCGCCGCCTCCGCGGGCGCTTGGCCGACGACGACGTGCGCGTTGCTGCCGGTGAAGCCGAAGGCGCTTACCCCGGCCAGCCGGGTGGGCCGATCGGGCCAGCAGGTGGACTCATCGGCCAGTCGCAGCCCCAGCCGGTCCCAGTCGATCTTCGCGGTGCGGGACCCGACCAGGACGTGCGGGGGTATCCGGTCGTGGCTCACCGCCAGGGTGGCCTTGATCAGGCCGGTGATACCCGCGGCCGCCTCCAGGTGGCCCACCAGGGACTTCACCGAGCCGACGTAGGGCGCACAGTTCCGGTTGGGGTGCAGGGCTTGGCTCAGTGCCTGCAGTTCGATGGGGTCACCGAGCGGGGTGCCGGTGCCGTGCGCCTCCACGTAGCCGATGTCTGACGGGTTCACTCCGGCGGACGTCAGTGCTTCGGACACGACCGCTGTCTGGGCAGCGGCGTTCGGCACGGTGAAGCCGCCGCTGGCGCCGTCGGAGTTGATGGCGCTGCCCAGTACCGTGGCGTAGATCCGGTCACCGTCGGCGAGTGCCCGGCTCAGCCGCTTGACGACGATGACACCCACGCCCTCTCCGCGGCCGTATCCGTCGGCCGATTCGGAGAAGGTCTTGCATTGGCCGTCGGCCGCGAGCGCACCACCGTGGGCCATCGAGATGGACACCGTTGGACCGCTGATGATGTTGACGCCACCTACCACCGCGGCGTCGCAGTCACCTGATCGCAGCGCCTGGTGTGCCAGGTGGATCGCGGTCAGCGATGAGGAGCAGGCCGTGTCCACGCTGAGGCAGGGGCCGCCGAGGTTGAGGGCATAGGCCAATCGGCCCGGGGTACCGGCGAAGCAGTTGCCGGTTCCGTAGTACGCGTCCACGTCGGACTGTTCGCGGGTGATGCGCTGCTGGTAGTCGGTCGTGTTCATGCCGACATAGACGCCGGTGCGTGCGGCCAGTGGGGTGCCCACGGCGATCCCGGCGTCCGCGATGGCTTCCCAGGCGACCTCGAGAAACAGCCGCTGTTGCGGGTCGATTCGGGTCGCTTCCATCGGCGAGATCTTGAAAAACGCCGCGTCGAATCCTTCGATTTGGTCGAGGTAGCCGCCGCGGCTGGGTACATCGGCGGACAGCGTGCTCCAACCGTCGCGCTCTCTGCGGTGCTCGGGTATTTCCCGTACCTGGACGGCGCCGTCGCAGACCATGCTCCAGAAGGCTTCGATGGTGGCCGCTCCGGGTACCCGGCAGGCCATGCCGACGATCGCGAGGGCGGAGGAATCGGGGTCAGCAGGTGTCCCCGCCGCTGCCGGGGGGTCGGCGCTGGGCGCGGTGGTGGGGGATGTCTGTGTGGGCGGGGCGATCGTTTCTGCGGCCGGTGGCTCCGCGGCTAAGGGGGCTGCCTCAGCGGTGTAGTCGCTGCTGCGATCGGTGGACCGGGGACTTGGGTGGGCGCCGGATTCTGGTTGGGGAGCCGCGACAGCGCTGGGGGTGGGTGGGGCGAAATGCGCGTTCAGATCCTCGACCCGGGGACAGAGGTAGACCAGTGTCGGGTCTTCCGGAGTGCCGAATTCTTCGGCGAGCCGGGCGGCAAGCTCGACCGCGGTGATCGAGGTCAGACCCTGTTCCAGCAGCGGGCGCTGGGCCGGGACCGGCTTTCCGGCGCCGATGCCCAGCACGTGCCGGACCGCCGCGTTCACCCGGCCGCGGACGTCGAGTAACTCGACCGTGCGCTCCTCAGCGGGGGGCTGCTCCGCGGGAGTCGATTCCGGTGCGTCTTCCGTCGGCGGGGGTGTCGCTGTCGAGGAGCCGGGGGTGGGTGCTGCCACGGAAGCTGTATCTACCGGTGCAACGTCCGCGGCGATGGGCGCCGCCGATGGTGTCTCGACCAACGCGGCGGTCGGTGCTGTGCTGCTCTGTGCGCCGGGCCGGACGCCGGTCAACCAGTACGACTCGCCAGCCCAGGCGCGGGCCCCGTGGTTCATGGTTTGACCACGGTTGCGGCCACCGCCGGCGAGCTCGGTGACCAGGTCGTCGAGTAGCTGCGGGGTGAAGGCGCCCTCGACCAGGGTGGGCACGACCCGAACTTCGGGTGCCAGCTCGTGCAGCGTGGCAGCGAGGTCGGTTTGTGGGCCAATTTCGATGATCTCGTAGTGCTGCTCGGCCAGGGCGGGTTCGAGTGCGGCCCACAGCTGCACCGGGGACGCAAGGTTGCCGGCCCAGTAGGCGGGGTCGCATGCCGGTGATCGGTGCGGGTGCACCGTGGAGACGAACGGCGTGTGCGGGTGGGCCGGGGTGAGGTCGCCGACCGCCGCGGCGAGTTGGTCGGCGGCCTCGTTGATCGTCGGGCCGGGATGGCCGTAGACGTCGTGTCCCCTCCGCCCGGTGCCCGGTGTCGCCGCGTCCTGCAGGTATGCCGTGACCGCCAGAATGGTGGCGGGGGCACCGGTGAGTTCGGTCCGAGTGGGACCGGAAAGACTCGAGACCGCGAGGTCCGGGGCATGCTTGGCAAGCAACTCGCGGATCAACTCTGGGGACCCGTCTACGACCACGGTGGACCGGGCGGGATGCGTGGACAGGATCGCGCCACGGCGCAGCACCAGCCGGGCCGCCGCCGTGATGTCCAGGGCACCGCTGATGGTGGCGGCGGCGATTTCGCCAAGGCCGCGACCGAGGACCGCTGTGGGTTCAATTCCCTTGTCGCGGAGAAGTTCGGCGAGGGCAATGTGGATCGCGAAAATGCAGGGCTGGCTCACGTCCGGGCGGGTGAGCCGCTCTGGAGAACCGTCGCGCAGGAGGTCAATCACCGACCAGGTGACCTCGGTGGAGAAGATGTCATCGCATTCGCTGAGCGCTCGGCGGAAGGCTGGCTCGTGGGTGTAGAGCTCCATCGCCATGCCCGGTCCGAGCGGCTGCTCCCCGGTGAACACGAACATCACTGGGTTTCCGGTTCCGGACCGCTCCGTTGCTGAGGCCGGGGGCGCTTGGCTGAGCACGACGTGCACGTTGGTGCCGCTCAATCCGAACGCGCTCACCCCGGCGCGGCGCGGTTGGTCCGCAGGGGCACAAATTGTGGTGGCCTCGGCCGCCACCCGCAGCCCGGAAGAGGACCAGTCGAAGCCGGGGGTCAGCGTGTCGCAGATAGGCTGCGGTGGCACGATCCCGTCCCGCACCACGGTGATCGCCTTGAGTAGTCCAAGGATTCCCGCCGCCGAGTCGAGGTGGCCGAAAATTGCCTTGTGCGAGCCGACCAGCAGCGGCTGAGGGTCGTCGACGTCGCGGTCGAATACCTCGGCCAGCGCAGCCAGCTCGATGGGGTCGCCCAAGGGTGTGCCGGTGGCGTGCGCCTCGATGTATCCGATCTCTTTGGGGTCGATCCCACCGCTGCGTAGAGCTTGCCGGATGAGCCGGGTCTGCGCAGGCGCACTGGGAACGGTGAGTCCGGCGCTGTGCCCGTCGTGATTGACGGCGCTGCCGTTCAGGACGGCGAGTATCTCGTCGCCGTCGCGCTCCGCGTCGGAGAGTCGCTTGAGCAGCACCAGCGCGCAGCCCTCGCCCCGAACGACGCCGTCGGCGTTCGCGGCAAACGGGGCGCACCGCCCGGTGGGTGACACGGCCCCGACGCGGGACATGAACACGGTGAGATCCGGGGCGAGCAGGATGTTCACCCCACCGGCCAGTGCGGCGTCGCACTCACCGGTCCGCAGACTTTGGCAGGCCAGGTGCACCGCGAGCAGGGAGGACGAGCAGGCGGTGGTCACCGTCATGACCGGTCCCTGCAGGTCGAAGCTGTAGGCGATCCGTCCGGCCCCGAAACTGAATTCCTTTCCGGTGGCGTAGAACGGGTCGATGCCCTCGGTTCCCCGGGTCTTGCTGTGCAGAACGAGATAGTCACTGGCCAGGATGCCGGTGAAGACGCCGGTGCGGGTGCCGGCCCACCCCTCACGGGGTTGGCCGCCTCCGTTGAGCGCTTCCCAGGCGACCTCAAGAATGATGCGTTGTTGCGGGTCCATCTCCCGTGCTTCGCGGGGTGAGATGCCGAAGAACTCCGCGTCGAAGCGTTGGATGTCCGGAAGGAAGGCGCCGACGTGGCAGCGGGTGGTGCCGTCCCGCTGCATGGTGGGGTCGTGGAACTCCTCACCCCACCGATCCGCGGGCACCGGCTGTAGGACGGATTCGCCCCGAAGTAGCACCCGGCTCAACTGCGCTAGGTCCCGGATTCCTCCGGGCAGCCGGCAGCCGACGCTGACGATCGCGATCGGTTCACCGGCCACGGCGGCCGGCGTTGACCGTGCCTGCGCGTCTGAATGCATGTTGGATCCTTCGAAGGCGGGGGCGAGGGCTGGGAAGGTCCTGATCGATTCCCAACCAGCTGAGTTCATCAGGCTATGACTTCCTCACCTGATGAACTCTACGTCAGTTGAGTTTTCTGTCAACCCGTCCTGCAAAGATGGTGCGACAGATACGGAAATCCCTAGGGGTGCCGCCCGAACCCCCCTGGCCCGCGATGCCGAACACAGTCGACAAAGGGGCACATGAGAGTGAACGGTCGGGGCTCGCGACAGAGAAAGGTTCACCGATGACCAGCCCGATACCTCGACTGGTGTGCTTCCCGCATGCCGGCGCGGGCAGCTTCACCTACAGCTCATGGCGCGCTGTGCTGGCAAGCCGGTTCGAGATGCACGGGATAGAACTGCCGGGTCGGATGAGCCGGGCTTCCGAGCCGCTGGCCAGCACGATGGCGGATCTGCTCGCGGCCGTCGAAGAGCGCGTCGATGCCGCGGCACAACCGCCGTACCTGCTCTACGGACACAGCTTGGGTGCCCTGCTCGCGTTCGAATCAGCCCGTCGGCTCTGTGCCGCGGGGCGGCCACCGACTTTGCTGGTCGTCTCCGGTCGCAACGGCCCGACTTGGTCCTCGCCGTACCCGACGATCCACGATCTTCCCGACGAGCAGTTCCTGGATGCGGTGTCGGCGATGGACGCCTCGATGTCAGCTCTGCGTGACGAGCCGGATCTTGCGCGGTTGTTTCTGCCGGTGCTGCGGGCGGATCTGACGATTGCCGAGTCGCATCGGTATCACGACGCCGGCCTGCTGCCCTGCCCGATACTGTCGGTGCAGGGCGAGCAGGACCCGCTCGTCAGTAGTCCCGGGGTCGCCGCGTGGGCGGGTGAGACAACTGCGCGGTGCCTCACCCGGTGGATGCCGGGTGAGCACTTCTTTCACCTACGCAGCGGGCACTTCGTGGCCGAGTTGCCGCAGTTGATCACTGAGGCGCTTTCTTGACGTTCTTCGCGGCGCGGGTGCGCGGTGGCGCCCGTTTCGGCTTGACTGCCGGACTCGGCATCCCCAGCGGCTCGGTGAGGTACCGCTGGATCGTGGGGCTCAGCATCTGCACCAGCGCTTCCCTGTCCATCTCCGCGATGGGCCCGTAGGCCAAGACGTAGCGCAGAAAGGCAACGCCGACCAGTTGCGCGCCAATGAGGGTGGCGCGCAACTCTGCGTCGCTGTCGTCGAGAAACTTCACGATCCGGCCCAGTAGTTCCTGCGTCAGGAAGTTCCGGAGCAGTTGTGCGGCTTCGTCGTTGGACACCGCCGACCGGAGGACCGCCAGCAGCTGCTGATCGGTCGTGGGCTCCTCCCATTTGTTGAGGAACGTCCGGACCAGCCGCTCGCCCATCCCCTCGGCACCGGCGTCGAGTACCGGAGGCAACATCTCCGCCGGAGCGAAGGTGTCCTCGATGGCCGCGGAGAAGACTCCTTCTTTGGATGCGAAGAAGTGGTGGATCAGCGCACCGTCGACCCCAGCCTCCTGGGCAATGGCCCGGATCGTCGCGCCGGCGTAGCCCCGTTCGGCGAACAGCTTGCGGGCCGCTTCCAGGATGTCGTTGCGTGTGCCGCTGCCGCCGGGGCGGCGGCCGGTCCGGTTGGACCGCTGGGGGCGCACCGGAGCAGCTCCAGGTGACGTGACCATGGCAAGATCCTTCCGTCGACGGAGATGAGCGAGCACGGACCTGCTGGAGGTCCCCTCATCGTTGGGTTCAGGCATGAGCGTCGGACCTCGGTCCGCATCTCCGCAAGCGATGAATATACAACAAGTCACGTCACCTCACGCCAGTTAGAAGGACGCGGCAGCCGACGGGGCGCGTAGATCGCCCAGGTAGCGGTGCCACAAGTGTTCTGGATCGTTTTCCACGGCGGCCACGATCTCGCGCATCGCCACCAGCGCCGCCGGCTCTTCGTCGTCATAGACATCGCCCTGCAGCATCTTGAGGACGTCGAGGCGATAGCGCGGGTCCTGCACGAATGCGGTAAACAACACGTTCAGGCGGTAGTAGATCGAGATGAACTCATACCAAGAGTTACACCCCCGCCGCAGCGTCGACTCGAATCGGGTGAATCGCTCGTGGCTGAAGTCGTTGGCCTGGAACGCTTCGACGATGTCCCGGCTGGCGAGCCGGGCGCTGTTCATCGCGACGCTGACACCGCTGGAGAAGATCGGATCCACAAAGCGGGCCGCGTCACCGATCAGGACAAAGGAATCCCCGGCGATCTGGTTCATCGCGTAGCTGTAGTCGCCTTCGGTTTTGAACGGCTTTACCCGCTCGGCGTTCTTGAGCGCGTCGAGCAGATCCGGCCGGCTGGCCGCACAGTCCCAGAAGAAGCCCTCCCGGTCGTCCTTCCAGTCCTGGAACCGGCTCTTCTGGGTGACCACCCCGACACTGGTGATGTCCTCGGAGATCGGAATCTGCCAGACCCAGGTGTCCGACAGGGGCAGAAAGTGGATAAAGATGTAGTCGGTTTGGCCCTCCTGCACGGCGAGTGCTTTCCGATCGAGACCCTTGAACCAGGTGTGCACGGCGTACTGGTTGAAGACTGGATCAGAGACCTTGAACTTCATCTGCTTGCCGAGAACCGTCTGCCGCCCGGAGGCATCGACCACCATCCGGGTACGTACGTCTCGCGCCCCCTCAGTGGTGCGCGTGTGCAACAAAGCGCTGTTCGGCGCATCGAAGTCGACCCCGAGGACACGGGTCTGCTCAAAGACTTCGGCGCCGAGGCTGGCGGCGTGGTCCAGCAAGATCTTGTCGAACTTGCCCCGGTCGACGTGGAACGTGTAGTCCCTGTCCACACCGGCCTGATCTCGCTCGTTGAACAGCACCTCGGCCGCTTGGAAGTCGTGCGTCAGGTTCTGGAAACCGTTGTGTGAGATGTCCCGGCTTTCGGCCGAGGTCCAGGCGGCACCGTACTTCTTGGGGAAACCGGCGGCATCCACCTTTGGCATCGCCCCGGTCTCGACGAGAACCGGCGTGGTGGCCGGCACCAGCGATTCACCCACGTGTTCGCGGGGGAACTGCGCGCTCTCGAACACGGCGACCGAGAGGCCGGCCTTGCGCAGATAGGACGCGGTGGTGGACCCGGCCGGGCCACCCCCGATGATGCCAATGTCGTAGTCGTAGTCGGGATTCGTCATGAAAGTCGCTCCAGATTCGAGGGGGAGGGTTCAGGCTGGCTGGGCGGCAGGCAGCAACTCGCAGACCATGGTGCTGATGCTCTGCACGTCACGGAAGTTGCTGGCGGTGATGTTCATCGGTGGAATGGCAACATCGAACTGTTCACGGATGAACACAAGCAGAACTGCGGTGTTCATCGAGGTGAGGATTCCCCACTCCAGCACAGGACTCGTCGCGGTCAGGGTTTGGTCGTCGCTGTCGTCAAGGAACCGATCGCGGATGAAGCCTTCGATGCGCGCGGACACGTCGCCGTACATTGAGTCGGACATTTTCTCTCCTTCAGGGTCGTTATCGGTTTGCAGTGGGTTCTTTGGAGGGTGGTATCAGGAATCGTGCGGCAGCCAGGTGCCGTACGAGCGCCGCCAATACATCAGCGGGTTGATGGATTCGACGTCGGTACCGCATGCCTGCACCGCGCCGACGAGGATGGTGTGAGTGCCCGAGGCGATGTCGGCGGCGAGCTCGCAATCGATGAAGGCGTGCGCGCATCCGTCCAGGACGGGTAGGCCTGAACCCGCTGCGGGGCGCCAGCTGACGTCGGTGAACTTCTCTGGCATCGGGGAGGCGAACTGGTCGGAGAGGCGCGCCGAGGTTGAACTGAGCAGGTTGACCACGAAGGCGCCGCTGTGCCGGATCGCGGCGAGACTGCCGTTGCGTTGGTTGATACACACCAGCACCTGTGGGGGGTCGGCGGAGACGCTGCACACGGCGCTGCAGGTCAGGCCGCGGGGTAAGCCCTGCGCGTCTAGGGCCGTGACCACCGACACAGCGGTGGGCAGACTTGCCATGGCATCGCGGAAGGCGTTCCCATCGACGCGGCAGGGCGCGCCGGGAACTTCGGTGCGGAAGACCGCGGAGAGCTCGCGCGTCGCCTCGGCTGCGGGGCTGCTGCTGCCGCGCGCCGGCGTCCTCGCGCTGGGGTCGATTCCGAGTTCGATACTCATGCTCCTTTGCTCCCTGTCGCATCGGCCAGGTCACTCATGGGGTGGCTGAGCAGCCGCTGGAGGTTTCCCTTGGCATGTCGCTGGCGGAGTCGGCCCTTGTGCATGGCGAGCAGGTGGTGGCGGTCGATCTTTCCGTTCGCAGATCGCGGTAGCGACGCAACCCGGTGCAGCACATCGATGTTCATCGAGGTGGGCAACAACGAGGCCAGGTGCGCCTTGATGCTCACCAGTCCGGGGGCGGTGTTCATCGTCGGGACGGCAAAGGCCACCAACGAGGCGGCCACGCCCTCACCGGCGACAACCACGGCCGAACGTTCGATCGCCGGGTGCGCGTCGATGGCGGACTCGACGTCGCCCAGCTCGATCCGGTGCCCGCGGATCTTGACCATGTGATCCCGGCGTCCGACGTAGTCCAGGGCTCCGTCCGCGCGCTGCACGGCTCGGTCACCGGTGCGGTAGCTGCCCGACACCACCTCCTGACCCCAGTAGCCGAGCATGACCGTGGGGCCGGTGACCACCACCTCGCCCTCTTCCCCCGGCACACAGACTCTGCCGGCCGCGTCGAGTAGTTCGACGGCGTCCCCGCTGCAGGGCCGGCCGATCGGCACCGGGCGATCCCGCGCCAGGTCGGGGGTGCGCACCTCGTGAAAGGTGCAGACGTTGGTCTCGGTGGGTCCGTACAGGTTGAGCAACCGGGCCGACGTCCAGCCGGCCAGCTTCCGGACGAAGCCGATCGGAAAGGGCTCACCGGCGAAAAGAACGGCGCGTAGCCGTGGTGGTGGGTCGCCGTCGAGCAGACCGCCGGTCATCATGAGGATCAGCGCGGAAGGCACTGAGTACCAGACGGTGATGTGCTTGTCGCGGAGGTATCCGGCTAGCTCGGTCGGTGCGTAGGCGAGCACCTTGGGTACGAGGTGCACGGAGGCGCCGGCCGCAAACGCTGCGTAGAGGTCCAGCACCGACAGGTCGAACCCGAATGGGGCGTGGTTGGAGAACCGGTCTTGCGGGGTGGCGCCCAGCTCGTCGACCGCCCAGTCCACGAAACTCATCGCGTTGCGGTGGCTGATGCAGACACCCTTGGGTGCGCCGGTGGAGCCGGAAGTGTAGAGGATGTAGGCCAGATCGTCCGGCTCGGTCTGGGCGTCCACCGGCTCGCCGGGCGTGTAGTCGCTGTCAGCGACCAGCGGCAGCACCGCGGCGCCGTGGGTGTAGGCGGATTCGGCGATGTCATCGATCAACCTGGGCTCGCACAGGATGAACTGTGGGGCGCAGTCGGCGACGATGGTCGCTGCCCGCCGCGCTGGGGTGCCGGAGTCGATCGGAACGTAGGCCGCCCCGGTGCGCAACACCGCCTGCATGGCGATGACGGTGTCCTGCGATTTGTCGGCGTAGAGCACCACGCGGTCGCCGGCCAGCAGGCCGGCCATGAGCAGGCGGGTTGCCAACGCGTCGGCCCGGCCGTTGAGCGCGGCGTAGCTGAGTTGCCCTTCGCTGCACTCGACGGCAAGGCCTTCGGGGCGCCGACGAGCGGTTTCGATGACGTACTTGTGCAGTCTCACAGTCCTACTCCTTGTGCGATGAGTTCGCGCTGAATTTCCGAGGTCCCGGAGAAGAGCGTCGCGGGAACGCTGTCCCGAAGTTGCTGTTCCACGCCGCTGCCACTGAGGTAGCCGCGGCCCCCGAGAAGCTGAACAGCGTCGAGGCTGTTGGCGACCGCGGCCTCAGAGACCGCTAGCTTGGACTGGGCGGCGGCGAACTCCGCCGGACGGCCTGCGTCGATCAACGAGCAGGCGCGGTAGAGCAGCAGGCGGGCAGCTTCGAGCCGTTGCACCATGTCCACGACGCGGTGGGACACAGCCTGAAATTCGGACAGGCGCTGTCCGAACTGGCGGCGTCGGCCGGTGTGTCGCACCGTTGCGTCGAGTTGGCGGCGCATCATGCCCAGGTAGATGGCAAAGAGGCAGCTGCGTTCCCACAGCATCGAGTGTTGGAAGATGGCCGCTCCCTGGCCAGGCTCACCCAAGGTGTACCGGCAGGCAAGCTCGACGGCGTCGAACGCTACGCTGCCCGCCGGGCAACTCGACAGCCCCATCTTGGTGAACGGTTCGCTGCGCGACACCCCGGTCAAACAGGTCGGGACGGCGAAGGCGCTCACTCCGAGAAAGCCCGCGCGGGGATCGCTCACCGCATAGGTGACGAGGACATCGGCGACCGGCGCGTTGCTGGCGAAACTTTTCTCCCCGCTCAGGCGGTAGCCGATCTCAGTCGGTTCGGCCCGGGTAGTGAGCGCACTGGAGTCCGAGCCCGCCTCTTCTTCGGTCATGGCGTTGGCTGCGACGGCATTGCCGGTGCACAGGTCATGCAGGAATTCGTTGCGAGTCTGCTCGTTGCCGAACGACGCGATCGGCAGGGTGCAGGCGAGCAGGTGGGCGCTGACGGCAAAGGCGAACCCGGTGTCGGGACAGCCGGTCCCGAATGCTTCCAAGGCCAGTGCTGTGTCCAGCGCACCCAGACCGCTACCGCCGTACTCCTGGGGAATGCAGAGCCCGAGCAGACCGAGCTCACCAGCGGTGCGCCAGTTGCCGCGGTCCCGCGCATCGGTGACGGTTCCGAAGGCAGCCGAGACCCTATCGCGGAGTTCCGCCATGGCTTTGCGCTGCTCTGCCGTCAGATCGAAAGCCATACGAACCTTCTCCTCGCCACCCGGTTGCCGGTCAGTCATCGGCAGGCCGTCGCTACGGCAAGTACTGCGTTCACCAACCGATGACTTCATCATGTGCTGAACTTATGCGGTCACCGGCAATTCGTCAACAGGTGAAATGCTCGGGTGGCCGTGGGCAGCGCTGTCGCCACGTCGGCCGACCATCAGGACCGCGGCGAGGACGCACAATCCCCTGCCGAAATGCAACGATCACGGGGCGGCGAGGAGCCCCAGAAAGCACAAGCCGCAGGACACCTCGCATTGAGGTGGTCTGCGGCTTGTAGTGGATCGGCAGGCAGGGTCAGCCGGCCGGGGTCACCGCTGCATCCTCGGGCAACTTGACGCGTGGGAGCCGAGCAACCAGCAGCAAGGTCAGGGCGAACGCGCCCACGTGCCACCACAGCGTGTCCCGAAGGGTGGCACTGAAATCGGCCTTCCGGGCGGTCGGAAGCGCGACCTCAGTAGTGGCGTGCATCACCTGCTTGGTGATCGCGGGTGGCACCGAGCTGCTACTCATGCTCGCCTGCGCGAGCTGGCAACTGGGCGGGATCGCCGAGATGTCTTTGGCGTGGGTGCGGTCGGAGAAGCACTGATCGAAGCTCGTAGTGATCTGCTGCTGCGCGGCGGCGGGGACACCGGCCGAGCTCAGGTTGGCCTGCAGCTCCTGTTGCACGGACTGCGAGGCCGCGCTGGAGTTGGCCCCCAGGAGACCGAAGAAGATCACTCCCACCGCGGCGATCCCTACGGCCGCACCGACCTGTTGTGCGGTCGCCAGCAACCCCGACGCAGACCCGGCGTCGTCGGTCTTGACGCCGGCCAGGATGACGTTGGTGACCGGGGCCAGGAAGAGGCCTGCGCCGGCGCCGGCGACGAACAGGCTCGGGATCAGGTACCAACCGTGCAGGCCGGTCCCCATCCAGTCGAGCGTGCCGATTACGCCGAGCTGGCCGACGATCAACAGCACACATCCGACCGCCAGGACGCGAACACCGAGCCGTTTGGCCACCTCCGCCGAACGGGCAGAACCGATCGCCACGGCCAACGCAAAGCCCAGGGTCACCGCGCCGGCGGACAACGCGCTGAACGTGAAGCCGACTTGCAGGGTCAGGAGGAGCACAAAGAAGAAGGACGGGATTCCCGTGAAGAACACGATGCAGGCGATCAGGCCGATGGCGAACGGCGCCTGCTTGAACAACGCGGTGTTCACCAGCGGGCTGCCACCGGCCTCGCCGCGGCGGTGCTCGTAGGCGCCGAACCCGGCCAGGACCAGCACCCCACAGCCCATCATGACGAAGGTCCAGACCGGCCATCCCTGGTCGCGGCCGATCACGAGGGGAAACACCAGCATGAACAGACCGGCGGTCACCAGGAGCGCACCCGGAAGGTCGAGGCGGGCCGCACCGCGCACCTTGGACTCAGGGATGCGCAGCATGCCCAGCACGATGGCGACCAGGCCGATCGGCACGTTGATGTAGAAGATCGAGCGCCAGTCGGAGTTGGCGATGTTCAGGTCGATCAAGAACCCGCCGGTGACCGGTCCCAGGATGGTGGCAAGGCCGATCGTGGCGCCGTAGATGGCGAGTGCTTTCGTCCGCTGGGCGCGGGGAAAGACCACTTGGACGATGGACAGCACCTGCGGGAACATCAGCGCCGAGAACGCACCCTGCACCAGCCGCGCGACCACCAGGGTGCTCGGGTTGGGTGCAGCACCGCAGATGGCAGACACGATCGTGAAGCCGGTCATACCGATGAGGAAGAGCTTCCGCCTGCCGTAGAGATCGCCGAGCCGGCCGCCGGTGATGAGGGCGCAAGCGAAGGCGAGCGAATACCCGGCGAGGACGAGCTGGATCTCCGCCGCCGAGGCACCGAGTTTGCCTTGGATGGAGGGCACCGCGACCGTAGTGATGGTTGTGTCCAGCAGCTGCATGAATACGGCGGTAAGGGTGATGACGAGGACGAACCACCGCCCCTTCCCCCCTTCACCCTCGGTGCCTGTCGCGACGTCCGGCTCGTCGCTACGCCGGACTTCCGTGCTGCGTCCGTCGAACTCTGCTCCGTGTGTTGCGGATCTGGTCATCTCAACCACCTCTTAATTCAGCGAGTGTTGAGAAAAGTCTACGCACACTGAATTGTTGCTGGCAAGAGACGCCGCCCAGACGCTCGTCGGGTGGCTGTTTGGCTCGTCGCCGGACACCTGCACCTGAGGTATCCAGCCAGCTGCCTTCGCGTCCTGCGTGGATGACTCATCGCAGCGGAGGGGCTTGGCGGTACCGGAAGGCTCCCAGCAATGCTCGGCGGGCGGCGGTGGCAGCCGGTCACCGTACTGCGCCGGTTCCGCGGGCTGCGCCGCCTGGGGCGAACGCCGCCGCGATCATGTTGTGTTGGCGTGCATGGTCATCCGTCACGCCGTTCACCCACCGCCCTCGACAGCTGGAACCCAGGAAGGTGGCGACGCACCGCCCCGCCCGGGGTATGGTCATAAACTCAGCGCCCAATGAATTACGAAGGAGTCGACGTGCGCACTTTGGATTCCTCGAGCACCCCTCCGCCGAGTAACACCCGCGCCCAGATCATCGAAGCCGCCCGGCGTGAGCTGGCGACCCGGGGACTGGCGAGCATGACCATCAGGCAGGTGGCTCGCGCGGTCGGAGTGGACCCGGGCACCGTCCGGCACTATTTCTCGGCCAAAGAGGATCTGGCGCAAGCGGCGGCCGATAGCGAGGTGGACATGGCGGCCGGGTACCTAGAGCTGGCGGCGAGGAGCAGCGATGGTGCGGGGCTCGTCGCTGCCGCTGCGCGCTACATTCCCGACAGTGACATGTCCCGCGCAGCGGTGGCGGTGTGCCTCACCGGTGGTGAGTTCGAGCGGACCGTCTTCGGTACCTTCGCCCGCGACGTGGTCGCCCCAGTCGCCAAACAGCGCGGAACGAACGGTTACGAAGAGCGGGTGGCGGCCGTGATGTCGGTATTGCTCGGCATTCATCTGCTGTGGACGGTGCTGCCGGACTCGAAGCGAATCCTGCGGGAGGCCAATGGGCGGGCCGTTCTTGCCCAGTCGATCGATGGATACCTGGTCACCCGAGGAACCTGACCATCCTGTGGAGGGCCAGTGAGGGAGCAGAAGCGCTGTCAGCAATAGGCGTCGACGCCGTCGCGGAGCACCAGGGTCAACTGCCAGGCGATGTCGCCTCCGGAATCTTCCCACGAGAACTCGTCGTGCAACGCGACTACCGCTGGCGGGTAGCCCTGGACCGACTCCCAGTCGCGGAGATACTCCGCAGCAAGGGTGAGCGCAACATGCAGCTCGCGTCCGTAGAACCGCACAGCCTCACACGATGCGGCGGGGGTCGGCGTATTCGATCGATTCACGGAGCCATGAGCAACGCTGTCCTCGAGATGAAGAGCTCCCGACATCTGTCCTCCCGGTGATTGCAAAATGCTTCTGACCACTGTGCGATGGACGTGGGATCAGTGTTCTGGCGAGCCCTCGGCGGACAGGGCAACCTGCAGCTTGACCGACCCGAACTCGGGACCGGACCGCCGCTCGACAATCGATACTGTCGTGGGACGCCGCGGGCGCCCGACACGAGCGAACCTCCTCCGCCACCCGACGCTGGGCACCGTGTCGCTGGAGTAGAGCTTTCCCAGCAGCGGACCGGTGACAAGCGTGGTCGTGATCGCCATCGCGGCGAGGACGGTAAACATGTGTTCGGACAGAACCCCCGCGGTCCGTCCCACGTCGAGTACCACCAGTTCCGTCAACCCCCGCGTGTTCATCAAGAACCCCAGGCCCCAGCTGTCTCGAGACGAAAGCCTACAAACGCGGGCGACGCCGTACACGCTCAGCACCTTTGCTGCTCCGGCGGCCACAATCACGAAGATTGTCGCTATCACGTCATGCACCCCGAAACCGTTGGTACTCATAGATAGGCCGGTAAGCACGAAGAACACCGGCATCAGGATCCTGCTGGCGTCGGACAGTTTCGCCGGTAGATCCGGTGCCGTGCGCCGCACAACTTCCCGTGGACAAGCAAACCCGAAGGCGAAGGCTCCGAAGATGGGGTGAATGTGCATGGCGGTCGTTGCCCAGGAACTGAGGAAGATGCCGACCAGGACGCCGCCCATAGCGGTGGCAGTGCCCGGGAGGGCGGTTCCCCGTCCGCTGAGCACAACCGTGATCAGCGGACGGGCCACGTAGCGCAACGTCAGCCCCATGACCACCAGCTCGACCAGCAGCAGCACAGTCGAACCGCCGCCGGACTGCCGGGTTAAGGCGACGACAACGGTGAGAAGTGCCCACGACACGACGTCACCGGCTGCGGCCGCGCTCAACGCCAGCCCCCGGATCTTCAGAAGCTTCAGCTGGGTGTCATCAAGGATTCGGGCGAGTACCGGAAACGCGGTGGCCGAGAAGGCAACTCCGATGAACAAGGCTTGTACGAGCTGCGTGGAAGCCGGACCACCGGTGGATCCGGCCAAAGGCCGGATCCACCAGCTGATACCCATGCCAACCGCGAAAGGCACCAGCACCGACGCCGCGGCGACTGCAGTCGCACTGCCCCGCATCTGGCGGATGGCAGACCGGTCGATCTCGAAGCCAACAACGAACATGAACAGCACCAACCCGACGTTGGCGAGAACCGCCAGGAACGGTCGTGAGTCCACAGGAAAAATCCTCTTCGGCAGGTCCCCGGGCAGCAATCCCAGTGCGCAGGGACCCAGTGCGAGACCCGCCAGGATCTCGGCAATGACCGGTGGCTGGTTCCGGTTGCGCAGCAACCAACGCGCCACGACACACGTGGCCGTGACGACAGCCAGGCCGAGCAGGACCCACGCTGTTGTCCAGTCCGCGCTATGGAGCGTAGTGGGGCGCATGCACTCTCAATTCATCACCTAATGAACTCATCAGGTGATGACCATAGGTGCTTTGGGGTGGCGCTGGCAACCCCAAACCCGGGCACGCAAGGCAAACTTTTCACCAACTCTCGGATGCGGGTTGCGCCCAAACTCATCATCTGTAGAATTCTCGCCATGGTCAGCCAAACTTGCAAGCGCAAGCACGCCCTCGTCACCGGAGCGAACTCGGGAATCGGACATGCCACCGTCAGAGCACTCGCCGAGCGCGGCTGGCATGTCTTCGCTGGGCTTCACCACGCTGAGGCCGCCGGCGAGTCCCACGACGCCTATCAGGTCAACAGCATCACGATCGATGTCACGGACACCGATCGTCTCGACGCAGCGGTGCATGAGGTGACAGGGCATGTAGGCGCACGTGGTTTGGATGCGCTCGTCGACAATGCCGGCATCGGAGTCGCCGGTCCGTTGGAGTTGGTGCCGCTCGCCAAGCTGCGTACCCAACTGGAGATCAACGTGACGGGCCAGGTTGCGGTGACCCAAGCATTTCTGCCGATGATCAGGCAGGCGACGGGCCGAATCGTCTTCATCAGCTCAATCGGTGACCGAATGGCGATGCCTTTCGCTGGGCCGTTGACCTGCAGCAAGTCCGCCCTGTCAACCTTGGCTCATACCTGGCGGCAGGAGCTAGCACCATGGGGCATCGGCGTGACGATCGTTGCTCCAGCCCTCGTCCACACCGACGCAGCGGACAAGTTGCAACGGGATACCGACGAGCTGGTGCAGACGTTCTCAACCGAGGGCAAACGGCTGTACGGGTCGACGTTCACCGAGATGATACGGCGCGCGGTTGCCCAGGAGAAGACGGGCAGCCCCCCCACCGATATTGCCGACGCGGTGGTTCGCGTTCTGCTTGCCAGGCGCAGCCCGACCCGAGTGGTGGTGGGCAAAGGCGGCCGCCTGCTGTCGGTGGTCTCGATGCTGCCCGCACCTGTGCTCGACACCCTGCGGCGACGTCTGTTCAAGCTACCCGCGCCCAGGTCCGCGCTCACCCCACCAAGCGTTGCCAGGGCGGGCTTAAGAGACTGACTACGGCGACCACTGATCACAGGGCAACCGCGGGAAGGAGGCATCCAATGCGCGGAACCGACCTGACCGACGAGCAGATCCAAGCGATGACCCCGGCAGAGCGGAGAGCGCTGATCGATCGGCTCGAACGCCCCGTCGCAGAGCTTGTCCCATCGATAGGTACCATCAATCGGATCCGTCGCTTGCGCCTCGGACTGATGATCGGTGGCTCGGTAGGGCTGATCCCCTGGATCGTGCTCTTGTCCATCAAGCTGCCCAACAGCTACATGGCGCGCAATTGGGCTGCGGCATGGGTTGGATTCGACGTGCTGCTGGTCGCACTGATGGCACTCACCGCGATCCTCGGCTGGCAACGCAGGCAGCTCCTCATCCTCAGCGCCTCGGCCACCGGAGTACTACTGATCTGTGACGCCTGGTTCGACATCATGACCGCCGCACCAGAAGACATCGCCGTGTCCGTAACCACCGCGGTGTGCGGTGAGCTGCCGCTGGCAGCAATCCTCATTGGCGGGACCCTACGGCTCATCCGTTTGACGGCAAGTCGCTTCTGGCTGTTGCAGCCAGACATGCGCCTCTGGCAGTTACGGATTCCGCTGTGAGGTCGGAGACGGCGAGTCCGTGGGCGAGGGTCCCGGGAGGACCGCGAAAGGCGGATCGTGGCCAGGGAGTCCTCGACGAGGTCGACGTCGGCCCCGGCGCTACGACCGCCTCGACCGGGACCCACCTTGTTCGGTCGCGGGCGTCTTAGGGCTGGGCCGGGATGAGTGTTGGTAGCGCGCTGGTGGCGTCGAGATGTGCGGCCAGTTGGGGGTGTAGTTGCTCGGCGATGGCAAGCAGGTCACTCATCCGGGCGCGTAGGTTCTCTCGGAGGAGTGGTTCGTGGTGGGCGACGCGGTTGCGCAGCTGGTGGAGTCGTCCCGCGCGCGCGTCGATGTAGGCCCGGTTGGCGCCGGCGGGGAACGCGCCGTGCAGCAGTGGGACCCACAGCGTTTTCTCGTGCGCACTTGAGGATAGGTACCGCCAGAACCCAAAGTTAAGCTCGGCGACGACCTTTCCCGCGGTAGCTCGTGGTCCGCCGGCGTCGTGGATGGCTTTGGCGACGAGATTGCGGGGCTTGGCGTTGATGTCGACTTGTCTGCTCGTTCGCGCGCCGGGACGTCCGGAACGCTTGGTGCGCAGAAGGGGCGCGAACAGCGTTGGGGTGTCATTGAGCAGCCAGTGTCCGGGGCCGGTCCATCTTGCTGTAGCGGCCGCGTCGTAGGCGTTGCGGAGCCCGACTTCGAGGTGCGCTAGGTCACGTTGCAGTGCGGCGCTGACTTGGGCGTTCCATTCGTAGAGCGCGATTGCACGCTGGCGGTCGCCGGCGGTTTCGGCGAGGTAGCGCGATAGCCGTGCCGGGCTCAGCCAGGCGTCGATCCACGCTCCGTCGGGGGGTGGGATGATCGCGGTCTCGGCGCTCAACGCTTGCCGTCCCGGCCGGAGAGCCCTAGACTGGTGATTGATAAGCCCCGGTGGACCGCTGGCCTTGGCCATGTTGCCGGGGCTACGTCTTTCCCAGGAGTCCCACGGGGACGGGTGCGGCTCACGAGGCAGCTCGGCGGGATCTGATGACCGTGAGTTTAGGCCTGCGGGTACGGCCAAAGGGCTTGCGCAGCGTGTAGTGGTATTCCTGTGCTTTACCGGTCGGACTCGGTGGGGCGTCTTTGAGTGTGGCCGCCCGGTCGAGTAGTCCGGCTTCCCGAAGGTGGCGCAGGCCGCGCTCGGCGCTTTCGGTGCTGAACCCCGTACCAGTCGTGGGCCTTCTCAGTCGGCAGGACGAATCCTGGCTGCAGTACGGTTCTCGCCGCTGGGTGAGTTTCTAGCGGCCGTGTCGTCGTCGGGCGGCCCTTGCCTCCCTCAATTTGTCCCGCTCCCCCACACCCTTGCTCAGAAACCGAACCAGCAACACTGAACGCCCGACACGCCCGCGGAGAGCGCCAACGACCCCCCCCGACGGAGCGTCCAGCAGCAACCGTCATATCCGTTGGTTTTACGGCGCCTGGACCCGGTACCCCAGGAACCCCGTGGGTTCAGCGAAACTGAGGGTTCTTCGCTGCGAACCCAAGGGGCGATTGCCGCAACTATCGGGTTTGCGTCCTTGGGTTCATGGTGAACCGCTGGTGTCGCGCTCGAGCGGGGTGGCC